>Ga0268264_10000248_pt1 | contig 101501 bp, 108 predicted proteins | sample KBSSwiS32_FD_190357 | JGI IMG/M metagenome (GOLD analysis project Ga0268264, IMG submission 190357) | Switchgrass rhizosphere microbial communities from Kellogg Biological Station, Michigan, USA - KBS Switchgrass S3-2 (SPAdes) (version 2) | ecosystem: Host-associated > Plants > Roots >... | reverse complement strand
CTGGCCGAAACTGAAAACCGGTCGACCCACGGCGGCGGCCAACCAGACAAGGGACTAGAAGATGACCAAGCTCGTGAAGTTCTTCCAAGACGAATCCGGCGCCTCTGCGGCCGAATATGCGCTGATCCTGGCCATCGTCGGCCTGGGCATCGTCGCCGCGGTCGGCTCGCTCAAGACCGCGATCAGCGACGCGATCAACAAGACCGCGACCACCATCAGCAACGGCAGCTGATCCAGGCGCCTCCGAATGCAGATGCGCCCCCGGAGCGATCCGGGGGCATTTTTCGTCCTTGGTTGTTTGCCTCGCCTCGTCGACATATCCCAAGCGGCCGCAATCCCTTTAGCTGACGCCGTGCTCGCCGATCGCACGAACTTGGCACGAGCTTCGCAGTCTGCAGGATGAGGCCGCTGCCCGGCGTATCAGCCCGGCACGAGCCTGAACAGAAACCGGGCCAGGCCACGGCCCGCAGACCATGGGGTTGATGGGATGACCAAGTTTGCTGCCTTTCTTTCTGACGAGTCTGGCGCGTCTGCGGCCGAATATGCGCTGATCCTGGCCATCGTCGGCCTGGGCATCGTCGCTGCGGTTGGCTCGCTCAAGACCGCCATCAGCGACGCGATCAACAAGACCGCGACCACGATCAGCAACGGCAGCTGATCCGACGCTCGCCCGAATATGCATAAGCGCCCCCGGAGCGATCCGGGGGCGTTTTTCGTGGCGGGCGGGCTCGCGTCGTGGCCCGCGGGAAGTCCTGCAGCTCGAGCGCACACCTGCGACGCGAAGCGCCTTGCGCGCAGGCGGCTGTCTGTCCAACTCTCAAGCTTCGGCGTCGGGGGGTTTAGTTGTTGGATTACTTGCGAAAGGACGATGGGGCGGCGGCTGCAGAATATGCAGTGCTTCTCGCCGTCGCAGGCGTGGCGATCGCGATCGCGCTCGGGACGCTGGCGCGCGTCCTCTCCCATGGCATGTCGGATGCCAGCGTTCAAATCGCCGCGGGGGGCGGTAGCGCCGCCAGCACGACGCCGAGCGACGGATCTTCCTCGACGAGCCAGACCGACGCGCAAGATGGCTCCGGACATAAGGGCCCTGGCTCCGGCCAAGCGAATGGCAACCCTCCAGCCGGAAGGGGGGACGGGCCGCCGGACGCGCCGCCTGGGAAGCCGGCAGACCCGGGTGTTAACGGCAGGGCTAACAATCACTAGCCGGTGCTTACCCGCGCTCTGCAGCATGAAGCGACACGACCTGCCGACCTCGAGCCGAACAGCAGTTGCAGAACAGGCTTATATTGCGGAAATCCCCATTTTGGGTAGATTTGAATCTCTCAGGAGGAGAATCCCGGCACGCGTTCTGCGTAACGTAGTTCAAGTTTCCGGTTCCCGCGTAACAGTTTGGGACAGTGCTTAAAGCAAAGCTCTATCACGGAGCGCATCTATCGAAGAATGGGGTTGACCAAATGTCGAAGCTCACCGCTTTCCTGCGTGACGAGTCCGGCGCGTCTGCGGCCGAATACGCGTTGATCCTGGCCATCGTCGGCCTGGGCATCGTGGTGGCCGTCGGATCGCTCCGCAACGCGATCAGTTCAGCGATCAACAAGACGGCGACGACGATCAGCAACGGCAGCTGATCCGGTTCTGAGATCCAACAAACGCTATGCCCCCGGTCAAAGCCCGGGGGCATTTTTGTATCTGGAGCTCTAACCGGCCGTGTCTGCGTCTGGCTCAGAGCCTCTGATCGCAGCCCAGCTCGCTCATGAGCTTGCGCAACGCCGCCACATGCAGGGTCGGAGCAACATAGGTCACGTTCACCGCTCCGATTCTCTCGCCGCCATAGATCCTCACTTCGTGCCGAGTGCATACCCTGCGCACCTGTTCTGCAGTCAGGTGCGGCAGGTAGAGCATGACCGGCCGGGCGAGGAATGGATCGTTCCGCACGAGCACCTGGCCGTACCACATGCCCGTATCGTCAACGATGACCACTTCGTCGGCCGCGCGGTGAAGCTTTTCGGCCGCCTGGGCGTAGGGCGCGATGAACTCGTGAGCCTGAACCGCGCGTAGGGGCGTGAGCGCCAGCGCGCTGGCGGCGAAGGCGGTTGCGACCACGGCGGCCGCGCGGGCCTTCGCGGCTTCCGGCGCGGACGCGAACATCCGGCTCCAGCCCCAGGCGCCCAGCAGTGCGACCGAGCCGATCAGCCCGTGGAAGTATCGATAGCCCCAGCCGTGCGCCTGGAACGGGCTCAGCAGGAACATCACTGTGCCCGTCAGGAGCAGCCCCACGACGAGCGCGCGCATCGGCCCGCCGGCGCGCCAGGCCGCCGGAGCAGCGACCAGCGCCATCGGGATGGTCAGCAGGCTCTGCCACGTCGCGAAGCGCACCAGGTTCTTGGCCATGACCTCGAACGCGCCGAGGTCGAAGCGCGCCAGCATGGCGAGCGCCTGGTCGACAGCGGTCTCCGCACCGTGGCCGGCAGGGTGCGCGACCCCTGGCTCGACGATCGCCAGCCGCATCGCGGGATAGAAGTTCCAGAACGCCAGGATCGCGGCGAAGGCGGCGGTGTGCAGCAGGGCGACGCGCCAGCGTCGCGCCAGCCACATTTCCAGCACGAAGGGCGCGGCGAACAGCGGGGCGAAGATGATCTGGTGGATCCCGGTCGCCAGGAAGGCCACGGCCATGGCCAGGGCGTGACCCAGCCGCCCACCGCGCAGGATCAGCCAGAGCCAGACGAGGTTTGCCGCCAGGTGCGCGCTCATGGCGAACGGCGTCATGGCGGTGAGCAGCACCTGAGGCGAAGTGGCGATCATGAGGGCCGCGATCGGCGCCGCCGAACGGAGCTCCGGCCAGAGCCGCCGCGCCACGCCGAAGGCGGCGACGACCGCCACGCCGGCCCAAAGCGCCGGCATGAGGCTCTGCACGCCCAGCTTGGCCGCGATCGCCAGGAAGCCGGCGTTGACCGGCAGGTAGAAGGAGACCCAGTGCGCCTCGCCGGCCGGGCTGAGATAGACCGGCTGCAAGGCGTCGGCGAAGCCGCGCCATTCGGCGGGGAGAGGGGCGGCGAGCCGGCCGGACCCCAGGATCTTCGCGTCGAACAGAGCGAGGAACTCGTCGGCGGATGCCGGATAGTCGTCGAACAGCAGGTGCGATCCCGCCCAGCAGACGAGGACGACGGCGAGGGCGACCGCCAGCACCAGGCGCGGCCCGCCGACCTTCGCGGCGACCTCCGGCGCCTCTCGCCGCGACCCGGCGACGACGATCAACACGGCGAACAGGATGAGCGCGACGCCGGCGCCGATCAGGTCCTGCTGGTAGAAGAAGTAGTCGGTGATCGATCGAGGCCTGGCGAGGAAGGTGCCTGCGACGCCGATCGCCGACAGCGCGACGATCGCCAGCCCCCAGGCCTTCAGCGCGCCGGTCAGCACGCCGGTCGCGGGTTCCGCGGCGGTCTCGTTCGCAGGCGACGGGGCGACGCGCGCGTCCATGACGGCTCCGGCTTTTCAGGTTGCCCGAACGTCCCACCCTAGCGTTTACAGCGTCTAAAGGGCCGCAATGCTCCTTATGTGGCCGCTCGGCGCCCGCCGACGAGCCGGAGGTCGCGATGCTTCGCCCTGATCTAGACGCCGCGCGCGACGCCGCCGAACGGCCCCGGCCCAGCATCGCCGCCTCGCCGCTGCAAGGGGCCTGCCTGGCCGCCATTGTCTTGATCCTGGCGCTGATCGTCGGCGGCTTCGCCCACATGCTGCTGGCGCCCAACCGCAAGGGATTGACCGACTTCTTCTTCTACGCGCAGGACCTGCCGGTGGCGGGCGGCTTCATGCTGGCGTTCGCCCTGCTCGGGCTGCCGTGGCGCTGGCGCGTTCCGTTCGAGCTCAAGGCGCCGGCCCCGACCTGGCGCACGGTCCTGCTGATCGCCCTCGCGGTCACGGTGGCGGGCTACGCCGGCAGCTACCTCGTCTACGACGATTACGCGCTCTCCATGGACGAGTTCATGGCCCGCTTCGACGCCCAGATCCTGGCCAGCGGACACCTCGTCGCCCCGGTGCCGCCGGAGTGGCGCGCCTACGTCAAGGCGCTGCAGCCGATCTTCATGCTCGACATCCCCGGCCACGCCTACTGGGTGTCCAACTACCTGCCGGTCAACGCCGCGTTCCTGGCGCTGGGGCTGAAGCTGGGCGTCATGAACCTGATCCCGGCGCTGTGGGCGGGCGTCGGCGTGCTGGCGACCTTCGGCGTGGCGCGCCGCCTCTGGCCGGAGAAGCCCGGCGCGGACCTGGTGGCCGCAGCCCTGCTGGCGACCTCGCCGCAGCTGATCGTCACCGCCATGACGCCCTACGCCATGACCGCTCACCTGGCGCTGAACATGGTCTGGCTGTGGCTCTATCTGAGGGGAGGGCGCTTCGGCCACGGCTTGGCCGCCGGCATCGCTTTCCTCGCCACCGGCCTGCACCAGCTGGTCTTCCACCCGCTGTTCGCCGCGCCCTTCGTGCTAGAGCTCTGGCTCGAGAAGCGCTGGAAAGCCGCGCTGTGGCACACGGCCGCCTACACGGTAATTGGCATCTTCTGGGCGCTCTACCAGCCGATGGTGATCCAGCTCTATGGCGCAGGCACGGTCTCGCAGGCTGCGGAGGGCCACGGCGCGCTGGCCTCGCTTGTGCAGATGCTGGCGACGTTCGATCCGGCAGGCCTTGGCTACCTCGCCAAGAACCTGATCCGGTTCGTGACCTGGCAGAACCTGCTCCTCGCGCCCCTGCTCCTGAAGTCGTTTGCCCCGGCAGTGCGCGCCGGCGGGCCTCTGCGCGCACTGGTCCTGGGTGCGGCTCTCACCCTGGCGATGCTGTTCGTCGTCATGCCCTATCAGGGACACGGCTGGGGCTTCCGCTATCTCCACGGGTTTTTGGGATCGTTCTGCCTCTTAGGGGCATGGAGCTGGATGCGGCTGAGCGAGCGGAAGGGCGCCGAGCCCACAGCGCGCCGACCGATCTTCGCTTGCGGCGTTGCGGCGAGCCTAGCCGCACTCATGCCGCTCCGCGCGTGGCAGGCCCACGCCTTCGAGCACCCCTATGCAGTCGCGGTGAGGCAAATTGAGGCGATGAATGCGCAGGTGGTGATCGTGGACGACAGCGGCCTCTGGTTCGGCAGAGATCTCATCAGAAATCGCCCGACCCTCGATAATCGGCCGGCGGTGGTCGCGAGTGCTCTTCTGAAGCCGGATCAGAAACTGGTCCTCTGCGCTCGCTCAAGGGTAGCGCAGTTCTCATCGAACGACGCTGCTCGCGTGGGCGTCAGGCGTGTCGTTTCGCTAGATGCGAATCCACCGTCGCTCTGCAGGTGAACCTTCTGCACTGGGCTGAAATATAGGCAATATCAGGGGCTGAGATGGATTTCAGAAGCATCGCCAAATCCGTTCAGCAACGCCTCAATATTGGTCTTGAGAGCGTAGCTTCGGGCGTGTGCCCGGTCTGCGAGTCCGAAACCACCTATAAGGCTGCTGGGCGCTGGTACCGGGACACACTAAGATGTGTTCCCTGCCCGAAAAGGCTTGGCGGGTCCGTGCCGCGAGAGCGTGCCCTGGCGAAGATCCTTAAGCAGCTCCGGCCGAACTGGCGCGAGCTCGCCATCCACGAAAGCTCGCCAATCGGGCGCGGCGTCTCGGAAATGCTGCGCCGTGAGTGCCGCAACTACACGGCCACGCAGTACATGCCCGGCAGGCCGCTGGGCGAACAGGCTGGCCGTTGGCGGAACGAAAACCTCGAAGCTCAGACGGTTGCAAGCGAGACCTTCGATATCGTCGTGTCCCTCGATGTAATGGAGCACGTCTTCAATCTGGCCAGCGCCTTCCGCGAGATCTACAGGACACTCAAGCCCGGCGGACTGAAGATCTGCACCTTCCCCATATACAACGATCAAGTGGACGCGCTGGACCAACGAGCGAAGCTGGTCGACGACCGCGTGGTGCACCTGGCCGAGCCGGAGTACCACGGCAATCCGGTGAGCGCGAAAGGAGCCCTTGTAGCTTACAGGTATGGTCCTGCCGTCGCTGACAGCATCGCGACTTGGGCGCCGTTCAACGTGTCCATCTTCAGCGATTTCGATCGGCGTTCGGGCGTCCTGGGCGAGATGCGGGACGTTATCGTCTGCGAGAAATCCCGAAAGGTAAGTACTCAAATCATTAGGGGTTCGCTGATACAGCACGGTGCTCTGGTGAAAGACGACTTGTTGGCGGCTCGAACGCAATGGAAAAATACTGGTGGATAGGGCCGTTATTCTTATTCACGTTTATGGGCATAGCGTTTGGCCTTGGCTGGTGGTTTGCTGCCCTGCGCTTCTAGCGCTCTTTGCGTCGGGTGGCGCCAAGCAGGCCTGTATCGGGGATGGCCATGAGGCTTTCTGACGTCATAGAAGAGAGGTCGACGCGGCGACTGGGTAGAAAATTCTTCTCGCCTGACGCCGTCTTCTTAGTAATAGCTCTTATATCGATCCCCGTTTTGATACTTTTGACTCCGCCGTTCGAAACGCCAGACGAGCAACAACATTTTTTCAGAGCCTATGCAGTCAGCGAAGGCCAAATCTTGCCGGAGCGCCACGGCGAGTTGAGTGGTGCGACGCTTCCGACCTCGCTTGCTGAAAGCGCATCATATTTCTTGGGAAATCGAAATCTTCACCCTGCGCCGGGGCATCGATTAACGCCAATATCTGATACAATTTCGCAACTTTCTGTTCCCCTGCAGACTGACCGCCGATCTTTTGTCCAAATAAGCGCATTTTATTTGCCGACAGCCTATATTCCTCAGGCGTTAGGCATAACAATGGGACGCCTGGTGCATGCTAGCCCGATTGGCCTGTTATTCGCGGCCCGTGCGCTGAACGCAATTGCTGCGATCTTGATTGTCTATAGCGCCCTGCGGATCGCACCCTCTGCCGTCGCCCCCGTATTGTTGTGGATTGCGTTGCTGCCGGCGTCGCAGATGGCCTTCTGCTCAGCATCGGCGGATGCGGTGGTGCTTTCTGGGGTGATACTTTTCTCTGCGCTTCTGGTTCGCGAAGTCTCGGGCCGCGGGTCGTCTTTTCGCGCCATGCTGGCCGCTTTTGCGTGCGGCGCCGCGTTCGCGGCGAAGTTCGCCTACCTGCCGCTCGCTGTGAGCGGGACCGCGCAGTGGAATCGTCGGTCAATATTGCACCTTGTGAACGGCGCGGGGTTGGGGCTGGTCGTGGTGCTCTGGCTTCATTCCGCACCCGCGAGATTCGTGGCGCTCACGCCTGGCGTTGACAGCCATCTACAACTGGCCGGAATGATCTCAAATCCCTTGAGTTTTCCGCGAGCGTTCGCTGGCGCACTACAGACCTACTGGCCTCAACTTTGGATTGGATTTGTCGGGTGGGTCGGTTGGCTGGCTCATCCGCTGCCCGCCTGGGCATACATCGTAATCCCGGCCGCAGGCCTGTTGAGCCTGATCGCCGGCGAAGGTCATCTGCGCATCCCAGCTACGACGTTGCTTTCGGTCCTGTTGATCGCCGCCTTGAGTGCGGGCCTGACCGCCCTGGCGCTCTACCTCACCTGGACTCCCGTTGGCGCACCGAGAGTCCAGGGCCTCCAGGGGCGCTACTTCTTGCCGATCGCGGCTGTCTCTCTCTCTGTGGTCGCCGCGGCGCTTTCCAAGCTTGAGTTCCGGCGGACGAAGGCGCTCGCGTATATGCTTGAGGTGGCCACGCTTGTGTACGGGTCGATCGCCTTGATCTCTACAACCGTGCGCGGCTTTGGCGTTTTCTAGCGACCGTATGCGGCGTGCGTCCGTCCGGCTGAAGCGTGAGCGCGGTGAGGTCACTCTGGACGCCCAGAAGCATGTACAGGTTCCTGGTCGCCGTCCGGAACTGCGGAAAGAGCAAGGTCGTGAGCAGGTACAGAATGTAGGCCGCTAATCCGCAGCCGATGAGCGACCAGGCGCTTCGTGACAGGGTGGTCAAGGCGTAGTTTCCCACAACCACAACAGCGAAACCTCCGGCAAACATGGGCGCAAGCGCGTCAGCTACATCGATGAAGCGCACCGGTCCTTCCCTGGTCGCAGCCCAGCAGATGAGCGGCGCCTGGATGAGCGTAAAGCAGATCGCCGAGCACGCGGCCACGCCGACGGGCCCCCAGAAAATGCCAATTCCGAAACTTAGAATGTTGAGCATCGCGACTGCGACGCCAAACTTGAGCTGTCGTGCACCCAGTCCTTGTGAAACGAATAGCCAAGCGGCGCTAGCATAGACCGGCGACGCCAATGCCCCCATGCAGAGCCATCGGAAGATTGGCACGACAGCGGCCCAATCCTTTCCGAGCGCGAGAGGAATGAGTTGATCGGCGAACAAGGCCCCAAACAACATTCCGGGGGCGACTAGGAAGATGCCTGTCTGCAACATGGCGGAATGAATGGCGCGGTATCTGTCGGGATTGGCGGTCAAGCGCGAAAGCACGGGTATGGCAAACCGATTAAGCGGCAGCAGCAACATTCCCGCCGGCTGGGTCACAACAATGTAAGCGCGGTCGTAAAAGCCAAGTGCGACCTTGCCGTTCACCAACCCGATCAAAATGTTGTCCACTGATGTTGTGAGGAACTGAGAAAGGTTGAACCCCGCTTGATGTCCGCCCAATCGCATCAACTCCAGATCGGAACCGTCGATCTTCGGAGGCGAGGGTCTCCACGGCGAGAACGCCCACGTCAGCATCAGCGTCACTGTGGATTGGACGAGTTGCAGGACGATAAGTGACCAAACGCCCCCTCCGGCGATGGCTGCGCCGAGGGCGGCGGCGACCGCAGCCGCGGGAGCCAGCGAGTCCACCAGCGCGAGGCACCCAAATCTGAAGTTGCGAGCGAGTATCGCCGACTGCTGCATCGTCATGCCGCTGATGACGATGAGGATGGCGAGCGCGGCGGTGAGGGGTATTACCCTCGCTTCGCCATAAGCCCAAGCAATTGCGGGCGACGTGAGGGCGACTGCCGCGGACAGACCGCAGGTGATGACGAGCGTGCGCCAGAACAGGCTTGTCAATTGCGCCTGATTAATCTGCGCTCGTTGAATGATGGCTTGACTGAGTCCCAGGTCTGCGAAGACCTGGACTAGGGCCAGGACTGGCGCGACCATCGCCACAAGGCCAAAATCGCCGGGTGACAGGAGTCGCGTGAGCGCGAGTTGTCCACCGATGAGGACGGCCGCCTTGACGCCCTGTCCTACAAATGTAGCGGCTGCACCGATCGCCATGCCGCCGGGCCGAGGCGCTTTTGATCGTCGCTTCATCTCAAGCGTGAGTGCGTCACGAGCGCAGCAACGTCGCTAGACGGTCCGCGGCGCGGGCCGCCTTGATCCGCGCCCAGCGGACGGGACCAATCGGGTCGATCTGTCTCGTGGCCGTCGCGCGAACGGGTTGAATGTCGTCTCTGGCCCCGCGACGTATGGCGCGGGCCGTTGCTGCCAGATAGGCGTAGCCGTAGTGTTGATCGGGTTCAAGGTAGGCGCCTTCCGCCCACTCGTTCCACGCGTTGAGGAATACCACCTGGCGTCCTGGGGGATGCATTTGCTTCACCATGCCAATGGAATGGGAAAGCCAGTCCTCGTAGGCCGCAGGAGTTGAGCCGTGAAAGGATGTTCCGCGACCAGGCCTGCGGGCCTCATTGTCCCAACCGGGGCAGACCCCCGGAAAGTAGGGGTATGTCGTCGGGTAGTGTGCCCGGGCACGAGCTGCCATGTCCTGATAATCATGGACCTCGCCCGTGAAATCAGGATCAAGAAACTCTAGGTGACCGTTAATTGTATGCGTGTTCCATCCGACATGATGTGGTGGAAATCCGCATGCAGCGTCCATTCCATAGGTCGCGGGGTCCTCATCTCCGAAGCCTTGCGGCATCACAAGAAAGCATTCGCCGACGCCATTTTCTACAAGCCGATTGCGCCAAGTTTCGATGATGCGGCCAGCGTCAGGAGCGGCGCCGGGGCGATAAAACAAGACCATGGGCTTTCCGTCGATTCTAATGTATCTCGGGTCGTCCAATATTGAGGTAATTTTGTCTGCGAAGCGGATTGCATCATCGGGTGCGTAGCGTTGCTTGATGATGACGCTATGCTCGGCGCCATCCCAGGTCCGGGTCCAGCTTTCGTTGGCCCAATTTATGCAGAATGGTAGGTCGATATCGGGTGACTCGAGTAGGTTGTTCAGAGGGGTGTCGAGCACCGTTTGACCTGAGAACCAGTAGTAGTGAAAGCAGAACCCATGAACCCCGAAGCGGCGTGCGAGCCTCGCCTGTTCTCGCAGGATTTCGCCACACCTCAAATCATAGAAGCCCAGCGCCGACGGCAGTCGTGGCTGATAGTGACCAATGAAACGTGGCAACGCCTTTGTGACATTTGTCCACTCGGTGAATCCCTTCCCCCAAGCCGAGTCGTTGAGCGGAATCGGATGAAATTGTGGGAGGTAGTAGGCGATTAGTTTCGGCTCGTTGGCCACATCGCCCAATGGATCGCCGGAGGGATCGGCCTCATAGCTAGTCGATCGACTCACATTCGCAGTGAGTTGCTGTAGCATGTCAATCGAGCTCTGCGTAGAATCCGCCATATTCTCTCAGTATGCTAAGCTGATTTGATCATGATGTATCGAGCTGATAGCGGGGCTTCGTCCCTGATATAGGCTAGTATAGTCCGGCCACGACGAGTCCCCTTACGACCAATCGGTCGAGGGACCGACGACGCACGACTTGCCCGCTGAAAGCGAAGCGCGCGCGCGCCATCAACGACCGCTTCGAAGCGATGAGGCCCTCCACCGCCGCGGAGCGTTCCTGCACCATCGCGTCTCCGTGCAGCCGAAGCAATTCCGTCGCCTGGGTGTGGATCGGATAGAAGGATTGCGGGGCGCGCAAGAAGCGCAGCGCCTGTTTGATGTTCTGGGCGATGATCCTTGCGTCAACTCCCACCGAATTTTCCCCGTGCTGCCTATAGAGCAAGGATGGCTCGGGGTCGTAGGTGATCCTCCCGCCATGGGCCGCTACGACCAAAGCGCACCACCAGTCATGCATGACTACGCCGCGTTCGGGCGGCCGGCTGTTCACGAGCGCACGCGCCGCCGGATTCATTACTACCGTGCAACCGATGGCGATGTTCTCGAACAGCAGGTGTTCTAGCCTCGTATCGCCGTTGGGCGGTGGGACCCCGAGGGGCCTCAGATCGTCTGAGACGCAAGCGAGGTTCGAGCAATAGATGGAAGGCCCCTCTTGGTGCGCCAACGCCTCCGCCGCGCGCGCGAGCTTATGAGGCAGCCAGACGTCGTCCTGGTCGCAGAACGCGTAGAAATCGACGCCGTCCTCGGGAGCGGTGCGCAACAGTTCGAGAAAGCTCCCGGCCGTCCCCAGGTTGGCGCGCGCCTGCACGGCGGCCAAATTCGGCCAGCGGTCGGCATAGTTTCGTAGGACGTCGGGAGTTCCGTCGCTCGACCCGTCGTCGCGGACGTGGAGGCGAACGTCGACTCCCTCCTGCGCAGCCAGGCTGTCGAGTTGTGCTGCGAGGTAGGCCGCGCCGTTATAAGTCGACAGCAGAACGGCGACGACCGGCTTGAGGCGAGTAGTGGATTTCTGCGGCGCTATCATTGGGTCCGCGTCGGGGTCCATTGCGGCCGATCGTCCAGGCGGACTAAGTCGTCGATGACGTCGCCATAGCGGGCCGCGGCGGCCGGCCAAGCGTACCGGTTCATGGCGAAGAGCGCGCGGGCCGCCCGCCGCTCGACTGGCTCCGCGAGGGCTTCGGCGATGAGGCTGGTTAGGCTTTCAACGATCGCAGTTGATGGGCGCGCCATTGCGAGCCCTCGCAGCATTCCCGCCGCCGCTTCATCCGCCCGCGTCGTCTCCTCGCCGCAGATCACCGGCAGGCCGCAGGCGAACGCTTCCTGGATGACCAGGGGGAAGCCTTCGCCGACGCTCGGCAGCACCAGCACGTCGCTGGCCTGGTAGAGCCGCGCGAGGCTTTGGCCCGAGAGTCCTGAGAAGACCTTGACGTTCGGCAGGCCCCAGCTGTTCGGGTCGAGCGGGCCGCGCCCGGCGAACGCCCACTGGATGTCGGGCCGCGCGGCGGCCGCCTCGTGCAGGATGTGCAGGCCCTTCTTCTCGACGAAGCGCCCGACGAAGAGGGCGGTGGGTCGTTCGGCGAGGCCGAGCTCACGACGCAGCCTGGGGCGCGCTGCGTTCTCCGCGGGACGGAAGGTCTCGACATCCACGCCGTTGAAGATCAGCTCGGGCGGTCGCCGGAAGCGGACGCCGCGGAAGAACTCCCGCACGAAGCCGCTGATGAAGACCACCTGGTCGGCCGAGGCGAGCATGGGGCGGGCGATCAGGGCGTTGCCGAGGCTCATCAGCAGGCGCAGCACCGGACTGCGGTATGGGACCTCGCCGATATGCTGCACGATGAGGACCGGCTTGCGCGCCGATCTGGCGGCGAGGAGGGCGGCGACGCTCGGCAGATACAGGCTGGCGTGGATCAGGACAGCGTCGGCGGCGCGGGCTTCACGAACGATCCGGGCGAGACCGCGCGGGCCAGGCAGGACATAGGGGAAGCCGAGGTGCTGTTCCGTGAAGTTGGAGGCGGGGTAGGCGGCCAGGCGGACGGTCGGATGCTCCGCCGGGGGCGTGACGTCGCTCGCCAGCCAGGTCACGTCCAGCCCCAGCCGGCTCAGCTCGTCCGCCAGCCGCGCCGCGACGATCTCGATGCCGCCCAGGTGGGTCTCGAAGCAGGCGGAGACGACGAGCACCCTGAACGGGGGCGCGGAGGGCGCCGCCTTGGCAGAAAGGGAGCCGATCGGCGCCTCCACCGTCAAGCGGGCAGTTCCAGCCGCGTCCGCTCGAGAGGGGGCGCTTGCGCCGGCTGGGGAGGCGATTCCAGGAACCTGGCCTCGTTGCCGCCGACGATCGCGAGCAGGAAGCCGCCCATCACGTTCTGCACGCCCAGCGTGACCAGCAGCACACCCAGCACCGCCGACAGCACGCTGTCGGTGGGGCCGAAGCTGCGCGCGAACCAGGCGAGCGCCACGGCGATCAGCACGACGACGCCCGCGAGCGCCGAAGCGGCTCCGCTGACGACCAGGGTTTCGAGCGTGATGAAGCGCGAGAAACGGGCGACGAGCGGATTGATGTTGCGATAGCCGGCGCGGACGCCGAACAGGTGGGTGGCCAACGCAAGCAGCGCCGCCAGATGGCCTGCGCCCAGCGCCGCAGCCGCCAGGATCACCCAGAAGTTGCCGAAGACGAAGCCGGGTTGATGGCCGACCGCCGCGTTCCAGCTGGCGCTCGCCAGCACTGCGGCGCCGAACGCCATCGCCAGCAGCGCCGGCGCCCCGAACAGCCAGGTGGGGCTCAGCATGAACAGGTAGCGAAGGTGGCGCCAGCCGTCGCGCCAGGGGCGCAGGTGGGGCGGGCGGTTGCGCAGGTCGGGCGAGAGGCTGGCCGGGACCTCGGCGATGACCTCGTCCTTCAGCGCCGCCTTGATCACCATCTCGCTGGCGAACTCCATGCCGGAGCCCGAGAGGTTGAGGCGCTCGAAACAGTCCCTGGTCAGCGCCCGCAGGCCGCAGTGGGCGTCGCTGGCGCCGGTGCGGAACAAGAGGTTCAGGATGCCGGTGAGGATCGGGTTGCCGATGTAGCGGTTCTTCCACGGCATGGCCCCCGGCCGGATCTCGCCCTTGAAGCGCGAGCCCATGCACAGCGCCGCGCCGCCCATCAGCTTCTCGATCATCGGCACGGATTCGCGGAAGTCGTAGGATCCGTCGGCGTCGCCCATCACCAGGTAGCGCCCCCGCGCGGCCGTGAAGCCCCCGCGCAGGGCCGCGCCGTAGCCGCGCTCGGCGATCGGCGCGACGCGCGCGCCCAGCCGCAAGGCCAACGCCTGGCTTCCGTCGGTGCTGCCGTTGTCGGCGATCAGCACTTCGCCGGTCAGGCCGTGCCGCTCGCGCAGAGTTTCCAGCGCCTGCATGGCGCCGCCGATGCAGTGCTCCAGCGACTGGACTTCGTTGAGGCAGGGCATGACGATGCTGACATCGAGGCTTTGGCCCGACGCCGACCTTGCAACTGACACCCGGTTCTCCCGCATCGTCGCTCTCGGGCTATGTGTAACGCTCAGGCCTTTCCAGAACGTGACCCTGCAAACCTGCAGGCGTGAGGTCGGGCACGCCCTCTTGCTTAGCCTGGTCAGTATACCCGCTGAGATCGCGGAAAGGACAGGGCTGGGCGTCGCGGCCGCCGATTTCCAGGGACGGTCCGGCTAGTTGCGAGGTCCGCCGCCGGGTTCCGACGCCGGGGAGCCGAATAGAGCCTCGGCGATCGTGGACTCGTCTCGACGCCGACGCCCGCCGAGGGCGAGCGCTCCCACGCCGACCATCGACAGCGCCAGTCCGGCCCATTCGACGGGTAGGCTGCGCAGGCGTACGCGGTATGCGCCGGGGCGATCAGCGTAGAAGCTCACGAGTTGTCCCGCGCCGAACGGCTCGACGGGGATGTTGCGGCCGCTCTGGGTCACGGTCCAGGACGGGAAGTAGAAGGTCCGAAGCACCACCTGACGCGGCGCCCTGACCAACACTCTGTCGCTGCGCGGCTCGCCGCCGAATCTCGCAAGCCGCGGCACCCGCTGGCCGGAGGTGATGCCGGTCACGTCCATTTTCGCGGGAAGGTACTCCGGATTGCCCCGCCGTTCGCGGAAGGCCTGCACGTCATAGGCTTGGCGATAGATTGTAAGGTTGTGGGAGAAGCACTGGATGATTCCCGGCGCGGCGACGGCTGCGGCGGCGGCCGCGAAGATCAAGCGAGGAGCGGGTGTGAGCGCTAGCGCCGTGCACGCGGCGAACTCCACGATGCCCATGAAGCGCCACGGAAACTGCACCTTCCAGATGAGCGGCAGATCCCAGATCGGAAGAACGCCCAAGGCAGCGAGGCCGCAGAGCCAGGCGAGAAGCGTCCAGGTCGGTCGCTGCCGAAAGCCGTTCAGCAGCGCGATCGCCAGCCCTGCCACGTAATAGGCCCAAGGGATCAGCAGCCCCCGGATGATGTTCGGCGCCGGATGCAGGATCGACCAGCTCTCGGGGCGGTAGAAGGGGAAGTAGAGCAGGTCGGTCGCCACGTGCCGCTGAAGCGCCAGGGCTGGCAGGAGGTAGATGGCGGCGGTGCAAAGTCCCAAGGCTCCGGCGATTGCCACCGAGGCTAGGTCGCGCCAGCCCCGCGCGTTGGCGAGCCCGAGCGCGGGGATCAGCGAGACGCTGGTCAACAGCGACACCGGCAGGTGGGTGCAGATCAGGCCGGCGTAAGACGCCGCGAACAATCGCCAGCGCCGCTCAACCAGACCCAGGGCTATTATCGGAAGCCAGACGAACGAGCCGGTCTCGGCCAGCGCCTGCCGGGCGTAGGCGTCCGTCAGGTGATAGGGCGCGACGACGTAGATACAGGCCCACAGGAGCGGCCGACGGGCGCGAGGTCTGAGCCAGAGATACATGGTCACGCCGGAGGCCCACAGGAGCACCAGAAAGGCGCCGTTCACCGCCTGCACGGTGGACAGACCGAGGATCTGCAGCGCGGCGCTCAGATAGAAGGTGGTTGGCGGGTAGAAATAGTAGGTCGCGTCGCCATAGCCCTCGAACGAGTCGGGCATCCACCGCGGATAGAGGATGCCCGTGCGAAGGGCGTCGGCGAACTGGGTGGTCTGCACATGATCGAGCACACCCGAGTCCGACAGGTACGGACCCCGAAGAATGGCCGGAAACATCGCTGCCGCCGCCACCAGGAACAGGACGAATGCGGGCCGCAGCCAAGTCCGGATGCGTGCGTTCAACGCTTGGTCCAGACCATGACGATGGACTTGCCGACCGTATGCCGGAGGAGCGGATCGATGACCTTGGAGACGGGAACGAGCAGGCGGTCCCAAAACCGCACCTGCGCCAAGGTTGGGCTCGACGATTGCAGGAGCATGCGATTGCCCAGCGAGGCGAGCATGCCCACGGAGTCGACGTAGCGAACCGCCTCCAGGGTCGCGCGGTCGGGCGTCAGCCGACGCGCATCACGTTTGGAATATCGGCGATGATGTCCGATGGCGGCGTCGAACGGGGTGAAAAGCCACTGATGAGCGGGCGACAGGACCACTATCCTGCCGCCCGACCGAAGCCGGTTGACGGCGCGCTCGAGTTCGGCGCGGTCTGCCTCGATGTGCTCGAGCACATCGAGGTATAGGATCGCGTCCACCGGCGCAGTGGGCGGGAGATCGTCCAGCACGCCGACGTGAACGTCGCAGCAGCGTGGCAACTCTCCGCCAACGATCTTCGCCGTGATGAGGTCGGCGAGGTGGGGGTCGGGCTCGACGCAGGTCCAGCTCTGCACCCCCGCGCGGCAGAGGGCGCGGGTGCTCGATCCCATGCCGGCACCCACCTCGATGACGCGAGCGCCCAGGTGCGGTCCGACGAGCTCTGCGACATAGGCCTTCCAGTTCGTTGCGCTCGAGAAGAGGGCCAGCTCGTCGCCGACGTAGGCGAAGGCCGACGCGGCGCTAGTCGACACGACCCGTCTCCAGGTCGCTGAGCAACTGCCTCGCGTAGAGTGCTGGAACGACGCCGGGCACAGAGCGAAGGCTGAGGAACTGGAAGAGCGCGATCGTGGCGAACATGACCGCTTGAAATAGGATCACCAGGAGCGAGACGCCGACGTAGGAGGCCCAGCCGGGGATCGCGAGGCCGGTAAAGACTCGCAGGCCGACGACGACGCCCAGCGCCAGGAAAGTCACGACGCCGACCGCCAAGGCTCCACAGATCACCCGCACGAGCACGACGTCGGTGTAGACCGATATGGCGCTCAGTCCATGAATGGCGAGCGAGACGAAGGTCATCTTCGACCGACCGGCGTAACGGACGCCACGCTCGCTTTTGATGAGCGACGTCGGCAGTCTCGCCCTCATGAGCGAGGCGGCCAAGTTGTTCCAGGTCGCAGGACTGTGCGTGATGGCTCTCAGGAATTTAGCCGGTATAAGGCAGAAATTTCCAAAATGGATATTGCGCCCCGTAAACAGGTAGAAGGCGCATCTGTACAGAGCATAGAAAGTCTTGAAGATCAGACCCTCTGAGCGCTTGCTGCGTTGAGCGAGCAAGATGCAGTCTGGATGCTCATCGGCGAACTGCAGCAACCTGGCGACGTCCTCGGGGCGATCCTCTCCGTCCGCGTCCATGACGACCGTTGCGAACAGGTCCGGAATGGCGGAGGCCTCGACAAGTCCGAGCGCGATTGCCCGCTGGTGGCCGAGGTTGGTCGGGGCGGTCACGACCCGCAGTCGCGCGACCGCGCCGCCGCCACGACGATGCGGCTCGAGCCTGCCGGCCAATGGCGGGAAGGACCCGTCGTCCACGACGAGGATGTGCAGGGCGTACGGCTGGAGGCCTGCCTGCTGATCGAGCGCGCTGATCAGGTGCTCGAGAGACTCCGCGTCGTTGAGGACCGGGACGACGATGGCGACGATCGCCGTCGATCGACGACCGCGCTCGCCCGAGCCGATCCTTGATTCAGCGCCTGGCGCCTGAGTGACGGCATCCATCCGCAAACCTAAGCATGAGCCCGGTTATCGCGCCACTAAGGCGCGAAGTCCGCGACCTGAGCCGCGCCTCCGGCGGGTGCGACGTTTTTCGCGCGGCGGACCAGCACCGCCGTCCCCGCCGCCAGCAGCAGCAATCCGACGGAAGCGGCGGCGAGGCCCAGGGTCAAGCCCTTCGGCCAGTAGCTGAAGGCCAGCGTTCCGGCGCTGTTCGGCGGCAGGTCGGTGGCGACGAATAGATCGGCGACGGGATGCAGGAGAAGCGGGCGGCCGTTCAGCGTCGCTCGCCAGCCCGGGTACCAGGCGCGGGCGAGGATCAGCCGGCCTCCGGCGCGGGTGTTCACGGTCAGGCTCACGCGGGCCGGCGAGGCGCGAACGCCGCCAAGCCTGGCATCCGCCGGCGCGACCGCGACGGGCGCGGGAAGGCTGAAGGGATCCGGGCGGCGGAAGGCGACGTCGCCGTCCGACAAGGCGCGCGCGGGCCAATCGGGCCGTCGGGTGGCGAAGGCGGCGACGTGCGGTCCCTGCGCCCGCACCTCATCCACCCGGGCGAGGTCGAGGATGGGCGCGCCGGCGCCGATGAGCGGGCGGGTCAGACGCTCCGCCGCGTCGGCGCAGGTGGACGCGCCGAAGGCGTCGAGGCACAGCGCCTTCGCATAGGCGGCGCGAGTGAACGGGCTGTAGCTGTTGATTGTCGATCCCGGCCGCTCCAACGAGGTCTGCGCAGGACGGAAGTCGGTCCAGGTGGCGGGGCGTCCATCGAACTGGAAGAGCATGTAGCGCGTCAGCGAGGGCTCGCTCGAGACCGTCTTTCGAGTCGGCAGCGGCCGTTCACCCGTGTAACGGCCAAATCCCACGTAGGCGGTGTTGACGAGGACGAAGAGGGCGACGTGGCCGACGGCGAGGGTGGCCACGAAGGCGCCTGCGCGGCGGGGCTGGACGCAGAGGGCGGCGCCGGCGAGCAGCAACAGCGCGGCGGCGATGACAAAGTAGAAGGTGTTCATCCGCTCGTCCTGCCAGAGCGCGATCCAGAGCGGGGGCCCGAGCGCGAGTGCGACCGCCAGCAGCCGCCACTTCCGGCCGGAGCGCAGGGTGTCATCGAGCGCCAGCGCCGCCAGGAGCGCTACGGCAAGCTGGTAGTAGGGCAGGACGCGGAACATCCAGCGGAACTGCCAAAGGCCGGGCATGACCGCGAGCGCTGCGAAGGCCGCCACGATCAGCGCCAGGGCGCGGACTTCGGCTCGCCGCCATAGATCGCGCCATGCGGCTGCGGCAAGCGCAGGCGCGACGAACCAGGCGATCTGCAGCATGGGCATGACCACCGTCTCACGTACGCCGCCGAAGACCACCCATTGGGTGACCATGAACGGCGTGCTTACGCCGACCAGAGCTTCCAGGTTGGAGGTGAACAACGGTCCGACCGGGCGATCGGAGCCGTGCAGGTAGGCTGCGAGCGGCAGGATGGCGGGCGCGGCCAGGAGGCCGCCGCAGAGCACGGCGAGAACTGCCCCGCGCGGCAGGCGTCCGCCGGTCGCGACTCGCGCCACCCCGATCGAAACCAGCAGCGCCAGATCGGCGAACGGCCACCCCGACAGCAGCAGCGTGGCGATGCCCGCCGCGGCCGCCGGGGTCCAGCGCGGATCGCGACTTGCCGCCAGCAGACCAGCCCAGGCCCACGGCGCCCAGGCGATGCTCGTCAACGCCGGTATCCAGTCGCCGGCGCCCCAGTAGAAGATCCATTCCGAAGTGGGGGCGATCAGCGCGATCAGGAATGCGATGTCGCGACGGCAGCCCAGCCCACGGCACAAGACAAAGGTTCCGCTCGCGAACAGGGCGATATGAGCCAGGGCGAAGGCGGCCGCGGCGGCGGCCAGGTCGGTCATCTGACCGACCCACGCCATCAGCGTCAGGTTGACGGGATTGAGCACGCCGAGCTGGTATTCCGCCAGGATCGCGCCACCGTTCCAGACCCGGTCGGTGAGCAAGGGGAACTCGCCGCTCCGCACGAGGCGCGAGACCTCGCCGAACATCGGAATGAAATAGGTCCGGTAGTCGTCGTGCAGGAAGAAGTCGGCGCGGTTCAGCAGCGCCGTCGCGGCCAGGGCGACAGCGGCGAGCGCGCCAAGCGCGGCCCAGGCGAAATCGTCGCGGAGCGATGGCCGGTGCATGCTGTGACGTCTTCCCTCGACAGGTCCGCTAGAATTGAAAGCCGCGCGGGTCGACCCTCGCGGGCTCGGACGCCTGCAGTCGCGTCAAGGTGAGCCAGAGGAAGCTCAGCAGCACCAGGGCCATGAGGTTCATGCCCAGCGGCTCGGCGAAGGCGCGGGTGAGGAAGGGGGACCAGTAGAAGGCGGCGAGCGCGACCTTCTCCCATGGCCGGAACCCGGTCCGCACGCCTTCGCGCGCCAGCCAGCAAACCGGGACGATGAGCAGCGCCAGATCGTAGTGGAACAGGTAGGGCGTCGCCAGAACGGTCGCGACGGCCAGCACCGCCCATTTCGCCAGCACGTCGCCGCTCTGCGACCACACCCGCCAGACGGTAATCGCCATGCCGATGGAGCAGAGCGCCTGGACGGCGGCGGCGATTTTCGGGCCGGCCATCACGGCGGCCGCCGCATAGACCGTCGGCATGCGCAGCAGGACCTCGCGATCGGTGGCGTGCAGCACCTGCGGCCCGAGCTCGCTCGAGAACAGGTAGGCTCTGAATGTCTCCGGGCCGAAGAGCAGCAAGGAAAGCAGCAGCAGACCCGCCGCGCTGGCGGCGGTCGACCAGAACGCTGTCCAGCGGCGACCCGCCAGGAGCGCGATGGGGACCAGCAGCGCCAGATGCGGCTTGAAAATCAGCGCGCCCAGCAGGGCGCCGGCCAGGCGCGGTCGCTCTTCCAGCGTCAGCGCCGCGCCGATGAAGAGCGCGCTGGTGATCAGGCCGTTCTGGGCGTGCCAGGCGGCGACCATGGCCCCGGGAAACACGGCGATCGGCCAGAAGCCCTCGGGCATCAGGCGGCGCGCGACGACGAGCCAGATCGCATAGGTCGCCGCAACCCAGGCGAGCCAGGCGGCCGGGTAGGGGAGCAGGCCAAGCGGCGCGATGACGACGAGGAACGGCGGCGTGCACAGGAACGGGGTCCAGTGGTCGCGTCCAAGCGCGAACTGCACCGCGCTCTGCTCGGCGGCGAGATAGGCGCCGGCCGGGCGCCCCGCGAGCAGCAGTTTCGACGCCCCCCAGAACTGGGTGAAGTCGCTTCCGACGGGACCGGTCGCTTGGTGGAACATCCAGAAGAGCGGGGGAATGAAGGCGATCGCGATGACCTTGGCGTAGCCAACCGCCCTCTCGCGTCCGAACCACCGCGCCTCCTGCAGATCGATCCGCATCCCGTCTCCCGACGCACAGGATAGGACGCTTGCTGCGCCCGAGTCGCTTAGCTAGTATCTTATGTAGAATGAAGCAGCGAACACCATGAGCATATCGGGGCGGGTACAGCTGTTGCTGGGTGTGGTTGCTGCCTTTGCGGCATACTTGTTGTTGCTTGTCTACAACGACGGCGACACCGACTTCAGCCACATTCTGCAGCGGATGAAAGACCGGCCCGTGGCTGCTCCGGCGCCCAGCCCGGCTTCAGCCGCGCATAAGCCGTAGCTCAGTTCCAGTAGCGGACCGGCTCGACGGCCGCGCGGCCTTCGCTCAGGGCGCGCAGGGTGGCGGCGCGCGCCGCGGCTTCGTTGGACATGAGTCCTAAGGTGTTCCACTTCGCGAACACCGGTATCGCGCAATAGAAAATCAACATCCAGGCGATCCCGCCCGCCACCGCCCAAATCGATGCGGTTAGGGATGTTGAAATCATGGCGTAAGCGGCTTCTGCCATCTCAAGAACTCGTGTTTGTCTCTGCGCTTCTTTTAAAGCGGAATGCTTAATGGCGACCGAATCATTCGTTGCGGAAAGATTTCGACCGCCGCGCGCCATTAATGTTTTGGAGGGAAGGCCAAGCGGGCGTTCATCGGCCCTCGCCGGTCATTCTTGGCGGGGCAGCGCCCATCCACTACTGTAGGACATCGAAGTTGGGGCTGCGATTGGGGGCGTTGCTATGCGATCGACAGCAGGCATGGGGCTCGCGCTGGCCTTGAGCCTGGCCGGCGGCGGGGCATCGGCGCAGGAATTCAATCAGGCGCGGCTGACCGGCGTCATGAACTCCGTGTTCGGCGCGGGGAAGTGGCGCCTGACCGGGGCGTTTCGCACCCCCGAGCGGGAGGACGAGCTGCGTCGAGAAGGCGCCATGACTGTCCGTCCCGGCGGCGTCTCGCCGCATTCGCTTGGCCATCCCGGCGCGCCCGGGGCCTACGACGTGGTGGTCAACGGCATGGATCCCTGGGAGGTGGCCGCCCGGCTGCGCGCGGCCGGGGCGCCGTTTGCGCGGTTCATGCCGAAAGGCGCGCATGGCACCCAGGGACCGCACCTGCACCTGGAGCCGGGCGGCGCCTTCCCCCGACCGGGGCGCGGCGGGCCGGTGGGGTCGCCGTGGCTGGTGGCGCAGCGAACGCCGGCGCAGCAGGCGATGGCGGACCTCAACCTGCAGGCGGCGGACGGCGACGCCGACGCCCAGCTGCAGCTGAGCCGCGCCTACGCGGTCGGCTTGGCGTCGGCGCCCGACGCCGTCGCCGCCTATGTCTGGGCGGCGCGCGCGGCCGGCAATCCGCAGGCCTCGCCGGAGACCCGGGCCGGAGCGAACGCCGCGCAGACGCAGCTCGCGCAGGCGATGCGGCCGGACGATATCGCATACGCCCGCCGCTTCACCGCTGCGCCGGCGCAGGCCCGGGAGGGCGATCCCGTCCGCGTGCAGGCGGGCGGAGCGGGCGTGATCCTGGCCGTGGCGTCCATGCGGTAATCGGCGCGCCGCCGTTATGGCGAACGAGCCTTCACCACGTTTGTTTGCATGCGCGAAAGGCGCTGAAGCGCACTTTTTGGCGTGGTTGGGTGGGGCCCGACGGAGGCCTCGATGCTTCAGGTATTATTGGGTTACGGGCCGACCGACGAGGTTCGCCACACCGAGCTTCTGTCGCCGCTGCATCCGCTGCAGCTGACCCGGCTCGCCAAGGAGCGGCTGCGCCTGTTCGAACGCGTGGAGGTCTGGGAAGACTCCGTATGCGTGCTCGCCGCTGCCAAGCCGCGGGGGGTCTGAAGGCGCCGACGGCCTGTCGGTCTCTCGACGAAATATCTGAGAGCTCGGTCAGGTACCCAGGATGTAAGGGAAGCACGACGTGGCCGTGATCGGAACCGAGATGTTCACAAATCCCAACGGCAAACGGAACGTGCCCGTACCGGACACCTTCTTGCCGCACGTCGCGGCGCCGTCCAGCGTAAACACCGGCGAGATCTTCGGGCCGGTGTATCGACTGAAGCCGTAGGTCTGAATATCGGTCGCAGTCCAGGTTGGAGGGCACCGCGTCGCCGATTGAGCGCTCGCAACATTGTTGGCGCTCACGGCCAGACATCGAGCCGTCCCCTGGGTCGCATTGTGTAGCTGGACGGCCGCGAACCCGGTCAGTGACAGGTAGATTACGCTCAGAACCAGCAACAGGAACACGGGCACAACGAGGGCGAACTCGACGGCGCTGCCGCCTCGTTGGTCGCCGCGAAAGGTGCGGAGCAAAGTCATAACAAGCGCAACCAGGCAGTGCTCTGGATCTGCGTCCCCAGCAGGCTGGCCAACGAGATCCGCGGGAACAGGGGGGAGAAATTGTAGGAAACGGTGACCCAGATGTAGTCGCCTGGGGTGGCAGTCTGTGGACTTGTGATCGCCGTGCAGTCGGTTGGAGGATTTGGGACCGTCGCGCTGAGACTGTTCCCCGCGCCGAAGTCGCCCGTGTTGCCACTCGAAGCCGCGTTCGCGAGAGCTCCGCTGGAATCGGTGCAATAGTAGCCCTCTTTAACGTCAGTCACCGTCACCCTGGAGCCCAGGGAGGTTCGCTGCACGGCCTGCGTGAGCGCGGTGGAGGCGGTGGAGCACGCGGAAGAGTCTGTCGCCGGCAGCTGGGTGCAGGCCGCCCAGATCGCCTGGACCCCCATCTGAGCCGAATTTCTCACCTGCATCATTCGGTAGGCATAGATGCCGAGGTCCACCGCGCTGGGCAGGGCGAGGGCGAATATCCCGATCACCAGGACGAATTCAGTGGCCGCGGTTCCCCGCAGATCCCGGAAGAAGGAGCGGATCATTTGACTAGCGCCGCGCGCAGAATGGTCACGGTAGGTAGGACGCCGAGCCCTTCTGCCGTGCACCCCGACCTCGTCATCGAGAGCGCCGTGCCGTTCACCTGGAATGAATGGAGCACGGCGATGTAGCAGGTCGTCGCCTTGGTTGTCTGGCCGGCGCCCCCCCCGAAGTCGGCATCGGTTCGCGGCAGATAAAGCAGCCCGATAAGATCGAGTTTCGGGGTGTTGCCATTATTCGCCAAGCTCGGCGCCAGCCAGGTGGAGGACGCCAGATGAGTGTCCTGGTAGGCGGCGACGCCAGACCACGTGCCGCTCCCCGGCGCGTTTAAATCCAGACTACCGTCTTTGCTGCCGTCGGTGAACCCGCCGGGTGTCGTCCCGGTGAATACGAAGGTCACATCGGTCGTAACTAGCTTGAGATAGTTTAAGTTGACGCTGCCGTTCTTGACGTAAACGACCCCGCCGGTGCTTGGGCCCGTCAAGCTCACCGTCTGGAATTTTGTGCCGCCGCCCGGATCTGGATAGTTTATGTTGCCAGTGTAGCAAGAGCCCAGTGTGAGGGTTCCCGTGAACGGGGCGCACGTTGGTGCTGTGGCGGCGGAATCGCAGTTTGCAGTGGCGTCGCCTGAATTGATCCCGCATGGGATTTTCTTGTAGTAATCTTTGTAGGGATCGACGTAGGCGGTGCTTGGCCCGTTCGACAATATGTTCCCGGTGGTGCAGGCTGTGTCAACCGTCCCCGTGGCGAAAATGGAGGGCTGGCCGCCAATGCCCCCGGCGTTGCAAGTCACGTTTGTCGTCGGGCCGATCGCGGATATTGAGCAGCCCTTCATATTGGAAAAGGGAGCGCCTTTCGTATCGATGCCGCTTCCGCTCGAACCCGTGCCCGTAACCGTCAGGCAGGTCGGATACTTGATCCCACTGACGGGCTCGGCATAGGCGTAACTGGTGACGAGCACAGCCCGTCGCGTGCCGATAGTGGTGTTGCCCCGGTATCCGACGACGGCCGCCAGATAGATCGGTACCTTCTTCGTCACGGTCGCCTTGAAACACTTGGTCGTGGCGCCGTCCGGACATTGTTCCGATGTGACGTCAGCTGTGTCGATCGTGACCGTGGCGTTGTTGGCGCCGTCGGTGAAGCCGTAACGGCGCGCCGTGGCTTTGCCCTCAGCCTGCCACTGCGCCTTGGTTCCGTTGTACACCGCGGCGTTGTTCGCGGCTGCCACGGCCGCGCTGTCGGCGGCGTTCTGCGCTGCCCGGCGCATGACGAACCAGCTAGACGCCTCGACGCCCATGCAGAGCGCCCCGATAATCGGCGCCAGCAACAGCGCCGTCATCATGGCGATGTTGCCGCTCTCCTGTCGGAAGGACCGCAGTTTGTGCGAAGCGGAGCCTTTGGTCGCGCGAATTCCGGCGCGCACGCGGTCGAGTAAGGAGCGCCCCCATTCCAGCATAGTACAGCAACCCCAGGATCACAGGTGTGGCCCCTATGCTCTAGCAGATGTTGATGTGGCTGTCTGCAAGCCTCGCCGGACGCGCGAGTACCGAGGCGTACATTCTTAAGTGGTTCACAATCCAACCTTCAATCTAGAGAATATTAAAGATTGTCCGCCCACACATCCTAAGCGAGTTGATAGTCCACCGCTCTAAATAAGGTGGTTTGCAACTTGCATGGCGCACGACGAACCCCCTCGAAGGTGTTCCGAATGCAAACAGGAACGATGTGAGAATTGGCGATGATCTCGCTAGCAAACATGATCTCCGGGCCGGGCGGGCGCAGGTCGTCCGCCAAATTCAATGGCGACGACTCGGGCAGCAGCGCCGCCGAGTTCGGCATGGTGCTTCCGGTCATGTGCATCATGCTCTTCGGCACCATCAAGTTCGGCCTGCTGCTCAACAACCACATCCAGCTGACCCATGCGGCGTCCGCCGCAGCGCGTCAGCTGTCGATCAGCCGTGGGGCGAGCACACCTTACACGTCGACCATCGCGGCGATGACGGCCGCGTCGCCGACGCTGAAGCCGTCGAGCATCACCAGCACGCTGACCCTGATCGATGCGGCGAAGACGACGACGTGCACAACCGACAACTCGACCTGCAAGGACGCGTTCGGCAACGGGACCGCGGCGGTGCAGGCGAAGGTCGCGCTGAGCTATCCGTGCAGCATCAGCCTGCCGTTCGTGCCGCTGCCGAACTGCACCTTGAGCACCTCCGCCTCGGGGCTCGTGCAATGAGCCTCGCAGGTCTCGTGCTCCGGGCGAGGGCGTTCTGGGCGGGCGCCGAGAGCGACCGTGGCCTCATGGCGCCGCTCTTCGCGCTGGCCCTGGTGGTTCTCGTCGCCATGACCGGCTCGGCGCTCGACGTCGGCCGCGTCATGTGGGTGAAGCGCCAGCTGCAGGCTTCGGCGGACGCCGCGGCTCTGGCGGGCGCGCAGACCGTCGCCTACGACACCGGCAAGGCGCAGACCGCCGCCTTCGACTTCAGCGGCCTCGCCGGCATGAAGAACGCCGTCCGAGGCGCCCAATCCGTTTCCATGGTGGGCGGCGGGCCGATCTTCCTTTGCGCGGCCACCGTCAAACCGTCCTGCCCGGGCGCGGGCACCGCCACCGGCAAGAACGTCATCAAGGTCACCCAGGAAGCCGTCGTGCAGATGTACTTCCTGCGCGTCATCGGCAAGACCAGCATGACCCCGCGCGCGACCGCGACGGCTTGGGCGCGGGGCGGTTCCGGGCGCTCGCTGGACGTCATGATCGTGCTCGACGCCACTGCTTCGATGGCGAACGAGAACGGGAACTGCAACATCGTCAACGCCAAGAAGATCGATTGCGCCAGGGCGGGCGCCTACGCCCTGATCCAGGGGCTGAACCCGGCGCTCGACCAGGTCGGCATGATGGTGTTCCCGGGGCTTTCGCAGGCTGGCGTCACCGCCAATACGACGTGCGGCGGAAGCCTCGGCTCGTCCGGCGTGAAGACCTACAAGGAGGTCGACGATCAAAAGACCGCCCCCACGCCGACCGCCACCTATACGGTCTTTCCGCTGACGCCCGCCTTTGCGGCGAACGGGAGCCTCGACGGCAAGAGCGCCGCCATGCGGGCGATCGGCCAAGGCCTCGACGATCAGGGAAAGAAGTGCGCATCGGGGGTTCAGGCCAAGGGCGGCGCGGGCACCTACTTCGCCGACGTCGTCGAGACGGCGCGTCTCGCGCTCAACGCCAGCGCCAGGCCGAACAGCCAGAAGGTGATGGTGATCTTGAGCGACGGCGACGCGACCACCGACGTGGACAAGCTGCCGACGTCCGCGACCATCACCAAGACTACGACCACCTGCAACAGCAAGGGCAAGAACTGCGTCGACACGACCACCACCAAGCCTGACAGGCTGTGTCAGCGGGCAATTGCAAATGCCCGAAAGGCGACGGCCGACAAGATCTGGATCTATTCGGTCGCCTACCGGGCGGCGAAGACCGGCGGCTGCGAATTCGACGCCGAGGGCCTGCAGGACGTCAGCCTGGCGAATCTCAGCGCCTGCGACACCATGAGGGCGCTCGCCTCGGACCTGACCAAATTCTATTCGGACGGCGACAAGAACAAGTCAGGCGACTGCATCGGCGATGGCGGCAGCAACACCAACCTGATCACCCTGTTTCAGAACATCTCCAGCGACCTCACCATGCCGAGGTTGATCCCCAACAACACCACCTGATCTGACGGTGCCCACGCGTTGGGCGCCTTTGTTGCGTCTGCGCCCAAGGATCGTCCAGGGCGGCGGCGTAGGGGGTGGTCGCGTTATTACGAATTGATCGAAACGTAATAATGGGCCAAGGGTCGGCGCATGACGACCGACACTCTCGCCCAGCTGGGCTCCCAACTGGCGCGGCTCAGCGTCAGCCTGCCGGCGGAGCTCTTGGCGCAGCTCGACGCCATGGTGGCCGAGCGGGGGCTGCCCAGCCGCTCGCAGATGATCGCCGAGCTGATCCGCCATGAACTCGCCGAGCACAGCGAGGGCGTGCCGGGCGCGGTGCTGGCGGGGACCTTGACGCTGATCTATCGCGCCGAGCGCGGCCGCGTGCGCCAGGCGCTGGCCGACGCGCAATGCGATTTCCTCAAGGAGGTGATCTCCTCGCAGCACGTGTTCCTGGAGGAGGACCAGTCGCTGGAGGTGCTGCTGGTGCAGGGGCCGTCGGAGCGGCTGAACGCGCTGTGCGACCGGCTGCGCAAGATTCGCGGCGTGCGGCAGATCAAGCTGGTCACCACCACCGCGCTGTTGCCGCCGCTGCACGCGCACGGCGACGAGGGCGGTGCGCTCGACGCGGGGCCGGCGCGGGATGCGGCGCCGGGCCTGAACGCGGAGCGGGCGCGATGAGCGGCTCGTCGTCGACCGCCGATCCGGCCAGCGCCCGAGCGCACGCCCGCGCCATGGCCGGGACGCGCGTGGAGGCGATGCCGACGGTGCCGGCCAGCGCCGCCGAGGACCGTCCGGACGGCGTCGCGGCGCAGGCCATGCTGTGGGCCGAGACGATCGCGCCGGGCGGCTATGCGGCGAAGCGGCTGGACCGCGGCGCGCGGCTTCGGCTGGTCGACCTCGCCGGCGACGCCTGCGTCTCAATGCTGGTGTTCAACGCCGAGCGGCCGGTCGAGCGGCTGAATGTCGCCGACACCCAGAAGGTGCAGTGGAACGCCTATCTAGGCGCGGGTTCGCTGCTGCTCTCCGACATGGGCAAGGTGCTGCTGAGCGTGCTGGAGGACACTGCCGGCGCGCACGACGCCTTTTGCGGCGCCTCCAACCCGGGCGCCAATGCGCGCAAGTACGGGGAGGGCGACAACTGGGGGCCACACCCCAACGCCCGCGACCGCTTCATGCTGGGCGTCGCCAAGTTCGGCCTGGGCCGCAAAGACGTCCACCCCTGCGTCAACTGGTTCAAGGGCGTGCGCATCGCTCCCGACGGCGCCACCCGCTTCGACGCCACGCCGCATGCGGGCGGGCGGCAGGTCACGCTGCGCGCCGAGATGGACGTGATCGTCGTTCTGGCCAACTGCCCGCACGTGCTGGACCCGCGCTCCGACTACGCCGTGACACCGGCCCGCGTGCTGGCCTGGCGCGGCGAGCCCACGCCCGAGCGCGATCCGATCCGCAACGCTACGCCTGAGGGTCTGCGGGCCTTCCAGAACGTCGAAGAGGAGCTGCGCCGTTGACCAGCCCCGCCATGCCCGACCTGGGCGCTGTCGTGCTCGATGTGGTCGTGCCCGCCCGCGCGCCCTGGACCGCCGAGGTCAAAGCCGGCCAGACCCTGCGCATCGTCGACCTGGAGGGCAACCAGGCGGTCGACTTCCTGATGTACGCCGCCGCCGACGACGCCGAGCGCTATTCGGCCCAGGACACCATCGCCGCCCAGGGCAACATCTTCCTGCGCGAGGGCACGGTGCTGATGTCCAACGAGGGGCGGGCCATGGCGGTGGTGACCACCACCTCTGTCGATTACCACGACACCATCGGCGGGGCCTGCTCCTGCGAGAGCAACACGCTGCGCTACGGCCACCACACCAAGAGCCAGCACGCCTGCGTCGAGAACTTCCTGCAGGGCAACGCCCGCTACGGCCGCGGCAAGCGCGACATGGTCTCCAACATCAACTGGTTCATGAACGTGCCGGTGGAGGCCGATGGGACGCTGGGCATCGTCGACGGCATCTCCGCGCCTGGCCTGTTCGTCGACATGCGCGCGGAGATGGACCTCGTGGTGGTCGTCTCCAACTGCCCGCAGGTCAACAACCCCTGCAACGGCTTCAACCCGACGCCGGTGCGCATGGTCATCGCCGGCTAAGTGAGGTCGAGGGGCGTGTTCAAGAAGGTCCTGATCGCCAACCGCGGCGCCATCGCCTGCCGCATCATCCGCACGCTGCGCGCAATGGGCGTGGGCTCCGTCGCGGTGTTCTCCGACGCCGACGCCGGCTCGCTGCACGTCAGCCAGGCGGACGAGGCGGTGCGGCTCGGCCCCGCGCCGGCGGCGGAAAGTTACCTCAACGTCGAGGCGGTGCTGGCCGCCGCCAAGGCGACAGGCGCGGAGGCGATCCACCCAGGCTACGGCTTCCTTTCCGAGAACACCGCCTTCGCCGAAGCCTGCGAGGCGGCGGGGATCGCCTTCATCGGCCCGACGTCGGAGAACATCCGCGCCTTCGGCCTGAAGCACACGGCGCGGGACCTCGCCCAGGCGCACGGCGTGCCGCTGGCGCCCGGGACTGACCTGCTGACCGACGCCGAGGCTGCGCGCGAGGCCGCGGTGGCGATCGGCTATCCGGTGATCCTCAAGGCCACCGCCGGCGGCGGCGGCATCGGCATGCGCGTCTGCGAGGACGAGGCGGGGCTGGCCGAAGCCTTCGCCCAGGTGGCGAGGCTCGCCGGCGCCAACTTCTCCGACGGCGGCGTGTTCCTGGAGCGCTACGTGCGTCGCGCCCGGCACATCGAGGTCCAGGTGTTCGGCGACGGCCGCGGCAAGGTCGTGGCGCTCGGCGAACGCGACTGCTCGCTGCAGCGGCGCAACCAGAAGGTTGTCGAGGAGACGCCGGCGCCGCACCTGCCGCCGATCACCCGCGACGCGCTCATGCAAGCAGCGGTCGATCTCGCGGCCGCGGTGAACTACCGCTCCGCCGGCACGGTGGAGTTCCTCTACGACGCCGAGCGCGACGACTTCTTCTTCCTGGAGGTCAACACCCGCCTGCAGGTCGAGCATGGGGTCACCGAGCAGGTCACCGGCGTCGACCTCGTCGAATGGATGGTGCGCGGCGCGGCCGGTGACTTCAGCTTCCTCGATGCGCCGGCGCCGGTCCCGAAGGGCGCGTCGATCCAGGCCAGGCTCTATGCGGAAGATCCCGGCCAGGACTACCGGCCGAGCTCCGGCGTGCTGACCGAGGTGGCGTTCCCGGCGGACGCGCGCGTCGACGGTTGGGTCGCCGCGGGAACCGAGGTCAGCGCCTTCTACGACCCGCTGCTCGCCAAGCTGATCGTCACTGCGCCGACCCGCGAGCGGGCGGTCGCCGCGCTGCGGGCGGCGCTGGATGCGACGCGGCTCGCAGGCCTGGAGACCAACCTCGGCTGGCTGCGCGACGTGGCCCGCAGCGAGCCGTTCGTCAGCGGCCAGGTCTCGACGCGGGTGCTGTCGGAACTGCCCTACCGCGGCCGCACCGTGCGGGTGCTGAGCGGCGGCGCCTCGACCACCTTGCAGGACCACCCCGGCCGGCTCGGCTACTGGGACGTCGGCGTGCCGCCGTCCGGCCCGATGGATGCGCTGGCGCTGCGACTCGGCAATGCGTTGCTGGGCAACGACGAGGGCGCGGCGGGTCTGGAGATCACGGGCCTTGGTCCGACCCTGGTGTTCAACGCCGAGACCGTCGTCTGCCTGACGGGCGCCGAACTGGAGGCTAGCCTCGACGGCGCGCCGGTCGGCGCCTACGCGCCGTTCGCGGCGGCGGCCGGCCAGACGCTGAAGCTCGGACGCGTGCGGGGCGGGGGGCTGCGCGCCTATCTGCTGGTCGCCGGCGGCTTAGAGGCGCCGCTTTATCTAGGCAGCCGCTCCGGCTTCACGCTCGGCGGCTTCGGCGGCCACGCGGGCCGCGCGCTTGCGGCCGGCGACGTGCTGCACCTGGGCGCCGCTACGACGGCGAAGATGGGCTCGTTGCCGGCCGATTTTCGCCCGCAGATCGGCAAGAGCTGGACGATCCGTGTGCTCTACGGCCCGCACGGGGCGCCGGACTTCTTCACGCCGCAGGACATCGAGAGCTTCTGCGCCACCGACTGGAAGGTGCACTACAACTCCAATCGCACCGGCGTGCGGCTGATCGGGCCGAAGCCTGCGTGGGCCAGGCGCGACGGCGGCGAGGCGGGGCTGCACCCCTCCAACATCCACGACAACGCCTACGCCATCGGCGCGATCGACTTCACCGGCGACCTGCCGATCATCCTGGGCCCCGACGGCCCGTCGCTGGGCGGCTTCGTCTGCCCCTTCGTGGTGATCCAGGCCGACCTCTGGAAGACGGGGCAGCTCGCACCGGGGGACGTGGTGCGGTTCGCGCCCGTCGATGACGCCGCGGCGGTGGCGGCGGAGCGGGCGCAGGACGCGTTGATCGCAAGCGCGGGTTTCCCCCCACATCATGGGGAGGGACAACTCGCCAGAGGCGAGCAGGGTGGGGAAGGCGCGATCAAGCTCGTCGCTCCCGACCCGGCCCCCACTTTCCCACCCCTGACCGCTTTGCGGTCGTCTCCTCCCCATAAAGGGCAGGGAAGTCCCATCCTCGGCCGCATCCCCGCCCAGGGCCATCGCCCCGAGGTGGTCTATCGCCGGCAGGGCGACCGCAACCTGCTCGTCGAGTACGGGCCGATCGTGCTGGACCTTGAGCTTCGGCTGCGCGTGCACGCGCTGATGCTCGAATTGCAGGCGATGGACCTCTTGGGCGTGATCGACATCACGCCGGGGATCCGTTCGATGCAGGTCCACTACGACAGCCGCGTTCTTCCGCAGGCCAAGCTGCTGCAGGCTCTGGCTGACGCGGAAGAGCGCCTGGGCGGGCTCGACGACTTCGAGATCCCCTCCCGCGTGGTGCGCCTGCCGCTCTCGTGGAAGGACCCGGCGATCTACGAGACCATCGACAAATACATGGCCTCGGTCCGCGACGACGCCCCCTGGTGCCCGGACAACATCGAGTTCATCCGCCGGGTGAACGGGCTGTCGTCCGAGGAGGACGTCCGCCGCATCGTCTTCGACGCTCGCTACCTGGTCATGGGGCTGGGCGACGTCTACCTCGGCGCGCCGGTGGCGACGCCGGTCGATCCGCGCCACCGGCTGGTCACCACCAAGTACAATCCGGCGCGCACCTGGACCCCGCCCAACGTGGTCGGCATCGGCGGCGCCTACATGTGCATCTATGGCATGGAGGGGCCGGGCGGCTATCAGCTGTTCGGGCGCACCATCCAGGTGTGGAACACCTGGCGGCAGACGAGCGCCTTCACCGACGGCAAGCCCTGGTTGCTGCGCTTCTTCGATCAGGTGCAGTTCTTCCCGGTCAGCGCCGAGGAGCTGGTCGAATGGCGGCGGGACTTCCCGCTCGGCCGCCGCGAGATCGCCGTCCAGCAGGAGACGTTCCGGCTCTCCGACTACCGCAAGTTCCTCGCCGACAACGCGGACAGCATTGGCAAATTCCAGACGCGCCGGCAGACCGCCTTCAACGCCGAGCGGGCCGACTGGGAGGTCAGGGGCGAATTCGATCGGGCCGCCGCGCTCAGCCAGGATGCCGACCACGGCGAGGCCGAGGGCGCCGTCGAGGTTCCCGACGGCGCCGAACTCGTCGAGGCCCCGCTGGGCGGCAGCGTCTGGAAGATGCTGGTGAAGGTGGGCGACCTGGTGGAGAAGGGCGCGGTCATCGCCGTGATCGAGGCGATGAAGACCGAGTGCGACGTCGCCAGCCCCGAGGCGGGCGTGGTCCGCGCCGTCTACGCCGCCGAGCGCCAGGCGATCGCCGCCGGCGCGCCGATGATCGCCATCGAACCCGGAGAGGCTGCATGAGCCTGATGCGTGCGACCGAGATCGCCGCCGACGTCCAGTCCGGCCTCCGCTCCGCCGAGGCCGTGGCGCGCGAGGCGCTGGCCCGGATCGCGGCCTACGACGCGGTGCAGGCGCACGCCTGGATCGCCCGGCCGACGGCGGCGGCGGTGCTGGCCCGCGCCCGCGAAGTCGACGCCCGCGTCGCGGCGGGCGAGGTCCTGCCGCTGGCCGGCGTTCCCTATGCGGTGAAGGACAACATCGACGTGGAGGGGATCCCCACCACCGCGGCCTGTCCGGCCTTCGCCTACACGCCCGACGCATCCGCAGAGGTCGTCGCGCGCCTCGACGCCGCCGGCGCAGTGATGATGGGCAAGACCAACCTAGACCAGTTCGCCACCGGCCTGGTCGGCGTGCGCAGCCCCTACGGCGCGCCGGGCTGCGTCTTCAACCGCGCCTATGTCAGCGGCGGGTCGAGCTCCGGCTCGGGCGTGGCGGTGGCCGCCGGCTTGGTCGCCTTCGCGCTTGGCACGGACACCGCCGGCTCCGGCCGGGTGCCCGCGGCGTTCAACAACCTGATCGGCCTGAAGCCCACCAAAGGGCGCTGGAGCACCACGGGCCTGGTCCCGGCCTGCCGCTCGCTGGACTGCATCACGGTCTTCGCGGGCGACCTCGACGGCGCGACCTTAGTGGACGGCGTGGTGGCGGGCTTTGACGCGGCTGACTCATTCTCGCGTCGCGTGCCGGAGACGACGGCGACCATCCCTGCTGCTTTCCGCTTCGGCGTGCCGCGCCTGGAACAGCAAGTCTTCCTCGGCGACGCTCGGGCCGAGGCCTTGTACCGCGCCGCTATCGCGCGGCTGGAGGCGGCGGGCGGCCGGGCGGTCGAGGTGGACATCGATCCGCTGCTGGCGGCGGCCCAGATGCTTTACGCCGGTCCCTGGGTCGCCGAGCGGACGGCGGCGGCGGAGTCATTGCTGAAGGCCAATCCCGCCGCCATCGAGCCCACCGTGCGCGCCATCCTGCAGGGCGGGCCGGCGTTCAGCGCGGTCGACGCCTTCAAGGGCCTCTACGAGATGCAAGCCTACGCCCGCGTCGCCGAGCAGATGTGGCAGGCGATCGATGTTCTCCTCCTGCCCACCACGCCCACCACATACCGCATCGCCGAGGTCAAGGCCGAGCCGGTGGCGTTGAACGCCAACCTCGGTCGCTACACCAATTTCGTGAACCTGCTGGACATGAGCGCCCTCGCGGTCCCGGCCGGCTTCCGTGAGAACGGGACCGGCGTGGGCGTGACCCTGATAGGCCCGGCCTTCGCCGACGCCGCGCTCATCGACCTGGCCCGCCGCTACCTGGAGATCGCCCCGATGCCCGACGCCCCGCCGCTCGACCGCGAGGGTCGCCCCGAGACCGTGAAGCTGGCGGTGGTCGGCGCGCACCTGGCGGGCATGCCGCTGCACTGGCAGCTCACCTCGCGCGAAGCCCGTCTGGTCGCCCGCACCCGAACCGCGCCGGCCTACAAGCTCTACGCAATGGCCAATTCGACGCCGCCGAAGCCCGCGCTGGTGCACACGGGCGAGGGCGGGGCGATCGACGTGGAGGTCTACGAGCTGCCGGTGAGCGCCTTCGGCTCCTTCGTCGTCGAGGTGCCCGCGCCGCTGGCGATCGGCACGGTGACGCTGGAAGACGGAAGCCAAGTCAAAGGCTTCGTCGCCGAACCTCGTGCGCTGGATGGTGCCGAAGACATCACCGCGCTGGGCGGTTGGCGCGCCTACATTGCGCGCGCTACCGCCTAACCGAAAGCTCGGGCAGGGGGAACACCAGCGTGCGCCCGTCGAACGCCTTGGATCCTTCGAAAAAGGCGCGGAAGTGCCAGGGCAGGACCAGCAGATAGTCCGGATCGCTGGCCAGCAGGTCTGTCTCCGGCACGATCGGGATGAAGCTGCCGGGCGTGAAGGCGCCGAACTTGTCCGGGTTCACTTCACCCACGGCGACCAGGTCGTCCGCGGTGAAGCCGCAGTACTGCAACAGCACATTGCCCTTGGTGGAGGCGCCGAGCGCCGCGACGCGCTCGCCCCGCGCCTTGGCGTCGGCGACGAAGGCGCGCAGGCGCTCGCGCGACTGCTGCACGCGGGCCTCGAAGGCCCGGAACGGCGCGAGCGTGTGCAGGCCAGCCTCGGCCTCCCGATCGAGGATCTCGCGCACCGCCGGCAGGGCGGGGGCGCCGACCGGCGCGCGCTTGGCGGTGACCGAGAAACTGCCGCCGTTCACGTCGTTGAATTCGACGTCGACGATCTGCAGGCCGACGCGCTCAGCCATCCACTGGATCTGCGACAGGCCGTAGAACTCCAGGTGCTCGTGGCAGACGGTGTCGTAGGAATTGGTGTCGAGCATGGCCGGCATGTAGCTCTGTTCGAAGACCCAGATTCCGTCATGGGCCAGCACCTCGTGCACCTGGCGCATGAAATCCATCGGCGCTTCCAGGTCGTAGAACATCGAGAACGAGGTCACGACCTTGGCTCGGCGCTCGCCGAACCGCTCGCGCACCAGGGCTGCGGAGAAGAAGTCCGGGATCAGTTCGACGTGGGGCGGATAGTACTGGCGGAACTTCGCTCCGGTCGGGTCGATCCCCACCAGGGTCAGTTCCGGCGGATAGGCCGCCAGCGTGGTGCCGTCGTTGCTGCCGATGTCGACGACGAGGTCGCCAGGCGCGAGTTGCACGAGACCAGAAATGCGTTCGACCTTGCGGCGCAGGTGGGCGACCATGCTGGCGTTCAACCCCGAGCGATATCCGTAGTTGTCGCCGTACATCTCGCCGAGATCGTAGCTGTGCTCGAGCTGGAGCAGGCCGCACGAGGTGTCGCCGGCGGCGCACTTCGCCAGACGAAGCGGACCGGTCGTCGCCGAGGCGTCGCGGCTCTTCGGGAACACGCCCGTCAGCATCTGCTCGCCGAGGTCCAGCACCCGGTCTAGGTGCGTCGAGCCGCAGATCCGGCACCGCTCGATCCGAGTGTAGGTCATGAGTTCGTTCCGTTCGCGCTCAGCCGGGCTAGGTGAGCGTCCACCATCGTCTTCACCAGTTGAGGGAAGGTGACGCTGGGGTTCCAGCCGAGCTCGCGCGCCGCCTTCGAGGCGTCGCCGATCAGCGGCGAGGCTTCCGCGGCCCGGTGGTCGGCCTGGCCCTCGCGGACGTGGTCGCGGTAGTCGAGCCCCAGGTGTTCGAAGGCAAGACGGCAGAGATCGCGCACGGTGTGCGACTGGCCGGTTGCGATGACGTAGTCGTCGGGCTTATCGGCCTGCAGCATCAGCGAGGCTGCGTGCATGTAGTCGCCGCTGAACCCCCAGTCGCGGCGGGCGTCCAGAGCGCCGAGCGCGAGGTCGTCCGTCAGGCCGAGCTTCACCCGCGCGGCAGCCTCGGTGACTTTGCCGGTGACGAAGCGCGCGTCCCGCCGAGGGCTTTCGTGGTTGAACAGGATGCCTGCGCAGGCGAACAGCCCGTAGTGGCGACGATAGATCCCGACCATCGTGTGGGCGTAGAGCTTCGCCGCGCCGTACGGGCTGCGCGGCGCAAATGGCGTGGTTTCAGACTGCGGGCTTTGCGCCGGCACCGCGCCATAGAGCTCGCTGCTGGACGCCTGCCAGAAGCGGATCGCGGGATCGACTTCGCGCACCGCTTCCAGCATGAGGGCGACCGCCAGCCCGTTGATCTCGCCGATCGCAACCGGGGCGTCGAACATCCCCGCGCCGGACGAATGGGCCGCCAGATTGTAGATCTCGGTCGGCCTCGCGCGCCTCAGCAGTTCGCGGAACGCCGCGTCATCGTGGAAATCCCATGCGGCCAGTTCGATGGACGCGTCGACGACAGGTCGGGCGTAGGTCGCATCCCGCGTCACGCCCACCACGCGATAGCCTTCGGCCAGCAGGCGTTGCGACAGGTGCCAGCCGTCCTGGCCGCTGACGCCGGTGATGATCGCCGTCCTGCCGGTCATCCCCGAGCTACTCGTGGTAGTCGTTGGCGCGGTAGCCGTGCTTCCTGATCAACTCGTCGCGCTCGGCCGACTTCAGGTCCTCGCGGACCATCTCTTGCACCAGCGCCTCGAAGCCGATCTTCGGGCTCCACCCCAACTCCCGCCTGGCCTTGCTGGCGTCGCCGAGCAGGCTTTCCACCTCGGTCGGGCGGAAGTAGCGGGGGTCGACGCTGACGATGCAACGGCCGCTAGGGTCGAAGCCCTTCTCCTCGACGCCTTCGCCCTCCCAGCGCAGCGGCATGCCGAGTTCCTCCGCTGCGGCGTTTACGAAGTCCCGCACGCTGTGCTGAATGCCGGTGGCGATGACGAAGTCCTGCGGCGTCTCCTGCTGCAGGATCAGCCACATCACCTCGACATAGTCCTTGGCGTGGCCCCAGTCGCGCATCGCCCCGAGGTTGCCGAGGTAGAGCCGGTCCTGCAGGCCGAGCTTTATCCGCGACAGGCCGCGGGTGATCTTGCGGGTGACGAAGTTCTCCCCCCGCACCGGGCTCTCGTGATTGAAGAGGATCCCGTTGCAGGCAAAGAGCCCGTAGGCTTCGCGGTAGTTCACCGTGATCCAGTAGGCGTAGAGCTTCGCCACGCCGTAGGGCGAGCGCGGATAGAACGGCGTCAGCTCGGTCTGCGGCGTCTCCTGGACCTTGCCGAACAGCTCCGAGGTCGAGGCCTGATAGAAGCGGGTGCGATCCTTCAGCCCGAGCATCCGCATGGCCTCGAGCAGCCGCAGCGTGCCGAGCGCATCGGCGTTGGCGGTGTACTCGGGCTCTTCGAACGACACCGCGACGTGGCTCTGGGCGGCGAGGTTGTAGATCTCGTCGGGCTGCGTCTGCTCGATGATGCGGATCAGGTTGCTGGTGTCGGTGACGTCGCCGTGGTGCAGGAAGAATCGCACGTCAGTCTCGTGCGGGTCGCGGTAGAGATGATCGATGCGGCTGGTGTTGAACAGCGAGGCGCGGCGCTTGATGCCATGCACGACGTAGCCCTGATTGAGTAGGAACTCCGCGAGATAGGAGCCGTCCTGCCCGGCCACCCCGGTGATCAACGCCCTCTTTGGACGGGACATCCCAGTCTCACTTCCGCGAATCGCGAGCTCACGCCGCCGATCCCGTCAGGATACTCCGGCGAAGCAGAAGACGTGAGGAGAGGGGATCAGGCCGCCGTCGCGGTCATCGCTTCCAGTTCGCGCCGGAGGGTCGCGTTGGGCTTGTCGAGCGGGAAGTCGTAGACGGCGGTGGAGCCGTAGCGGTGGGGGGCCTGGGCGTCCTTGCGGCGCTTGTCGATGGCGACGACGCGGGTGCCGAGCTTGAAGGCCTCCTTTATGTCGTGGGTGACCATCAGGATCGTCAGGCCCTTCTCGCGCCAGAGGCTGGTGATCAGGTCGTGCATGTCGAGCCGCACGCCGGGGTCGAGCGCGCCGAAAGGCTCGTCGAGGAGCAGGATGCGCGGGTGGGTGATCAGCGCCTGGGCGATCGCCAGCCGCTGCTGCATGCCGCCGGACAGCGCCGCGGGATAGACGTCCATGTTGTCGGCGAGGCCCACGGCGCGCAGCATCTCGGCGGCTTCGTCGCGCGCGGAGCGGCGCTTGTCGCGACACTGCACGCCGAACATCACGTTCTTCAGCACCGTCATGTGCGGGAACACTGAATAGCGCTGGAACACGACGCCGCGCTCGGGGCCGGGCTCGGGGCGCAACGGTTCGCCGTCGAGGTAGACGCGGCCGCGGGTGGGGGCCTCCTGGCCCAGCACGAGGCGCAGGAAGGTGCTCTTGCCCGCGCCTGACGGCCCGACGATGGAGACGAAGGCGCCCTCAGCCACGTCGAGCGACACCTTCTCCAGCACGATCTTGTCGCCATACTCGACCCAGACGTCGCGGAACGACAGCACGCTCATCAGCGGCTCCTCTTCGGATGGGCCCAGGGAAAGGCGGCGCGGCTGAGCGCCTGCAGCGCCCAATCCATGACGACGGCCAGGAGCGAGATCCAGGCGACGTAGGGCAGGATCACGTCCATGGCGAGGTAACGGCGGACCAGGAAGATCCGGTAGCCCAAGCCGACGTCGGCGGCGATCGCCTCGGCCGAGATCAGGAACACCCAAGCCGGTCCCAGCGAGAATCGCAGGGATTCCAGCAGGCGGGGCAGGGCCTGGGGCAGCGCGATCCGCAGCGCCACGATCCAGGTGTTCGCCCCCAGCGTCTGCGCCTTGACCAGTTGCTCCTCGGGGATGGCGGCGACCGCCGACGCCAGGTCGCGCACCATGAACGGCGTAAGCCCGACGAAGATCAGGGCGATCTTCGAGCTTTCGCCCAGGCCCATGACGATGAACAGGATCGGCAGGACGGCGATCGGCGGGATCACCGCGATCGCGGCGACCAGCGGACCCAGCGTCGCGCGGACGACGGGCAGAAGGCCGATCGAGAGGCCCAGCACAAGCGTGGTGACGGCGGCGAGCGCCAGGCCTGCGCCGAGCCGCTTCAAGCTGGCGGCGGTGTCGGCGACCAGCGGCACCTCGCCGGTCACAGGATCGGTCTGGAAGGCCATGGTGTGGATCTGCGCAGCCATGGCGAGCGGCGTCGGCAGGATCTTGTCGCTGGGATTTTCGGCGTGCCTGGCCGTCGAAGCGGCGAGGTAGAGCAGCCCCAGCAGCAGGATTGGAATCAGGCCTAGCAGCAGTCGACCGCCCCCACGCGGCCGGATGTTGAGCAAGCGGGGCATGGGGGCGGTCTCTCCGGGGAGGAACTGATGCGAGCGTGAGTGGGGGATCAGAGCCCGCCCGCGGCGGCGGCCGCGACGTAGGTTGGATCGAACCGAAGCTTCACGTTCTTCGCGTCGCCGAGCACCTTTCCGCCGGTGAACTCGATGCCGATGTCGTCGACCGACTTGGCGCCCTGGCCGAACAGGCCGTTCTCGAAGCTGAACTTGCGCACCTTGTCGTTGGCCGCGACGATCTCGGAGCCGGTCATGAAGGCGTGGGCCGCCTTAGGATCGCTGTAGAGGAAGGTGGTCTTGAGCTGGGCCTCGTAGCCCGGAAGATCGGTGCCTGAGAGCTTGGCCATCGCTTCGCGCGCCGCCTTGCCGGCGTCGTCCTGCTTGGCCATCAACGTCATGGTCTCGTACCAGATGCCGGCCAGCGCCTTGCCGAGATTGGGGTCGGCCTTCAGCGTGTCGGTGGAGACCACCAGCATGTCCTCGATCTCGCGCGGGATCGAGGTCGAGGCGCAGACCTCGTTCGCGGCCGCAGCCTTCTTGATCTCGAGCAACTGCGGGTTCCACGTGACCATGGCGTTGGTCCCCGGCGCAGCAAAGGCCGAGACCATGTCGGCGTCGGCGGTGTTCACCAGCTTCACGTCGCTCATCTTCATGCCGGCGTTCTCGAGGCAGCGTGCGAGCAGGTACTGCGAGACCGAGTTGGCGACGATGTTGACCGAGCGGCCCTTGATGTCGGCGATGGTCTTGCCGTTCTTCAGCACCACGCCGTCGTTGCCGTTGGAGTAGTCGCCGACCATCACCACGGTGCTGTCGCGTCCGCCCGCGGCGGGGATGGTCAGCGCGTCCATATTGGTCGAAGTGACGCCGTCCAGCTTGCCGGCGGTGAATTGGTTCAGGCTCTCGACGTAGTCATTAATTTGCACCAGCTTGATCTTGACGTTGTACTTCTTGGCCCACTTGTCGACGATGCCGGCCTGCTGAGCGTAGGGCCAGGGCATCCAGCCGGCGTAGATCGTCCAGCCGATCGTGTACTCCTTGCCCGCGGCCGCCGCGGCGGGCGCCGCCGCTTCCTTTTCCGCGGGCTTGCCGCAGCTCGACAGGCCAAGGCCCATCGCCAATGTCGCGCCCGCGACCCCCATCGTCTTCAGCCACCGGTTCATCTGCGACCCTTTCTCGAACCGGCCCGTTCCCGCCGGCGTCGTTATTACTGAGATCGAGTTTCGTAATAATCCAAGCGCCACAAGCGCCTCCCGCGGGCGAGCGGCCAAGGCGCCGAATTTGTGGGCGCCCGGCGCCTGCCGCGGCTGCGGTTCAATCAGATCCCGGCGGATGAGCCGGAGGTTCGGGTGGCGAGCAGGCACGCTGATGCGGTGGTGTTACCGCTCTCCAGATTCGTAATAACGGAGGCGAGCCTTGGGTGGCTTCGATCGTATCCCGTTGGTGGACGTTTCCGGGCTGGCGGATCCGAACCTCGAGCGCCGCCGCGCCGCGGCTCTGGAGATTGGCCGCGCGGCGCGCGAGGTTGGGTTTCTGTATGTCGTCGGCCACGGGATTTCCGAGACGCTGAGCGCTGGGCTGCAGGCCGCCGCCAGCCGGTTTTTCGAACAGCCGATGGAGCGCAAGATGGCGGCCTACATCGGCGGTTCGTCCAACCATTCCGGCTATGTGCCGGAAGGCGAGGAGGTGTTCGAGGCCGGCAAAGTCGATCGCAAGGAGGCTTACGACATCAATCTCGACGCGCCGGAGGCGGCGGGCGAGGCTCCGATGCTGGGCGCCACGCTGTGGCCGGAGCTGGACGGGTTCAGGCCGGCGGTCGCGGCCTATTACGACGCCGTCGCGGGCTTCGCGCGCCGCATGTTCCGCGGGTTCGCCCTGGCGCTCGACCTGCCGGAGGATCATTTCGACCCGCGCCTGAAGCGGCCGCCCAGCCAGCTGCGCCTGATTCACTATCCCTTCGATCCGCGCGCGAGCGACGCCGCCGGGATCGGCGCCCACACCGACTATGAGTTCTTCACCGTGCTGAAAGGCACGGCGCCCGGGCTGGAGGTGAAGAACGACGCCGGCGAATGGATCGACGCCCCGCCGGTCCCGGGCGCCTATGTCGTCAACATCGGCGACATGCTCGAGGTCTGGACCAACGGCGTGTTCCGCGCCACGGCGCACCGCGTGCGAAAGGTCGCCGAGGAGCGCTACGCTTTTCCCTTCTTCGCCACCTGCGACTACGACACGCTGGTCGAGCCGGCCGCGCAGTTCGTGAAGCCGGAACGGCCGGCGCGATTCGGTCGCCTCGTCTCCGGCGAGCACCTCTGGGCGCAAACCGTGAAGACCTTCCGCTACCTCGAGCCGATCCGCACGCCGGCGCGGGCTTGAGCGCAAGAAGGCGACGCCGAATGGTCACGTTCCTGACCTTCCCCCGCCGCGGCGCCGAGGCACTTTGGTTAAAGTCGGCCGGTTCGTCCTTGACGCCGCCCTCTCGACGAGCCCAAGGCGTGAAGGCGGATGGGTGCGGGTCGGCCGGCGCCTTCGCTGGCCCTCGGGCGCGCATTGATCTATGTCCGCGGCGACGTTCATCTGATTGGAGAACCGTGATGCGGATCTTCGCCCCGGCTCTTTGTGCGAGCCTCGCGCTTTTCTCCGGCTCCGCGCTCGCCGCTCCGACAGCCGCCCCAACCGGCGTCGCCGCCGACGCGCGCTGTCTGCTGGCGATGGCGGCGTTGTCCGGCTCTAAGGATCCGAAACAGTCCGAGTCCGCTCAGGCCGGCATGGTCTACTACGCCGGTCGCATACGCGCCCGCGAGCCGAGCTTTGATTTCAGCACGCGCCTGAAAGCCGTCGCCGCGACCATGAACCGCGAGGCGGTGGTGGCCGAGGTCCCGGTCTGTGGCAACGCCATGACGACATCGCTACGCGACCTCGACAATGGCTTGAAGACGCTGTCGCAGGCCCCGGCAGGGGCTGCGAAGCCCGGGGCGGCTGCGCCGCCGAAGCCTTAGGCCGGCGACGCACCACGCCGCGGAATTTTTGGAGGTCGGGCGGACCCAAAGGGGCGACCGCGTGTTGTACAGCTGCGCCTCGGGCGCTGCTGGACCCGATTGAAATCGCTGCGATGCCGACGCCTCCGGAAGTCATGTCTGCGCACGCCCAGAATCCGGGCGGACTCGCGGCTCCCGTCGCCGGCGGAGTCGCGGATGACCTGCATGCCATTTTTCCGCATGCGCCGCCGCGCGCCGGGACCTCGCAGATGCGCTTTGGCCTCCGCGAAGTCGGGCGCAAGCGTTCGCCGAAACGGGTGGCCGCAGCTGGCGCGATGATCGCCGCCGCACTCGGTGGTCTGTCCGCCGGAGCGATGCTCGGCCGCAGCCCCTCCACCGAGATTCATCGCCCCAAGCCGGCATCGGCGCCGATGACGGCGCAGCGGCAAATTGCGATCACGGTGACTGGCAAGTCCCAGCCGACCGTCCGCCTGACCTCCGCCGTGGCTCCCGAAGGCTTGCCGAACCCTGGCCCGCTCGCGCCGCCGCAGCTCGTCAGAGCGTCGATCGGGCCGCAAACCCATGCGCCGGTGGTGAAGGTGAAGACCCGGGCGAAGGCCCCACGCTCGAGCAGGGCGCAGAACCGGAGCTACGCCTCGCAGGCCCCGACTTCACCCGCGCCGAAGGCGCGCTGCCGCGGGGGCGAATGCGGCTACGACGATGTCATGGCGGCCGATGCGCGCCTGCGCCGAGCCTACAATTCGGCGCTCAGCAGCGGCGTCTCGCTGCCGGTCATGGTTGGCTATCGCAACGAATGGTCCGACCTGCGCAAGCGGGCGTCCGATCAGCCGGAGCGGGTGGTGTCGCGCTACAATGCGATGGCGGGGGATTTGGAGCGATATTCGGAGGAACCGGCGCCTGAGCGCCCGCACAAGGCGCACGCCACTCGCGTCCGCAGTCACACCCTGGATGGGCTGCGGGCGGACCTGGCGTCGCTTTGGCCATGAGCGGACACGTCGCCGTGCTGGAGGAGCTCGTCCGTCCCGTCACCCCTGCCGCCCCGCGCAGCACCGAGGGCCAGCTGATCTATGCGGTCGGCGACATCCACGGACGTTACGATCTGCTCAAGACCGCGCTCGGCCAGATCGCAGCCGACAGCGCGCGGGAAGCCTGCGGACGCACGCCCGTCCTGGTGCTGCTGGGCGACTACATCGACCGCGGGCCGGAGTCGGCCAAGGTGCTGCAGGCGCTGGTCTGGCTCTCCCGCAAGGGAGAGTTCGCCTTCCGTCCGCTGAAGGGCAATCACGAGCAGGCCCTGCTGCAGTTCCTCGAAGAGCCGGAGCAGGGGGAGCCCTGGCTCACCTACGGCGGCGCGGAGACGCTGATCTCCTATGGCGTCGAGCCGCCACGGACAGGGGCTGGGCCGGGGGCGCTGATCGCCGCACGCGACGCATTGCTGGACCAGATGCCCGCCTCGCACCTGCAGGTGCTGGGCGATCTTGAGCTGATGGCGACGATCGGCGACTACGCCTTCGTGCACGCGGGAATCCGCCCCGAGCGACCGCTCTCCGCACAGACGGAGGGCGAGCTGCTATGGATTCGAGGCGGGTTTCTCGATGCGCAGGGACCGTTCGAACGTGTGATCGTCCATGGCCACACTTGGCTCAACGAGACGCCGCAAGTGTACGAGCATCGCCTGGGGCTCGATACCGGCGCATATCACACCGGCGTGCTCACCGTCGCTCGGCTGGACGGGGCGATGGTCCAGTTGTTCCAGGCTCGCGCTTCGGCTTGATCTCGACCTCGCGATTGCTGAAGTAGCCGCTCCAGTCCGGTTCGCCGCGCAGGCGGCCGATGACCCGCTGCATTCGAGGCCGCGTCAGCAGCCACACGGCGTAGGCCCCGGTGAGCGCCAGGCTCACCAGCGGACTGCCGAACAGCAGCCAACTCAGCGCGAGCACCAGTACGGTGGTGATGCTGCAAAAGGCGATCGCCCGGACGTCGCGCGCTCTCATCCCGACCTCGCTTTGCCGATGCCCCGCAGCCAGAACGGCTCGCAGCCGATCTGGCTCCGAGGAAAAGAGGATTACTGGGCGTCTGTGTCCCCAAGTCCGCGGTGCTGGAGCATCGGGCCGATTTCCGGATCCTTGCCGTAGAAGGCGCGGAACATCGGCGCGTAATCCTGCGTGTGCCCGCGCGAGAGGATCATGTCGCGGAAGCGCTGACCGTTCGCCCGCGTCATCCCGCCATGCTGCTCGAACCACTGGAAGGAGCCGTCGGCCAGCATCTGGGTCCAGAGATAGGCGTAGTAGCCCGCGGCGTAACCGTTGCTCCAGATGTGCCGAAAGTAGGAGGTGCGGTAACGCGGCGGCACGTGCGGGAAGTCGACGCCGGCGGTTTTCAGCGCCTTGGTCTCGAAGGCGTCGACGTCCTGCTTCGGCGCGTCGGCGGGAAGCTGATGCCACTGCATGTCGAGCTCGGCCGCGGCGATCAGCTCGCCCATCGTATAGCCCTGGTTGAACTTCGAGGCCGCCTTGATCTTGTCGACTAGCGCCTGCGGGATCGGCTGGCCAGTCTTGTAGTGGGCGGCGTAGTTCTTCAGCACACGCGGCTCGAGGGCCCAGTTCTCGTTGAACTGGCTGGGAAACTCGACGAAGTCGCGAGCGACGTTGGTGCCCGACAGGCTGGGATAGGTCTGGTCGGCGAACAGGCCGTGAAGGGCGTGGCCGAACTCGTGGAACAGGGTCGTCACGTCGTCCCAGGAGATCAGCTGCGGCTGGCCGGGCGCGGCTTTGGTGATGTTGGCGACGTTGAACACCACCGGCTTGGACCCCAAGAGCTTGGACTGGCCGACGAATGTGCTCATCCAGGCGCCGCCGGACTTGTTGTCCCGCTTGAAGGGGTCGAAATAGAAGAGGCCCAGCAGCGCGCCGTCCTGCTCGTGGACTTCGAACACCCGCACGTCCGGATGATAGACCGGCAGGTCGGTGCGCTCCTTGAAGCTCAGCCCATAGAGCTGGCCGGCGGCATAGAAGACCCCGTCCTTCAGCACCCGGTCGAGCTGGAAGTAGGGCTTCACCTCGCTGTCATCGAGGTCGTAGCGCGCCTTGCGCACGCGCTCGGAATAGCGCTGCCAGTCCCAGGGCTTGAGGTCGAAACTCTCGCCCGCGGCCTGGATCATCTTCTGGTTCTGGGCCGCTTCGGCCTCGGAACGTGCGCGCGCTGGGCCGGAGAGCTGGCGCAGGAAGGCTTCCGCCTTCTGCGGCGTCTCGGCCATCTGGTCCTCGAGCACATAGGCGGCGTAGTTCGGGTAGCCGAGCAGCCGGGCCTTTTCGGCGCGCAGCTTGGCGAGCGTGACGATGGTCTCGCGCGTGTCGTTCCCGTCGCCGGACTCGGCGCGAGTCCAGGCTTTTTGGAACAGCTGCTCGCGGACGCTGCGGTCGGCCAGGTCCTGCAGCGTCGGTTGCTGGGTGGTGTTCTGCAGCGGGATGACCCACTTGCCCTTCAGCCCGCGCGCCTCGGCCGCCGCCGCCGCCGCCGCGATCTCGGCTTCGCTCAGGCCGGCGAGCTTCGCCTTGTCCTCGACGACGAGGCCGCCAGCCTTATCAGCGGCGAGCAGCTTGTGCTGGAAGTCCGTTTCGAGCGTGGAGGTCTGCTCGTTCAGCGCCTTGAGCTTCGCCTGATCCGCAGGCGCGAGCTTTGCGCCGGAGCGGACGAACTGCTGGTAGGTCACTTTGAGGAGCTGCGCCTGCTCAGGGTTGAGGCCGAGCTGGTCGCGGCGCTCGTAGAGGCTCTGAACGCGGACGAACAGCTTCGGATCGAGGAAGATCTCGTCGTGATGCGCCGAGAGCTTGGGCGTCACGCGGCTCTCGATCTGTTGGATCGTATCGCTGGTGTTGGCGCTGGTCAGGGCGTTGAACACCTGCATTGCGCGGTCGAGCATCTGGCCCGAGCGCTCCATGGCGATGATGGTGTTGTCGAAGGTGGGGGCGGCCGGGTTGTCGGCGATCGCGCGGATTTCGGCTTTCTGTGCGGCCATCCCTTGCGTCGCCGCAGGTTCGAAATCGCTTTCGCGGATTCGGTCGAACTGCGGCGCATGCAGGAACAGCGGGCTGGGCTTGAGGAACACCGCGCCGGGCGCGTCGGCGCACTTCGCAGCGGTGGTTTCGGCCTGAGAAGCGGGCTTGGGCGGCGCGGGGGCGGCTGCGCCGGCCGCCATGGCGCACGCGGCGGCGCCGAGGACGAGCAAGACCATGGACGACATCGAAGACTCCGTAGCTCCGGGACGTCCGGAGCGAGGCGTCACATCTTGCGTAACAATCGCCTCTCGGCAACCCGTAGAGCGCGAGGCCTGATCAGCCCACGATCACCCATTCCGCGACATAGGCTTGCGCCTTGCGGGCCAGGACCGGCGGCCCGGAAAAGTAGAACTCGCTGCCGAACCAGGAGCGTTGCTCGCGCCAGGCCAACGGCCCGGTGTCCTCCGAGCAGAGGATCTTTCGCAGCGCGTCCCGCTTCACTTTAGGGACAAAGACGACATAGGTGGCTTCAGGCATCGGTTCGCTCAGGGTCCAACGCCCGCTAAGAAACCCCGAGTCGGCCTTTCCAGGTTGTTAACGATGTCGGGCGATTGCAGCTGAGCTGTGGCGCGTTGACGCAGCCTAGGCCGCCACGTTTAGGACGCCCGCGTTCGGCTTCGCCATAATTTCGCCGGCCGAGTTCCACGGATGGAACCGGCCGCGAGGTTTTCCTCCTCGTCCGCCGGAGCCAGCGCCGCCAGAGACAAATGTGGCGAAGAGTCGGCGCAAATACTCGGACATGGAATCCGGATACTCACCGGACTCGCTGCTGCGACACATTGCCGGGACAACAGCGATGAAAACCTGAATACGGTTGCCTTGTGCGGCAGTCGGGGCCGCGCGGCGTACGGCGGACGAGCCGCCGAAGTATTCTCGGAATCCTTTTATGTCTGCGAAACTCACCTTCAACGATGAGTTCAACAGCCTCAGCGTCTGGAATGGGGCTACCAACACCGGCACTTGGTCCACCAACTGGTGGTATAACGACCAGTGGGGCGGCTATTCCACCAGCAAGGGCAGCACGCTGACCGGGAACTCCGAGCAGCAATGGTACATCAACGCCAACTACGCGCCGACCGACGGGATCAATCCATGGACGGCGAACAACGGCGTTCTGACGATCACGGCGCAGCCCGCCGACGCCGCCACCCAGGCGCAGATTGGCGGCTACAAATACACGTCGGGCATGATCAACACCTGGCACAGCTTTTCCCAGGAGTACGGCTACTTCGAGATCAAGGCCGACCTGCCGCAGGGGCAGGGGCTGTGGCCCGCGTTCTGGCTGATGCCGGAGGACGGCTCCTGGCCGCCGGAGCTCGATGTGTTCGAGGTGCTCGGCAACGATCCGAGCAAGCTCTACACCACCGTGCACACCAACGCGTCCGGTTCGCACACCATGGCGACGCAGGGAAACACGGTCGCCGACACGTCGAGCGGCTACCACACCTACGGGGTGGACTGGGGAGCCGACAAGATCACCTTCTATTTCGACGGTAAGGAGGTCTACGAGACCGCCACGCCCGCCGACATGCACAAGCCCATGTACATGATCGCCAACCTGGCGGTCGGCGGCTCCTGGCCAGGGAGCCCGGATTCGACGACGCCCTGGCCGGCCGAGATGAAGATCGACTACATCCGGGCCTGGAACTCCAATCCTTACACCGACAACGATCCGTCGACCGGTAGTTCGGGCGGGTCGACCGCGGCCGTTTCGCCGGCGACGCCGACCTCGGCCAATGCGGTGGAAGGCACCGCCTCGAACGACGTGCTCGCCGGCCAGGACGGCGCCGACAACCGCATCCGCGGCGGCGATGGAAACGACCAGATCACCGGCGGCTCGGCGTTCAACAACATCAACGGCAACGCGGGCGCAGACACCATCGTCGGCAAATCCACGGTCGGCGACTGGCTGCTGGGCGGCCAAGGGGCCGATTCGATCAACGCCTCGGCCTCCACGGGCGCAAACATCATCAACGGAAACCTCGGCGACGATCGCCTTATCGGCGGGTCCGGGGCCGACACGCTTCGCGGCGGTCAGGGCGCGGACACGATCAGCGGCGGCGGCGGCGCGGACTGGATCTCCGGCGACAAGGGGAGCGACGTGGTCACCGGCGGGGCCGGCGGAGACACCTTCCACGCGGGCTCTGGCGGCGGGACCATGACGGTGACCGACTTCAACCGCGCGGAGGGCGACCGGCTGCAGCTCGACGGCCTGAGCCACACTCAGACGCAGTCGGGCGCCGACGTGGTCGTGGATATCGCCGGCGGCGCGAAGATCATCCTGCAGAACACCCAGCTCAGCGCGCTGACCGACGGCTGGGTGGTGTAGCGGAAGCCGTTCTCCCCGCTCGCGGGGAGAGGGCCTCGGCCTCAGCTCCGTGCGTAGACGTCTTCGAAGCGGACAATGTCGTCCTCGCCGAGGTAGGGGCCGGACTGCACCTCGATGAGGTTCAGCGGCACCTTGCCGGGATTGATCAGACGATGCTTCGAGCCGAGCGGGATGTAGACGCTCTCGTTCTCGGCCAGCAGCCGCAGGTCGTCGTCGACCTGGACCTCGGCGGTGCCGTTGACGACCACCCAGTGTTCGGCGCGGTGGAAGTGCTTCTGCAGCGAGAGCTTCTGGCCCGGGTAGACGGTGATCTGCTTCACCTGGAAGCGGTCGCCGGAGGTCACGCCTTCGTACCAGCCCCACGGGCGGTGGACGCGGCGGGTCTGGGTGGCGCTGACGTGGTTGCTGGCCCGCAGCCGCTCGACCAGCCGCTTGACGTCCTGGTCTTTGTTGCGGTCGGCGACCAGCACCGCGTCGTGCGTGGCGATGACGATCAGATTTTCGACGCCGACGGTGGCGATCAGCGGGCCTTCGCTACGCAGGTAGGAACCGCGGGTGTCCTCGGCGACCGTGTCGCCGATCTGGACGTTGTCGCCCGCGTCGCGGTCGGCGAGCTCCCAGAGCGCCGACCAGGCGCCGACGTCGCTCCAGGCGAAGGTCGAAGGCACAACTGCGGCGCGGTCGGTCCGCTCCATCACGGCGTAGTCGATGGAGATCGACGGGCTCTCGGCGAAGGCGTCCGGATCCAGCCGCAGGAAGTCCATGTCCTTCTTGGCGGCGTCCAGCGAGGCGCGCACGGCGGCGACCACCTTAGGCTCGTGCTTCTCCAGCTCCTCGATGACGGAGGCTGCCGACAGCAGGAAGATGCCGCTGTTCCACGAGTAGCGGCCGTCGGCGAGATAGGACTCGGCGGTGGCGAGGTCGGGCTTCTCGACGAAGGCCTCGACCCGTCGTGCCAGGCCTTTCACCGCGTCGCCCGCCAGGATGTAGCCATAGCCGGTCGCAGGGCTGTCCGGTTGGATGCCGAAGAGGACCAGCGAGCCTTCGCGTGCGGCGGCCGCGCCGGCGTTCACCGCTTCCAGGAAGCCCTTCTTGTCGGGAACGGCGTGGTCGGCGGGCATCACCAGGATCAGCGCGTTCGTGTCCTGGCGCTGCGCGATGAGCGCCGCCGCGGCGACGGCAGGTGCGGTGTTCCGCGCCAGGGGCTCCAGAACGATGGTCGCGCCCTTGTGGCCGATGTCGTTCAGCTGTTGGGCGATGACGAACCGGTGCTCGGCGTTGGCGACCACGGTGACCGGATGAAACAGGGCCGGGTCGGCGACCCGCGCCGCGGTTTCCTGCAGCATGGTCGCTTCGCTGGCGAGCGGCAGCAGTTGCTTCGGATAGCTCTCGCGCGACAGCGGCCAAAGCCGCGAGCCGGAGCCGCCCGACAGGATCACGGGAAAGATCTTCACTGACATCCTCGCCATCTTAGCCAACGGCGACGGCAGGAGCCATCACCCTAGATGGTATAGGCCTCGAAGGTGGCGCTCTGATTAAGGCGCCGGCGGCGGCTGTTCACCGGCAGCCGTGGCGAAGCACGTCGCGCCGCGGCTCGGCCACACGGAAGACCGCGTAGCGCGTCCACCGGCTGCGCCCTTCGCCGCGGTCGATGACGCCCAGCGGGCGGACGTCGGCGAAGCAGGCTTGGAGATCGGTCAGGGCCAGCCGCCGTTCCAGATCGAGCACGAGGCCCGGGCCGGCGAGGCCGACGCCGCTCTGCCAGTCGAAATAGCGTTCGCGATCCTCGATCTGCACGATCGGCGCGCCAATCCGCTTCTGGGCGTCCAGCTGCGCCGCCACGCCGTAGCTGCGCGCGCCGACCCAACTCGCCCCCTGCGATACGCGAAGCGCGTCCAGGTCGCTGGCGAAGGCCGGCCAGGCGCGCACGTGCAGAGCAGGGTCGGAGCCCCCCATCCGCGGCCAGGCGGTGGCCAGGTGCAGGAGCGCCAGCCCGGCGAGACCGAAGCCCAGCAAGGGTGTCGCGCGCCGGATCCACCGCGGGCCGGCTTCGGCGGCATAGGCGGCGCAGATGGCGAATGCTCCGAAGGCGACGACCGGCCAGTGGCCCTGCACCCGGTCGTGCAGGCTGTGTACCGCGAGGTAGAGGAGAAACGGCAGGCTCGCCGCCACTGGAGCCAGCATTCCGATGCCTACCGAGCCGCGGCGCTCGCGCCAGGCCAGCCATCCGCCGCGCGCCGCCAGCGTCGCGATCAACGGATTCAGCAGCAGGAACTGGGTGACCAGGAACTCCGCAAGGCGTCCCGGCTCGAGGTGGCTCGCTTCAACGCGGGCGAACTGCTTTTCGAAGGTCATCCAGCCGTGCTGGGCGTTCCAGAGGACGTGCGGCGCGAACACCGCCGCGGCGCACAGCGCGGCCAACCACGGCCAGGGGCGCCGCAGCTCGGCCAGGCCGCCCGGCGTCGCCAGCAGCCAGAGCAGCACGCCGGGCGCGAGGAACAAGCCTGTATACTTCGAAAGGCAGGCGAGCCCCGCCGCGGCGCCGGCGGCGGGCCACCAAGCGCCGCTGCCGCCCTGGCGACGCCGGGCGAGCGCCCAGAGCGCGACCGTCCAGAACAGGCAGGCCGGCGTATCGGGGGTGGCCAGCAGGCCGCCCAGCGCGACGGTGAAGGTGGCGTTGTACCAGAGGGCGGCGCGCTCGGCGGTGGGTGCGGAAAGCCCGAGGCGACGGGCCAGGTCGCCCACCAGCCAGGTGGTGATTCCGGTGGCGAGGCAGGGGAGGAGGCGCACGCCCAGCACCGTGTCGCCGGCCACGAGCTCGCCCAGCCGGATCCACCAGGCGATCATCGGCGGATGGTCGAGATAGCCCAACTGCAGGTGCTGGGCCCAGAGGCGGTAGTAGGCTTCGTCTTCGGTGAGCGGGATCGCCGCGGCCGCCAGAAGCCGGATTGCGGTGAGCGCCACGGCGATCACCAGCAGCCGGCCCGCGGGCGTCAGTCGCGCGGGTCTCGCCACGCGCTAAATCTCCAGATCAGGCCGCCTGCCGCGCTTCGGCGTGCAGCCGCGCGATGTGCTCGACTTCCCCCCGCGACCCGAGCATCACCGAGACCCGCTGGTGCAGAGCGGTAGGGGCGCAATCGAGGGTGGGACCATGTCCGTCGAACGCCGCGCCGCCAGCCTGCTCGACCAGCAGCGCCATCGGATTGGCCTCGTACATCAGCCGCAGCTTGCCCGCGCGATCCGGCTCGCGCGCGTCCCACGGATAGAGGAAGACGCCGCCCCGCATCATGATCCGGTGCACGTCGGCGACCATTGATCCGACCCAGCGCATGTTGAAATTCTTCGACCGGCAGCCGGTGTCGCCGGCCAAGCACTCTTCGACGTAGCGCTGCACGGGCTGGGCCCAATGGCGCGCGTTCGAGGCGTTGATCGCGTATTCCTTGGTCTCCGGCGGGATGGCGACCGCTTCATTGACCTCCAGCCACGCGCCGGCGACCGGATCCAAGGTGAAGGAGCGAACGCCGGCGCGAAGGGTAAGCACCAGCGTCGTTTGCGGGCCGTAGACCACATAGCCCGACGCCACCTGGGCGCGGCCCTTCTGCAGGAAGTCGGCTTCGGTGGGATCGCGTTCAACGGCGGCCTTCGGCGCCGGCAGCACCGAGAAGATCGTGCCGATGGAGACGTTGACGTCTATGTTGCTGGAGCCGTCCAGCGGATCGAACAGCAGGAGGTAGCCGCCGTCCGGGCCAGTCTTGCGCACCGGATGGATGCCGTCCATTTCCTCGGACGCCATGGCGATCAGCCGCGAGGCCGGCGCGCAGGCTTCGAGCAAAATGTCGTTTGAGAGGACGTCGAGCTTCTTCTGCACCTCGCCCTGGACGTTCTCGCTGTCCAGCGCGCCAAGCACGTCACCTGCGCCGCCACGCCGAACCGCCGCGCTGATTTGCTCGCACCCGCCGGCCACCGCCAGCAACACTTCGACCAGGCCCGCATCCGCGCCGGATTGCGCGAAATACTGGGCAAGCGTGATGCTCATGAAATCCCTCTTTCGTGGCGGCGACCAGGGCCGCGCGTCGTCGGACACGCTATTGCCAAGGTTGCGCGTCATCCCCAACGCATGGCGACGTTGAAGCATGCGAGACCGGCGTTGGCCAGCGGCCATAGGTTACGGCGAATTATCCTTCACGACGCACCATCGCCGTGGTCTTGCAATGGCTCGTTCCGGACCTGCGCCCTCTAAGGAAGTTCCCGCGTGATCGCCGCCGCGTTCGCCGCCCTGTCGCTCAGCTTGCCGGCGCCCGAGCTTCCCGACCTGCCGCCGATTCGGCGCGAGCCGCAGGTTACCTATGTCGATCGATCGGGCGCGGTGCTGGGCGTGCGCGGCGGCCGCTACGCGCCGCCGACCGACCTCAAGCGCCTGCCCGCCTATGTGCCGGCCGCCTTCGTAGCGATCGAGGATCGCCGCTTCTACGAGCACAGCGGCTTCGACCCGCAGGGCATTGCGCGCGCGATCGTCACCAATCTGGAGCGCGGCCGCGCGGCCCAGGGCGCCTCGACCATCACCCAGCAACTGGCACGCAACCTCTTTCTGTCGTCTGACCGCACCCTGCAGCGCAAGACCGACGAACTGCTCTACGCCCTGCAGATCGAGCGCAGCTATTCGAAGCCGCAGATCCTTGGGCTGTACCTCAGCCGGATCTACTTCGGCGCCGGCGCCTACGGGATCGAGGCCGCGTCGCGGCGCTACTTCAACAAGCCGGCGTCCGCCCTGACGCTGCGGGAGGCGTCGATGCTGGCGGCGATCCCGAAGTCGCCGATCGCCTACGACCCCTCCGCGCATCCCGACGCGTCGGCCGAGCGCAGCCGGCTGGTTCTGGACGCCATGGTGGAGACGGGCGCCATCGCCGCGGCGCAGCGCGCCAAAGCGCTCAAGGAGCAGCCGCGGGTCTGGAAGGAGCCGCCAAACGAGGCGGCGCAGTATTTCCTCGACTGGCTCGACCGCGACACCCGGCGGCTCGCCGGCGCGCCCAAGCAGGACCTTGTCGTCGAGACCACGCTGGACGCCGTCTACGAGGCCCAGGCCGCCCAGGCGGCGCGCGCGACGGCCGGCCGGTACGCCAAGCAGGGCGTCGGCCAGGCAGCGATCGTCTCGGTGGACGGGCAGGGGCGGATCCGCGCCTACATCGGCGGCCTGGACCACTCGGCCAGCGCCTTCGACCGGGCCGGCGGCGCGCGCCGGCAGGCGGGCTCGGCCTGGAAGCCGTTCGTCTACCTGACGGCGCTGGAAGCCGGCATGACGCCGGATGCGCCGGTGGTGGACGAGCCGGTGCTGATCGGAACATGGTCGCCGCGCAACTACGAGGACGGGTTTCTCGGGCCGATCACTCTCGAGCAGGCCCTGACGCATTCGATCAACACGGTGGCCGCGCGGCTCGCTGACCAACTTGGACGCCCGGCCGTCGCGGCGACCGCCCGGCGGCTGGGGATCGCCTCGCCGATCAACCCCGACCCGGCCATGGCGCTTGGGACGACGCTTGTTTCGCCACTGGAGATGGCCCAGGCGTATGCGGCCTTCGCCAACGGCGGGCGGCGAGTCTCCGCCTACGGGATCGAGCGCATCCGCACGACCGGGGGCGTGGTGGTCTGGCGCCGGCCGGCGCCGGCCGCGATCCAGGCGATCGGCAATCCGGCGCTGAGCGAGCTCAATCATATGCTGCGCGCGGTGGTGGCTTCCGGCACCGGCGTGCGCGCGGCGATTCCCGGGCGCGACGTCGCGGGCAAGACCGGCACCACGTCCGACTATCGCGACGCCTGGTTCTGCGGTTTCACCGGCGATCTTGCGACCGTGGTCTGGATGGGGCGCGACGACAACACGCCGATGGGCCGGGTCACCGGCGGGTCCGCGCCCGCTGAGCTCTGGAGAGAGGTGATGCAGGCTGCGGCGGGGCGGCTGACGATCGGCCCGATCCCGGCGGGGCCGCCGCCGCCCGTGGCCGCGCCGCCGCCGGTGCTGACGAACGCGATCACCGGCCAGCCGGTCGCGCCCGATCCGGCGCCGATCGGCTGAGGCTGTACGCCGGCTACTTGTCTCCGGCGTTGACCATCGCCGGCTTGTAGGCCTCGACGATGTCTTCATGCTCGGCGTTGCGCACGGCGCGCGCAACGTTGAGGCGCGTGTAGAGCCGCGCCTCTGGATCCTTCGCCAAGGCCTTGCGCCCATCGTTGACGGCCTGGGAAAGGTCGCCCGTGACGGCGGCCGCGAGGATCTTCAGACCGCTCGCCTCTTCGCGCATCACGATGTAATTGCCAGCGATCGGCGGATGGGCTCCACCCTCCGGCCAGAGCCGGAATCGGTAGAGGTTGCCGGAAACGCCACGCAGATCGACGAATTCTCTCATGAGTACTCCACCGCAGACGAACGAGAGGGCGAGGGGTCCGCTACGTGCTTCCAGCGTTATGAGCGTCGCAGGCGGAAAGAGCTATCCCGAATGAGCGCCTCCTTCGAACGCTTCCTGAACGCGCGATATCGACAATCGCGCAAGGCGTCGCTTGGTCGCGCCTTCACGGTCACCCGGCAGAGCTGGCGGCTGGCGGACGATCCGCGCGAGACTCCGCCGGAGGAGGAGGTGCTGGCCACGCGCCGCAGCGCCTCTGAAGCCGCTGACTTGGCGCGCGAGGCCGCCTGGGGCTTCAAGCGCTATGGATTCCACAAGCCGAGCGGCGCCTGGTGGGGCGCCGACGGGGAAACCTTCCACAGGTTTGTCGTGCGGCCGAGCTCGCAGGCGACGGCCGGCGCCGCTGTGCTGGCGGTGGCGCTGGCAGGCGTGGCGGCCGTGGCGCTTACGCGCCGCGGTGCGCGGGAAAAGAGCTGAACGAGCGTCCTGGCCCCCCCGCTCTGCGAGAGCGAGGGGCTATCCGTGGGCGCGCAGCTTGTCGCGCTCGTTGACCAGCCAGTCGGTTTCCTCCCGCGCGCCGGCGAAGGCGGCGGAGAGCGCATTCGCCGCGTCGAGGATGTTGTCGTCGGTGTGGCCGGCGCTGACATGCAGCCGGAAGCGCGCCTGGTCTCTGGGCGCGGCGGGGAATTCCGCGAGATTGGCGATCATTCCGGCCTCGGGAAGCCGTCGCGCGATCAGCCGGGCGAGCGACTCGCCGCCAGCCTTCACGCAGACCAGGCCGGCGGGCTCGCCGTAAGTCTCCAGACCGGCGTCGGCTAGTTTGCCGCGCAGGCTCTCCACGTTGCGCATCAGTCGCTTGCGGCGGGTCTGGCCGTCGGCGGCCTCGATGATCTCGAAGGCCTGCGAGATCACCGCGACCTGGATCGGCGACAGCGCGCCCGAGTCGGCGCAGCCGGGCGCGAAGTGGCGGAGGTATTCCTTCACTTCGAGATTACGGCAGGCGACGAAGCCCCCGTTCGCGGCGAAGGTCTTGCCGAAGTCGCCGGTCACCATGTCCACGGCGCCCAGCATCGATTGGTCTCCTAGCGCGCCTCGGCCCAGCTCGCCGTGCGCCCCGAGGTCGTGCGAGACGTCGACTAGCAGGGTGGCGTCGAACTCGTGGCAGAGGGCCTGCATCTGCGCGAGGTCTGGCTTCTCGCCGTCGATGGCGAACAGGCTCTCGGTTGCGACGAGCACGCCGTTGCGCGTATCGCGGGCGCGGATCTGCTCCAGCCAGCGACGGCAAGCGTCCAGCGTGTTGTGGCGGAAGAGATAGACGTTGCGGGTGGCGGCCGCCGCCCCCTCCATCAGCGCTGGTTGCGCCTGGGCGTCGACCAGCACGTGGTCGCCGGGGCGGACCAGGCCGCGGATCGCGCCGTAGGCGGCGGCCCAGCCGGTCGGAAAGAGGATGGCCTCTTCCATCTGCAGGAAATCGGCGATCTGGCGCTCGAGGCGTAGAGAGGCCGCGCTGGCGCCGAACAGGGCGGTGGAGCTGGCGCTATGAACGCCGAACTGCTCGATCGCCTCGACCGCCGCCGCCTTAATGGTCGGATAGGTCGCCAGGTTCAGGTAGTCCTCGCTGGCGAAATTGACCCCGCGGAAGTGGCCGCCGGCGTCGTCGCGCGCCGCGGCGACCGGGGAGGGCGCCTGCTCCATCGAGCGCGAGTACGGCCACAAGCCGTGCTGCCGGCGCAGGTTCTGCCACTTGTAGAACCCGTCGACACGCGCCTCGAGATGCGCGCCTCCCGGTCCCTTGTAGTCGCGGACGCTGCCCGCAAGCGCCGCGGGCGGCGTGTAGTTGAAGGTGCCTTTCAGCATCGGGGCGGCCCACCTGATCCTGCGTGTTTCCGCCCAGAGCTTCCCAGCCAGGGCTTAATATTAGGGCCTAGATCCGGACGTGCAGGGTTAGCGGCGCTTTACCACAACGCCGCGCCCCGCGGCCGTCACTTGGAGAGGTGAAGCGCCGAGATCTGGTTGGCGATGGTCTGGAACGCGCCGGTGAGCTGCGCCCCGTCCGTGGCGTCGAAATAGTAGTCCGGCGCGCTGGCGCAGGCCTTCAGCATGTCGCGGTTGTCGCCGGTGACGCCCACGCCGACCACGTAGACGACGATGTCCTTGTCCGCCGCTTTCATGTTGACGCACAGCTTCTTCAGGCGGTCGTTCATCGCCGCGGTGGCGTCGTCGACGTCCTTCTCCGGACTGCCGTTCTTGTCGAGGATGCGGCCCTGCCACATGTACCCCGCCGCCGAGGAGACCGAGCCGTTGATGGTGTTGGTGTTCTCGGCCATCGTGTTCTCGCCGTCGGTCATCAGCACGACGACCTTTTTGTATTTCGGCGTCAGGTAGGCCACGCCGTCGCCGAACGGCGCGTTGGGCGACACCGCGTGCCAACCCCAGATCAGACCCATCGGAATGTTGGTGTTCCCACCGGTCCCCATGCCGTTCACGGCGCTCTTCAGCGAGCTGAAGTTCGTCGAGAGCCTCTGGATCGGCTGCTGGTCGCAGGTCGCGTTCGGCCCGAGCGATGTGGAGATCGTCCGGCTGTTGCGGTTGCTTGTAGTGTATTTCTTGACCGAGCCCTGCTTGGTCCAGTCCTTGTTGCTGTCGTTAGGAATGTTGACGCCCGAGTCGTTCTTGGTCGGGTCGGTGACGTAGTCGTTGCTCGCCCAATTGCCCTTCTTGTCCTTCACGGCGTCCTTTTCGTCTGGCGCGAAGAACGGGGTGAACAGGGTTTCGGGGTGCAGGCTGTCGGGCGCCGTATCCTGGATGTCGTAGGGCGCCTGGCGCATTTCCACGCAGCCGCCCCAGCTCGTGCCGACGGCGGTGAAGAGGTCGAGGCGTTTGACCTGGGCCGTCGTCGCCACGCCCTGCTTCGTCGTGAAGATCCCGTTGTTGATCGGCGCCTTGCCGTCCTTGTCGATCCAGGTCGCCGTCTTGTAGGTCGATCCGACGTTGACGAGGTTCGAGAAGGGGACCAGCGCGATCTTGATCGAGTTCGCAGCCGAGCTCTGGCTCGCCGCGGAGCTCATCGAGTCGATGAAGCTGGTCGCCGCCGACTTCAGGTAGACGATCTTTTCCTTGCGATCCTTGCCGGAGCCGATCTGCTCGCTCATCGAGCCGGTGTTGTCGAGGACGAGCGCGATCTCCAGCATGCTGTTGGCGCGCTTCACCTCCGTCGAGACGGTCACGTCTCTGGTCCCGTCGCCGCCCAGAGCCAGCATCGGCGCGTAGGTGGCGGTCGCGGAGGCGACGACCTCGCCCTTCGGACCGAACTTGAACGACGAGGAGGCGAGCTCGAAGTCGCGGTCGCCCGCGAGGTTCTGGCCCAGGATCCGTTCGCCGAGCGTTTGCAGCGTCGCCTCGCTCGAGGTGCTGCTGCGCCCGGCCGCCAGCGCCGCCGCGTCGAGCGCGTCCTGCAGTTCCACCCGCGTCGCGTAGGCGCGCGTCAGGTCCACGGCGCCCAGGGAAGCGATCGCCAGCGGGACCATGCCCGCCGCGACCATGATCGCGACGTTGCCGTCGTCGCGGGCGCACATCCGTTTCACGAGTTTGAAAATCGTCATGGCCTTCGATGCGCTCGTTGGAATGAGGCCAGAGATTCCGCAGCCGGAGTTAAGCCTTGGATTCTACCTAAGATGAATCCAGTAGGCGCCATGCTCTTAAAGATTTATTCGACCTGGAGCGCCTAACGTCCGCCGGACTGGGGTCTGAAGGGCGAGTTATGGCATTAAAATCATTCGGGAAAGACGAAGGCGGCAACGCGGCGGTCGAGTTCGCGCTTATCGCTCCGATGCTGATCGGCCTGATGATCGCCACGGTGCAGGTCGGCTACCTCGGGATGATGTCGAACAACCTGGATACGGCGGTCACCACCGCCGCACGGAAGATCCGGACGGGTTCGGCGCCGGCCAACGCCGCCGGATTCACTGATGCGGTCTGCGCCACCATGGTCGACAGCGGCGCGCTGTGCCGCAGCCGCCTGAGCATCTCGGTGCAGAAGGCGGCGGACTTCGGCAGCGCCACCAGTCTGGTGGGCATGGAACCGTCGGGTCAGTACGCAGCGGGCGACGCGGGCGACATCATCCTCGTGCGCGTCACCTATCGGATGCCGCTGCTGGTGCCGCTCTACACCGGCGGCTTCGCGCCGGCCGGGCCGAACGAAGCGCTGCTCGACGCCCGCTCGGCGTTCCGCAACGAGCCGTACAAATGAGAGCCTTGGCGAAGCTTGCGCGTCGCTGCGAGCGCGGCGCTGTCGCGGTGGAATTCGCGCTGACGGCGCCGTTCCTCATCCTCATGCACTTCGGCGCGGTGGAGCTGATTCAGGCCTGGGGCGCGCACCGCCGCGCCGCGCACGTCGCAGCGGCGCTCGCCGACCTGACGGCGCAGAGCCGCAGCGTCACCACTGCAGACCTGAACGACATCCTCGCCGCCGGACCCGTCATGCTCGCGCCCTTTCCCACCGACGCGCTGGGAGAGCGGATCGCCAGCATCTCGATGGATGCCGGCGGGACGACCAAGGTCGATTGGGCCGCCACGCGCAATTGGACCGCGGGAGGAACCGCGTCAGTCCCGACGGGCTATCTCCAGCCGGGTGAGAGCGTGATCCTGGCGCACGTGACCTATCGTCATAAGGCGCTGTTCGGGCTCGTGCTGCCTGGCGTGACGACGATGCAGAAGAAGGCCTACCTGCGGCCGCGGCTGTCGAACCAGGTCGGCAAGAGCTGAGCCTGGCGCAGCCTGCCGGAACGAACCGGCGCCTGCGGTGTTCCGCCTCCCGAGACTGCGCCGTGGCGCGGCCGGGCAGGGGGCGAGATCGGTGGCGGAGTGCACGTCCGGCATGGGCTTGAACGGGCCGCGAAGCGTCGCCGTGGTGATCGCTGCGAAGAATGCGGAAGCCACCATCGCGCGCGCCGTCCGATCCGCCCTGGCCGAGCCGGAAGCCGAGCAGGTGGTGCTCATCGACGACGGTTCGAGCGACGGGACCTCGGGCGTCGCACGGCGGGCCGCGGAGGGTGACGACCGGCTCATTCTGCGGCGCAACCCCGTTTCCGGCGGGCCAGCGGCGGCGCGCAACCTTGGCGTGAGCCTGAGCAGGGCGACTTGGGTCACGCCGCTGGATGCCGACGACTACTTCCAAGGCGGCCGCCTCGGGCGGCTGCTTGACCAGGCGCAGGGGGCGGACTTCGTCGCCGACGACCTGCTGACGCTGCGCGAGGGCGCGGAGGACCAGCCGCCCAAGCGGGTGATCGGCGACCGCGAGCCGCTGCCGCTGACCCTCGACTTCACCACTTTCGTCGAGGCGAACATCAGCCGCGCCGGCCGGCCGCGCCGCGAGTACGGCTTCCTCAAGCCGCTGATGCGGCGCGCGTTTCTGGCGCAGCACGGCCTTGCCTACGACCCGCAGGTGCGGCTTGGAGAAGACTTTGTCCTCTACGCCCGGGCGCTGGCGTTGGGCGCGGTGTTCCGGGTGACGCCGCCTTGCGGCTACGTAGCGATCCAGCGGCCAGGCTCCCTTAGCGGCGACCACAGCACCCAGGATCTGCAGCGCTTGCGCGACGCGAGCGCAGCGCTGGTGGCGACGCCGGAGCTTACGCCTCGCGAGCAGCTCGCCGCGCGGCGGCACCTGCGTCACGTGCAGGCCAAGGTCGATCTGCGTGAGGTGATCGACGCGCGCCGCGCGGGTGGGGTCATGCGCGGCCTGCTGGCGATCGCCGCGCGGCCGGAAAACGCACCCTACATCTTCGCCCGCATGGCGGAGGACAAATGGGCCGCGCGGCACGGCCCTCGGTCGGATATCGAAGCGGACGCCTGACGCCCTAACGGCAGATCTTGCCGAGTAAAAGCTGCCGTCCGTGGCGGAACGTGCCGCCCTTCGAGGGCGGCCGATCGTCGCCTGCGCCGCGGATTCCCAACAGATTCAACTCTCCTTCCCCGTGCATTGGTCTGGCGCGGCCCTTGCGCAGCGTGAGCAGGGCAAAACGCCCTCGGCGGTCAAAACGACGGCCGGATACCTTAGAACGAAGGAGTGCGGTTCATGCCTATGAACAGTGTGAATACCAATGTCAGCGCCCTTGTTGCGCTGCAAAACCTCAACTCGACCAACTCCGATCTCGCGACGACCCAAAGCCGGATCAACACCGGCCTGAAGATCGCCAGCGCGAAGGATAACGGCGCCATCTGGGCCATCGCCCAGAACCAGCGCGCGACCTCCCAGTCCCTCGACTCCGTCAAGGAGTCGCTGCAACGCGGTCAATCGACCGTGGACGTGGCGCTCGCCGCCGGCGAATCCATCTCGGACCTGCTGTTGCAGATGAAGTCGAAGGCGCTTTCCGCCTCCGACGCCACTCTGGACACCAACAGCCGCATCGCGCTCAACGACGACTTCAAGTCGCTGCGCGACCAAATCCAGAAGGCCGTCGACAACGCCGAGTTCAACGGCACGAACATGATCAAGAACGGCGGTGTGGACGTCTCGGCGTTGGCTAACGCCAACGGCACGGCGCACATCACCGTGGTCGCCCAGGACTTGTCGCTAGGTGGAGCCGGCGCGCTGACCGGCCTCCAGGCGACGGCGTCGATCGGCACCTTGACCGACGCGACCAACATGATCGCCACGGTCAATACGGCGATCATCAACGTCTCGACCTCGCTGTCGAAGCTCGGCACCGGTTCGAAGGCGCTGGGCGCGCACCTCGACTTCATCGGCAAGCTGCAAGACAGCATCGACGCCGGCGTGGGCAACCTCGTCGACGCCGACCTGGCCAAGGAAAGCGCGAGGCTGCAGTCGCTGCAGACCAAGCAGCAGCTTGGCATCCAGGCGCTGTCGATTGCGAACCAGTCGACCTCGCCGCTGATGTCGCTGTTCCGCTAAGCGACGACTGGGCGAAGCGCGCCGGCGGGGCTCACGTCCCGCCGGCGCCGCCTTTCCGCATGGACGACAAAGCGTGGTAGTCACCGCTACCCGTTGAACCGCCGAGTCCTCGATGCTGCAGAACCCCTTCACCCGGACGCCCGCCAAGATCGCGGTGCTCGGCCTGGGCTATGTGGGCCTGCCGCTCGCGGTAGCCTTCGCCGCAGAGCACGTGGTGGTGGGCTTCGATCTCGATCCGGCACGCGCCGCCGAGCTTCGCGCTGGACACGACCGGACGCTGGAGGTCTCGCCCGAGGTGCTGGCCGCCGCACCTAACCTGTCCGTCACCGCCGACCCGGCCGATCTCGCTGGCTGCAACGTCTTCGTTGTGACGGTTCCGACCCCCATCGATGCGCACAAGCGCCCGGACCTGTCGGCGTTGCTGACCGCCAGCCGCACCGTCGGAGCGGCGATCCAACCCGGCGGCGTGGTGATCTATGAGAGCACCGTCTATCCCGGCGCGACCGAGGACGACTGCGTGCCGGTGGTGGCGTCGGTCTCAGGGCTCACCTTCAACCGCTGCTTCTTCGCCGGCTACAGCCCGGAGCGCGCCAACCCCGGCGACCCCAATCACCGGCTGGCCAACATCGTCAAGGTGACGGCGGGCTCGACGCCTGAGGCGGCGGACTTCGTCGATGCGCTTTACGCCAGCGTCGTGACGGCGGGCACGCACAAGGCGAGTTCGATCAAGGTCGCCGAGGCCGCCAAGGTGATCGAGAACACTCAGCGCGACCTGAACATCGCGCTGATTAACGAGTTCGCCCTAATCTTCCGCCGGCTCGGCGTCGACACCCAGGAAGTGCTGGCGGCCGCAGCCACCAAGTGGAACTTCCTCAACTTCCGCCCGGGCCTGGTCGGGGGGCACTGCATCGGCGTCGACCCCTACTACCTGACCCACAAGGCCGAGGCGTTGGGCTACCACCCGGAGGTGATCCTGGCCGGGCGACGCATCAACGACGGCATGGGAGCCTACGTCGCCCATGAGCTGATCAAGGAGCTGATCCGCCGGGGCGGCGCGGTGAATGGCGCCCGCGTTCTGGTGATGGGCCTGGCGTTCAAGGAGAACACGCCGGACCTGCGCAACACCCGCGTGATCGATATCGTCCGAGAGTTGGCCGACTATCAGGTGGCGGTCGACGTCTGGGATCCCTGGATCGCGCCCGCGGACGCGCGCCACGAGTACGGGCTGGAGCTGACTTCGGCGCCGGCGGAGGGCGTCTATGACGCCATCGTGCTCGCGGTGGCCCACCAGCAATTCGCAGAACTCGGCGAGGCGAAGATCCGGGCGCTTGGCAGGCCGGGCGCCGTGCTCTTCGATGTCAAGGCGCTGCTGCCGAAGGGCGCGGCCGACCTCAGGCTGTAGCTTGGGGAGCTAAGGCGCTCAGAGCAGGAAGCGGATCACCAGGAAGGTGACGGTGGTCCAGAACGCCGCGCCGCCGGCCATCAGAATCACCATACCGAGCTGCGCGCCGCCTTTGTCGCGGTTGTCCGGCGCCTCGGGACCGGGCGCCCGCTGCACGACGCGCAGGCGTTCGACCGCGGAGAAGCCTTGCTCCGTAAAGTGACCGATCGGACCTGCTTGGCGTACGTGGCGCATTGGTTAATGCTGGTGCGCAACGGCGCAATTCACCAGCAACATACGGTCGTTTCATCGTGCGGCCTAAGGTCGCAGCGCGCGCAGCGTTCGGCGACCCTGGGGCGGCCAGTCCACCCTAGCGCCGGCCATAGTAGTCCAGATACCAGTCGACGAAGCGGCTGACGCCGACCTCGACGGGGGTGCTGGGCGCATACTCCAGCGTGGCGCGCGTTTCTTCGACGTCGGCCTCGGTGCGAGCCACGTCGCCGGCCTGCATCGGCATCAGGTTCAGCTCCGCCTTCTTGCCGAGCTTGGCTTCCAGCACCTCGATGTAACGCATCAGCTCGACCCGTCGGCCGGCGCCCAGGTTCAGCACCCGCCATGGCGCGACCCCGCTGGTGGCGGGGTCAGGCTTCTCAGGTTTCCAGGCGGGGTTTACCGCGGCGGGACGGTCGAGCCCGGCCAGCACGCCCTCGACGATGTCGTCGACATAGGTGAAGTCGCGCTGCATCCGCCCTTCGCCGTAAACGTCGATCGGCCGCCCGGCGAGGATGGCGTCGGTGAACTTGAACAGCGCCATGTCCGGCCGGCCCCAGGGGCCGTACACGGTGAAAAAGCGGAAGCCCGTCGCGGGAACTCCGAAGAGGTGGGCATAGGCGTGGGCCATGGCTTCGTTGGCGAGCTTGCTGGCCGCATAGAGTGTGATCGGGTGGTTCGCCCCATCGTGCACGTTGAAGGGGAGAGCGCCGTTCGCGCCGTAGACCGAGCTGGTGGAGGCGTAGACTAGGTGCCTGGGCTGCACCGCCCGGCAACCCTCGAGGATGTTCAGAAAGCCGACCACGTTGGAATCGACGTAGGCCTCCGGCTTCTCTAAGCTGTAGCGAACGCCCGCCTGCGCGGCCAGGTTGATCACCCCGGTCGGGCGCGTCTCGGCGAACAGGGCGGCGACGCCGTCCCGATCGGCCAGATCCAGCTTTGCGTGCCTGTAACCGGCGTGCTGTTCCAGAATCGCCAGCCTGGCGGCCTTCAGCCGCGGATCGTAGTAGGGGTTCAAATTGTCGACCCCGACGACCTCATCGCCTCTCTGGAGGAGACGAATCGCGACGTGGAAGCCGATAAAGCCAGCGGATCCCGTCAGCAGGACGCTCATATGGTCTCCTAAATAGTGACGCCGCGGCCGTCATGGGCTACGCGAGCGGGCGGTTCGGGTCCGAGCGTACGGGAAGGCGCTTTCTGATCCAAACGGCGCCCTGGCGCGTTCAGCCGAGGCGCCTCTCGGTTCGGCCTGCGGTTTGCAGAGGTGTCCTCTGCATTATGTGGATATTATGTATGGACCGTTTCGCGGGAGCCCGTGGCGCCGCAAGGTCTAGTCGGGGCTACGGAGTTATTTGATGTCGCAACCTAACGTCCCGGGCCTCGAGTCCGCGCCGACGAAGAACAAAAAGCTCGTAGAATGGGTGCGGGAGATCGCCGATCTGACGCAGCCAGCGCGCGTTGTCTGGTGCGACGGTTCGGAAGACGAGTGGAATCGGCTCACCGAGGAGCTGGTTCAGTCTGGGACGCTGCAGCGTCTCAATCCGGCCAAGCGTCCCAATTCGTTCTACGCCGCCTCCGATCCGCGCGACGTCGCGCGCGTCGAGAGTCGCACCTTCATCTGCTCTGAAAACGCCATCGATGCGGGTCCGACCAACAACTGGCGCGACCCGGCTGAAATGCGCGGGACCCTGGACGGGCTGTTCGAGGGCTCCATGAAAGGCCGCACCATGTACGTGGTGCCGTTCTGCATGGGTCCGCTCGGCTCGAAGATCAGCGCTATCGGCGTCGAGATCACCGATTCGGCTTACGTGGCCGTATCGATGCGGATCATGACCCGCATGGGCCAAGCCGCCCTCGACCAGCTCGGCGAGGACGGCTTTTTTGTGCCGGCTGTCCACACCGTCGGCGCGCCGCTGGCGGATGGCCAGGCCGACGTCCCTTGGCCCTGCAACGACGACAAATACATCGTCCACTTCCCGGAGACCCGGGAGATCTGGTCCTACGGTTCGGGCTACGGCGGCAATGCGCTACTGGGCAAGAAGTGCTTCGCGCTGCGCATCGCCTCGGTCATGGCTCGCGACGAGGGCTGGTTCGCCGAGCACATGCTGATCCTCAAGCTGACCTCGCCGGAGAACCGCACCCACTACGTCGCGGCCGCCTTCCCGAGCGCCTGCGGCAAGACCAACATGGCCATGCTGCAGCCGACGCTGGCGGGTTGGAAGGCCGAGACGGTCGGCGACGACATCTGCTGGATGCGCTTCGGCGCCGACGGCCGCCTCTATGCGGTGAACCCGGAAGCGGGCTTCTTCGGCGTGGCGCCCGGCACCGGCGTCGAGACCAACAAGAACGCTGTCGACGCGCTCTACGCCAACTGCATCTACACCAACGTCGCCCGGACCGATGATGGCGACGTCTGGTGGGAAGGCCTCACGGCCGAGGCCCCGGCGCACCTGACCGACTGGCGCGGCCGCGACTGGACGCCGGCCTCGAGCGAGCCGGCCGCCCACCCGAACGCGCGCTTCACCGTGCCGGCCTCGCAGTGCCCGGTGGCGGCGAACGAGTGGGAAGACCCCGCCGGCGTGCCGATCTCGGCGATCCTGTTCGGCGGCCGCCGCGCAACCGCCGTGCCGCTGGTGCGCGAAGCCCATGACTGGGCGCACGGCGTGTTCATGGCTTCCAACGTCGCTTCCGAAGGCACCGCCGCGGCGGAAAACGCGATCGGCGAGCTGCGCCGCGACCCGTTCGCGATGCTGCCCTTCTGCGGCTACAACATGGGCGACTACTTCGGCCACTGGCTGGAGATGGGCGCCAAGGCCGACGCGGCGAAGCTGCCGCGCATCTATTTCGTCAACTGGTTCCGCAAAGACGAGCGCGGCAAGTTCGTCTGGCCGGGCTACGGAGAGAACAGCCGCGTGCTGAAGTGGATCGTCGACCGCCTGGAAAGCCGCGCGGAGGGGGTCGACACTCCGATCGGCCGCCTGCCCAAGGCCGCCGAGCTCGACGTCTCCGGCCTCGAGCTGAGCAACGAGCAACTGAACTTGCTGCTAAGCTTCGACCCCGCCATCTGGCGTGAGGAAGCCGCGCTGATCCCGCCGTTCTACGAGAAGTTCGCCGAGCGGCTGCCCAAGGCGCTGTGGGCGGAGTACGAAGCGCTGGTGAAGCGGTTGAGCGCTGCGCCGGCGATGGTCGCGGCCGAGTAGGCGAAGGGCTCAGAACCGAAACGAGAAGGCCGCGGCGACCCCGCAGCCTTTTTGTTGCGCGAGGCGTCAGGCGCGCGTGAAGTAGGACGCCCAGGTCGCGTTGAGCGCATCGCCATGCACCTCGAGCTGGGCGAATTGGCTGTCGATCTCGTCGAGTTCGCCGGCGTCGAAGGCGAGATCGGCGGCGCCGAGATTCTCGTCGAGCCGGTGCAGCTTGGTGGTCCCCGGGATCGGCACGATCCACGGCCTCTGCGCAAGCAGCCAGGCGAGGGCGACCTGGGCGGCGGTCGCGCCCTTTCGCCTGGCGATCTCCTCGATGGCCGCCACCACGCGCATGTTGGCTTTCAGGTGGCCGCCGTTGAGCCGGGGAAGGTTCACGCGGCTGTCGCCAACGCCAAAGGTCGTGGATTCGGTGATCGCGCCCGTGAGGAAGCCGCGGCCCAGTGGGCTGTAGGGCATGAAGCCGATGCCCAGCGCTTCGATCGTCGGAAGCACCTCCGCCTCGGGATGGCGCCACCACAGGGAATACTCGCTCTGCAGCACCGCCACCGGATGAACGGCGTGGGCGCGACGGATGCCGTCGGCGCCGGCCTCAGACAGGCCGAAGTGGCGAACCTTGCCTTCCGCTACCAGGTCCTTAACGGCCCCGGCCACGTCTTCCATCGGTACGTCCGGATCGACCCTGTGCTGGAAAAGGATGTCGATGTAGTCGGTGCGCAGCCGCCTGAGCGCCGCATCGGCGACTTGCCGGATGCGTTCGGGACGGCTGTCGAGCCCAGCCTCTGGGCGGCCGTCGCGAAAGCCGAACTTGGTGGCGATCACCACCTGGTCGCGGAAGGGCTGGAACGCCTCGCCGACGATCTCCTCGTTGGTCAGGGGCCCGTAGGCTTCGGCGGTGTCGAAAAGCGTGAGGCCGCGTTCGGCGACACGGCGCAGGAACGCGACCGCCTCCGAGCTGTCCATCGCCGGCCCACGATGGAAGTTGATCCCCATGCAGCCAAAGCCGATGGCCGAGACTTCCGGACCTGACTTCCCGAGCTTCCGCGTCTGCATTCCGGCGCCTCCCGTGAGAACGTCGTCGCTGTGAGGCGTCGGCGTCAAACGGTTTGCAAGGGCAGGCTGGGTGGCCGCACGACGTCAGGCGCCGTTTGTCGCCGCCGCGTGCGCCAGTTCGTCCGCCCGGCGTCTCGCCCGCGCCTCGGCGCTGTTGACCAGCGCCCAGCGCATGCCGCGGCCGAGCGTCTGGAGGCCCAGCCGCGTGGCGGCCCGGCGCGTCGGCGTCAGGCGAAAGCCATGCAACGCAGCCGCCCACTCGGGCAGCAGGTCCTTGGCGGCGTCGAAGGTCAGACGCATGGCAGGGGCGGCCAGCGCGCTTTGCGGAGTTTGCGAGAGCAGCGCCTGCGCGACTTCGCGGGTGCGGTGGTCGTAGCGCAACTGCGGCCGCGTCGCTTCCAGATAGGCCGCCACATCGGCACGACTCTGGGGCACGCGCGGCGCCCCCAGGCGGCGGGCGATCTCCGCAGTCTCCAGGAAATAGCGATCCTGCTCGGCAGGCGGGAAGGCGGGGTCTACGTAGCGCAGGTAGGCGGCCAGGAACGAGCTGACCTCGCTCACGTGCACCCAGGCCAGCAGGTCGGGATCGTCGGCGCTGTAGGGCGATCCGTCCGGCAGCACGCCTACCACTTTCGCGTGGATCTCCAGCACATGGTCGATAAGCGCCTGGGCCTCGGCGCGGTCGCCATAGGTGGTGCCGGAGATGAAGCGGGCGGTCCGCTTCAGCCGTCCGGCCATGTCGTGGCGGAAGTTGGAGTGGTCCCACACGCCGGCCAGCGCGCCAGGATGCAGCATCTGCAGCAGAAGCGCGGCGACGCCGCCGACCATCATGCTGGTGAAGTCGCCATGCACCTTCCAGCAGGCGCTCTTGGGGCCGAACAGGCCGGTGTCCTGGCGGTTGCGCTCGACCGTGTCGTCGCCGGTGCCGCCGACAAGCTGGCGCACTTGCAGGATGATCGCGTGGCGGATCGAGGCGGGAAGAGCCGAGGGCGGCATTGAAACTCAGGACGCGGTGAGAGGGGCGTCCGGTGAGGATAGTGGCGTTTGCGGCTGGTGGTCAGCTCACTTCGAGCGCGCGCGGGCCTTGGCGGGCTGCGGCCACACCCTCACCAGCGCCGCGGCCGACAGCGACCCCAGCACCGCGGCGAAGGCGCCCGGCCATTGCGCCGCGGTGATCATGCCGTCGTTGGCCAGCACGGCGGTGAGGCCGGTCGAAAAGACCGCCAGAAACAGAGTGGCGAGCTTCTCCGAGCGGTGGCCGTGGCGCATGGGCGTTCCTCGCTGTTACTGCGCGGATTGAGGTTAACCCCGCCGCGGAAGTCGCCATTTAGGCGACGCCGCGCGCAGGAACAAGCGTGGCCGGAGCGCGACTTAACGCCCGCGATAATCCGGCGGACGCTTCTCGACGAAGGCGGTCATCGCCTCACGGTGATCGTCGCTGGTGGTCAGCAACGCCTGCTGGCGGTCCTCCAGCGCGAGCGCCGCGTCGAGCGAAGGGGCGTCGATGTTCAGGTTCAGCGCCTGTTTGGTCAGCGCCAGGCCGTAAGGCGCGTTGGCGACCATCTCGTGGGCCAGCGCCAGGCCGGCGTCGAGCAGTTCGTCCTCTGCGACCACGCGGCTCAACAGGCCCAGTGCGAGCGCCCGGTTCGCGTCGATGAAGCGGCCGGTCAGCAGCAGCTCCGCCGCGAGGCTCGCCCCCACCAGCCGCGGCAGGAAGTAGCTGGACCCGAGGTCCGCGCCGCCCAGCCCGATCTTGATGTAGGCCGCGTTCATGCGCAGGGACGGGGCGCCCAACCTCACGTCGGAGGCCAGCATCAACGAAAAGCCGCCGCCGCATGCCGCGCCGTGCCCCAGCGCGATGAACGGCTGCGGCAGGGCGCGCATCGTCCTCAGCATGTCCGCCAGCGTGACCTGGACCCGCCAGGAGCGCTGCAGGTGCGTTTCCTCCGTAGCCGTGCGGTATTCCTTGATGTCGAGACCCGCGCAGAACCCGCGGCCGGCGCCGCGCAGTACGACGACGCGGCATTCGCGCCGCAGCTTGAGCCCCTGCAGATAGTCGGAAAGCTCGGCGACGAGCGTCTCCGAGAGCGCGTTCAACGCTTCGGGCCGATTGAGCGTGAGGATCTCGACGGCGTCACGGGCCTCGATGGCCAGGTTGGCGTAGCTCAAGCAGGTCTCCGCGGTTCTCGGGTGGATTTCAGATCTGCGCCGAAACCAGGAGGCTGGGGCCGTTCTCGGGCGCGACGAATTGGGTGTCGGCGGGTGCGTTGCGGCGCAGCCACTCGGCATATCCCACAATCTCGATGCGGCTGAAGCCGCGTGTCTGCAGAATCGTACGGAAATCCTCGACCGCATAGGCGCTCTTGAAGGGTTCACCCATGCCGGCCAAGAGGCCCAGGCGGCCTTTGCGCACGCTGGCGTCCTCGTCGCGTAGGGTCGTGAGGTCCATGACCAGTTCGCTGCCCTTGGCGAAGGCCGCCACGACATCGAGCGTCGCCGCGACCGCCTCGGGCGTCAGATAGGGTTGCACGCCCAGCCAGCCGAACAGCGTCGTGGCGTCCCGATGCACGCCGCCTGCGGCCATCGCTTCGGCCAGCGTCTGGCGCTCGAAATCGAACGGCAGGAATTCGAGGTTATCCGGCAGCGTCACGCCGACGTTCCCCAGCCGGTCGCGCTTCCAGGCCTGGGTCGAGGGGTGATCGACCTCGAAGACCTGCAGCCCATCCGTTAGATCGGCCCGCCGGTAGGCTGTGGAATCCAAGCCGGCTCCCAAGATCACCAATTGCGTCGCGCCGCGGTCTCGCGCGGCCGCCAGCCGATCCTCGAAGAAACGGCTGCGGACGACCGCGGTCATTATCATGCGCCGTAGCTCCGCCTGCGCCTTGGCAGGTTCGTTCCCGGTGGCCAGGCGCTGCAGGATGCCATCGGTGTACGTCTTGACCTCCTCGGCGGAATCCACTTCCGCAAGCGCCATGGCGAGGTTGTCGTTCAGCAGCCGCGGCTCTTCGTAGAAGAGGCATTCGTGCGCCCGAAAGATCGCCGCCATGGCCGCCGTTCGGCTTGGACGCCCGTCTTCCATATCTGCCTCCCATGTTCTGCTGGTTCGCACGCCAGAGCGTCGAAGCTGGGCGCAGGAGGAACGTTAGAGCATCCACGTCGGGCGTCCACCGATCCGGACGGGGTTAAACTCACATCGCTCCATCAGGCGCCGTCGCCACCCACCCGGAATGGCAGCGCCGCGGCGTCGCTCGGCGGGTGATGGACGCTGCCGAAGCGCTCCGCTCAGGCCCTTGCCCGCGGCGGTGAGTTGGCGACGGAAGCGGCGGAGGCGCGTTGAGCCTCGATCGCCTGCGCCAGGGTCTCCAGCAGGGCGCCAGCCACGATCGGCTTGGAGATGTGGCCGTCGGCGCCGGCCTCGCCGGCCGCGCGCACGTGCTCGGGAAGGGCGTTGGCGGTCAGCACGAACGTCAAGGTCGGTTCGAGCCCGTCCAGCGCCTCCAGGCGGCGGATCTCGGAGATCGCTGTCAGCCCGTCCATCACGGGCATCTGCATGTCCATCAGGATGATGTCGAAGGCGTCTCGACGGAAGGCGGCGACGGCCTCAGCACCGTTTTCGACGCAGACCAGCTCGACGCCGGCCGCGCCAAGCACCAGCTCGAGCACCCGGCGGTTGGTTGGATGATCCTCGGCCACGAGCACGCGGGCGCCGTTCAGCGGGCCGAGCTCGCCGGTCGCGTCCTCGGCCTCACCCCACAGATCGGCCGAGCCGGCGCAGCGGGGCAGTTCCAATGTGAGTGTGAAGATGGCGCCTAAGCCTGGCTGCGCGTCGGCCTCCAGGCGACCGCCCATCGCCTCGGCGAGCGCATGCGAGATCGCCAGCCCCAGCCCCGTGCCGCCGAAACGGCGGGTGATCGAACCGTCGGCCTGTTCGAAGCGGGTGAACAGCCGCGCCTTGGTCTCGGCGTCGAAGCCGATGCCGGTGTCGCGGACCTTGAAGCAGAGCTGTGACGACACCTCGCCACGCTGCGCTGTCACATCAAGCGCCACTGATCCCCGGGCCGTGAATTTCACGGCGTTGCCGACCAGGTTGGACAGGATTTGCCGCAACCGCGCCGCGTCGCCGATATAGGCGCCGAGCGCGTCCTCTGAGATAGACGTGACAAGATCGAGGCCCTTGGCCTCCGCCGCCGCATCGAACAGCGCCGAGCAGGCCGTCACCGAGGTGGCGAGGTCGAAAGGCTCGGGATTGAAGACCAGGTGGCCGGCTTCGACGCGCGACAAGTCCAAGATGTCGCTCAGCAGCGCCTCGAGCGTCTTCGCCGAAGTCTCGATAATCGAGACCATCTCCTGTTGCGCCGGGGCGAGCGTTGTCCGGGCAAGCGCACCGGCCACGCCGATCACACCGTTCAGCGGCGTACGGATCTCGTGGCTCATGTTGGCGAGGAACTCGCTCTTCGCCTGGTTGGCCGCATCGGCCCTCGCGGCGGCCTGCTTCATCGCTTCGGTCGCTCGGCGAAGCTCGGTGACGTCCTCGCCCACGGTCAGCGCGTAGGGCCGGTGGTCGCCGTCCTCGAACACCACCCGCCGCGTGCGGATGATGCGCCCCGTCGCAGGTCCTCGGGCGACGACGCGCTCGAACTCCATCTGGCCGCCGTTCGCCCGCGCCGCAGCGGTGTCGATTTCGGCGGTCCGCGCGGTCTTGGCCGGCAAGATCTCCGCCGGCCGCCGCCCGACGAAACGGCCCTCAGGGATCCCGGTCAGCTCCGCCATGCGGTCGTTGACCAGGATATATCGCCCGGTGGCGAGGTCCTGGGTCGTGATGAGCGCAGGCATGTGGTCGATGATGGTTCTGAGAAGAGATTCCGACCGCTTCTGTTCCGCCTTGGCGCGGACCTCCTGGGTGACATCGTGATTGATGTAAAGCAGTCCCGCCGGCTCGCCGCGCTCGTCGCGCCAGTAGCTGACCTGACAGCGCACATGCATGCTCTCGCCGGACGGCAACTGCGTTGGCCGATCGAAGGTCACGTGTTCGCCCGCGTCGAGGGCTGCGCGCGTCGATTTCAGTTCGCCAGCGACATCGCCGCCGAAAAGACCGAACGCCTCCTCCGCGAAGCGCCCGCAGAACTCGTCGCGGGGAAGGCCGGTGTCGCGGAGTAGACGATCGCTGACCTCGAGAATGCGCGTCTCCAGGTCGAGCAGCACCATGCTCAAGGGCGCGTGGCGGACGAACACCCGCGCAGCTTCGAGCATCGGTGACGTGCGAGACGCCATTCTTGCCGCCTCCCCTGGGCGCTTTGTGCGCGCTTATGCACGCCGACTGGTTAATGGATCTCAAGCGGCGGCGGCGCGAACCGCGCTTCTGCCGCTAGATCCCGGCGGCCTATGGTCGCAAGGCGAGCGAACACTGCGGAAGAGGCCGCCATGGGGCGTAGCGAAGCGTGGTTTGCGGCTCTTGCCGCGAGCTTGGCGGCCTCAGGATGTGCGACGCCGCCGACTGCAAAGAGCAAGGCGCCAGACGCCACGAGCCTGGCTCGACTCGTTGGCGTCTGCTGGAGTTCCGCGCTTCTCCCGCTGCGGCCTCGGTCGTCCCGCCTCGGGCGGAGCTTTATGTGCTGAGCTTCGCCGCGGACGCGTCGCTGTCGGCCCAGCTCGACTGCAACCGCGCGCGGTCGACCGGACCCTGACGCCGCCTAGATCTCGCCGTCCATCAGCAGGCTGAGATAGGCCGGCAGGTTGGCCTTCAAGACCCCGGCGAAGTGCAGGGCGAACGCGCCCGGCAGAGGGAAGGGGGCTTGCAAGGCGCGCCAATCGAGCAGCCGCAACTGGCCGTTCCGGACAAGCTCGTCGGCCAGTTCGCGGACGAAGGCGCCTTGCTCGAAGTCGGGGCCGGCCCATTCGCCTTGGCATGTCCAAGCCGTCTCGGATCGCGTCCACGCGGCGCCGGCGAACAGCGCCGCCCAGCGCTCCATGAGCGCCGCGCCCGAACCGCCTCGCACCGCAAAGACTCCGGCGTTGAACGGCGAGGCCCAAAGCGGATTGTCGCCCGAGGCGACCATGATTTCGGCGCCCGTGAACAGGGATTCCGCCGCCCGGGCCTGGTCGTGGATCACTGCGTCGGTGTCCAGCCACAGCACGAGGTCGTAACCAGACAGCATCATATCCCGGCACAGGCTGGGTTTCTGCCAGTAGACCGGCAGGTCGTGCGGCGCATGGTCGATGAAGTGGTGGTCGTAGCCGTGCCGTGCGGCGTACTCCCGGTTGCGGGCGACCAGAACCAGCAGCTCGCCAAGCTGTTCGGGCGGCCGGGTGTCGAACTGGAGAACGGCGACCCTCAACCCGTGCTAGCGATTGGTCGCCACCACGCGCAGCGCCGGCGCGGAGCCGGACTTCTCGCCGCGAATCTGGGCGACGAGATCGAACAAGGCGCGGCGAACTTCGTCAGCTGCGCCCTCGTCGGCCAGGCGCCGCAATTCGGCCAGGTGCCCTGGCGTCACCCGCAGTGCGGCCTGGGAGATCACTTCCATGACTTTCGGCGCGCAAGGCTTGGAGCGCTCGGTCTCGTCCAGCAGGGACTCGGTCAGCTTCTCGCCGGGGCGAAGGCCAGTGATCTCGATGTCGATGTCCTTGCCCGGGGTGCCGCCGGACAGCGCGATCATCTGCCGGGCGAGGTCGAGGATGCGCACCGGCGCGCCCATCTCCAGCAGGAACAGGCGCGACTCGCGCCCGTCGCCTTCGGTGTTCGCGGCGGTGGCGTGGAGGACGAGCTGGGCCGCCTCCGGAATGGTCATAAAGAAGCGCTCCATCTCCGGATGGGTCACCGTGACCGGACCCCCGCGCTCGATCTGCGACTTGAAGATCGGCACCACAGAGCCCGCCGATCCCAGCACATTGCCGAACCGCACCGCGGCGAAGCGCGTGCTGCTGGTCCCCTGCCGCGCGCGGATGACGGACTCAGCGAGCCGCTTGGTCGCGCCCATGACGTTGGTCGGATCGACGGCCTTGTCGGTCGAGATCAGCACCATGTGCCGGGCGCCGCAGGCGGTGGCCGCCTCGGCGACGTTCCAGGTGCCGATGACGTTGGTGAGCACGCCTTCGCAGGGATGACGCTCGACCATCGAGACGTGCTTGAGCGCTGCGGCGTGGAACACCAGGTCCGGGCGCTCCTCCTCGAACAATTGTCCAAGGCGTGCGGCGTTGCGGACGTCGCATAGCCGTCCGCGCCGCGATGTCTTGGTCGAAGTCTCGCCGAGTTCCCGCTCGATCTCGAACAGCGCGGTCTCGGAATAGTCGACCATGGTGATGTGACCGCACTCGAAGGCGACCGCCTGCCGGCAAAGCTCCGCGCCGATCGAACCGCCGGCGCCGGTCACCAGCACCCGCCGCCCGCGGACCAGTGCGGCGATCGCGCCCCGGTCGAGCTGGATCGGGTCACGCGCCAGCAACTCCTCGATGTTGATCTCCCGCATCGGCAGCAGGGTCACGCCGTCGTGCTGGCCAAGCTCGACGATGGAAGGAAGGCGCAGCATGCGGATGCCGTCGTTCTTCAGCCGGCCGAGAACGTCGGCGGTCAGGCCCTTGAGCCGGGTGGGCTCGTCGAGAAGCAGGATGGCGCGTGGATAGCGGTTCCAGCGCCGAAGGTCCGCCAGCGCTTCGTCCAGGTTGTCCAGGCTGTCGATGATGCAAACACCGCGGACCTGATGGCCGACGTCCTGGCGGTCGGGCGCGACGATGCCCACCGGCGACCAGTTGCGATCATGATTGCGCGCCACGTCGCGCAGGTAGCTGTCGGCGGCGGCGGGAGGGCCGACGAGCAGCAGGTGCGGCCCTTGGCTGGTGCGGTCGCTCAGCGTGTTGAAGGGGGCGAAAGAGCCCAGGACGTGTTCGTGCAGGGCGCGCCGCAGGATCCGCACGCCCATGGTGCCGGTCATCTGCAGGAACGGGGCGAGGAACAGGGTGCTGCGGGGCAGGCTGCTCGCCCGGTCGAGCACGAACACCCAGACCAGGAAGACGCCCACCGTCAGCACCGCCACACGCGCCAGCACGGCGGCGTCGGGAATCGAGGTGTAGCGCCACGGCGACAGCTCGCGGCGGAACAGCAGCGAGAAGCCGGCCGCGAGCGCGGCGTAGAGCGCCACCAACTGCAGCAAGGTGAGCGAGTGAGGACCCGGGATCGCGCCCAGAACCCGGGGCGGGGAGATATGGTAGGCGGCCGCAAACGCGGCGCCGGCGATCGCAGTGTCGAGCAGGATCGTACGTGCCCGAAGAGCCACCCGCTGCATCAGCCGCACTCCGTCCACTGTAGAACTCCGCTTACCGCCTCGGAGTGCGCCTGCGGGCGAAGAGGTCCAAGGAAGACGAGCCAAGCCGCCTCGGAGCCGTCCTGCAGGGACTCGCTGACCTTAGGAAGTGTTACGTCTTGACGCAATTGGCAAAAGCCGCCGCGTTTCCGCGGCGGCTTCGCCTGTGACCATAAGGTCGCGTTTTTTTAGAGAACTCAGTTCCTAGAAGGTGGCCTTCACGCTGGCCACGAAGCGCGACTTGTAGAGCTTGCCGAAGCTGTTGCTCTTGTCGGTGTCCCAATAGCGGAAGTCCAGGCCGACCGAGTCCGTCACGGCATAGCCTACGCCGGCGTTCCAGGTGGTGTAGTCGCCCGGGCCTTCCAGCGTCTGGCGGCCCACGGCGCCGCTGACCGAGAACTTGGTTTCGGGGATCGTCCCGCTGGCGTTCAGCTCATAGTAGACCGCGTCGATCTTGCCCGGGCCGGTGAAGTTCGGCGAGTAGTAGACCGCCGCGCCGATCGTGGCGGGGCCGGCCGCCACCGAGCCGGCGGCTTTGAATTCCCAATAGGCCCAGTTGTTGTGGTCCTTGAAGTAGCCATAGCGGATCGCGCCGAAGTCGAAGGACACCGGACCCATCACGGGCTTCACGCCCGCGTAAAGGTCGTACTCGGTGTCGGCGGAGTCGCCGAAGTCGATGTTGGACAGCCAGGTGCCCGCATAGAAGATGCTGTGCGAGATGTCCGCGCCCGCGAACACCTGCGGCTGGTTGTCGGTCTGGCTCACGCCGCGGAAGATGTAGTCGGTCGCGCCGCCGGCGTTGAAGGTGAGGCCCAGCGGACGGTCGGCCGCCTGCGCGGCGCCCGCGAGAGCCAGAGAGCCGACAGCGGCCATAAGCGAGAGTTTCAGCGACTTCATTCTTGGTTATCCCCTTCGTCATGCTCGGCCGACTTGCCGCGGGGAGGAGCCCGCTGCGACCGTCGCGGCATCCTCCGTGTGGAGACGCCCTGTTCAATGCGCAGGCGCCGCTTCTGTGTGCAGCTTGCCTTGGCGCCTACTTTTCAGGCGGGTAGATTTCCGAATCGTTGAATTCCTGAGCAGGCGGCCAGTCCGAGGGCGGGTGTTGACGCTGTTCGGCCACGCCGGTGTGATTCGGCGGCAACGGTTTGCAGCGCGAAGCGGGCTGGCGTTGTTGATGGGGGCGCGAGGCGTTAATTCCGCGGCATGGACGAGACCCATCTCACTCAGCTTGGGCGCGAGGCGCGCGGCTTTTCCAGCCCTGACGAGGCGGTGCTCGAGCGCGTCGCCAATCCGCACCCGGATACGCTCTATCTGTCGCGCTTCACCGCGCCGGAGTTCACTTCGCTCTGCCCGGTGACCGGTCAGCCGGACTTTGCGCACCTGGTGATCGATATCGCCCCGGCGGACTGGCTGGTGGAATCGAAGTCGCTGAAGCTCTACCTCGGCTCGTTCCGCAACCACGGCGCCTTCCACGAGGATTGCACCGTGGCGATCGGCAAGCGGCTGGCAGCGGAGCTTTCGCCGCGATGGCTGCGGATCGGCGGTTACTGGTACCCGCGCGGCGGCATTCCCATCGACGTTTTCTGGCAGACGGGGGCGCCGCCCGCCGGTCTCTGGCTCCCGGACCAGGGCGTGGCGGCCTACCGCGGTCGCGGCTGAGCACACATCACTTTCCGTTGCGCAGAGGCGCCCAGGCCCCAGCGGCGCCTGGCGGGCTTTCCAAATCCGTCAACAAGTCCTATACGTGGGTCGCCCAACTCTCCTCGGGCGTGTCACCTCAGGCCGAACGGCGCGGCGCGTCGTTCGGCCGTCGTGTTTCTGGGCTCAGCCGTAGGACGTCAGGGCCGCCGCGTCGGGGCGTTCACGCTCAAGCGGCGGTTCGCGCGGAGTTCCGATGAGAATGAACCCGGCCACCTTCTCGTCGCCCTCTACCCCGAGCCGCGCCATAGCCTGCCGGTCGTAGGCGTACCAGTCCGTGATCCAGTTCGCGCCATAGCCCATCGCCAGGGCGGCGTAGGTGAGGGTGGTGCACACCGCGCCGGCCGACAGCGTCTGCTCCCACACTGGAATCGCGGCCGCCTTCGGCGAGCTGATCACCACGACGGCGAGGGGCGGGGTCTTCAGCTTTCCGAGCTTGACCACGAGCGCGGCTTCGCCGCGGGCCTCGGCGATCCGCTCAAGGTCGACGGCGAACTCGGCCTTGGCCTGGCCCTCGAGCACGATGAAACGCCAAGGCGCGAGCTTGCCGTGGTCGGGCGCGCGGCTCGCCAGCCGCAGCAGTTGCGCCAGTTCGCCCGGCGTCGGCGCGGGCTCGGCCAGCGTCAGCGCCGAAGCGGAGCGCCGCCGGGCGAGGAAATCCAGCACCAGCGGGGCCGGCTCGACGGGAAGCGGCGCGCCGAAGGCGGGCGGCGATGGCAGATCGTCGGACACAGCGGCTGAGCTTTCTTTCAAGGAACCCCTCCGCCCTTTATGGGGTGGGGCACCCCCACCGCAAGGCGAGTTGCAGCATGTCGGATACGCCGTCCTGGCTTCGGCCGCATGGCGCGCCCTGGAAGCGCGTCGCCGAGCGTGCGGTCTACGAGAACCCCTGGATCCGGGTGAGCCACCATGACGCGCTGGCGCCCACCGGCCGTCCGGCGCAGTACGGCGTGGTCAGCTTCAAGAACCTTGCCGTCGCCATCCTGCCTTTGCACGAGGACGGAACGGTGACGCTTGTCGGCCAACATCGCTTCGTTCTGGGAGACTACAGCTGGGAGGTGCCGGAGGGCGGTTCGCCTCATGGCGAGGATCCGCTGGCGGGCGCCAAGCGCGAACTCGCCGAGGAGACGGGCCTGCAGGCGCGGGAGTGGCGCCAGGTGCTGCGGCTGCAGCTCTCCAATTCGGTGACCGACGAGCGGGCGATCGGTTTCGTGGCGCTGGGGCTCTCGCCCGCCGACGGCCGGCATCAAAGCGACGAGACCGAGGACCTCGCCATTGTGCACGCGCCGTTTCGCGAGGTGCTGGACGCCGCGATCGCGGGAAAAATGGAAGACGTGCTCACGGTGGCGATGGTGCTTCGGACCTACCATATGGCCCGCGAGGGCGACCTGCCTGACGCGCTGGTCCGCTCCATGCTAGGTTAGCGCGCTGTAAGCGAGTTCGAGCGCCTCCTCACGCGTTCAAGGGCCGGAGATTCATCTTGAGCCAACGCCTCGAAGTCATCGACCCCAAGGCCGCGCCGCCGGTCTGGGCGGCTCTGCGCAACGAAGCCCTCGCCGAGGCGCGCAGCGAGGCCGGACTCGCGAGCATCCTCGCGACCGTGATCCTCAATCACAAGAGCCTGGCCGACGCCCTGTCGTATCAGCTCGCCCGCAAGCTGGGCGACCAGGAGCTGCGAGCCATGACGCTGCGCGAGGTGGCCCAGGAGGCCTACGCCAACGACGCATCCCTGATCGGCGTAGTCGAGGATGACCTGCAGGCGGTGTTCGAGCGCGATCCTGCGTGCAAGGGCTATTTGCAGCCCTTCCTGTTTTTCAAGGGCTTCCTGGCGCTGCAGACCCAGCGGGTCTCCCACTGGCTCTGGACCCAGGGCCGCGAGACGTTCGCCTTCTATTTGCAGAGCCGGATGAGCGAGCTGTTCCAGGTAGACATCCATCCGGCGACGCGGATCGGCCGCGGAGTGTTCGTCGATCACGGCACCGGCATCGTCATTGGCGAGACTGCGGTGATCGGCGATGGCGTCTCGATGCTGCAGGGCGTGACCTTGGGCGGCACCGGCGCCGAGCGTGGCGACCGACATCCGAAGATCGGCAAGGGCGTGCTGCTGGGCGCGGGCGCCAAGGTGCTCGGCAACATCACCATCGGCGACTACGCCAAGATCGCCTCCGGCTCTGTGGTGCTGAAACCGGTCCCCGCCGGCTGCACCGCCGCGGGCGTCCCGGCGCGGTTGGTCAATTGCCCGACCTGCCCGGAGCCGGCGCGCAGCATGGACCACACGCTGGCCGAGGCGGTGTACGATTACGTCATCTGAGGTTTGCGCGGACATCGCGAAAGGCTAGGTTCGGCTGAGTTTCAGCTTAGGAGCGCCGGCGTTGGACGAGAAAGCCATCCGCAAGATCGAAAGCCATCTGCGCGGGACATTCGCCAACGCCCGGATCAAGCTGACTCCTCGCCCCAAGCAGAAGGACTCCGCCGAGGTCTATGTCGGCGAGGAGTTCGTGGGCGTCGTCTTCCAGGACGAAGACGAGGACGGGTCGTACATGTTCGAAATGGCGATCCTCGCCGAGGACCTGCCGTAAGGGCGCGCATGATCCGCACCGCTGACGGCGGGCGGCGGTCAACGACCTATCCTGCGCGATCCCCCGGTCTCCGCTCATCACGCTTTCGCGGGGAGAGCGGAGTTCATATCCACAACTCCCGCCTTCAAGGCGTCACGCGCGGTTCGGCAACATCTCCGGAAGGATGTCGGCGGCGGCCGCCGTCGCCCGTCCTTGGGCGGATCAAGCGAAGGAGACCAGCAGATGGCCTATGTCGATGGCTTCATTCTCGCCGTGCCGCGCGACAAGCTCGACGCCTACAAGGCGATGGCGAAGACCGCCGGTGAAGTCTGGATGGAGCACGGCGCTACGTCCTACGTCGAATGCGCCGGTGACGACGTGCCCTACGGCGAGCTGACCTCGTTCCCGCGGGCCGTGCAGGCGACCGACGACGAAGTCGTGGTGTTTTCCTGGATCACCTATCGTTCGCGTGAGGAGCGCGACGCGATCAACGCCAAGGTCATGGCCGATCCCCGGCTCAAGTGCGACCCTTCCGACATGCCGTTCGACGGCAAGCGGATGATCTACGGCGGCTTCGCGCCGTTCCTCCAATTCTAGCTAGCGGATCTGCTCCACTTTCAGGCTGCCGGCGGGCAGGGGGCCCAGTGTCGGCTGGGCCCGCGAAATGTCCAGCCAAGCGGCCCAGTCCGTCGTGGGCAGGATGACGATCTGCCGGTTGTGATAGGGGGCGATGTCGGGACCGGGCTCGGTGGTGAGAAGGGTGAAGCGGTCATCGCGGATGAAACCGGCGATACAGAAGAGTTCGCTATCGTCGGCCGGTGTGAATAGCCACTTCGACTTCGGATATTTGGAGCCGGTGAACTCGTAAAATCCGTCCGCGGGAACGAGGCATCGGTTGGCCGAGAATTTGCGTCCGTCGGAACGGAAGTTGATGATCGGCGGTCGGCCCGGCTGGACGAACCCCCAGCGCAACTGCTTGAGCTCGGCGCCGTCCGGCGATCCCGTGACGATCGGTGCGGGGTCGGTCGGCCGGATCGAGTCCCGAGGCTCAAGGTTCGGCGCGCCACCCGCCCAGTGCAGCGGGAGCTTCAGCTCGCTGAACTCGCGCGCGATCCGGTCCAGCGACTGCTTGAAGCGGTATTCGTTGCACATGCGCCCAGCCTGCGCGACCTCGCCGGCCGCGTCCAGCGAGGCTCAGGCGGCGCGTGCTCGGCTCAGGCGATCGAAGTCCTCGACGATGGCGGCGAGCGGAGCTGCGGTTCGCTCCGAAGCCGCCAGTCGGCCGCGGAACAGGATATTCTGCAACTCGTCGCGCGCCCGGCGCACCCGGCTCTTGACGGTGCCTAGCGGGCAGCCGGCTATCTCCGCCGCCTGTTCGTAGGACATGCCGCCAGCGCCGACCAGGATCAGCGCTTCGCGCTGAATGTCGGGCAGCATGGCGAGAGCGCGCCGCACATCCTCCAGCTCGACGATCGATTGGGCGTCGTCCGGCGCCACCAGAGTGCGCTCGATGATCTCCTGATGGTAGTCCGCCTGCCACTTGCGCCGGCGGCCCAGCGAATAGAAGCGGTTGCGCAGGATGGTCGCCAACCAGGCGCGCAGATTGGTGCCGGGCTGGAACTGTTCGCGATGTTGCCAGGCCTTCAACAGCGCGTCCTGCGCCAGGTCTTCCGCAAGTTCAGGGTCGTGGCACAGCGTACGTGCGAAGGCGCGTAGAAACGGCGTCGCCTCGAGAAGCTCGTTCTCGAAGCCGCGGCCCTTTTTGTCCGGCATGAAGGCGCATCCCTGGTCTACCCACGCCCGGGAACGTGGAATTGCCGAGCTAGGTTCCGCAGCGGACGCCCCTCGCTGTGTCAGGCGGCCGCGGGCTCGGCGTGCTTGGGCACGCGCACCGTGAAACTTGCGCCGTCTTCGCCGCCGATTTCCAGCCTGCCCTGGCACTGCTGCACCAGCGATCGGACGAGCCGCATACCGATGCCGCCGCTGGAATCATTGGCGCTGAGCCCGCGCCCGTGGTCGCTTACCTGCAAGACCAGCTCACTCGGATCGCGGCGCAGGACGACCTCGATCACCCCGTGCATTGGGGCCGGATAAGCATGCTTCGCCGCGTTGGTGATCAGTTCGTTGACGATCAGGCCAAGCGCCACAGCTTCTTCCAGGGGCGCCGTCACCGCGTCGGCGTCGACCTCCACCCGGACGCGGTCGCTGTCCAGAAGGCTTGTAGAAAGGCGAGCGCAGAGCCGCTGCAAGTAGCCCGAGAAATCGACATCGCCGGTGCTGCTGGCTCGATAGAGGCTCGCGTGCACCTCCCCGATGCTCTCAATCCGGTCCACCGCCTTGGCCAGTTGGTCGCGCACCCGTGGGTCGTCGGCCGCCCGGGCCTGCATGCTCAGCATGGCGGACACGGCGGCGAGATTGTTCTTCACGCGGTGGTTCAGCTCGTTGAACATCTCCGTCTTGTGTCTTTCCGCGGCCTTGTGCTCGGTGATGTCGACGAAGATCTGGGCGATGAGGTCGTCATCGACGCGGGTCATGCGGATCTCGAACCAACGCCCTGCGGGAGGCGAATAAAGCTCCATCCGCACGGGCACCCCATCCAAAGCGCGTCTGCCGGCGGCGAGATATTCAGGGGCGAAGGGTTCGCGATAGGTGCTCTGGCGTTGTCCGACGATCTTCGAGGTGAGGTGAAACATTTCCAGGACGGCCGCATTGGCTTCGGCGATGACGAAATCGACGACCTTGCCGTCCTCGCGCACCGCCTTGAGCAGCGCGACGCCCTCGGCCACGCCGTCGAACAGGGCGCGGTAGCGTGCTTCCCGATCGGCCAGTTGCAGGAACACGGCGCGGCGCCTCAGCAGCACGCGCCTGAGCGCCGCGCCGACGGCGCCGATGAACGCCCCGGTCAGGGCGAACAGCAGGACGTCGACGTGCACGTCGGCCGAAAGCCGCGCGCCCAGGGTCGCGTACAGAACTCCCCAGCCGAGCACCGTGCTCAACGTGACGGCGATCACCGCGGCGATCTCTCCGCCGACCAGCGCCGCGGCCAGGATCGCTGGATAGTAGAGGCTGAAGACCGGCAGCCGCGGCACGAACTGCATCAGCAAGGCGTGGGTCGCCGTCGCGAGCGCCACCATAGCCACGGCCGCGAAGGGGCCGAGCAGGCCGCGCGCTGCGGCGATCATGGGCCGAAGCCTGGCGTCGGCGTGGCGCGCCATCCTGCGCTCCGCGTCTGAATTCAGGCTACTCTAGGCAAGCTGCGGTCCACCCGCCATGGGGTGGTTCCGCGGCCTTTCGCGCCGCTGGCCGTCGCCCTTGCGTCAGGCGGGCGTCAGCTGAGGCCCAGCAAGGCTGCCACGCGCCCGTAGCGCCTCGAGCTCCTCCGGCGTGCAGCCCGCCGCCAGCAGCACGCGCTCGGAGTGCTCGCCCAGGCCCGGCGCGAACCTGTGCGGCAGCTTCGCGGCGCCGCTGACGCGGATCAGGTCGCCGACCTCGCGGACGGCCCCCTTCTCCGGGTGGACGCCCTCGGCGATCCGGCCGCTGCCGCGATGCTGCGGGTCGTTCAGCATGTCATGCATAGCCGACTCTCCGCCCGGCTCGACCAGAACGCCGCCGGCGTCGGCGAAGGCGTCCAGCCACTGCGAAGTGGTGCGAGACGCGAAAGCCGACGCCAGGCGCTCGCTCAGCGCATCTCGGTTCCTGAGGCGCGCGGGGATATCGGCGAAGCGGGCGTCGCTCAGGATCTCGACGCCCACTCGGCTCTCGACGGCGCGGATCTCGCGATCCTCCCGGGCGACGAGGCAGACCCAGCCGTCCGCCGTACGATAGAGGCTCTCCAGCGCTGAGACGCCGGCGGCGTCGGCGTCCAGCGCGCCGGCGCCGATCGGCTGGCCGTCGGCGCCGCGCACGATGTGGGCGATCATGCCCAGGGCGGCGTTGAGTTGCGGCGTCTCGCAATAGAGCACGCGCCCGTTGCGCCGCCGCTCGAGGAGCGCCATCAGCAGGCCTATTGCGCCCAGCAGGCCGTTGCCGGGATCCTCGTTGCCCAGCGAGGGCATCGGCTCATTACCCTGTCCGGCGACCTCGTAAGAGCTGCCCACGTGGGCGGACATCAGGGGCGCGAAGCTCTGCCGCCGCGCGCAAGGGCCGGCGGAGCCCCAACCGGGGGCGTAGCCATAGATCACCTCCGGATTGACCGCGTGCACCTGCTCGCGCCCGAGACCGAGGCGTTCGGCGGCGCCTGGCCGCATGTTGTGGTGCACGGCGTCGACGTCCTGCAGCAGGCGTTCGATGGCCGGTCGCAGTGCGGCGTCCTTGAGATTGACGGCGAGGGACCGCTTGCCGGCGTTGCCGGAAAAGAAAACGCGTTCGATGCCGCGGTTCGGATCGCCGGCCACGGTCTCGATCTTCAGCACATCGGCGCCGAGGTCGGCGAGCAGGCGCGAGGTGTAGGGGCCGGCGTAGTAGGCGCCGAAGTCGAGGATCCTGACGCCTTCGAGCAGCGGGCGATCCAGCACGGGCGCGGCCGCCGGCGGATTGGGCAGCCAGCCGGACGGCGGAGCCGGCCCGTCCAAGCCGGCGAGGACCTGCTGAGTGTTCGCGCCGGCCAGAGGCGCGGGCCGCGGCGGCGCCGCCGCGTCGTCGCCCAGGCGGATTGGCGGGGCGACTTGTTCCACCGCCCCGAGCAGGGGGTCCTGCACTTGCACGACCATGCCGTTGTGCCGGGTCTGCGCCTGGTCGAAAGCGGCGGTCGGACGGAAGACCTCCACCGCGCAGATATCCGCCTCGGTGAGCAGGCGAACCCACTCGTCGCGCGGATGCTTGGCGAAGGCCTCGTGCAACGCCTCCTCCAGGATTTCCGCGTCCTCGGGAGGAAGCGGCGTGCCGAGGTCCAGGCCCGACTCCGACGGCTTGATCCTGTCGTCGATCTTCAGAACCCGCATCAGGCGCCCGAACGCGCCCACAGCACCGGTGTGGACGCTGACATATTCGCCGTCGCTGCAGCGGAAGGCGCGGACCACCATGCGCATGGTGGACGGCTTGATCAGGGTGCGGTTATCAGGCGTGCGCTGGGTTCCCGTCGCGAGCGCAGCCTCGGATTCGCCCCATAGGAGCGAATGAAACACCAGGGCGCCGTCGAGCAGCGAGGTCTCGACCCGGCGCCCGAAGCCATCGTCGAGTCTGCGATAGAGCGCGGCCAATATGCCGATGACGGCGAGCTGCGCGGCGCCGGTCGTGGCGAACGGCAGGGCTTCGAAGATCGGCCGGTCGCGGCGCCCCGCCTGGTAGGCCATGGTGCCGAGCAGCGCGTGAACCAGGGGCTCGTAAGGAGGCAGGTCCCGCCAACGGCCATCCTCGCCAAAGCCGGTCATGGCGCAATAGACCAGATGCGGACTGCGGGCGTGCAATTGATCGTAAGCTAATCCGAGCGCCTCCGCCTCGCCGGGCCGCCAGGATTGGATGAAGACGTCCGCCCGCGCGATCAATTCGATCAACTGCGAGCGATCCTCGGGCTTGGCGGGATCCAGCGTGACGCTGAGCTTGCCACGATTGAACACCGACGCCGCGGCCGGCTGCCGCGCGCGGGCCGGATCGCCGCCGGGCGGTTCGATCCAGACTACCTCGGCTCCGTAGTCGCTCAGCAGCCCGCTGGCCTGCGGCCCGGCGGTTCCCAGCGAGCAGTCCACGACGCGCAGTCCATCCAGAGGGCCAGGCATGATTGTGCTCCCATTTGCTTATTTCCTTCGCCGCTCGGCGGCGTGGGCCTCGCCCGTAATTCATTGGAATGTATTGCCCGACGTAGGGCGCGGGCAAGTCGAAGGTGGCCGCTGCGCGGCAAGGCGCCCGCAGCGCGCTGGCGCTGCGGGCGACCCTGAGACATCTGAAGAGATGATGGTGCCGCCGGGCAGGATTGAACTGCCGACCTCAGCCTTACCAAGGAAATCGTCACTTCGTGGAAGCCCTTGAACGTGCGCGTCTTTTCGGTGGTCGGGGAAGCTCCTTCCCACCAAACTCCCATCCGGCATCCAATACCGCACCTGCGAGATCGTCCGTCGCAACGTGCGTGTAGCGCATCACCATGGATGCCGACTTCCATCCTCCCTGGCTCATCAGGAAGGTCAAATCTCGTGTGCAGGCATATGCCCAGGTCGCCCATGTGTGGCGGAACAGGTGGCAATGCGCGGGGACGAGATGGGGCAGCTTCGCCCCCTCGGCAATCTGCCTCTCCCTCCGAGCCCTAACCCGTTTCAGCATCAGGTTGATGGCGTCGTAGGCGTGCCAAGCGTCGCCGGCCTTGTTCCGGAACACGTAGGCGTCTGACTTCGTCGCCCGCTCAGGTAGCTGGCCACGCACGCGCCTGCCTAGGTCTGCGCCCCGCGCATAGCCAGCCTTGGTGTCCCAGAAGACCGCGCGGCGCTCGCCCAGCGTCACATCCTTCCAGATCAGCGACAGGCCCTCCGTGGCTCGGCATCCGGTGCCCAGGTAGAAGGTCACGACGCGTCGTAGGTGCGGGGGGAGGGCGCTCAGCCAGTCTTCGGCCTCCTGCGGCGTCAGGTACTCGGTGCGGCCGGCGCCCACCTTGGGCTTGCGCAGCTTGATCGGATCGCACAGGCCGGCTTCGGCCGCTGCGTTCATCACCGCCAGAATCGGCGTGTAGATCTGACGGATGCGGGTGGATGCGACGGCGTTGGGCTTCAGCTCGCGCGCCAGACCGTCCGCAAGAGCCTGGTTGACGTCGCTGAGCCTGCGGTGGCCGATGCGGTCCATGATCGGCTCCAGGTGGTCCGGAGAGCCGTCAGCATTGAGATAGAGCGTCACCGCCTCGTCGAAGGTCGCTACGGCCTTGTCGCCGTAGACCGCTCTCTTGAAGAGATCCGCTTCGAGCTTTGCCCGGAGCGCCTCTGCCTGGCTTCGATCAGTTGTTTTCGCGCTTCGATCGACGCTGAAGTGTTGAACCTTGCCGCGGATGTACCAGATCGGGCTGCTTGGGCGCCGATAGAGATTGAGGGGCATTCGGGCCTCAGCACTTCTTGCAGGCGGACGAAATCCGCCTCGGTGAGCCGGCGGCGCTTTCCATGACGCAGGCACAGGGAATGCGCGTCAAGGACGGCGCGGATCTTGCGCACAGGGAACCCAAGCCGGTCGGCAGCCTCCTTGTCGCTGATCGTCTTGAGTTCGAACGCGCTCATTGCCGGCGCACCCCAGCGAGGGGAAGCGACAGATATTCGGCGGCGGCGCGCTCGGTGAGCAGGCGGGGGGTCATGTGCGGTTACGGAGTGATGCTCTGTCTAACTTTCCGCCCCATCGGGCCGAGATGCAGGCGGGGCTGCGGGCCGCGGGGGCGGATAGGGGATGTGCTTGCTGGCTCCGCCTTGTCGCGCCCACGACAGAAGGTCATCCGCTTCCTGCGCGCACGCTGGGCAGAAATAGACCTGTCGCCAGCCGAGCGAGCCGTGCTTGGGGCATCGCATCTCTCGATATTTCATGCCTAAGCCTCGTATGCGTCCGCCTAAGCGGGTTGCCTGACGGCGTCGGGCCACGTCTCGAAAATCGTCGCCCGGAGGCGTGAAACAGCCTCCTCGACATCGGCCAGTTCGCGGTCGAGCCAAGTGATATTCAGTTCCTGTTGTTCGGGCGGCAGCAGCGGGTTCACGCTGAGCGCGCCCCATCTCTGCGTCTTGCCGGCGGCAGCTAGGGCCTCGCCCATCTCCTCAACGGCATGGGCCAACTGTTCTTTGAAGCCCTTCTGTAAAAAGCGCGGGTCGCTCATAGCTTCTCTCCTCGTGCCTCCGCCCTGACGGGCTTTTGTCTGTCTAACTGCGCTTGGACGGGTAGACGTCGAACAGCCGCTCCAGGGCGTCATCCACCGACGTCCCGTCCGCGAGCCAGAAGGCGAAGGTCTTCTCCGCGCCGGCTATCAGGGTCCGATGGTAGAAGGTGCTGACGATCTCGGCCCCTGAGGAGCTGGCCCGTCCAGGGGAGACGGTCTTGACGACGTTCATGCTCGCGTCGGTGGCTTTGCGCTCACCGTCATTCGGGCCGCCGATGAACAGTTCGGTGTCGATGGTGGTCATGTCATTCCCCTCGTGATGGATGGCCATCTTAGCTGGTGATTGTGGGCTGGGCGGAACCCAACTCCGCCCTAGGCGGCCGGGCCGACGAACGTCATGTCGTGCTCGGGGCAGTAGCGGCGGAAAGCGGCCTCGTGCAGCTCGCCGGGCAGCATCTCGATGCTGTGCCCGATGGTCCCGCCCTTCCACGAGCCCTTGCGCTTGCCGGTCTCGCCGGAGAAACGCAGATCGAGCGAGCGTCTCACCTTCTGGGCGCGGAAGACGGACAGCCACTTGAACCAGCCCTCGCCGAGCTTCCAGGCGCGCTCCTCGATCTTGGTGGTGACCATCAGCGCCTCACCGTCATAGTCGCGAAAGGCGAAGGTTGCGGTCGGGCAAGCATCCTTCAGGGCCTCGCCCCGCTCATGCTCGGGGCTTCCCCAGCGGGCGCGCGGCGGCAGATCGGCGAACAGCGCGCCGTCGAGGCCGTACAGGCTGTGACGGACAAAGCGCCATTGCGTCCATGGCAGGAACCAGCCCCAGCGCTGTTCGGTGCTACTGTCGTGCGTCTGGCGCCCGTGACTTACCGACAGGTGGCCGTCGCTAAGGGTGAAGCCATACTCGCGCGGGATGATGTCCCAATAGCCGCCCTTTCCCTTGCTCCATTCGTAGTGCGAGGTGTCGACCCACTTCCGCTCGGCTCGGCACACCCATTCGGGAAGCGCGACGAGCATGGTGCGGCCGAAGCCGCTGAAGCGGAGCCGGCAGCGTCGGCCGTCATCGTCACCCGATGAAAGCTGGATCGCGAGTGGCCGCCAGGTCGTGTCCTTCGCGAAGGTGAACGGGCCGAAATAGGTGTCGTTGTCGCCCCAACGGGCCGCGATGCGGTTCATACTTCCCTCTCGGATTTCGGGTAGGCGGACCCAACGTCTGCCGGGCCGTAGCTGTCCGAGAAGCTCACGGTGCGTGAGGCGTCGCGCCAGCCCCGACGCCGGCACTCGTCGCCGTACTCCGTGAGGCGAACATGCCAGCGGCCGTAATTTCCGCCCGCCCACTCGACCATGCCGCTGCTCCGAAGCAGGTAGTTGGTGCTGGCCATGACGCGGATGCCAGCCGCGCCGATCTCGGCGTACCGAGCGCCGTGGCTGAGCGGCAGCGGGCCATAAACAGATAGGGCGTCGAGGGCGCGCTGCGCCGTCTTGCCCAGGCAGATGCGCTCACCCATGGTCGGCCTCGGCTTTCGGCGGCGTGGGCACGCCGAACTCAGCGATCTTGCACAGCACCTTCTCGGCGTGTTCATGCGCCGCCTCGACGGCTGGGAGCGGTCCTAGGCGGCGGCTGTATTGCTCGATGGCCTGAAACCGAATGCACGCCTGTTGGAGCGCCACGGCAGCCTCGCGTAGCAGCTCCCGCACCGCTTGATCGGAACGAGCCTCCGCCGGGGCGGCCTTGAGCGCGTCGTAAAACGCCTGCGCAATGCAGACGGGCAGATCGTTGGGAATGGGCGTCCCGTCGATCTTGCGGCGCCAGCCCTTGTTGTGCGGCTTCGCGGCCCAGGCGTCGTATCCGGCCTCGGCGATCAGCATGGCTTCGGTGAGGGTCAAAACCGCCTTGGCGGAACTCTCCTCCGCCCCAGTTTGGGTGGAAACCTCCGAGTCCCGGCGGGCTAGGTTCGGCTCATCCCTGCTAGCGACAGGACTTGTTGAGCCTACTTCACCGGGCGTCGAAGGCTTCCCCGAAGCCGGGACGGAGAGGGCGGCTTCGATGCGAGCCACGGCTCTCACACGCCATCCAGCCGCAGCATCTTCGTTTAAGGACTGGCGGGCTTCCTCCAGCGCCTTCCTCAGAGCTTCGACCCGAGCGTCGGCGGCGAACGCGCTTCCTAGGTACTTTCCTGCCCGTCGCTCGGCATCCTCACGTTCCCGCTCCACCCGCTCAAGGGTGGCGGCGGCTTCTGCGTTAAAGGCGCTCGCCGTTCGCTCCCAGCGGTCCCGATACTTCGGCCGCAGGTGGAGCCACGAACCCTCCGGGTCGTCATGGTCGCAATGAAGCGAGAACAAGCGCTGACCTGGCGTGATGGCTTGGCCGGAGAGGTTGTCCGTCATTGCGCGGCTTCTTCGGTGATGACGGCCAACAGGCGGTCGAGGATGCGAGCGCTCGCGAACTCGCAGTCGTCAGCGGACGGGCCGAGACCCATTCCAACCGGATATCCAAGCCGGGCGATGCTGCCCGACAGGGCGCTCGCGAGGGCTTCGATGGCGTCCGTGCGAGCCTGAAGGCCCGGCGTCAGGTGGGTGAGGATGCTGCTCCGAATGTCGGTCGGCGCAGCGCTTTCCAGCGCTTCGATCGCGCACGCGCGGGCATTGGGGTCACCGTCGGCCTCTCGCATTTATCTCGGCTCCATGGGGGTCAGGGGACGCAATGGGAGACCACCTTTCACACGGCTAACTCGGTCGCGGCGATGGCCTCGACGGCTTCGATGCGGCGGCCGATCCAGGCCATGACCGGCACGGCCATGCTGTTTCCCAGCGCCTTGTAACGAGGGCCGTCAGGGGCCATGCCCTTGCGCCAGGGGATCATGGTGTAGTCGTCGGGGAAGCCTTGGAGGCGCTCACACTCACGGGGCGTCAGGCGGCGGACGGCCGAACCGGCGATGGCTGGCGGATGCGCTCCGCGCGCGAGCGGATGGCAGGGGTCGCCCGGGTGCGGATTGCTGCGGTTGGTCGCGCTCGTGACCTGCGTCGTGTCGAAGGCCACATAGTCGCGGCTGGAGCCGCCAGACGCTGAGCGCAAGGCGCCGGCCTGATCGCCCCCTATCTCTGGCATGGCGCCGCCCTCACGCCCGCGAAGGGCGAAGCTGACGACATGGTTGCGAGGCGCGGAGTCTTTGCCGCCGCTGGCTCCGTGGTGCTTGTAGAAGACCGAGGTGATCGTATCCGCCACGTCTTGGCAGACGAACGTCTCGCTCTCGAAGTCCAGGCGTCCCATAGGACCGCCGTGGGCGTTGCAGGCGGTGGCGACGTCGATCGGCCCGCGGGTGTCGTTCCCGCCAAAGGCCGCGATCAGGTTGTCGGCGGTATCGGCGTCGTTCCGGTAGCCGCTGCCGCGCTTAGAGCCCGCTGCAATTGGCCGGGCAGCTCTTTCCCCCGTTTGGCGGCTCGGCGCAGGATGCCCTTGCAGGCTGTGGCGCTCAAAAAGAACCGCTGCGGCACGTCGCCAGTCTCCAGCGTATCCGACAACGAACACACGGCGGCGTCGCTGGGCCACTCCGAAGAACTGAGCGTCAAGCACTCGGTAGGCGAACCCATACCCGAGTTCGACCAGGCCCCCGAGTATGGAACCAAAGTCCCGTCCGCCGTTCGACGACAGGACGCCGGGGACGTTCTCCCAAACCAACCATCGGGGCCGCAGGCGGTCAGCCAGCCTAAGATATTCGAGCGCCAGGTTGCCGCGCTCGTCATCCAGTCCGCCTCGGAGACCCGCGACGCTGAAAGACTGGCAAGGTGTTCCTCCGACCAGAAGGTCGATTGGCTCGTACTCGCCGGCTTCGATCGTCGTGAAGTCGCCATGCAGCGGTGTTTCCGGGTAGTGGTGGGACAGGACGGCGCGCGGGAACGCCTCGATTTCGGAGACGAACGAAGCCGTCCAGCCGAGCGGATGCCAGGCCACCGAGGCGGCTTCGATGCCGCTGCAGACAGATCCGAACCTCATTGGCTGGCGATCCTCATGGCGTAAGGGGAGCGGACAGCGGCCACACTCAGTCGACGTATTGGATGTCGAGTTGGCCCAGCAGCTCGGGTGAGCCAGCCGTCTCGGTAAGGATGGAGGCCAAGCAGCCGCCGCACGCCGTGAAGCCCTGCTTCGTGTACTTGAGCAGCCGGCGCATGGTGCTGACGGGGTAGGTGATCTTATTGATCGACAGCCGGCGGCGGCCGAGGTCCCAAAGGGCGAACTCGCCGCAGGTCAGCTTCTCGCCGTCATAGGCGAATTGGCAGATCGTGAAGTCGAAGCTCTCGATCACCTGCTCTGCGGTCTCGTAGTAGCGGAAGCGGATGCACTGGATCTCGACTTCGCGGGTCGCCGCGGCGAGGTAGCCCGAGTATTGGACGTGGTGGGCGGTCTCGCGCGTCTTGACGAGTCCGGCCTTCTCCAAGCCAGCCGCGAACGTCTCCAACTGGTCCGCGTCGCGGAAGAAGAAGTCGAAGTCCGAGGCGAGCGGCATATGGGCGAGCGTCCGGCGAAGGGCGCCGCCGCCGAGCCAAGGCCCGCGCTCGGTGATGGCTGGCCACGCCAGCGCGTCCAACACTCGCGAGAGGTCGCTATCCGCCCATGCGCCGTCGTTCGAGCGCGCCCAGATCGAGGCCATATCGAAGGTCTGCGTCTTCACGGAAGGGGTCCTTTTCCGAGTTGGCACTTCGTGCGGTTTCGGGCCGCGGCGGAGGAGATGGCTTCCCGGATCACGCCGCGGCCCTCAGGGCTTTGGCCGGGTTAGGCGGAAGCTGTTCATCGGGCTCGGCGGGCTGACGAATGAGCTTGATCGTCACTTCGGCGGCGAAGCCTTCAGGGACTTCGATCTCGCCGCGGAACTTGCAGGTGATGGGCTCGCTCACGGCGTCCACCTCCGGTCGAAACCGCGCGAGCGGATCTTGTGCTTGCTCGGCGGATAGATGCCGAGGTGCTTGGCCCGGATGCGGTCGGCCTTGGCCTTGGCTGTCACCTCGCGGGCGGACTTCTCTCGGTGGGCGTCCTTCAGCGCTGGCGCTAGATTGCTCTCGCGGTTCTCGCCGCCGAGGTGGAGCGGCTTGACGTGCTCAAGCTCCCAGCTTTCGCCGACACCGATCTTCCGGCCGGTGATGTGGCATCGGCCGCCGTGGGCCTCGAACACGCGGAGACGAACGCGCGTCGGCGCTGCCGTGTCGGGCGTGGCTCCGATCCACTCAGGAACAGAGCGGCCGGTCACGCGGCGTGCTGGGGCGCTTGTTGAGCAACCCCAGCCTCCTCGCCGTCGAAATGTTTGATCTCCAGGCCTTCGCGCGCCGTCCAGGCGAGCATCAGTTCCAGCAAGTCCCGGAACTGGCTGACCGTGAGCTGTGACGAACGTTGGCCGATGGGGAAGTAACCAGGGCCATCGAGCTTAGGCGCGTAGGCCGTCTCGTTGCCAAGCGCGTCCATGAAGACGGCCTTCCACATGGCCGCATCCATCTTGACGCCGTTGTGCGTCGGGCGCTGGCGGACGATTTGGTTGAGCAACCCCCACAAGGCCCGGTTCTGTTCGTCCGAGCGCTTGCTCTCGTGGATGTCGGCGACGTAGCCGGGCGGGGCGCGGTCGATGGCGCGTTTGGCAAGCTCTCGGTCTGCCTTGGTCATCAGCGGGACGATGAAGCGGGTCACGACGGCTCCGGGGAAATGGGCTTGGAGTTCGGCGAGGGTGAGCGGTTCAGAGGGCGGTGCGCTGCTCAACGGTGAAGCCTGGGATCTGGCGCTTGCCGCCGCGGACGTCGGTGTCCGCCAGCCGTTGCAGCAGGTCGACGAACGCCTCCGGCTGCTGGGCGACATAGTGCAGCAGCGCGGCCTTGCGGTAGGTCATCACCGCCACGAACACCGTACGCAGGCCTAGCGCCCGCTCGCCGCCTCGCGCCTGGGCGCGGCTCTTCTCGATGCGCTTGGCTTCGCGGGCGGTGTCCTCGGCGATGAACGCGAGTTCGGTCGCAGCCTCCAGTGCGGCGAGGTCCGAGCTTGAGGCGGCTCGCGCGGCCTCGGCGGCGGCCCTAGCGGCGGCTTCGGCTTCCTCGCGAGCCTTGCGGGCCGCCTCCTGGCGCTCGGCCTCCAGTCGGTCCAGGTAGGGTTTTACGCACGCCTTGAGCGCGTCGATCGCTTTCCAGACCTTGCCGGGGTTCTTGGTCTTCGGGTCGGCGATCCAGTGGTTCCAGAAGTCCTGGATTTCCTTGCAGGCGTCGTCGTGCGGCTTCTTCTCCAAGACGCGCTGTTCGTCGGCCGCCTTAGCGCCTTTGCGCAGCTCGTCAATCAGCCGGGAGGCTTCGTCGGCCTGGGCTTGGTCCTCGACGGTTGTTCCGTCCGCCCAGTTGTGGGCCTCCGCCAGGAGGTCGGCGAGGTTCGTGACCAGGGCTTCGCGGGGCGTGGCGTCTGGCGGGTTGTTATGTCCAGCGGGCGCCGGCACATCGGTGATCGCGTTCATGGCTGCCTCAGAAGGGGATTTCGTCGTCGCCGATGCCGAAGTCTTCGTCCGGCGGTGGAGGCGTGGGCGGCGCGGCCTTGGCGGCGGCGCGGGCGGCCTTCACGCGATCGCGCCAGTAGGCGCCGACGGCGTTGTAGTCGTCGTCGTTCATCTGCTCGAAAGCCTTGGCGTTCTGCTCTTTCCAGGCGTTCAGCGCCGCCTCGTCGTCGCAGATGTCGATGGCAGCCTTGCAGGCGGTGAAGATGGGCGAGGGGCCTTCCGGCTCTTCCTCGACCACACGCGCGGTTTCCTGCGCCGGCTGGCGGGCCGGCTTAGCGTCGAAGTCGTCAGCCTCTTCCGGCGTGTAGACGCCCACGGCGACGCCGGGAAATACGGTGCGGATGCCCTCGCTTATGACGCGGGCGCGGAGCATCTGGCGCGGGTACTGCTTCCAGGTGTCCTTGTTGGCGAGCCCAGCAGCCTTGGCCTGCGCAATGGTCCAGTCGATCTCGACTGAGCCGCCTTGCGGGTGCGAGAACGTGGCCGCGACGCGCTCGGCGGTGTATTCTCCCCAACTCACCTTGCCGCCGGCTTGCTGAAAGCGGGCGAGCATGGCGTCGGCCTTCAGCGTTGGGCGGCCTTGGATGACGTGATAGTCGCGCGCCGCGATGGCTGGGTGCATCCCTTCGGCCTGGGCGATCAGCATCAGCGCGAGAGCCTGTTCCGGCTCCTTCATGCCGAACAGCCTCGACTTGGCCACGGCCTGCGCCATCCGCTCGATGTCGGAAACGGCGTAGTCGGCGGCGTGAACGGTAGCGAGCGCGTTCATTGCGTAACCTCTTGCTCAGCTAGCTCTTCGCCGCATTCGGCGCAGAGGCGTTGGAGGGATTGGCGACGGCAGACTTCACAGCGGCGCTGGTCGAACCAGGCGCCCATGGCGCTGTCCTGCGGGACGACGGTTCGCCCCCAGGCGTCGAGGCGGGGCTCCTGGGTCATGCCGCCCGCTCCATCTCATCCGCCGCCAGGATGGCGCGGACGGTGCGGCCGGAGCTGTTGTCCACCAGCTCCAGAAACCAGCCGGGCCAGCGCTCGCATTCCAGCGAAATCCACATGTCAGCGCGTTTGCGGCTGGTGAACTCGGCCCCAATGATCGGGGCGCCGTATCGGGTGCGGACAATGAATGTTGCGCGCGTCATCTCAGCCTCGCGTTGCGATCAGCAGAGCTATGACGAAGCCGAAGAAGCCGACGACGGCTCCCAGGCGTGAAGCTTCGAGGAACAGGCGAGCGGCCATCGTTCAGGCCTCCGTCTTGGGGTTGGAAAGGACATGCCGCAGGGTCTCGGCGGCGAAGGTGCGGGCGGCGCGCAGTTCGCGGAGGTGTGACGCGGCTTCAGGGAATGGCGCGGGCGCGGTCACCGGCTGGCCATCGCAGGTGACGACGTAGGTCGGGACCGGGCCGCGCTCGGGAGCATAGCCTTGCAAAGTGAGGGCGGGGCCGCCCATCACGACGCGCTCCCGACCACATAAACCCGCCCTTGGCTGCGAGCGTAGGCCGCAACCTGTTCTTCCTGGATCGCCAGGGCTTTGCGGTAAGCCGCTTCAGCAGCGGCAAGGGCTTCCGGCGAAGGGACCAAGCGCGTTTCCGGGTAGCTCTCGATACCCGACCAGCACACGCCGAGCGGCTGTCGGCTGGCGGCGTCTGCGGGACTGAAGGGCATCGGCGGCTCCATCGATCTGTCTCGATCTGATGGAGAGACGTTCTCACACAGAGAACCTAGGCGCAAGCACAAAGTCCACTGACAGAGAACTTTTGTCGCCACATCAACAAAAAGCCCGCCGGGTGAGGGCGGGCTAGGGGAGGGGTTGAAGAGCTAGGCTACCATTCCTCGGAGCCGCGTGGCGGACCCCAATCGACCTCGCGGCCTTCTAGCTGCTGGATGCTCTGCCGCAGCCGCTCGGCGTTCGCCGGGGAGCCGAGCAAGTGGGTCGTGTCGTTGCGCTCGGTCCCCCAAACCTCCAGGCGAGAGCCAAGGTGGTAGAGGCGCGGGGTCAGGAAGCCGCTGTTCAAGCGGTCGCCGAATTCGATCAGGAACCAGCCGAGCCAAGCCACTGCGTTGCGCATGGGACATCCTAGCACAGCTACGCGCGGCCGGCGAACGGGGCCTTGGCGTCGGTGAAGCGCGCCTCGTGGATGGACAGGTACTCGTCATCGAAGCTGTAGACGACGGTCAGCGTAGGCATGTCGATCGAGCGCGCGCCGTCCGAGGTGTAGGCGCGCACGGTCCCAGCTTCATTCAGCGGAACGCTGTCCGGCGTGTCGGGAGCATGGGCCAGGGTCCAGGTCACGCCCTGCCAGGCGTCGTCCGCTCGCGCCCAGCGCTCAATGGCCAACTCGTAAGCTTCGGTGGCGGCAGTGTCTTCGCGGATGCCGAGCACCTAGACAAGGCCGCGTCGCTTTGCGGCCTCGCGCGCCCAGTCCAGCTCCTCTCCCGCTGGCGGCCGTCCCCGGTTGGCCATGAAGGCGTAATACGGCAGACGCTCGCCCGTCTTGGCGATCTCCCAAGCGTAGTCGTGGGACTCTTCGCTGATGGAGTTCGCCGTGTGCTCATCGCAGACGTAGCGGATCCACCAGTTCACGTTCTGCAACTCTTCGCGAGAGAACCAATCCGCGGACGGCCGGCGCAGAGCGCGGAACCGCCAGCCCTCGTAGGCCGACTTCGGCGGATAAACCTTGATCGCGCCTTCGCGCTCCAGCTCGGATCGAACGGGCATGATGGCCTTCGGAACGGGGCCGAATTTCTCGCGGATGTACTCCGCGCCCGTGATCGATTTGCCGGTCAGCATGTACTGGCGCGCGTCCGCGAACCACAAAACCTTGTTGAGCTTTGTGGCGCCGAAGCCTGGCTTCGAGCCAGCTTGTGCGATCACGTAGTGCACAAGCTGCTTAAATTTCTCCCGTGCGAACATGTCCCCCAATATAGTGCACGCAGCAGGGTTTGGCATCTATTAAGCGCCGTTAGCGGGCTTGCGACCGCCCCTAAGCCGCAAGCGATTCACTCGCGTAAGTCTTTGATAGAACTACGAGAAGCACCCGCTCTAAGGCGCGAAATAGCGAAGTGATTCACTCCCCCGCCAGCACATAGCGTCGAGTCACTGGCTATAGGCGACCCTGCCGCCCGGCAGCACGACGGCCGTCACGGAGTAGCAGCTCGGCTCAACCCCAAGGCAGGTCACGTCGCCGGTGACGGCTCCTATGTTTCCGAATTGATCCGCGACGGCGCATTGCACGCGAGGCGGCGGGCCGTCTTGGAGAATGCTGGGGTCCGCCGGAACGAGATGAGTGCGAGCGAGAGCGTGGGCGTGGTGCTTTCCTTGCACGAACAGGCCGGCGCAGGCGGACAGATATTTGTGCGGATCGTTGTGCGCATATTCAGGCTGCGGCGTCGGGGCGTCGCTGGCCAGCTTTGCGAGGGCGACGATGGCGTAGGCGCCCACGACCATGACCACGACCGCGAGCACGACGACGGGCGATCTTCGCGCTTGTTTGGGTGGGTCGCTCATCACCGGGGCCTCATCGTCTTCACCCGCGCCGCCCAGACGATCTCATGATCGTTCATGGTCGGCTCTGTGTTGCTGTCCAGGTGGAACAGGCCTTCCGTCCTGGCCTTGCGGATGCGCTTCACCAGCACCCTTCCATCAGGCAAGCCGACCACGCAGAGGCGGTTGTAGAGATCCGGCGTCACTGGCGAGCGCACGTCATCGAAGTAGACCAGCCAGCTCTCGAACAGCGCGCCCAGGCTCTCGCCGCGGATCTCTAGCGCGACTGTCTGCTCGTTGGCGTCGTCAGGCGCATCGACGAGTTCGCCTAGGTCGTCCGCTCCGGCGTAGTAGTGCGCCGCCGCGCCCGCGCCAACGTAGCCAACTAGCTTGACCTTCCGCGGCCCGATCGCGCCGACCAACTCCGAGGCTGGAACGCCCAGAGCCCTGCATATGCTCTCCAGCGTCCGTCCTGGCGGGATGGGGCGCTCGCCGGTTTCGAGCGCGCTGATGTAGCCCTTAGATTCAAGCCCGGCCTCCTGCGCCAACCGCTGCTGGGACCAACCGAGGGCCTTTCGCGCCCGCTTGAGGTGTTCGCCGAAGGTGCCGCCCGCCGCCATGTTCGCAGCGTGGCGAACTGTCGCGCTTGCGTCGTCACTCTGACAGAGAACATTTTCCTTGTGTTGGGGTTCTCTGTGTGAGAACCTTACTGCATGATCAAACGGCGCGCAGCCATCGGTGACTTGAAGGCGGGTGAGGTCGCTAAGCGACTTGGGCTCAGCCGGAGCTATGTCCACGAGCTGATCAAGGGGAACAAGACGCCCTCCTTAGAGGTGGCGGTCAAAATCGAACGCGAGTTTGGCGTTCCTCTCGCGCAGTGGGCCCAGCGCATTCCCGCCAACGAAGGCGACCACAACGGCCACGGAGCCGCTGCGTGATCCCGCCCGGCCCCACCGAAGACGAGGTGATGAGCGCGCTCAAGGAGCACTTGAGCATGGCGCATGAAGCGCTGTCGCTGATCGAAGCCCGCCTGCGCGAGATCGTGCGGGAGGAGCTGCAAGTTGCCGAAGCGCAACTGCGTGATCGCATGGAGCGAACTGCAGCCCTCCTTCAACGCTGGGATGGCGCGGGTCGCCCGCCGGAAGCAGAACCAGCGCCAACCTTGCGGTATGAGATCAAATCCCTCCGGGCGGAGGTAGAAGAGCTTCGTCGAGTATCTCAATCTGAAGCTCAACTGCGAGCGCTGTCGCCTCTCGCGCCCCTCGACGAAGGCCAAGGTCCGCAACCCCAGCGAGCTCCGCCCGCAGGGCCTCAATCGCCTCTGGGTGATGAGCATGAGTGATCCGCGCCAACTCGACCAGCAGCATATGGTGGGCGGCGAGAACCGCCTCCGTCTGTTCGCTGCGCCACATCCCCGTTCTCCCCTCGGTTCTCGCCAGCTCATGAGGGGAGCATGCCTCGCCAGCCTGAGCAATTGGGCTGGTAAGGCCTCTGACCTCCTCGCCCAACTGAACCCCCGCGCCTACCTCCGCGCCCGCAAGGCCACGGCCCGCCGTCTCAAAGCCCTGCGCGAGACCTGACGCCATGGACTGGGGGGCGCTCGACAACATCATCAGCCTGGAGACGCGCAAGCCCGTCGTGCGCGCGCCGGCGCCGACGTTCATCGCCGACGCAACCCCGGCTGCTGACCGTCTGGATCTTGCGCGCGACCAATGCCCCTGGTGGGCGCCGCTGATCTGGTTCGCCCTCGCGCTCGGCTCCTGGGCCATGCTCTGGGGCCTGATCGAACTTCTGAAGCGGGCGCATCTTTGATGGCCTCACGCTTCAATCCAATCGCGGGTCTCGAACGAGCCCAACCTCTCCAGACCCGCGAAGCGGCGGTCGGCCTCACCCACCCCTGGGTCGGCCGCCGCATCCAATTTCGCACGTCCGTAGTACTTCAGCGCCGCTCTCCACAAGCTGCGCTGCGTCCATTCGTCTTCGGCTCGGCTGATAGCCTCCAAGCAACTCCGAGCCGCTGTCCAAGCGTCGTTTCCAAGTCCCTCCACGTCTGCAACTCCCGTCCTGAGGTCATGCAACCATGACCACAACGACGGCGGATCTCATGACCTTCGGAGGGCAAGGCTTACCCTTTGCGCAGGACTTGCGCGAGGCGCTGGCCAACTTCGCTCGGCGCACCTGGCCGACCAACACCTCAGGCCACATGGCGAAGGCGTGGGGCATCTCGAAAGACACCGCGAAGAACGTCCTCAAGGGCCATGCCTCGGACGCCACGGTGACGAAGATCATCCGTGCTGGCGGATGGAGCGTCGCGCTTCCGGTGATCGGGGCCGTGATCGGCCAGCCGGTGGAGACGTTCTTCCGGGAGCAAATCAAGAAAGCTGCAAGGGAGGCTGAACGTGCGGTCGAACACGAACAGCTCGCCGCCGCCGCCTACCGGAGTTTGGCGGCTCGCTCTGCAAATCCTGGCCCTGACCGGGACGCTGCTGCGTCAGCTCGGGAAGCCCGGAGCTTCACTGGAAAAGTGGGCCTTGAAGCGCCTCGGCGAGTGGCGGGGGACTGACTGAACCACGGCG
>Ga0268264_10000246_pt1 | contig 102361 bp, 95 predicted proteins | sample KBSSwiS32_FD_190357 | JGI IMG/M metagenome (GOLD analysis project Ga0268264, IMG submission 190357) | Switchgrass rhizosphere microbial communities from Kellogg Biological Station, Michigan, USA - KBS Switchgrass S3-2 (SPAdes) (version 2) | ecosystem: Host-associated > Plants > Roots >... | reverse complement strand
CCGCCGGCGCCGAGCACGGCGGCGTGTTCGAGGTGGACGTGCAGCACCAGCTGCCGCTTGGCTGCTGGCTTGCCCGGGGGCGCCGGCTCGTCGGTGGGCTCGGTGTCGGCTGGTTCGAGTTCGAGGGTGAGCTGGGCGCGGGCCAGGTTCCCGGCGGCGATGGAGCGCCGCACGTCCAGCGACTCGGTGGACCCGGCGAGGAGCTGTTGGTGGGCATCGTGGGCGAGGGCGGTGTTGAAGTCGATGCCGTCGGCGAGGTCGAGGTCACCGTCGAGGTGCACGGTGCCGGTGGTGGAGACCTGGTCGAGCCGGACGTCGAGGTGACGGGTCTCGGCGGCCGCCGCGCGTTCGGTTTCGGCGCGGTCGGGGTCGAACCGGGCGATCGCCTCGGCGATCAGCCGCTGGAGCTGGGCGAGCCCGATCTTGTGCGCCACGTGCGCGACGTGGGCGTCGACGAACGCCGCACCCGCGGGTGGCAGGGAGATGGTCTGCTCGGCGATGATCCCGAGCTTCCACGCCGGCAGGATCCCGTCTTCGAGTTGTTTCCAGCAGCGGGTGAGCCGGTAGCGGGCCTCGACGGCCTTGGACAGGTAGAGCCGCCCGGCGTGGGTGGTCTTGCCGAGGGCGGCGGCGAACTCGACGACCGCGAACTCCGCGACCTCCGGACACCCCTCGCCACCCAACGGCAACGCCTGCTCGTGCCACTCGTCGACCGGCCCGACCAGCGACTCACCCGAATGCATCCCGGCCCACGTGGCGGCGGCCTTCATGACTTCCCGCGCCGCTTGGTCCTCGGCCCGTTTCTGTTCACGCGCGTAGGCGAGGACGGCGGCCGGGTCGTCGGCGCCGTCGAGGCTATGTGGCTGGGTGGTGGAGGTCATCGTGGGTCTTACCCTGTCATCGACCACCGACAGTCGGATGCCGAGTTTCGCCTTATCCACAAGGGATTCCGATGTTCGTGACCCAACCGTGACCCTCGCGCACTCCCCCCGCGCGGACCGCAGCCAGGGCTCCCGCGGCGACCCGATAACCAGCCCGCCTTTGACCCTCGGTCGGGCTGTCAACCCGCCCCGGAAACCGCAGCGAAGGCACTCTGCTTGACAGCCCGACCGAGGGTCAGACACTCGGTTGTCGGGTTGCCGCCCCCAACCCAAGACCACGAGCACCTACCGGCCCCGGGTCACCACGTCTCGCGACGGTCGCTGCGCGACCTCTTCGACGACCGAGACCACCACCGCGCAGACCGCAGCCAGACCTCCCGCGGCAACCCGATGACCAGCCCGCCTTTGACCCTCGCCCGGGCCGTCAACCCGCCTCTGCGACGTACGCCGAGGCACTCTGCTTGACGGCCCGGGCGAGGGTCAGACACTCGGTGATCGGGTTGCCGCCCCAACCCAAGACCACGAGCGACTACCAGCACCAGGTCGCCGCGTCTCGCGACGGTCGCTGCGCGACCTCCTCGACGAACGTAACCATCACCGCGCGGACCCCAGCCACACCTGCCGGCCCGACCCCACGCCGTACCCCGAAGGCGCCCACGGGTGGCATCAACGCGGCGTCCGCGGGCCGCGGGGGGCCGAGGGTGTGACATTTCCCGCGCGTTCTGAGCGCTACCCGGGCTACACCCGTCCCATCCGGACGTGGCAATGTGCAGACTGCGCGCTGGGCGAGACCCGGCCCGGCAGCCTGGAGAGCAGCGGAGGTGGTCATGGCGTCAACCGACGCTCGTGAGTCGACAGTGTCGTCCGATGGACCGATGGCGGCGGGGGTCGGCGGACCGACCCGGGCCAGCATCGGGGTGCGGACCCTGCGTCAGGACCGGTGGTGGCTCTACCCGCTCACGACGTTCGCGGTGTTCTCTGCGTTCGTCGTCTACTCCAGCATCCGTGCGTTCATGGACAAGGACTACTTCGCGGAGCCCTACCTCTCGCCGTTCTACTCACCGTGCCTCGGTGACTGCGTCAAGGGCTCCTCGGACTTCGGTCAGCCGTTCGGCTGGTTCCCGCTGTCGGCGGCGCTGATCATCCTGATCTTCCCGCTGGGGTTCCGGCTGACCTGCTACTACTACCGCAAGGCCTACTATCGGTCCTTCTGGATGTCGCCGCCGGCCTGCGGCGTGGCCGAGCCGCACTCGTCGTACTCCGGCGAGACCCGGTTCCCGCTGATCCTGCAGAACATCCACCGCTGGTTCTGGTACGCCACCTTCGTCGTCGCGCTGATCCTGACCTGGGACGCCGTGCTGGCCTTCGGCCCCGCGCCCGGTGAGAGCGACGGGATCCACATGGGGCTCGGCACCGTGCTGATGTGGGCCAACGTCGCGCTGATCTGGCTCTACCAGCTGTCGTGCCACTCCTGCCGCCACATCGTCGGCGGCCGGCTGCGGCACTTCAGCAAGCACCCGGTCCGCTACAAGCTCTGGACCTGGGTATCGGTCCTCAACAAGCGGCACGCCAACTATGCGTGGGCCTCGCTGTTCTCCGTGGCGCTGGTGGACCTCTACATCTTCCTGCTGGCCGCGAACGTCTTCGACGACCCGCGGTTCTTCTGAGGGGCTGCTGACATGACCGAGACACCTGCATCCAACATCGAGAAGCACCAGTACGACGTCGTCGTGATCGGCGCCGGCGGCTCCGGCCTCCGCGCCGCGATCGCCGCGCACGACGCCGGCGCGAAGACCGCGATCGTCACCAAGTCGCTGCTCGGCAAGGCGCACACCGTGATGGCCGAGGGCGGCATCGCGGCCGCCATGGGCAACCGCTGGCCCGAGGACAACTGGGAGGTGCACTTCCGCGACACCATGCGTGGCGGGAAGATGCTCAACAACTGGCGGATGGCCCAGCTGCACGCCCAGGAGGCTCCCGAGCGGGTCCAGGAGCTCGAGGACTGGGGCGCGCTGTTCGACCGCACCGAGGACGGGCTGATCTCCCAGCGCGACTTCGGCGGACACCGTTACGCGCGGCTCGCCCACGTCGGTGACCGGACCGGCCTGGAGATGATCCGCACCCTCCAGCAGCGTGCCGTCGAGCTCGGCATCGACGTGTTCATGGAGTGCACGATCACCGAGCTGTTCAAGGACGACGCCGGTGCCATCTCCGGGGCCTTCGGCTACTGGCGCGAGACCGGCACCTTCATCGCCTTCGAGGCGCCCTCGGTCGTGCTCGCCACCGGCGGCATCGGCAAGTCGTTCAAGGTCACCTCGAACTCCTGGGAGTACACCGGCGACGGCCACGCGCTCGCGCTTCGTGCCGGTGCCGCGCTGATCAACATGGAGTTCGTCCAGTTCCACCCCACGGGGATGGTCTGGCCGCCCTCGGTGAAGGGGCTGCTGGTCACGGAGTCGGTCCGCGGCGACGGCGGCGTCCTGAAGAACTCCGAGGGCAAGCGGTTCATGTTCGACTACATCCCGGAGTTCTTCAAGGCGGAGACGGCCGACACGGTCGAGGAGGCCGACCGCTGGTACGACGACAAGAAGAACAACCGGCGCCCACCCGAGCTGCTGCCGCGCGACGAGGTGGCCCGGGCCATCAACTCCGAGATCAAGGCCGGCCGGGGATCACCGCACGGCGGCATCTACCTCGACATCGCGTCGCGGCGTTCGCCGGAGTTCATCCACAAGCGGCTGCCCTCGATGCACCACCAGTTCAAGGAGCTGGCGGACGTCGACATCACCAAGGAGCCGATGGAGATCGGCCCGACCTGCCACTACGTCATGGGCGGCGTCGAGGTCGACCCGGACACCGAGCTGTCCGGCATCAAGGGGCTGTACGCCGTCGGCGAGTGCTCCGGTGGCATGCACGGCTCCAACCGGCTGGGCGGCAACTCGCTGTCGGACCTGATCGTGTTTGGCAAGCGGGCCGGCGAGGCGGCGGCGTCGTACTCCTCCGGAGTGCAGACCCGAGCCTCCGTCGACGGCGAGCTCGAGGCGGCCGAGGCGGCCGCGCTGGCGCCGTTCGACCCGAAGGGCGACGAGAACGCCTACACGATCCAGGCCGACCTGCAGCAGACGATGAACGACCTGGTCGGCATCATCCGCAACGCCGACGAGCTCGAGGCCTCGCTCAAGGAGATCGACAAGCTCAAGGAGCGTGCCAAGCACCTCAAGGTCGAGGGCGCCCGCGCCTACAACCCGGGCTGGCACCTCTCGATCGACATCCACAACATGCTGCTGGTCTCGGAGTGCATCGCGAAGGCGGCCCTGGCCCGCCAGGAGTCCCGCGGGGGTCACACCCGCGACGACTACCCCGGACCGGACCCGGTGTGGGGGTCCAAGAACCTGGTGCTCACGCTCAACGCGTCGGGCGACGGCGTGGACCTGGCCGAGAAGCCGCTGCCGGTCATGCCCGACGAGCTCAAGAAGTTCTTCGAAGACAAGTGAGGACGCGACGACATGGCTGAGCTGAAGATGCGGGTCTGGCGCGGCGACGACACCGGCGGCGCGCTCCAGGACTACTCCGTCGAGGTGTCCGAGGGTGAGGTCGTCCTCGACGCCATCCACCGGCTGCAGGCCACCCAGGCCGGCGACCTCGCGGTCCGCTGGAACTGCAAGGCCGGCAAGTGCGGGTCGTGCTCGGCCGAGATCAACGGCCGGCCGCGGCTGCTGTGCATGACCCGGCTCTCGGACTTCGAGCCGGGCGAGACGATCACCGTGACCCCGGTGCGCACCTTCCCGATCGTGCGCGACCTGGTCACCGACGTGTCCTACAACTTCGAGAAGGCCTCCGAGCTGCCGTCGGTCTCGCTGCCGCCGCGCGACGCCGACGGCAAGCGCCGGATGGCCCAGGTCGACGTCGAGCGGGGCCAGGAGTTCCGCAAGTGCATCGAGTGCTTCCTGTGCCAGAACGTCTGTCACGTCATCCGTGACCACGAGGACAACAAGCCGGCCTTCGCCGGGCCGCGGTTCTTCCTGCGCTACGCCGAGCTCGACATGCACCCGCTGGACACCCATGACCGCCGCGAGCTCGCTCAGGCCGCGGCCGGCATCGGCATGTGCAACATCACCAAGTGCTGCACCGAGGTCTGTCCCGAAGGCATCAAGATCACCGACAACGCGATCATCCCGATGAAGGAGCGCGTGGTCGACAAGAAGTACGACCCGCTGGTGTGGCTGGGCGAGAAGATCGGCATCCGCAACAAGGACACCGAAGGTCGCGAGCCGGCGCCGAAGAAGCACGGTAGCCCGGTCAAGCGGCCGGCGGGCAAGGCCTGACACCGACCCGACCCGGACATAAGAACGAGGGGACGACCCGCTCTCGCGGGCCGTCCCCTCGTGTCAGTCGGGGATCAGTGGGCTCAGCTGTTGCTGGAGGTCTGGACGCCGGTGATGCGCGCGTTCGAGATGCTGAGCGTGTAGCCGGCGGGAGGTGAGGTCAGGCCGTTCTCGCACTGCAGCGAGACGGTGAACGGGGCCGTCTTCGTGGTGGCCAGCGTCATGGAGTGCATGCCGTCGCTGACGTGGAAGAGCAGCACGGTGATGACCGGCAAGAGGATCTGTGAGGTGTCGCTGGTGGTGCCGTCCGTCAGCCGGCAGCTCGAGGTGTGGTTGATCGAGTTGTCGGTGTTGCTGGCGGTCGACTCGGCCTTCGCGGTGAAGACGTAGCTGCCGGCCGGCATCTGCTTGCTGATGATCGTCGTGAAGGTGGAGTTGCTGGTGATGTCCTGGCTGCCGGTCTGGGCGGCGGAGTAGCCGGCGACGGCGCCGTTGGCGCCGTTGGCGCCCGGAGCGCCCTGCGGGCCGGTGATGCTCCACGAGAGCTTCTTGTCGCCCTTCTTGCACTTGCCCTTGTAGAGGTTTCCGGTCTTCTTCGCGACGCAGGCCTTGATCGTGTTGCTCTTCGAGCTGGCGGCGTAGCCAACGGCGAAGGACGCGCCGGTGGCCGCGATGATGACGGCGAGGATCCCGAGGATGACACCCGGGGTACGGAGGTGCTGCTTCTGTCCGGTCATGGCGCGCAACTTATTGAGCCCCCGAAGGGTTGGCAATAGCCCGGACGGGCCTGACGCCCGGAGCCGCTCAGGACGGGGCGGGCTCGTAGCTCGCGAAGGTCCGCGTGAACGAGCCGGTGCCGTGCGTGGCCGAGCGGAGCTCGACCGCATAGCGGAGCAGCTCCTTGGCGGGAACGTGCGCGCGCACGATGCACATCCCGTCCGCGGTGTCCTGGCCGAGCACCCGGCCGCGACGCCCGGCCAGGTCGCTCATCACGGTGCCGACCAGGTCGTCCGGCACGGTCACCTGCACCTCGTCGTAGGGCTCGAGGAGCAGGATCCCGGCTGCCGCCGCGGCCTCGCGCAGCCCCAGCGCGCCCGCGCTCTGGAACGCCATGTCGGAGGAGTCGACGCTGTGCGCCTTCCCGCCGACCAGCGTGACCTTGATGTCCATCATCGGGTGGCCGCCGCAGCCACGGGTCATCTGGGCGCGCACGCCCTTCTCGACCGAGGGGATGAACTGCCGGGGCACCACGCCGCCCACCACCCGCTCCGCGAACTCGAACCCGGCTCCTCTCGGCAGCGGCTCGACCTCGAGCTCGCACACGGCATACTGGCCGTGGCCGCCGGACTGCTTGACGTGCCGGCCGAGTCCCTTGCCGGGGCCGGCGAGGGTCTCGCGCATCGGCACCTGCATCTCGACCTGCTGGACCGAGACGCCGAACCGCTCGGCGAGCCGCTCGAGCGCGGCGTCCGCGTGCGCCTCACCCATCGTCCAGAGGACGAGCTGGCCCTGGTCGCCGGTGCCCATCTCGACCCGCAGGGACGGGTCCTCGGCGGCGAGCCGCGACAGCGCTGTCGACAGCTTGTCCTCGTCCGACTTGGTCGCCGCCTCGATCGCCACCGGCAGCAGCGGCGTCGGGAGCGTCCAGGGCCTCAGCACCCGCGGGTCGTCGACCGACGACAACGTGTCGCCGGTCTCGGCGCGGCCCAGCCGCCCGACGGTGGCGATGTCACCGCACACCACCCGGGTCGCGGGCTGCAGCGACTGGCCGAACGGGTAGGACAGCGCGCCGATGCGCTCGTCGTCGTCGTGGTCGGCGTGGCCGGACTCGGCGCCGAAGAACGACGTCAGGTGTCCCGAGACGTGCACCGCCTTCTCGGGGTCGAGAGTGCCCGAGAAGACGCGCACCAGGCTGACCCGGCCCACGTAGGGGTCGCTGGTGGTCTTGACGACCTCGGCCACCAGCGGCCCGTCCGGGTCGCAGTCCACGGGGGCCGCGGTCGCGCCGGCCGGGGTGAACGTCGCGGGGCTGGGGTGCTCGCTGGGAGCCGGGAAGCCGCGCACCATCAGGTCGAGGAGCTCGTCGCAGCCGACGCCGCTGGTCGAGCAGGCGGCGACCACCGGGAAGAAGCTGCCGCGGGCCATCGCGCGGTGCAGGTCCTCGAGCAGGGCGTCCTCGGTCACCGCCTCGCCGGCGAGGTAGCGGTCCATCAGCCCCTCGTCCTCGGACTCCTCGATGATGCCCTCGATCAACGCGTCGCGCGCGTCGGCGTGTTCGGCGGCGGCGTCCGCGCCCAGCAGCCCGACCAGCCCGGTGACCTCGGTGCCCGACATGATCGGGACGTAGAGCGGGAGCACCTTGTCGCCGGTGCTCCCGAACGTCGCCTGGGCCGCGGCCAGGACCCCCTGGTAGTCGGCGCGGGCATGGTCGAGCTTGGTCACCACCACCGCCCGCGGCATCCCGACGTCCGCGCACTCGCGCCACAGCAGCGCGGTGACCTGGTCGACCGGCTCGTTGGCCGCGGTCACGAACAGCGCGCAGTCGGCGGCCCGCAGGCCGGCGCGCAGCTCGCCGACGAAATCGGCGTAGCCCGGGGTGTCGATCAGGTTGACCTTCACCCCTCGATGCACCACCGGCGCGACGGCCAGCGACATCGAGCGGCCGTGGGCGCGCTCACCCGGCTCGAAGTCTGACACCGTGCTGCCCTCGGCGACGGTGCCGGCCCGGGTCAGGGCGCCACCGCGCACCAGCAGGGTCTCGAGGAGGGTGGTCTTGCCACCGGAGCTGGGTCCCACCAGCACGACGTTGCGTATCTCATCGGGCTTGAGGGACCCGAGATCTTGTCTGCCGGCTGCACGCGCACCTTTGTCCGCCATGGGGACACGTTGCTCCTCCGCAGGCCCGGTCGGCAACCCTTCCGAAGGCCCGCGTGGACGGGTCTTCAGGCCCTGCCGCAGGCGGATCCACGGCGCCCACGATGAGACATGGAGCGACGCTCGCGGCTCCCGCTGCGGACCTGGGTCGTCCGGGTCACGATCTCGTCCTTCTCGGCGGCGGCACTGATGGGCGTGGCTGCGCTGGTCACCGGCAACGAGTTCGGCCGCACCGAGAACCAGGTCCTGCTCACGACTCTGCTCGTCGGGGTGGCGAGCGTCGCCGTGCTCTGCTGCCTCGTGACCGTCGACAGCGCGGTCCAACCACTCGGCGTTGCCGGAGGCCTTGCCACGGTCGTCGCCACCGGTGCGGCGCTGCTCCTGATCTGGGGCAGCTTCCAGTCCGAACCGCCGGAGCCGGTCCTGAAGACCTTCGGGGCCGGCGCGATCGCGGCCGCCACCCTGGCGCAGAGCAGCCTGCTCCTCACCGTCGGTCCCCGCCGCACCCACCTGGTCGTCCGGCTGCTGGTCGGCACGCTCGTGTTCGTCGCGGCGCTCGCCGGCTTGACCATCGCCCTCGTCCTGGGCTTCCGACCGCACGGGAGCGGCTACCCGCGTCTGGTCGGCGTTGTCGCGATCCTCGACGTGCTCGGCACCGTGGTGGTGGCGGCGTTGGCGAAGTTCGGTGGCCGGGCCGAGCGGGCACCGGACCTCCGGGTGCCGGACGACCTCGCCGCTCAGCTCCTCGCCGTCGCTGAGGCCACCGGTCGGCAGCCCGAGGCAGTGCTGCGCTCCGCGCTCGAGTCGTCGCTGCGCGGTTGAAAAAGTCACAGTCCATGGCCTGCCGTCCGGCTGCTACCTAGTCTTGCCAGTCGTGACCGAGCACCAGACCGTCGAGGGTGGCCTGGCCGAGCCCGAGGGGCTCGAGCCGGACCAGGGCAGCCTCGACCTGGCTGCGCCCGAGGACCGGCGCGACCGCGCCCAGGGAAAGGCGGAGTGGGAGGCGGCTGCCGCTGCGGTGCTGCGCAAGGCCCGCAGCCTCGGCCCGGACGACCCGGACGAGCTGGTCTGGGACCGGCTCACTCGTAGGACGCTCGACGGCATCGGCATCACCCCGCTCGGTACGCCGGAGGTGCTCGACGGCCTGACCACCGTCGGCAGGCCGACCCGGGCAGGGGAGTGGGACATCCGTGCCCACTTCGCCGAGGGCCCCGAGAAGACGCTCAACGAGGAGGCCCTGGTCGACCTCGAGGGCGGCGTCACCTCGCTGTGGGTGCAGGTCGGGCCCCGGACGGACTTCGGAGCACTGTTCGACGAGGTCCTTCTGGACCTCGCACCGGTCGTTCTCGATCCGCGCGCCGAGGATGCCGCCACGGCCCAGGCCTTCCTGTCGTGGGCCGGTGACTGCGAGCTGCACCCGGCCACCAACCTGGGCCTCCGCGCCGAGGAGGTGACGCAGGCCACCGCGAACCTGGCCAGGGAAGCGGGAACTCTTGGGTTCCTCGTGGACGCGAGCCGGGTGCACGACCGGGGAGCTTCCGACGCGCAGGAGCTGGCGTCGTCGATGGCGACCGCTGCGGCGTACCTCCGCCGAGCCGGCGAGGCAGGCCTCTCTGTCGCCGATGCCGCCGCACTGGTGGAGTTCCGCTACGCGGTGACCGACGAACAGTTCACGAGCATCGCCAAGCTGCGTGCCGCCAGGAGGATGTGGGCGCGCGTCCAGGAGCTCTGCGACTCCGAGCCTGCTCCGATGCGGCTGCATGCGGTGACGAGCCGGCCGATGATGACCCGCTACGACCCGTGGGTGAACATGCTGCGCACCACGGTGGCCGCCTTCGCGGCCGGGATCGGCGGCGCCGACGTCGTCACCGTGCTGCCCTTCGACAGCGCCATCGGACGGCCCGACGCCTTCGGTCGCCGGATCGCCCGCAACACCAGTGCGCTGTTGATCTCCGAGGCACACATCGCCAAGGTCGCCGATCCCGCGGGCGGGGCCTATGCCACCGAGAAGCTCACCGACGACCTCGCCGTCGCAGCCTGGGGGCTGTTCGGACGCATCGACGACGGACTGGACCTGCGGGCCGACATCACCGCCGCCGCCGAGCGGCGGGACCGCGAGGTGGCCCTGCGACGGCGACCCATCACGGGCGTGAGCGAGTTCCCGAACCTTGCTGAGACGCTGCCCGAGCGCTCGACGTACCTCGAGTTCGACGGAGTCCGCGGCTACGCCGACGGCTTCGAGGCGCTGCGCGACGACCCACCCGCCCGCCACGTCTTCCTGGCGACCATGGGCACGATCGCCGCGCACACAGCACGCGCGACGTTCGCCACCAACCTGCTAGCGGCCGGCGGGATCGCCGTCGACGTTGCGGGCGCGACCGAGACGGCGGACGACCTCGTGGCGGCGTACGACGGACAGCCGGTCGTGTGTCTCGCCGGCAGTGACGGCGCCTACGACGCCTGGGCCGACGAGGCCGCCCGTGCGCTGCGGGAGGCGGGTGCGCAGTGGGTGGTCGTCGCGGGCAAGCCGCGGGAGTCAGCCGACGACTCCGCCGCGATGGGCGTCGATGCCCTGGAGTTCCTGGCCCGCACGAGGGAGCACCTCGCATGAGCATCCCGAAGAGCTTCGCAGGGCTCTCCTTGAGCGATTCGTCTGCAGCCCCCAGCGGGGGAACACAGGCGGGAGCGCAGACGAATCGTCCGTGGAGCTCGCCGGAGGGGATCGACATCCTCCCGGTCTACGGGCCCGAGCACCTCGAGGGGCTGGACGCGCTCGACACCTGGCCCGGGCTCTCGCCGTTCCTGCGCGGGCCCTACCCGACGATGTACACCACCCAGCCGTGGACGATCCGGCAGTACGCCGGCTTCTCGACGGCCGAGGAGTCCAACGCCTTCTACCGCCGCAACCTCGCGGCTGGGCAGAAGGGGCTCAGCGTCGCCTTCGACCTCGCGACGCACCGCGGCTACGACTCCGACCACCCGCGGGTGCGCGGCGACGTCGGGATGGCCGGCGTCGCCATCGACTCGATCTACGACACCCGCACCCTCTTCGACGGCATCCCGCTCGACGAGATGTCGGTGTCGATGACCATGAACGGCGCCGTGCTGCCGGTGCTCGCGCTCTACATCGCCGCGGCCGAGGAGCAGGGGGTCAAGCCGGAGCAGTTCAGCGGGACCATCCAGAACGACATCCTCAAGGAGTTCATGGTCCGCAACACCTACATCTACCCGCCCGAGCCGAGCATGCGGATCATCTCCGACATCTTCAGCTTCACCTCGGCGCGGATGCCCCGGTTCAACTCGATCTCGATCTCCGGCTACCACATCCAGGAGGCCGGGGCGACCCAGGACCTCGAGCTCGCCTACACGCTGGCCGACGGCGTGGAGTACATCCGCGCGGGCCTGGCGACGGGGATGACGATCGACCAGTTCGCGCCCCGGCTCAGCTTCTTCTGGGCGATCGGCATGAACTTCTTCATGGAGGTCGCCAAGCTGCGCGCGGCGCGGGCGCTGTGGAGCCGGCTGGTCCGCGACTTCCAGCCGCAGAACCCCAAGTCGCTCTCGCTCCGCACGCACTCCCAGACCAGCGGCTGGTCGCTGACCGCACAGGACGTGTTCAACAACGTCGGCCGCACGTGCATCGAGGCGATGGCCGCGACCCAGGGGCACACCCAGTCGCTGCACACCAACGCCCTCGACGAGGCGATCGCGCTGCCGACCGACTTCTCGGCCCGCATCGCCCGCAACACCCAGCTGCTGCTCCAGCAGGAGAGCGGCACCACGGGGACGATCGACCCCTGGGCCGGCTCCTACTACGTCGAGCGGCTCACCCATGACCTCGCCGAACGCGCCTGGGCGCACATCCAGGAGGCCGAGCGGGCCGGCGGGATGGCGAAGGCGATCGAGCAGGGCATCCCGAAGATGCGCATCGAGGAGGCGGCCGCTCGCACGCAGGCCCGGATCGACTCGGGGATGCAGAAGGTGATCGGGGTCAACACCTACCGGCTGGCGGTCGAGGACAAGCTCGAGGTCCTCAAGGTCGACAACGACGACGTCTACCGCCAGCAGGTCGCCAAGCTCGAGCGGCTGCGCGCCGAGCGCGACGACGAGGAGGTACGCCGCACGCTGGAGGCGCTGACCCGCTCCGCCGAGCAGGGCCCGCCCGCCGCTGGCTCCCTCGACGGCAACCTGCTCGCACTCGCCGTCGACGCCGCCCGCGCCAAGGCGACGGTCGGCGAGATCTCCGACGCCCTCGAGAAGGTCTACGGCCGGCACCGGGCCACCATCCGTACGATCAGCGGCGTGTTCAGGGACGAGTCGGGCCAGGCCGGCGGCTCGCTCGTCCAGCAGGTCCTCGACGCGACGGCGGAGTTCGAGGAGGCCGAGGGCCGCCGGCCGCGCATCCTGGTCGCCAAGATGGGCCAGGACGGCCACGACCGCGGCCAGAAGGTGATCGTCTCCGCCTTCGCCGACATGGGCTTCGACGTCGACGTGGGCCCGCTCTTCTCCACGCCGGAGGAGGTCGCGCAGCAGGCGGTGGACGCCGACGTGCACATCGTCGGGATCTCTTCGCTGGCCGCCGGCCACCTGACCCTCCTGCCCGCGCTGAAGAAGGCGCTCGAGGAGCAGGGCCGGCCCGACATCATGGTCGTGATCGGCGGGGTGATCCCGCCCGACGACGTACCCACCCTCAAGGAGATGGGCGCCGCCGCGGTGTTCCTGCCCGGCACGGTCATCGCCGAGTCGGCGCTGGACCTGCTGGACCGGCTCCGCGAGCAGCTCGGCCACGAGTCGTGACGACCGACGCGTCCGGGGCTGGCGAGTTTCGTCGGTCAGGCGACGAAACCCGACCCTGGACGACGCGGCTTCGTCGTCCCAGCCCGAGTTCCGTCGGCCGACCGACGAAACCCGCCCCTGCCGGTGCCTGACGTCCCCGTGCTGGTCGAGGGCATCCGCGCGGGACGCCGCGCCGACGTCTCGCGTGCGATCACGCTGGTCGAGTCGTCCAAGCCCCAGCACCGGGCCGCGGCGCGCGAGCTCCTCACCATGCTCGCCCAGGAGGGCACCAGCGGCGTGCACTCGGACGCGGTCCGGGTCGGTATCTCCGGTGTGCCCGGCGTCGGCAAGTCGACGTTCATCGAGTCTCTCGGCACCCGGCTGACCGCTCAGGGCCACCGGGTCGGCGTGCTGGCGGTCGACCCGTCGAGCATCCGCACCGGCGGTTCGGTGCTAGGCGACAAGACCCGGATGGCCAGGCTCTCCGCGGACCGTGATGCCTACATCCGGCCCTCGCCCGCGGCCGGCACGCTGGGCGGCGTCGCCCGGGCCACCGTGCAGGCGATGACGGTGCTCGAGGCGGCTGGTTACGACGTGGTGCTCGTGGAGACCGTCGGCGTCGGACAGTCCGAGGTGACCGTCGCGGGGATGGTCGACACCTTCTTGTTCCTGACCCTGGCCCGCACCGGCGACCAGCTCCAGGGGATCAAGAAGGGCATCCTCGAGATCGCCGACGTGATCGCGGTCAACAAGGCGGACGGAGACCACGAGGGCGAGGCTCGCGCCGCGGCGCGCGAGCTCGCCGGAGCGCTTCGACTCGTGCGCGGGCCGAGGGAGTGGGCACCCCCGGTGGTGACCGTCTCCGCCCTGCTGGACATCGGCGTCGACGACCTCTGGGGCCGGGTGCTGGCCCACCGCGAGCACCTCGGCGCCGAGGGGCTCGCCCGCAAGCGGGCCCAGCAGCAGCTCGAGTTCACCTGGGCGCTGGTGCGCGACGAGCTGGACCAGCGGCTGCGCCACTCGGCCGGCGTACGCCGGATCCGCGACGAGGTCCGGACGGCGGTCCTGGCCGGCGAGCTGGCGGCTCCCGCCGCGGCCGACCGGCTGCTCGCGGCCTACGACGAGGTCCACCTCGAGGGGTGAGATCCAGCGAGGTCCCAGCGTGTCCCGGGTGATCGGGACAGTTCACCCCTTGCTGGCGGGACAGGCGGGATAGGAACCTCCGAGGCGGGGCAAGCAGGCGGCCGAACGGGGCCGCGCTCCGTGTCCTGGTCCCGACCTCGTCCATCTCTGGAGGAACCATGTCCATCCGTCATCTCGTCGCCGCCGGGGCGGTGCTGGCCCTGGCCGCCGGCGCGACCGCTGGCACCTGCGCCGGCGCCACCGCCGCGCAGCACGCGGCCAAGGCGAAGCCCACGGTCGCCGTCGTCGACAAGTCGCTCGTCGGTCCGCTCAGCGTCGCCCAGGCGCCCGACGGTACCCGCTACTGGACCGACAGCTTCGCCGGCCCGCTCTACAAGCAGGCGCCGGGCGGGCAGCCGACCGTCGTCTTCGCCGGCTCCAAGAAGGCCGCCGCCGAGGGCGTCTCGGCCGACGGCGGGGTGCTGCGGTTCACCACCGGCGATCCCCAGAACAAGGGCGGCAAGGTCTGGACGCTCGACATCTACGGCCAGCCCCAGCTGATCGGTGACACCTACGCCTACGAGAAGACGGCCAACCCGGACGGCGCATTCCCCTACGGGTTCCTCCACACGCCCAAGTCGTGCCTGGCGCAGCTGCCCAAGGACGTCCCGGGCTCCTACTCTGGCCACAAGGAGAGCCATCCCTACGCGACCGCCTATGCCAACGGCATCACCTATGTCGCCGATGCCGGTGCCAACGCAGTCGTGGCCATCTCGCCCACCGGGGTCTTCTCGACCGTGGCGGCGCTCAAGCCGGTCAAGCTCAAGGTCACGCCGGACGCGGCAGCTGCCAACCATCTGCCACGCTGCACGATCGGGAAGAAGTACGCCGTCGAGGCGGTGCCCACCGATATCGAACTCGGCCCCGACGGCCAGCTCTACGTGACCAGCCTTCCCGGCGGACCGGAGGACCCGACCTTCGGGCTCAACGGCCGCGTCCTGAAGATCGACCCCGCCACCGGCAAGGTCACGACCGTCGTCGACGGTCTGCTCAGCCCAACCGGGGTCGCCGTGGCGGGCAACGGCGACATCTACGTGGCCCAGCTGTTCATGGGCGTGATCGCCAAGATCGCAGCGGGCTCATCGAAGGTCCGGACCTACGCGAAGCTGCCGTTGCCCGCGGCCGTGGAGTACACGCCGACCGGGCTGCTGGCCACCATCCACGCCCTGCCCGGCAAGAAGCCCAGGGGCCAGGTCGTGACGATCACACCCTGATCGCGGCCCTGATCCGCTCTCGACCTGCGAGGATCCTCGACGTCATGAGGCGTCGGGGATCCTCGCTCGTCCGAGCGGTGCTGGTGTCGGGACTGCTCAGCCCGCTCAGCGTCGCGGTCACCCAGGACGGCGGCACCTGGTACTCCGAGAACTACGCCGGGGTGCTCCACCACCGCACGGCGCGAGGCAGGGTCACCACCCCGGCGCGGGCACCCGGCGACCTCGAGCTGAGTGCGGTGAGCGAGCTCGACGGGACGGTCTGGTACGCCGTCACCGGAGCGGGCCACACGGTCGGGAGGCTGCGCCGCCTCGACCCGGACGGCGCCGACCGGGTGGTGGCCGACCTGGCGGCCCACGAGCGGCGGACCAACCCCGACCACGTCTTCCGCTACGGCTTCCGGCACCTGCCCCGCGCCTGTGCGGCGCGGCTTCCGAAGGGCGGCCGAAGCGCCTACCGCGGCCGGGCGGAGACCCACCCGGTCGCCTCGGTGCCGGTCCACGGCGCCGTCTACATCGCGGACGCCGCGGCCAACGCGGTGACCGCGGTCGTCGGCGCCACGGCGACGACGGTCGCCGTGCTGCCGCCGGTGCGGACCACGATGACGCGCGCCTACGCCCGCGACAACAGCTTCCCGGCGTGCACCGTCGGCCGCTCCTACTGGGCGGAGGCGGTGCCGACCGACGTGGAGGCCGGGCCGGACGCCTCGCTCTACGTCACCAGCCTCCCGGGCGGGCCGGGCGCGCTGCACGGCCGTCCCGCCGGCCGGGTGCTGCGCATCATGATCCTCACCGGCCAGGTCACGGTGGTCGCCGACCGGCTCGACTCGCCGGTCGGGCTCGCCGTGTCGGACACCGGAGACCTCTACGTCAGCGAGCTCGAGGGCGACCGGATCTCCCGGATCTCCGTCGGCACGGGCCAGGTCTCGACGTACGCGCACGTGACCTTCCCCGGTGACCTCGAGTGGACCTCCCGCGGGCTGGTGGCGACCACCGACGTGCTGAGCGGGACCAACGGGGTCGACCCGCCACAGGGGCGTCTGATCAGATTGAACTAACCTTCGATCGACATGTCTGAGCCCAGTGCCGATGACGCGGTGGCCGCGTCGACGGTCTCCACCGTGATCAACGACGTCGTCGAGAAGTACGACGCCGAGCTCCTCGACCTGCGCCGCGACCTGCACGCCCACCCCGAGCTGTCCTGGTCCGAGCTGCGCACGGCCCAGGTGGTCTCGGCCCGGGTCGAGCAGGCGGGCTGGCGGGTCACGCACTACAGCCGGACCGGCTTCGCGGCCGACCTCGGCGATGCGGGTCCGATCGTCGCCCTCCGGGCCGACATGGACGCGCTGCCCGTCCAGGACCTGACCGACGACCCCTGGTCGAGCCGGGTCGCCGGCGTCGCCCACGCCTGCGGCCACGACGTGCACACGACCGCCCTGACCGGAGCCGCCCTGGCCCTTGCCGAGGTGCACGAGCGCGGGCTGCTGCCCGGGCGGGTGCGGCTGCTGTTCCAGCCGGCCGAGGAGGTGATGCCCGGCGGCGCCGTGCACCTCCTGGCGCAGGGCGCGCTCGAGGGCGTTTCCCGGGTCTTCGCCCTCCACTGCGACCCCGGCGTCGACGTCGGGCAGGTGGGGCTGCGGCTCGGTCCGCTGACCAGCGCGGCCGACCGGGTCGAGGTCCGGCTCTCGGGCACCGGCGGGCACACCAGTCGCCCGCACCTGACCGGCGACCTCACCTTCGCGCTGGCCAAGGTGACCACCGAGCTGCCCGCCGTGCTCAGCAGGCGGATGGACCCGCGGGCGGGTGTGAGCGTGGTGTGGGGGAGCCTCCACGCAGGCTCGGCCGCCAACGTGATCCCCGACCACGGCGTCGTCGCCGGCACCGTGCGCATCCTCGACGCCGTCGCCTGGGCCGACTGCGAGAGCGTGGTCCGCGCGGTGGTCGACGAGATCGTGCGCCCCTACGGTGTGAGCGCGGAGATCGACTACCAGCGCGGGGTGCCGCCCGTCGTCAACGAGCCGGTCTCCAACGCGATGCTCGGCGAGGCGGTCCGGGTGGTGCTCGGCGAGGCGGGGGAGGTCGTGGCCCCGCAGAGCCTCGGGGGCGAGGACTTCGGCTGGTACCTCGAGCGCGTCCCCGGCGCGATGATGCGGCTGGGCACCCGGACGCCGGGCGGCGCGACCTACGACCTGCACCAGGGCAACCTGCGCGTCGACGAGCGGGCGGTGGGCATCGGCGCCAAGCTCCTGGCCGAGGCTGCCATGCAAGCCTTGGCAGGCTGACGGGGTTCGAACCACCCGTCCGGACCATGGCGCAATGGCCCCTTGGGAGGGCTTTGCGGCGCGCTCCGACGCGCTAGGTCACCAACGGGTAACAACCCTCAAAACTCTCCTGCGGTCATCGCCCAAGGGCCCTCGGAGGGCCTAGGGTGGCGCGACGCGCTCCGGACCGGGCGCGCTCTTTTGGACAACGATCAGGAGGATGCCGTGAAGAAGACGGCACGGATGGCTCTGGTGGCGGGGTGTGCGGCACTCGTGCTGACGGCTTGCGGGAACCGGGACGACTCCAGCGGCAGCGCAGCGGGCGACGAGAGCACCACCGCGGCGCCGACGGAGAGCACCTCGGCCTCGGCTTCGGCCTCGGAGAGCGCGAGCACCCCGGCCAACCCGGACTTCAAGGCGTGCGAGGTGTCCGACTCGGGCGGCTTCGACGACAAGGGCTTCAACCAGACCGCGCTGAAGGGCCAGACCGACGCGGCCGAGCAGTTCGGCATCCAGACCGCGCAGGTCGAGTCCACGGGTGACGAGCAGTACGCCGACAACATCAACCAGATGGTCCAGCAGAAGTGCAACGAGATCACCACGGTCGGCTTCCTCCTGGGTGACGCGACCCTGGCGGCCGCGAAGAAGAACCCCGACATCGACTTCGCGATCGTCGACTACGCCTACGACAAGGCGCCGGCCAACCTCAAGGGCCTGACCTACCAGACCGACCAGCCCTCCTACCTCGCGGGCTACCTGGCCGCGGGCATGACCAAGAGCGGCATCGTCGGCACCTTCGGCGGCCTCCCGATCCCGACCGTGACGATCTTCATGGAGGGCTTCCGCCAGGGCGTCGAGAAGTACAACGAGGACAACGGCACCAAGGTCAAGCTCCTCGGCTGGGACGGCAAGGACGGCTCGTTCACCGAGGACTTCGAGGACAAGACCAAGGGCCAGTCGGTCGGCGAGCAGCTGATCGGCCAGGGTGCCGACATCCTGTTCCCGGTCGCCGGTCCCGCGGGTCTCGGTGGCCTGCAGGCCGCCAAGGACGCCGGCGCCCACGCGATCTGGGTGGACACCGACGGCTACGAGTCGACCGAGTACGGCGACATCCTCTACACCTCGGTGATGAAGGGCATGGACGTCTCGGTGACCGAGGCGATCAAGGAGTCCCTCGACGGCACCTTCACCAACGAGCTCTACTCGGGCACGCTGGCCAACGACGGTGTCAAGCTCGCTCCGTTCCACGACTTCGACAGCGACATCCCGCAGGAGCTGAAGGACAAGCTCGACGAGCTCAAGCAGGGCATCATCGACGGTTCGATCACCATCACGCCGGCGGCCAGCTGACGGACGGTTCGAACCGCTGCACGACCGAGTGACCACAGAGCCGGGGCCGGGGACTTCCCCCGCCCCGGCTCTGCCCTATCGTCGGGCCATGTCGGAGGGACAGCGATGAAGCTGGAGATCAAGGGTCTCACCAAGAGGTTCGGCTCGTTCACCGCCAACGACCACATCGACCTCACCATCGAGGAAGGTGAGATCCACTGCCTGCTGGGTGAGAACGGCGCGGGCAAGTCGACGCTGATGAACATGCTCTACGGCCTGCTGGAGCCGACCGAGGGCCAGATCCTGGTCGACGGGCAGCCGGTCACCTTCAACTCGCCGAGCGACTCGATCGCCGCCGGCATCGGCATGGTGCACCAGCACTTCATGCTGGTCCCGGTGTTCACGGTGGCGGAGAACGTCATGCTGGGCCGCGAGCAGACCTCCGCGCCCGGCATCCTGTCCCGGCGCAAGGCCGCCGCCATGGTCACCGAGCTCTCGGAGCGCTACGGCCTCCAGGTCGACCCCAACGCGCTGGTCGAGTCGCTGCCGGTCGGCGTCCAGCAGCGCGTGGAGATCATCAAGGCGCTGTCCCACCACGCCAAGGTGCTGATTCTCGACGAGCCCACCGCGGTGCTCACGCCCCAGGAGATCGACGAGCTCATGCAGATCATGCGCTCGCTCAAGGAGCAGGGCACCTCGATCATCTTCATCACCCACAAGCTGCGCGAGGTGAAGGCCGTCGGCGACCGGATCACCGTGATCCGCCGCGGCAAGGTGGTCGGCACCGCGCCGCCCTCGACCCCCGAGGCCGAGCTCGCCGAGATGATGGTCGGCCGCGAGGTGAAGCTGGTGGTCGACAAGGCGCCGGCCAAGCCCGGGGAGGTCGTCATGTCCGTGGAGGGCTGCACGGTGGTCGACCCGCGCGGCCACCAGGTCGTCAAGGACGTCTCCTTCGAGGCACGCGCCGGTGAGGTGCTGGGCATCGCGGGCGTCCAGGGCAACGGCCAGACCGAGCTGATCAAGGCGCTGCTCGGGCTGGTCAAGCCGGACGCCGGGGTGATCAGGCTCGACGGCGACGACATCAGCAAGCACGGTCCTCGCGAGAGCCTCGATGACGGCATCGGCTACATCCCCGAGGACCGCTCCCACGACGGCTTCGTCGGCGCGTTCAGTGTCCGCGAGAACCTCATCCTCGACCTCTACCGCAACGACGAGTTCTCCAGCGGCCTGGCGCTCAAGCTCGACGAGATCGAGAAGAACGCCGACGACCGGATCAAGGAGTTCGACATCCGCACCGAGTCCGCGGAGGCGCCGGTGTCGGCGCTGTCGGGCGGCAACCAGCAGAAGGTGGTCGTCGCCCGCGAGCTGTCCCGGCCGCTCAAGGCGCTGATCGCCTCACAGCCGACCCGCGGCGTCGACGTGGGCTCGATCGAGTTCATCCACAAGCGGATCATCGCCGAGCGCGACCAGGGGACGGCGGTGGTGATCGTCTCCACCGAGCTCGACGAGATCTTCGCGCTCTCGGACCGGATCGCGGTGATGTACGACGGCCGGATCGTCGACACCGTCAGCCCCGACATCGCCCGGGAGGACATCGGGCTGCTGATGGCGGGGGCGACCCCCGACAAGCACGAGGAGGTCAGCGCATGACGACCCAGGCGACCCCGCCACCGGGCAGCGAGCCAGTGGTCGTCGAGCCGGCCCCGAAGGCCGACGTCCGCGACCCGGCCTCCTGGCTGCCGAGCGTCAAGGTGACGGCGGGTGCGTTCCTGGTCGCGCTGGTGATCGGGGCCTTCGTCATCGCCTTCAGCGACGAGCGGACCCTCGAGTCGCTCAAGTACTTCGGCAGCTACCCGTGGGACTTCTTCACCCGGGGGTGGCACGCGATCTGGACGTCGTACTGGGCCCTGGTCAAGGGCTCGGTGGGCTCGGCCAACGCGATCGCCTCGACGCTCAACCGCTCCGCCCCGCTGATCTGCGCCGGGCTCGGGGTGACGCTGGCCTTCCGGGCCGGGCTGTTCAACATCGGTGCCCAGGGCCAGTTGATCCTCGGTGCGATCTGCGCCGGCTACGTCGGCTTCACCTGGAACCTGCCCCCCGGCATCCACCTGCTGGTGGCCCTGCTGGCGGCGCTCGCGGGCGGCGCCTTCTGGGGCGGGCTGGTCGGCTTCCTCAAGGCGCGCACCGGTGCCCACGAGGTCATCACGACCATCATGTTCAACTACCTCGCCGCCTCGGTGCTCCTGTATGCGCTCAGCCACGACGCCTTCCAGCGGCCGGGCAGCGACAACGCGCTGTCGCCGAAGGTCGACGACTCCGCGACGTTCCCGAGGCTGCCGGACGCGTTCCCGGTGCACACCGGCGTGCTGCTGGCCTTCGTGGCCGGGTTCGCGGTCTGGTGGCTGCTCGAGCGCAGCACCTGGGGCTTCGAGCTGCGCGCGGTCGGCGCCAACCCGCAGGCCTCGCGCACCGCCGGCATGAGCGTCCCGAAGGTCTACACGCTGGCCATGCTGCTTGCCGGGCTGCTGGCCGGGCTGGCCGCCACCATGCAGGTGCTCGGCAACCAGAACTCCCTCAGCATCACGCTGCCCGGCTCGATCGGCTTCGACGCCATCACCGTGGCGCTGCTGGGCCGGGCCACACCGCTGGGCACGGTGCTGGCCGGGCTGCTGTTCGGGGCGATGAGCGTCGGGGGCGTGGCCATGCAGGCGAGCGCCGGCACCCCCAAGGAGCTCACCGACGTGATCCAGGCGCTCATCGTGCTGTTCGTCGCGGCACCCGCAGCGGTCAAGGGGCTGCTGCGCATCAAGGAGACCGGTGGCGGGGCCACGGTCATGGCGAAGGGCTGGGGTGGCTGAAGTGGCTGTTGCAACCGCCATCTCCACCGAGGGCGCCGTCGAGGTCCGCGACCGTGGCGACGTACGCCGCCAGGTCCGGCTGGTCTCGGTCTTCGGTGTCGTGTTCCTGCTGCTGGTGGTCTTCTACTGGCGCGTCGACGACTTCCACATCGTCTACACCCTCGGCGAGCGGGTCACCCTCGACGACCCGTCCAAGACCATCAACGCGAAGGGCATCGCCCTCGCCGGTGTCATCGTCTCCGCGCTGGCGCTGGTGCTGGCCGCGGTCAACCGGGTGCCCAAGGGCGCGCTGGGCTGGCTCGTCTACTTCCTGGTGGGGCTGGCCTTCTTCTCCGGCTTCACCATCTGGTGCTACGCCGACCAGACCGGCTCGTTCTCCGTCGCCTTCATCAACCCCTTCCCGGGGACGATCCGGCTGGCCACCCCGCTGATCTTCGGCGCCCTGGCCGGCTGCCTGGGCGAGCGGGCCGGGGTCATCAACATCGCGATCGAGGGCCAGTTCCTGATGGGCGCGTTCTTCGCGTCGGTGGCCGCCAGCCTCGCCTACAGCGCCGAGATGGGGCTGCTCGGCGGGATCGCCGCCGGGGTCGCGATGGCGGCGCTGCTCGGCCTCTTCGCCATGCGCTACCAGGTCAACCAGGTGGTGCTCGGCGTCGTGCTGATCGCGCTGGCGACCGGGCTGACCGACTTCCTGCTCAGCCAGATCCCCGACGACCCCGACATCAAGAAGTACCTCAACGAGCCGCCGATCCTGGAGCGGATCCAGGTGCCGGGGCTCTCCAAGATCCCGGTGATCGGGCCCGCTCTGTTCAACCAGACGCTGCTCGTCTACATCATGTACGGCTCGGTGGTCTTCGTGACCCTGATCCTCTTCCAGACCACGTGGGGGCTTCGGGTCAGGTCGGTCGGCGAGCACCCGATGGCGGCCGACACCGTCGGCATCAGGGTCAACCGGATCCGCTGGCAGGCGATCCTGCTCGGCGGCGTCTTCGCCGGCCTCGGTGGCGCCTACTTCACCGTCGGCTCGACCGGCACCTTCGACCAGAACGCGTCGTCGGGCAACGGCTTCATCGCGCTGGCCGCGGTGATCATGGGGCGGTGGCACCCGGTCTACGCGACCATGGCCTCGCTGCTCTTCGGCTTCTGCTTCACCCTCCAGGCGCAGCTCGCGTTCCTCGACAAGATCCCCGGAGAGCTGCTGCGCGCCTCGCCCTACCTGGTCACGGTGATCGCGGTCGCAGGCTTCGTCGGCATGGTCCGCCCACCCGCCGCCGACGGCGAGCCCTACGTGAAGTCATGACGCAGACCCTCGACCCGGGTCCCGATGACGGGTTCGACTGGGAGGGGCTCAAGGCGCAGGCGGTCGCGGCGATGGGTCACGCCTACGCGCCGTACTCCCACTTCCCGGTCGGCGCCGCCGCGCTCGTCGACAACGGGCGGCTCGTGACCGGCTGCAACGTGGAGAACGCCGCCTACGGCGTGACCCTGTGCGCGGAGTGCGGGCTGGTCAGCCAGCTGCACATCACCGGCGGCGGCCGGCTCACCCACTTCGTCTGCGTGGATGCCTCCGGCTCGGTGATCATGCCCTGCGGCCGGTGCCGTCAGCTGCTGTGGGAGAACGGCGGCGCGGAGCTGCTGGTGTGGACGGTCTCCGGCGTCCGGCCGATGACCGAGGTGCTGCCCGACGCGTTCGGCCCCGACGACCTGCACGCGATCGAGGAGAAGCATGGCTGAGGCTCACGACGCCGTCGAAGTGATCATCACCAAGCGCGACGGCGGTCGGCTCACCGACTCGATGGTCGACTGGGTGGTCGACGCCTACACCCGCGGGGTGGTCGCCGACGAGCAGATGTCGGCGCTCGCGATGGCGATCCTGCTCAACGGGATGGACCGCGGCGAGATCTCCCGCTGGACAGCGGCGATGATCGCCTCGGGGGAGCGGATGGACTTCTCCGGGCTCTCCCGGCGTACGTCCGACAAACACTCCACCGGCGGCGTCGGCGACAAGATCACGCTGCCGCTGGCGCCGCTCGTCGCGGCCTGCGGCGTTGCGGTGCCCCAGCTGTCCGGACGCGGGCTCGGCCACACCGGCGGCACCCTCGACAAGCTGGAGTCGATCCCGGGCTGGCGGGCCGCGCTCTCCAACGAGGAGATGCTCGCCCAGCTGGAGTCGGTCGGCGCGGTGGTGTGCGCGGCCGGGGACGGGCTGGCCCCGGCGGACAAGAAGCTCTACGCCCTGCGCGACGTGACCGGAACCGTCGAGGCGATCCCGCTGATCGCCTCGTCGATCATGAGCAAGAAGATCGCCGAGGGCACCGGCTCGCTGGTGCTGGACGTCAAGGTCGGCACCGGCGCGTTCATGAAGACCCCCGAGCTCGCCCGCGAGCTGGCCGAGACCATGGTCGCGCTCGGCACCGATGCCGGGGTGCACACGGTCGCGCTGCTGACGGAGATGTCCACTCCGCTGGGGCTCACGGCCGGCAACGCGATCGAGGTCGAGGAGTCGGTCGAGGTGCTCGCCGGCGGCGGGCCGGCGGACATCGTCGAGCTGACCCTCGCGCTGGCGAAGGAGATGCTCGCCGGCGCGGGCGTCAGCGATGTCGACCCGGCCGACAAGCTCGCGGACGGGTCCGCCATGGACGCCTGGAAGGCGATGATCCGCGCCCAGGACGGCGATCCCGACGCGCCGCTGCCGGTGGCCAGGGAGTCGCACGACGTGCTCGCTCCCACTTCCGGCGTGCTGACCAGGTTGGACGCGCTCGCGGTCGGCACCGCAGCGTGGCGCCTCGGCGCCGGGCGCTCACGCAAGGAGGACCCCGTGCAGGCGGGGGCCGGCGTCCGCTGGCACGCGCGGCCCGGCGACACGGTGACGGAAGGACAGCCGCTGATGACACTGCTCACCGACGAGCCGGACCGCTTCGAGCGGGCTCTGGCCGCCCTCGAGGGCGGCTACGAGGTGTCGGCCGACGCGTCACCCACGCCGGGCCCGATCATCCTCGACCGGGTGCAGGCATGACCCAGCTCTCGGCCGGCGAGGAGTTCGCGGCACCGCTGTCCCGGCTGCGGATGGGGATCGGCTGGGACCAGGACGCCGGCGCGGGTGTCGCGCGGACCGGTCGCCCCCAGGTCGACCTGGACGCCACCGCGCTGCAGTTCACCGGCAGCCAGCTCTTCGACCTCGCGTTCTACAACAACCTCGCGACCCGCGACGGGTCGGTCACCCACCTCGGCGACAACCAGAGCGGGAGCGGCGAGGGCGACGACGAGGCGATCGTGGTCGACCTGACCAAGGTGCACGGTCCGGTCGACACGATCCTGTTCCTGGTCAGCAGCTATCAGGGCCACTCGCTGGAGTGGGTGGCCAACGCCTACTGCCGTCTGATGGACGACGAGACCGACGAGGAGCTGGCCCGCTTCACGCTCACGCTCGGCGTGAAGGACACCGGCTGCGTGCTGGCCCTGCTGCGGCGTACGCCGGACGGCTGGGTGCTCAGGGCGGTCGGCGAGGGCGTGCCGATCACCGTGCCGACCCAGGGCCTGGCCAAGCTGACCCGGTTCGTCGCCGGCTGAGGACTCACGCGCGGGAGCGAGGCCTGGAGCGGCCGACCACGGTCGGCCGCTCCAGGAGCCTTGCTTGGTGCTTGGTGCTTGGTGGTCAGACGACGAAGCCGACGCCGCCGACGAAGCAGGCGGACGGCGCGCTGGCGACACCGCTCGCGAGCCAGTTCTGCAGCTTCACGAAGACCTCGGTGCCGTTGGGGTTCGAGTAGTTGATCTCGACACCCTGGCCGTCGTCAGAGTGCAGCTGGTCGTCGTCGATACGGACCGAGTGTGCGGAGTCGAAGTCGCCCTGCTGCGGGTAGTCGTCAGAGGTGTCGCCGTCGGCGTTGCCGCTGCCGTCGTGGTCGTGCGAGTCGGCGAAGACCGCGGCGTTGTCGACGGTGGACTCCATGGTCATCTGCAGGTCCGTCGCGCTCACGCAGGTCGCCTTGATGACAAGGCCGCCGGCGCTGAAGATCGTCTGCGTCGGCGCGCCGACGGTGCCGGTGTAGTGGATGCGGATGGCGCCGTTGCCGGCGACGCTCGCCGACGGCACCTGGCCCAGCGTGCTCTCCTTCACGTCCGTTCCGGTGACGGAATCGTTCTTGATCTGCTTGCTGGTCACGGCGTTCTTGGCGATGTCGCCCTTCTTCACCGAGTTCTTGCCAGGCAGTGCGAGGGCGGTCCCGCTGGCGGCCGCGACGAGGGCCAGCAACGCGATGAGCACCGCGAGCTTCGACGTGTGGTTGTTGCGCATGGCTGTATCACTTCCTGACGAGGGGCTGGATGGCCTGAACCTGCCACGGGCCTGTCTTCCAGAAAATGGTCAGGACGGGCTATGGCGCGGACTCCGGCCTGACCCGAATGGGCCAGCCCGGAGTCCGGCGAGCTCAGGCGACGACGCCCCAGTCGTGCGGGTCGGACATGTCGTCGACCTCGCCGGGGTGGATGACCGGCCAGGTGTTGTGCGGCAGCCCGGTGGCGCCGTTGTTGAGCTTGACCCAGTCGAGCTGGTCCTGGAAGCCGACGCCCACCCAGTAGTCCTCGAGCGTCTTGGCGATGCTCTGCACGAACGCGATCAGGTCGCCGATCGCGCTCACCACCGTCGGGATCTCGAAGCTGAGGATCTTGTCGACCGTGGTGGCGTCCGACAGCAGCTTGGCGACGTCGACGATCCCACCGATCAGCTTGTCGTTGAGGTCGACCCACAGCTGCAGGATCTTCGCCGCGCCCTTGTTGGTCATGTCTGCGGCGCGCTCCATGCCCAGGGCGGCGTCGCTCATCGCCTTGACCTGCTCGCCCGCCGCCAGGGAGTACGCCGAGTAGGCCTGCCCCTTCCAGTACTTGCCGAGCTGCTGGATCTCGGACTGGATCGAGGGCGCGGGGTAGACGAGCGCCTCGCGACACGCGGCGTAGTCGAAGGACAGCTTCTTCAGCCCCGGCGGGTCACCGGCGAGCGTTCCGACCACCTTGGTGATGTCGGCGACGACGTCCTTCGCCTTCTGCTCGAGCTGGGGGAGGATCTCGTTGTTGAACTTGTCGATCGCCCGCTCCACGTCGTCGGAGGTCAGCGCGTCCCAGATCAGCTTGGGGATCGGGAACAGCAGCCCGACCCAGTCGAAGTGGTCGGCGGCGTCGTTGAGCACCTTGGCCATCCGGTCCAGCTCCCCCCAGACCTTGTCGAACAGCTCCTGGCAGCGCTTCTGGACCTCGCTGGCGAACTGGTCCCAGTCGGTGATGTCGGTCATCGCGGCAACCTGCTCTTGAGGTGGTCGGCGGACTCGGCCGCGGTGGAGTCGGCGCCGTCGTAGGCGTTGGCCGCCGAGGTCAGCGCCGCCGACATGTAGTCGAAGGTCTGCACACCGTCGGCGAAGGCGTCGGTGATCGCGCTGATGAAGGTGTCGTGGTAGCCGCCGAGCCCGGCGACGTTGGCGAGGTAGCCGAACATGTGGCCCTTGCCGAGCCCGTGGCTGGCGAGATCGTGGGCCTCCTGCACGGCCTGCTTGCGGGTCTGCCACTCCTGCCCTTCCTGGCGCAGCTCGCGGCTCTGGACCTGGAACGATCCGATGTCACCCATGCTGGTGGTCCCTCTCGTGGTAGGCGGCGGTGAAGGCCTGCAGGACGGCGGCCGCGACCGCGGCCGGGGCGGCGTTGGCCAGCCACCCTGGGTCGACCTCGACGTCGCCGCCGGGGCCTGCGGCATCGAGGCGGACCGTGACGCACTCGTTGTCGGAGTGGCCGACGCGCGGGCCGAAGGCGCGTGGGCCGGGCCGGTCGGGCAGGCTCCGGAACAGCTCGAGGTCGACCGGGGCGTATCCGAAGTCGGGGTGGAGCTCGGCCACAGACGGCGGCGGACCGGCGGCGTGGGCGACGTTGCGGCGCGGTGCCTGTGGGTCGATGCGGCCCTGAGCGCGCAGCCCGCGCTCGACGCCGTCCATCACGGCGTCGGTGTGGGCGCGGCGCACGGCGTGGGCGAGTCCTGCCGGGCGGCGCAGCGAGTCGTCGAGCCGGCCCGAGCTCACGCCTACGACCCGCCGGGTCGGGTCGACGGTGACCAGGAGGGTCCCGGTCTCGTCGCGCCCCGTCACGAGCGAGTCGTTGGCGTAGTGCCCCAGCGCGTCGTAGCGGCGCAGCTCGGCGAGCCGGGCGGCGTAGCTCTGTGTCATGTGCCGGTCCCTGCCCGGACCGGGGACGCGCCAAACATCGGGCTGCGATGGTTTGCGAGGTGCGACGCGGAGGCAGGCTGGCGGTGTGCTCGCCTCCCGTGCGGCCGCCGCGGCGGCCGTTGCCGTCGTGTCCGCGCTGCTGCTCTCCGACTGCTCCGAGGACCCCTCCCGGGCCGACCCGGCGCCTGCGTCGACCTCGCAGGCGGCGCTGCCCGACAACGTCTGCGAACCCGTGCTCGCGGCGCTCTCCGCGGACTGGCAGCTCGCCGAGGACAGCCACTCGTCCGAGCCCCCAACGGCGGTGTGCGCACTGCGCGGTCCGGGTGACTCTTCGCTGCGGGTGACGCTGACCGACTTCGGCGACCGCGCCGCGGCCGCCGCGGCCCTCGACCTGGTGTGCCGAACCACGGTCGGTCGTCCGCTGGGCGAGGACCAGCGTCGCTGCGACCAGTCGTCGCAGCGGGTGCCGGGCCGGCCGTTCACCGCGACGTACGCCGCGTCGTACGCACAGACCCCGAGCGTCGTCGTGGTCGAGCTCGCGACCTCGGACGACTCGCTCGCCCTCGCCGCACCCGCCGAGCTGGCCGGCGTCGAGGCGGCCCTGCAGGAGCGCTAGCTGAAGAGCAGGACCACGGTCTCGGCGACGCAGGCCGGCTTGTCCTGGCCCTCGATCTCGATCGTGTAGCGGACCACGAGCTGCTTGCCGGCGGGGACGTCGGCAAGCTCGGCGAGCGTGGCGTGGGCGCGCACGCGCGAGCCGACCGGGACCGGGTTGGGGAAGCGCACCTTGTTGAGGCCGTAGTTGAGCCGGGGCCCGTCGGTCTCCACGCTGAAGATGCTCTGGCTCAGCGCGGGGATGAGGCTCACGGTCATGTAGCCGTGGGCGATCGTGCCTCCGAACGGGCCCTGCGCCGCGCGCTCGCGGTCGACGTGGATCCACTGGTGGTCGTCGGTGGCGTCGGCGAACTGGTCGACGCGCTCCTGGGTGACCTCGAACCAGTCGCTGGTGCCCAGCTCCTCGCCGACGGCGGCGGCCAGCTGGTCGATGTCGGTGAAGGTGCGCACGTCCGTCCTCTGGTGCTCGGGCTTTGCTGACAGGATGGCGCCATGAGCGCCGTCCTGACCGAACCTAGTGCAGGCCCGGTGGTCACCCGGGAGCAGGTCCAGCGGGCACCGAAGGTGCTGCTGCACGACCACCTCGACGGCGGGCTGCGGCCGGCCACGATCGTGGAGCTCGCGGCGGAGGTCGGCCACTCCCTGCCGGCGCCGGATGCCGAGTCGTTGGCGCAGTGGTTCACGACGATGGCCGACTCGGGATCGCTGGTGAAGTACCTCGAGACCTTCGACCACACCGTGGCCGTCATGCAGACCGCGGCCGCGCTGACGCGAGTGGCGCGCGAGTGCGTCGAGGACCTCGCCGCCGACGGGGTCGTCTACGCCGAGATCCGCTATGCCCCCGAGCAGCACGTCTCCACCGGGCTGACCCTCGACGAGGTCGTCGCCGCGGTGCAGCAGGGCTTCGAGGAGGGGATGGTCCAGAGCCGGAGCAATGGGGCAGGCATCACGGTGCGCCAGCTGCTCACCGCGATGCGGCACCAGGCCCGCTCCCGCGAGATCGCCGAGCTCTCCATCGCGTGGCGCGACCGGGGTGTCGCCGGCTTCGACATCGCTGGCGCGGAGGCCGGTTACCCGCCCACCCGGCACCTCGACGCCTTCGAGTACCTGCAGCGGGAGAACTCCCATTTCACCATCCACGCCGGCGAGGCGTTCGGGCTGCCGTCGATCTGGGAGGCGATCCAGTGGTGCGGCGCCGACCGGCTGGGCCACGGCGTCCGGATCATCGACGACATCACGGTCTCCGAGTCGGGCGAGGTCACGCTGGGCCGCCTGGCGGCGTACGTGCGGGACATGCGGATCCCGCTGGAGATGTGCCCGGCCTCCAACGTGCAGACCGGTGCCGCCTCCTCGATCGCCGAGCACCCGATCGGCCTGCTCACCCGGCTTCGCTTCCGGGTCACTGTCAACACCGACAACCGGCTGATGTCGGGCACCTCGATGACCTCGGAGTTCGCGAACCTGGCGGATGCCTTCGGCTACACCGTGCGTGACCTGGAGTGGTTCACCGTCAACGCGATGAAGTCGGCGTTCCTGCCCTTCGACGAGCGGCTCGCGCTGATCGCCGACGTGATCAAGCCGGCCTACGCCGAGCTGCGCGCGCAGTCATGACCACCCGCGTCGAGGTCGACTACCTGGTGGTCGGCGCCGGCGCGATGGGGATGGCGTTCACGGATGCGCTCGTGGACCACGCCGACGTGCGCGTGGCACTGGTGGACCGGCGGCACGGCGTGGGCGGGCACTGGCTCGCGGCGTACCCGTTCGTGCAGCTGCACCAGTCCTCGAGCTTCTACGGCGTCGCGTCGACGGTGCTCGGAGGTGGACGGGTGCAGACGCGCGGGCCCGAGGCCGGGCTCCACGAGCGAGCTGGCCAGCCCGCGATCCTCGCCTACTACGCCGACGTCCTGGCCGACCGGCTGATGGGGTCGGGGCGCGTCGAGTTCTTCCCGGGCTGCTCCTACGTCGGGGACCGCTCGTTCGTCTCGCGGGTCTCGGGCAGGAGCTACGTCGTCCCGGAGGGCTGCCGCGTGGTCGACGGGCGCTACCTCGCGCCGGACATCCCGGCGGAGCTGCCGCCGCGGTTCGCGGTCGCTGACGGGGCTCGCGTCGTGCCCGTCAACGAGCTGGCGCTTCTCGAGGAGGCCCCGAGCCGCTACGTCGTCGTCGGCTCGGGCAAGACCGCGACCGACGCGATCGTGTGGCTGCTCGGCCGCGGCGTGGACCCCGACGCGATCTGCTGGGTGCGGCCCCGGGAGCCCTGGATGCTCAACCGCGCGCTCATCCAGCCGGACCCCGTCGTCTACCTGGGCATGGTCGCCTCGATGCTGGAGGCCGCCGCGTCGGCCGCATCGCTCGACTCGCTCTTCCTGGCGCTCGAGGACGCGGGGATCATGCTGCGCATCGACCGGTCGGTCACGCCGACCATGGCCAAAGCGCCGACGCTCGGCGCTTGGGAGCTGGAGCTGCTGCGCTCGGTCCGCGACGTCGTGCGCCTGGGCCACGTGCTGTCGGTGGCGCCCGGCCGGCTCACGTTGGAGCATGGCTCGGTCGAGATCGCGGCGGATGCCCTGGTGGTCAACTGCGCCGCCGACGGGCTCAAGCAGCCGCCCCTGGTGCCGATCTGGCAGCCGTCGTCGATCACCCTGCAGCCGGTGCGGGCCGGGTTCCCGTGCTTCGGCGCCGCGGTGACCGGTTATGTCGAGGCCACCCGACGTTCCTCGGACGACGCCGCGAAGAACGCACTGTGCGGCCCCTCGCCCTACGGCAACAGCCTTGCGGACTGGGCCAGGATGAACGTCCTCGGCATGCGCAACTCCGCGTCGTTGAGCGCCGAACCCGATCTGCGCGACTGGGTCAACCGGGTCGCGATCAACCCCGCGCGGGTGCCGCCCGACCAGCCCGGCTCGCCGGAGCTGGACGCCGTCCGCGCGGCCGTGGGAGAGCGCACGGGTCCGGGACTGGCACGACTTTCGCAGCTGGTGGTTTGAGAACGGCGTCCGGAGGCAAATGCATGTCATCCGCCGCCGCAGCCCAGGAGCCCGCCCCATGACCGTCCCCACCACGCTCGACCGCGTCAGCCTGCTCACCGAACGGCTCGCGGTGCTGCGCGCCGAGCGGGACGAGCTGCTCCGCGAGACCCTGCTCGAGGCCAACGGAGACCTCGCCGACCGCGCCACCAACGTCGAGGCGACCATCCGCCTCGGCCTGCTCGACGAGCGCATCGCCGGCGTCGAGCTCGAGATCACCGAGGCCCGGCTGCGCCGTCACGCCGACGGGGTCGTCTCGGTCGGCGACGTCGTCACGCTCGACCTCGGTGAAGGCGACGAGACCTACCTCGTCGGCTCCGTCGAGGAGGCCGCCGCTGGCATCGACACCATCACCCCGCTCAGCCCCATCGGCCGGGCCATCGTGGGTGCCCGGGTGGGCACCACCGTCAGCTACGAGCCGCGCCCCGGCGTGACCCGGTCCGTGGTCATCCGTTCCGCGGGCGAGCTGCTCTCGCCGGCCTGACAGCTGCCCCGGAGGCGGCTGACGTGGGGCGCGTCATACCGACTCCTGCCCGTTCCATGCATGTCTTCGCCCGCCGTGGTGCACCCTGAGTGGGTGGATCCATTGCCCCAAGACCGCGAGGAGCGGCATCAGCAGCTGGCTGAGCAGCGCCGCTTCCTCGCGGTCTCATGCGCGGCCTTCGACGGTGGTGACCATGCCGAGGCCAAGCGGATGGCCACCACTCTGCGGGTCCTCCTGGAGCAGTTCGGGAGCGGTGCCGCGCTCCTCGTCCAGCTGGACATGCGCGACCAGCTCGGCTGGCTCGACACCGCGGGGTCGATCCTTCCGTCGGGCGCCGGTGCCCAGACGCCCCTGGTCCATCTCTCGGCCGACGAGGGAACGAACCGCGGACGACTGCGGTGGTTGCCGAGGCTGGACGCCTGGGATCGACGGCTCCAGGAGCGCCCGCAGCTCTCGCCGGAGGTGGAGGAGACGCTGGCGCGGATGCGGGAGGAGCGCACCTGGCGGAGCCGGGGCAGCTGGCTGCCGTTCGCGCAGTGGTGGGCCGCAGATGTCCTGCGGGACCTGAGCGAACGGACCGTCACCCGCGCGGAGCTCGTGAACGCGCTGGCCAACACCGACCGCGAGGCGCACGTCGATCCACAGCTCGAGGAGCTCTACCACCGGCTCTCCAGACCGACGTCGGCAGACTGGGTAACCGGCCTCCCGAACGCCCCCTGGCTCACTCCAGCGCTGGCCTCGGTGCGGCAGATCGCCTTCGAGGTCGAGACGTCGCTCCATCGCGGCGCACCCGCTCGAACCGAGCAGCACGCGTCTGTGCAGTGACAGCGACCGGTAGCTAGAGCCGCCCTTCCCCGGCGGGGTGCTCGGGATCGTTATGCCTGTTCGCGGACGGTCGGACGCTAACCGTGGTGCACTGGACGCGGCCCGGTTCAGGGCACGCGGCAGCCTCACTCTCTGCCATGGCTGCGGAGAGGGGACAAGGATGGTTGTCGCCGACCCGTCGGATCTCTCGACCGTGCGCTTCCAGGCACTACTGCTGGACTGTGTCGGTCAGGCTGTGATCGCCACCGATGTCGCCGGGATCGTCATCTACTGGAACGGCGCCGCCGAGCGGATGTACGGCTGGACGGCCCAGGAAGCGCTGGGCCGCTCCGTCATCGAGCTGACCCCGGCGCCCCAGTCGGTTGAGGAGGCCACCTCGATCTTCGCGGAGCTGGCGGCGGGCCGCGAATGGTCGGGGGAGTTCGTCGTACGCCACCGGGACGGCAGGGCGTTCCCGGCGCACGTGACGGACACTCCCGTCTTCGGGGCCGACGGCACCCTGCAAGCCATCATCGGGATCTCCTCCGACATTACCGAGCGCAGGCGGGCCGAGCAGGCGGTCCGGCACCTGTCCGCGATTGTCGAGTCGAGCAGCGATGCGATCATCGGGAAGACCCTGGACGGCACGATCGTCAGCTGGAACAGGGGCGCGGAGGTCCTGTACGGCTACACCGCCCACGAGATCACCGGGCAGCACATCTCGATCCTCGCGCACGACCAGGCGACCGCCGAGGAGATCAGCGCCCTCACCCGTCGCGTCGCGCGCGGTGATCCGGTCGAGCATCTGCAGACCGTGCGCAGACACAAAGACGGCAGCCTCGTCGACGTGTCACTGTCGGTCTCGCCGGTCTATGACGGCGACGGCTCGATGTCCGGAATCTCGACGATCGCCAGGAACGACTCCGCGCGCAGGGCGACCGAGCGTGCCCTCGCGGCTCACGCGGACGTCATGGTCTCGCGGCTCGCCGAGGAAGCAGAGGTCTCCAGTCGACTCCGGGGGCTGGACCGGATGAAGGACGACCTCGTCGCGAACGTCAGCCACGAGCTGCGCACCCCGTTGGCCAGCATCCTGGGATACATCGAGCTGATCAGGAGCGAGCGGGTCGGCCTGCTCAGCGCAGAGCAACGTGGCTGGGCCGACGCGATCGGTCGCGGCTGCGACCGGCTGCTCGGCCTGGTCGACAACCTGCTCACTGCGTCCGCCATCGACGCGGGCCAGCTGCGGCCCGCCGTCTCCGCGGTCGACCTGAGGGAGCTGGTCTCCTCGGCCTGCCGCGCCCTGCAGCCCGCGACGAAGGGGCGACGCCTGACCACCCGGTTCCCGGCGCTCTCGGTCCCGGTCATCGTCCAGGGTGATCCGGGTGAGCTGGAGCAGGTCGTGCTCAACCTCGTCAGCAACGCCCTGAAGTTCACCGCCGAGGACGGCAGTGTGGTGTGCGCCCTGCACGTCGATGGCACCCGGGCCAGCCTCACGGTCAGCGATGACGGCATAGGCATACCCGAGAGCGAACAGTCCCTGCTGTTCACGCGGTTCTTCCGCTCCAGCACGGCCACCGACCGCGCGATCCCGGGCACGGGCCTGGGGCTGAGCATCGCCTCGACGATCGTGAAGAGCCACGGTGGTGACATCTCGATCGTGTCCGCTCCCGGCCGAGGCACCCGGGTGACGGTCGAGCTTCCGGTCGCGGCCGCCTCGACCGTGCTCACGCCGGCAGGCTGATCAGCGCCTCCAGCTCCTGGACCAGGCGGAAGGGAGTGATCGGGTGGTGGGCGTGCAGGACCTCGAGCAGGGTGTCGACCGACTGGCTCACGGTGAAACAGCGTGCGGCCGCGTCCCGCTCGGTGCCCGGGACCGCGCCCCTCGAGAGGGCATCGATGATGCCGAGCGCCAGCGCCTCGGCGTTGTCGGCCTCGACGAGCTGTAGGGCACCGCACTGCGTCTCGGGCAGGCCACCGTCGTCCGAGGCCACCACCCGCGCGCCGGTGTGCTGCGCCTCGATGGAGACGATCCCGAAGGTCTCGTGCCAGTACTGCCCGTTGGAGGGCATCACCACGACATCGTGCTCGGCCATCAACGCGGCCACCCCCTCGGGAGTGGTCCGGGCCGCAACCAGGTCCACCCGGGGATGGGTGCGGAGCATGGACTCGATGATGCGGCCCTGTCTCTTGTCCGCTCCTGCGGTCGTGACGGTGAAGAAGAGTGACGGGTCAGTGTCGATCAGGTCGCAGTGCAACATCGAGAGGAAGGTGTAGATCCCCTTCTCCGGGCTGAGCCGGCCGGCGTAGAGCACCCGACGTCGTGCCGGCGTCGGCGCTGGCCGTGGCTGGACTGCGAAGACCGGCTCGGCGAAAGGGTGCACGACCGCGACGGTCGCCACGTCCACGTCGAGGAACGACGCCCACAGCTGCGCGGCGAACCTGCTCGTCGCGATGAGGATCCGGTCGCGGGTGGCGGCGGTGACCTCGGCACGCTGGCGCGCGCGCAACGGCGGGGGGACGTGCAGGATCTGGTACGCCGGCCGCCGCGTCGAGACGTGCGGTGCCTCGCTGACGAAGACCACGGTGTCGTCGAGAGCGGCGACGTCGCTGAGACCGGCAACCGAGTGGAAAGGGATGTCGGTGAACTCCTCGCGGCCGTCGGCGGTGCCGAGCCCGGTCGTGACGACCCGAGCCGCGATGCCCCGGCGGTTCAGCTCGCGGACCTGTCCGACGGTGTAGTTCTCCGAACCCCCCGTGCCGGCGGGCAGCCGCTCGCCCGGGGACCATACGAACGAGATCATCGAGTCCCCGGGGAGGACTGCGGCGGGAGTGGTGCGGACTGGGTGCAGTGTCGCGAGATCTCGCTACCGCCTCGACTTGCTGCTGGCGCTCGGCTCGCGCGGCGCCGTGGACCACGGCACGCGGTCGAGCACTTGCAGTCTTCTCGTCGACACTACCCCGACCGGGGTGCGAACGCCGCAACGCTGGGCATCCGAGCCACACGGTGGAGGGGTGCTCACAGCACCGCGATGGGGTTGACCGGCGAGCCGGTGCCGCGCGGCACGACGAGGGGAGCGACGACCAGCAGGAACTCGTACTGGCCGTGGGCCGCGCACGCCGCGGACAGGGCCTCGAGGTCGAGGTTGTCGAGCAGCACGATGCCCAGACCGGTCAATGCGAGGGCATGGATCGGGGAGTGGACGCCGTCCACCGGTGAGGGGCGTATGTCGCTGTCGCCGTCGGCGCCGAGCACGGCGACGCCGCGGTCCGCGATCAACCGCATCGTGTCGACGTGCAACCCCGCGCTGGCGGCCTCCGAGTCCCACGCGCCGAGCCGGGAACGGCGCAGCGGGTGTCCCGATCGCACCAACAACGCGTCGCCGGGGCCTGCCTTCGCGCCGAGCGCCTCCTCGACGGCGAGCAGCTCATCGGCGTGGACGGCCTCGCGCGGCTCGAGCCACTCGACTCCGCGCACCCGGGCGACGTCGTAGAGCACCCCGCGCACGAAGATGCCTGAAGTCAGCGTCGTCACCGAGCCCCAGGTGGAGCCGAGCGAGGAGAACGCCTCGGTGGAGGCGACGCCGCCGAAGAGCTGTCCCCGGTAGCCGACGTGACACAGGGCGTCGAGGTGGGTCACGGCCTTGCCGTGGTAGTCCAGGCCCAGGAAGTCCTTGTGCGCGCTCGGCTCGGGAGCCTCCACGTCGCCCAGGTCCACCATGTGGTGCAGGGCCGGGCGCGGGTTGTCGGGCGCGGCTTCCCGGTTGAGGGGCAGCGCCAGGCTGACGGCCTCGCCGCGGGTGACCGCACCCAGCGCGGTGAGGAGGTCGGCGGGTCCTCGCCCCGCGAGCCGGCCCGCCTCGGCGACGTCCTGGCCGCGTCGCCAGGGCGAGAGGGCATCGAAGAGGTCGTCGAACTCCTCAAGGCTCATCCGAGCCTCCTCGGATCCCTCGGATCCCTGCCCCTCGGAGCCGCTCGGCGCTGCGCCAGACATGTGGTCTCCTCACGAGGGCACGGTCGCGCTCAGGTGCCGTTCGTCGCCCGTGCGCCTCGAGGTCTGTTCGGATGGCTAGGCGGAGGCTACCATTCGGTTGGACGCCATCCAATGGGTTGGACAGGTTGCGGAGCCCGCAGCTCTCGAGATGGTGCCGCGAGGGCGAAGGCGGTAGGCGGATGGCCGAGGACACCAACCTGGTACCGGCGGTGCGGCGCTCGAGCGCCATTCTCAGCGCGCTCGCGGAGGCCCAAGGCCGCGCCCTCTCGGTGAGCGAGCTCGCGCGGCGGCTCGCTCTGCCCAAGTCGTCGACGGCCAACCTGTGCATCGCCCTCGAGGCCGAGCGACTGCTGACCCGGGTCGACGCGGGCTACCTGCTCGGTCGTCGCCTCGTGGAGCTCGGCGGCGCGTACCTCTCGACGGTCGACCAGATCCAGGAGTTCTACTCCGCCTGCCGCCGTCAGCCTCACCTGGCCAGTCAGACGGCCCGGGTCGCGGTCCTCGTGGGGACCGACGTGCTCTACCTCGCGCGCTACGACGGGACGCAGCCCATCCGCCTGACAGCCAACATCGGGGACCGGTTCCCCGCTCATTGCACCGCGACGGGCAAGGCCCTGCTCGCCCAGCTGGACCCGGCCGCGCTCGAGGAGCGCTACCGCGGGCAGCGCCAGCTGGCGGCCCTCACGGACCGCTCCATCACGAGCCTCGGCGCGCTGCAGAGGGAGCTGGACCGCGTACGCGACCAGGGTTATGCGCTCGACGAAGAGGAGACGACCCCGGGCGTGACCTGCATCGCGGTCTCAGTGCCGGGGTTCCGCACCGACAGCGACCCCTTCGCCATCAGCGTCACCGCGATGACGAGTCAGTTCGACGACACGCTGCGCGAGCACCTGCTCGAGGAGATTCGCGCCGTCGCCGGCATGCTGGCCAACCCGATGGTCGGCATCGGCGCCTGAAAGCCCGCGCCTGGCTCGCCCAGCCCGCCGGCGTCCGCCATCGAAGCCCAGGGTGGCCACTACCGGTCAAAAACTCCGGGCATCCGCTTGCCAACGGACTGGACTGCGTCCATTGTGTTGGACAGACTTCGTGACGTGGACCACGCCGGCCGAAGGGGAGGTCATGGAGGCGCAGCGCGGCGGCTCTCTGCTCGGCCCGACGGTCCCGAGCGGTGACGCGCTGGTCCGGGTGCGTGGCGCGAGCAAGCGGTTCGGCGCGACGCAGGCCCTCGATGAGGTGGACCTGGAGATCCAGGCGGGCTCGATCCTCGCCCTGCTGGGGCAGAACGGCGCGGGGAAGTCCACGCTCATCAAGGTGCTGGCCGGCATCTACGCCCCCGACGCCGGCGACGTCACGGTGTGTGGCAGCGAGCTGGGGACACCTGGGGCAGCGGGCCGCATCGCGTTCCTCCACCAGGACCTCGGACTCGTCCCCGGCCTCTCGGTCGCCGAGAACGTCGCACTGGGCGCCGGCTACCCCCGCCGCTACGGCCTGATCGCCCGGTCGCAGGGGCGCGAGCGTGCCGAACGTGCGATGGCGATCGTGGGGTGCGCCGCCGACCCGCGCAGCCTGCTCGGCGAGCTCTCGCGGACCGACAGGTCCCTGGTCGCCATCGCGAGGGCGCTGGTCGTCGACGCGCAGGTGCTGGTCCTGGACGAACCCACCGCCAGCCTTCCGGTGGACGAGGCCGAGCGCCTCTTCGGCGTACTGCGCCGCCTGCGTGACGACGGGATGGGCATCCTCTACGTGTCGCACCGCCTCGACGAGGTCTTCGCGCTCGCGGACCACGTCACGATCATGCGTGACGGGAAGGTCGTGGCGGACCGCCCGCTGGCGGAGATCTCCCCCGAGGAGGCCGTCCGCGAGATCGTCGGCCACAACCCCGTGCCGCCGCCACCGCCGGCACCGTCCAACAACGAGCGCCGGGTCCTCGAGCTCAGCGACGTGGTCGGCGAGCGCGTCGGTCCGGTGTCCCTCTCGGTCCGGGCCGGCGAGGTCGTCGGACTCGTCGGGCTGAGCGGTGCTGGTCACGTCGAGCTCGGACGCACCGTGCTGGGCGCGCTCAGGTGCCACGGCGGGGTGCTGCGCGTGAACGGGTCCGCCTACGTGCCGCGCAACGTGACCGCCGCCGTACGCCGCGGGCTCGCCTTCGTGACGAGCAACCGGGCCGACGAGGGGCTGGGCATGTCGCTGACCGTCGGCGAGAACCTGCTGCCCAACCCGGCACTGAGGCACGAACGGGCCTGGCACTTCCGCCGCCACGGCCGAGAGCGGGCGCTCAGCGCCGAGCTCGTGGCGCGGTTCGGCGTGCGCCCTGCCGATCCCGATCTTCCCGTCGCGGTCCTCTCGGGCGGCAACCAGCAGAAGGTGATCATCGGCCGCTGGCTCTCCACGGCGGCTTCCGTCCTCATCCTCGAGGAGCCCACGGCCGGCGTGGACGTCGGTGCCAAGCAGGAGATCTACACCCTGCTCGAGGACGCGTTGAGACGCGGGGTCGGCGTTCTCCTGATCTCCACCGACTTCGAGGAGGTGGCCCACGTGAGCCACCGAGCCCTCGTCTTCAAGGACGGGATGATCGTCCGGGAGATCGCCCGCGCGGACCTGACCGTCGAGTCGCTCGTGGCGCATGCATCGGGCGCCGCCGCATGAGCGGGCTCGGTGCGGCCGTTCGCCCGCGACGCGCGGGCCGGAGCGCCAGGCGGGGCCACACCTCGGTCATCGGGGTCTACGGCCTGCTGGGGCTCACCGTGATCCTCTTCGTGGTCTTCGCGCTGCTGCTGCCGGACACCTTCCCCACGAGCACCAACATCCGGGGGATCCTGACCAACCAGTCCATCCCGGCCATTCTCGCCCTGGGCGCGACGATCCCGATCGTGACCGGCCGGTTCGACCTGTCCATCGGCTTCGGCATCGGCCTGGCCCACGTCGTGGCGATGTGGCTGATCGTCGTCCATGGGATGGCGTGGCCGCTTGTCGCCCTCCTGATACTCATCGGCGGAGTGGTGGTGGGCCTCGTCAACGGCGTCCTCGTGGAGTTCGCTCAGATCGACTCCTTCATCGCGACCCTGGGCACCGGCAGCATCCTCTACGCGCTGACCGGGTGGGTCACCGGTGGTGCGCGGATCGTGCCCGGCATCGACGGGCTGCCCACCGGGTTCACCAACCTCACCAACTCCCAGCTGCTCACCCTGCCGATCACTTTCTGGTACGTCGTCGGCATCGTCGTCATCCTCTGGCTCTGCCTCGAGCACCTACCCGTGGGCCGCTACCTCTACGTCGTCGGGGCCAACCCGCGCGCCGCGGAGCTGGTCGGCATCTCCCGGCGCAAGATCGTGATCCTCGCCTTCGTGGGCTCCGCGGTCGTGACGGCGTTCGCCGGCGTGCTGCTGGCCGCCCAGCAGCAGATCGGTGACCCGAGCGCGGGCACCTCCTACCTCCTCCCCGCGTTCGTGGGCGCGCTCCTGGGCTCGACCACGATCAAGCCGGGTCGAGCCAACGCCTTCGGGACGCTCGTGGCGGTCTCGATCCTCGCCATCGGCCTCTCCGGGCTGGAGCAGGAGGGCGCCGCCTTCTGGGTGACGCCACTGTTCAACGGGCTCACCCTGCTCGCCGCCGTCGGCATGGCCGGGTTCGCGGCCCGTCGACGGCAGCGTGCCGGCTCCGCGGTCGGGGCCCGAAGCCGACCGGGCGCCCCGGCCGACGGACCGCCTCCGGGTGTCCCCGATCCCAGCAGCAGCGAGACCGCACCCCAGACGCACTGAAGGCCGCACCGCAGTGACACCACACCTCCATACAGGCGCTCGGGGCACCACACCAATGACCTGAGCTGACGGTCGAACGGGGGCCGCCGGCTCGTACTCAACGCCCAAGGAGAACCCTCATGAGCATCCACGTCAGGACGTCGGCCGGTGCCGTCGTCACGCTGGGGGTCGTCGGCAGCGCTCTGCTCGGCAGCTGCTCCACCGATTCCTCCAGCGGGGACGACCCGAAGATCGCCGGCCACTGCCCCGATGTCGTGGCCTCGGCCAAGACCGCCGTCGAGGCGGCCACCAACAACTCCTCGCCCTGGACCGGACCCACCACGGGTCCCCGAGCCGCAGGCGCCAAGCGGATCGTGTTCGTCGCGCAGACGCTCACCAACCCCGGAGTCGCAGGCGTCGCCAAGGGCGTGCAGCAGGCCGCGGACGCGATCGGCTGGGAGGTGCGGGTGATCGACGGTCAGGGTGACCAGTCCGGCATCTCGGCCGCCTTCGGCCAGGCGCTCTCGCTCCAGCCCGACGGCATCGTCGTGGGGGGCTTCGACCCCAACACCATCAGTGCGCAGATCGTGCAGGCCAACCAGGCCGGCATCTCGGTGATCGGCTGGCACGCGCTGAGCGATCCGGGACCCAGCACCTCGCCCGAGCTGTTCACCAACGTGACGACGAAGGTCAGCGAGGTCGCGAAGATCAGCGCCCAGTGGATCATCGAGAAGTCCGACGGCGGGGCCGGCGTGGTGGTCTTCACCGACAACTCGATCCCGTTCGCGGCAGGCAAGGCCAAGATGATCGAGGACGAGCTCGAGACCTGCAGCAGCGCCAAGGTCCTCCAGGTCGAGAACATCCCCATCCCCGATGCGGGGACCCGTACGCCGCAGGAGTTCTCGTCCCTGATCTCCCGGCTCGCCGACAGGTGGAACTACTCGGTCGCGATCAACGACCTCTACTTCGACAACGCGGCCACACCGCTGCGCGCGGCCGGCAAGTCCGGCGACGGAGCGCCGTACAACGTCGGGGCGGGCGACGGTTCCGAAGCGGCGTTCCAGCGCATCGCGAGCGGCCAGTTCCAGGCGGCGACCGTGCCCGAGCCGCTCAGTGCCGAGGGGTGGCAGATCGTCGACGAGTTCAACCGGTCGTTCAACGGTCAGCCCGCCAGCGGCTACGTCCCTCCGGTGCACGTGACCGACGCGAGCAACGTGGGCGACAGCACGACGTGGGACCCGGACAACGGCTACCGCGACGTCTACCGGAGGATCTGGGGCAAGTGACCCTCACCGTCACGGTGTGCGTCCCGCTCTCACTGGATCCCCGACGCACCCTCTCGGCCCTGGTGGCCGATCTCGATGCCGACATCGACATCCGCTATCCGGCCGAGCTGCTGCCCCAACAGCGGTTCCCCGCGGACCATCGAGGCGACGACGGCTTCGCGCGCAGCGCGTCCGGCGAACGGCGGTGGCGCGAGCTCCTGTCGCGCACAAACGTCGCTCTCGGGATCCCCGGCGACTCCGCCGACGGCCTCCGACAGCTCCTCGGGCTGGCGCCCGGTCTCCTCTGGGTCCAGGGGACCGCCTCGGGGACGGGCGAGCTGGTGTCGGGAGCGGGTGCGGACGAGGCGGTGCTGGGCAGGGTGGCGGTGACGTCGACAGCCGGCCTGCACGCCGCGCCTCTCGCGGAGTTCGCCCTCTTCGGGCTGCTGGCGCTGGCCAAGGACTTCGACCGTCTCGGCGAGCTCAACCGGCGGCGCGAGTGGGGCACCCGGTGGCCGATGCGGCAGCTGGCGTCGAGCACCGTGGCGGTGGTGGGACTGGGCGGCGTCGGCCGGGCGGTCATCCGGCTGCTCGGTGCCCTCGGAACCCGCGTCTACGGCGTGCACCGCGGCACCCCTACAGAACCCCTCGGGGGTGGCAGCGTCGACATCTCGCTCGCCGAGCTCGACGGCGTGCTGCCCGCCTGCGACGCCGTCGTGCTTGCCCTTCCCGGCACCACCCACACCCAGGGACTGATCGGGGTCGAGAGGCTGCGGCTGCTGCCGGAGCACGCGGTCGTCGTCAACGTCGGTCGGGGCAGCGTGATCGACACCGATGCGCTGGTGGCGGCCCTTGACGAGGGTCGCCTGCGCGGGGTGGCGCTGGACGTCACCGACGTCGAGCCGCTCCCAAGCGACTCCCCGCTGTGGGCACGGCCCAACGTGATCCTCAGCCCGCACACCGCCGCACTCACGGTGGATGAGGACGACCGCATCGTCGACCTGTTCGGATCGAACCTGAGGCGGTTCGTCAGGGGAGAGCAGCTGCACAACCTGGTGGCGCTCGACCGGGGCTACTGACCCACTCTCCGACGTTGCGGGACAACCCGCGCTCGTCCGCCTGCGCGGGACGCCGCGGCGGGAGCAGGTGCGCGCGCGTCGACGCCTGGGGATCGGCAGCCGCCTTGACGCGGCTCAGGTCGTGGACGGCCAGGCCGGCTCGGTGCCGAGCGCTCCGACGAGTCGGCTGATCGCTTCGCGCGTCGACCGGTCGCCCGCGCTTTCGGGCAGCCAGGCGCACGCCAGATACGCGCCGACCACCGCTGCGGTGGCGCAGACGGCCGCCAGACATGCCTCGACCCGGCTCGCGACCAGGGCTGCACCCTCGGCGGGGTCGAGGTCCCTGGCGTCGGCCAGCACGACACGCGACTCCGCCGCCGGCCGCAGCCCGAGCCCGTCGTCGAACAGGTAGCGACGGGGCCCGAGGGAAGGGCCGGGAACGCAACCTCGGTCGCGCCGGCGGGGACGGAGAAGGCCGGGATCTGCTCGTCGACGTGCCACGGCGTGACGACCAGGTCCCAGTCGGCGTCCCTGTGGTGATCAGCCATGAGGTCGTTCTACTCCCGCGGCGCGGAGGAGCACGCGCTGGGGACCGATGAGAAACCGATGAGAAACGGTGGGTCCCGTGGTCAGAGGACCGTCAGTCGACCAGAGAGCGGTCGACCAGAGAACAGTCGACCAGGAAAACAGGGGACGCGATGAGCGACGTGCGGGTGTTGGTGTCGGGAGCGAGCATCGGGGGTCCCGCGCTGGCGCACTGGCTGCACCGGCGGGGTGCCGAGGTGACCGTGGTGGAGCAGGCACGGGCCCTTCGTCCGGGGGGTCAGGCCGTCGATGCGCGCGGGGTGGCCAAGGAGGTCATCCGGCGGATGGGGCTCGATGCCGCCGTACGCGCGGTCTGCACCGACACCGCCGGCGCCTACACCGTGGACGCGGACGGCAAGGTCCTGGAGACCTTCCGCGCCGAGGACGACGGCGGGGACGGCTACATCTCGGAGATCGAGGTCCTGCGCGGGGACTTCTCCCAGGTCCTCTACGACGACACGCGCGACCAGGTCGACTACGTCTTCGGCGACCGGATCGCCGAGCTGGCTCAGGACGCGGACGGCGTCGACGTCACCTTCGCCAGCGGCGATCGGCAGCGCTTCGACCTGGTGGTCGGCGCGGACGGGCTGCACTCGGCGCTGCGGGCGATGGTCTTCGGCCCACGGGAGCAGTTCGTGCGCCACCTCGGGCTGGTGCTGGCGTTCTACACCGTGCCCAACGAGTTCGGGGTGGACCGCTGGCTGCTCGACTACCAGGAGGCGGGCCGTTCGGCGGGGCTGCGGCCGGTGCGCGACCCCGGCCGGGCGATCGCGATGATGTCGTTCCCCGCCACCGAGTTCGACATCGACTACCGAGACATCGAGTCCCAGAAGCGGCTGCTGCGCGAGCAGATGACCGGCTTCGGCTGGGAGACCCAGCGCATCCTCGCGCACCTCGACGATGCCCCCGACTTCTACCTCGACCAGGTCGCGCAGGTCGTGATGGACGACTGGCACCGCGGACGTGTGGGGCTGCTCGGCGACGCGGCGTTCAGCGCGTCGCCCATGTCCGGCGCGGGCACCGGGCTGGCCCTGGTCGGCGCCTACCTGCTGGCCGGGGAGCTCGCGGCCGCGAACTGGGACCCGGAGGGCGGGTTCGCCGGCTACGAGGAGCGGATGCGCGACTACGTCGAGGCCAACCAGGAGATCGGCCGGATGCACGTGCAGATGCTCACCGCGCCGGACCCGGCCGGCGAGCCGGCCCCCGAGCCCGACATGGAGACGTTCGGCCCACTGATCGAGCGAGCCGTCGGCGGCCCGCAGCTGCCCGACTACGACGGGCTGCCCGACCGCGCGGCGTGACGAGCCCGGTGAGTCACCCCGCCAGCAGGTCGAGCACGCCTGGCGGGTCGCGCCAGATCTCGCGCGAGACGGTCTCGGGGTAGGCCGTCACCGCAGGCTCGACGTCGAAGAGCCGGGTCAGGGCGTGCTCGGTCTCGTAGCGGGGCCAGCCCGGGTCGCCGTCCGTCGCGAACGCGACCCATGCGGTGCGCAGCTGTTCCGAGATGGTCTGCGCCGCTGAGGACGCCTCGCCGATCAGCAGCGCCGACTGCCCAGCGGTGAGGTTGCCGAACACCAGCGGCACGTCCAGCCCGTGACAGGCACCGAAGCCACCACCCATCCCCGGCGCCGGCCAGGTCAGCTCGTAGAGGTACGCCGTGCCGCCGGCCTCGACCTGGGCATCGGCGAGCAGCAACGACGGCATCCGGAACAGCCAGTCCGAACGCACCACCTCGTAGAGCTCCTCCGGGTCGGGGAAGGCCGCCCGGTAGCGAGCCGGGTCCGGCCCGAACAGCTCGGCGGTCTCGATGGCCTGCTCGGCCGTGATCTGGCCGAGCAGGCCGCTGACGGCGCTCAGCAGCCGCTGCTCGTGGCGGGTGTGGCCGACCATCAGCTCCACGTGGCCGGTCAGCCCGGCCCAAGGCGTCGCGGGCAGCACGTCGCCGTCGACGACGGGCGCGACCGGGACCTGGGCGTGGGCCGCCAGTCCCCAGCGGCTCGCGTGGGGCGTCATCGCCGCCATCACCTCGTCGGCCGCGAGGGGCAGCAGCTCCGGGTCGGCGGTGAGCAGCCCCGCGGGCTCGAGGCCCAGCTCGGCGGCGCACGCCCGGGTGATGTCGGCGGCCAGCGCCGGGGTGAAGAACGTGCCGGGCACGCTCTGCGCGATGGCCCGGCGGAACAGGCCCGCGGCCAGCGGCATCGCCAGCAGCGCCGCCACCGAGCCGCCGCCGGCGGACTGGCCGAAGACCGTGACCCGGCCCGGGTCGCCGCCGAATGCGGCCACGTTGTCCCGCACCCACTCCAGCGCCGCCACCTGGTCGAGCAGGCCGCGGTTGGCGCGAACCCCCTCGACGCAGCCGAAGCCCTCGAGCCCGACGCGGTAGTTGAAGGTGACCAGCACGACCCCCGCACGAGCCAGGTTGGCGCCGTCGTAGTCGGGCAGCCCGGAGCGGCCGAACAGGTAGCCGCCGCCCTGGATCCAGACCATGACCGGCAGCGACCCACCGGGGTCGGGCGACCACACGTTGGCGGTCAGCCAGTTGTCACCGTCGCCCACGGGGACGTCCATCCCGAACGCTCCGGACTGGGGCGGCGGCGGCCCGAACGCCGTGGCCGACCGCACCCCGTCCCAGCCCCGCACCGGCCGGGGTGCGGCGAACCGGTCGGGCGGCGCGGCGTAGGGGATGCCGCGGAAGACGGCGAGCCCGCCCTCGGTCTCGCCCCGGACTACGCCACCGGAGACGGTCACGTCGATGGGCACCAGAGGATCGTCGCGAGCACGAGCCGCGGGCGCCACCGGAATTGCCGGCTCTTCTGACCGTCGCCGTGGCCTCGTCGCGCGTGTCGGCGGGCGCCCTGCGGCTGTCGGGATCCCAGGTTGACCTGGGATCCCTGCACTTCTGGGGCGTTGCAACACCCGAGAAGTGCAGGGTTTGCCCCAGAAGTGGTGCCACTGGTACCCCTGTGGTCCGGGTCGGCCCACGGATACGTCAGAAGAGCCGAATTGCCGGAGTCAGCCCTTGGGCAGCACCACGAACCACGGCCGGGTCCAGCTGCTGACGCTGGAGACCTCACCGGCGCCGAAGGCGGCGCGGCCCAGCTCGGCGAGCGTGCCGTGAGCCGGGTTGTAGACCTGCAGCGCGGCGCCGGCGGGGGCGACGGCCAGGACGACGTGCCGGGGCAGCCAGCGGTCGCCGAGATACATCGGGCAGGGCCGGCCGGCGGTGACGGTCGCGTGCAGGGCGTCGAAGGCGCCGGTGCGGCCGCCCCAGCGCACCACGCGCGTGCGATAGGGGACGCCGGCGAACGCCGTCATCGCGTGTGCGGCCGCCCACGGCGGCGTACCGAGGGCGCGCGGCCAGGGCAGCTGCGCCCGACCGCCGAACCTCGGGGCGGTCAGCTCGCGGTGCAGGGCCAGCACCGTGCCGGCGAACGCCTTGGGGTTCAAGGTGGCGGCGTAGGCCGGGTCCAGCAGCATGTGCGCGGCCACGAGCGACGACGGCCCGCACGAGCGTTGGTCCGGCTGGGAGAGCCCGCGCACGGCGTCGACGTCCATCCTGGTCACCGCGAGACCGGGAGCCGTCGGAACTGGGCGTAGGCCTCGTCGGCCGAGACCGGCGTGCACCCTGCCGCGACGGCCTCCGCGACGATCCGGCGCTGCGCACGCGCCAGGGCCAGGCCCCTGCGGAGCAGCACCAGCGGCGGCTTGCGGTGCTCGCGCAGGTCGCGGGAGAGCCGGCGCCAGAAGGTGACCATCGGGTGCTGGCGCAGGCAGTACGCCGCCGCGAGCAGCCCCGCCTCGCGCATCGGGCCGACCACGTGGTGGGCGAAGATCCCTTCGGCCACCACCAGGGGCGAACCGGACAGCGACAGCGCCTGGGTGCCGGTGCGGCCGTTCGCGGAGATCGAGTAGACCGGGGTCTCGACGGTGCCGGTCCGGCACAGCGTGGTCAGCGCTGCGACCGCCTCGTCGCAGTGCCACGATGCGGGGTCGTCCCAGTCGACCAGGCCGGCGTTGGCACCGGCCGTGATCCGGGGCAGGGCCGGGTCGGAGCCGTCGCGGTAGAAGTCGTCGAGCCGCAGGAGCGGCAGCCCGAGCCGTTCGGCGAGGTGGGACTTGCCGGAGCCCGACGGCCCGGCCAGCACGATGACCTGTGCGCCCACACGGACATCATGCCGTGGCACGCTCTCGACATGAGAACTCGGGCGGCGGGCCTCGTGCTGCTCCTGGCGCTGGCCGGCTGCACCGGTGGCGGCTCGGAGGAATCGGGTCCGCAGCCGGACACCCACCCCACCACGGACGCGGAGTGTGCCCGCCGCCTTCCCGACACCGTCTTCACCACGCTCGGCTGGACCGCGACCACGCCGGCGGAGGCGACCGTGCGCGGCTGCCATCGCGAGAGCGAGCAGGGCTATGTGGAGGTGCGCGACCGCACTGGCGACTACGCGAAGCTGTGCCGGACCCTCGACCGCTCCGGTGGCGTTGGTCCGGGCGTCCCGGCCGACTGGCTCAAGGGCTTCACCGGCTGCGCCGTCGAGCCGACCGGAGACGTCGGCCAGACCAAGGTGCTGGTGAAGCGCAACCACTTCCTCACGCAGGTCGCGGTCGTCGTGCTCTCGAGCACACCGCGGGCGCAGGTGCGCGCGGCGGTCCAGCAGCTGCTGGACCAGGGAGGCTAGACGCCGATCGGGTGCCAGACCGTCTTGATCTCGAGGAAGTCCGTCATCGCCGTCAGCTCGGGCTCGAGGGACCAGTCCGGCTCGGCGAGCGGCGCGCGGCGTACGCGCTTGAGGTTGTCGGCGGCGGCGACCTCGAGCTCGGTGGCGAGGTCGGGTGAGCCGGCCACCCCGCCGAGGTCGATCGCGTTGACGTCCATGTGGGAGGCCAGCCAGGGGCCGATCGTCTCGGCGGAGCCGGTGAGGATGTTGACCACGCCGCCGGGGACGTCGGAGGTGGCCAGCACCTCGCTGAACGTGACCGCGGGCAGCGGTCGGGCGTACGACGAGACCACGACGCAGGTGTTGCCGGAGACGATGACCGGGGCCACGACCGAGACCAGCCCGAGCAGCGAGGACGTCTGCGGCGCCAGCACCGCCACCACGCCGGTCGGCTCGGGGGTCGAGAGGTTGAAGTAGGGGCCCGACACGGGGTTGGCGTTGCCGACCACCTGGGTCAGCTTGTCCGCCCACCCGGCGTACCAGACCAGCCGGTCGACGGCGGCGTCGAGCGCCGACGACGCCTGCCGGGCGGTCAGCCCCTCGGTCGAGGACAGCGCGTCGACGAACTGGGGGCGCCGGTCCTCCATCACCTCGGCGATGCGGTAGATCACCTGGCCACGGTTGTAGGCCGTGCGGCCCGACCAGCCGGCGAACGCCGAACGCGCGGCCACGACGGCGTCGCGGGCGTCCTTGCGCGAGGCCAGCGCGGCGTTGGCGAGGAACCTGCCCTTGGCGTCGTTCGCGACGTAGGTGTGTCCCGACTCCGAGCGGGGGAACGCCCCGCCGATGTAGAGCTTGTAGGTCTTGCGAACGTCTGCGCGTGTCATCGGAGATATCCCTCGAGCCCGTGCTTGCCGCCCTCGCGGCCGTAGCCCGACTCCTTGTAGCCGCCGAACGGGCTGGCGGGGTCGAACTTGTTGAACGTGTTGGCCCAGACGACGCCGGCGCGCAGCTGGTTGGCCATCTTGAGGATCCGGGAGCCCTTGTCGGTCCAGATGCCGGCGGACAGGCCGTAGGGCGAGTTGTTGGCCTTCGCGACGGCCTCGGCCGGCGTCCGGAAGGTCAGCACCGAGAGGACCGGCCCGAAGATCTCCTCGCGCGCGATCCGGTGCGCCTGGTTGACGCCGGTGAACAGCGTCGGCGGGAACCAGTAGCCGTGGCTCGGCAGCTCGCACGGCGGTGACCAGCGCTCGGCGCCCTCGGCGTCCCCGACGTCGGAGAGCTCCCGGATCCGGGCGAGCTGCTCGGCGGAGTTGATAGCGCCGATGTCGGTGTTCTTGTCGAGCGGGTCGCCGACCCGGAGCGTGGCCATCCGCCGCTTGAGCCGGTGCAGCACCTCGTCGGCGACCGACTCCTGCACCAGCAGCCGCGAGCCGGCGCAGCAGACGTGGCCCTGGTTGAAGAAGATGCCGTCGACGATGCCCTCGATCGCCTGGTCGAGGGGTGCGTCGTCGAAGACGATGTTGGCGGCCTTGCCGCCGAGCTCGAGTGTGACTCGCTTGTCGGTGCCCGCGACCGTCCGGGCGATGGCCTTGCCGACCTCGGTCGAGCCGGTGAACGCGACCTTGTCGACGTCCGGGTGGCCGACGAGCGCCTGCCCGGTGCCGCCCGCGCCCGTGACGATGTTGACGACGCCCGGCGGCAGGTCGGCCTGCTGGCAGATCTCCGCGAACAGCAGCGCGGTGAGCGGTGTCGTCTCGGCCGGCTTGAGGACGACGGTGTTGCCGCACGCGAGCGCGGGCGCGATCTTCCAGGCCAGCATGAGCAGCGGGAAGTTCCACGGGATGACCTGCGCGGCCACGCCGAGGGACTGCTCCCCGAACCCGGCGTACCTGAGCTTGTCGGCCCAGCCGGCGTAGTAGAAGAAGTGGGCGGAGACGATCGGGATGTCGACGTCGCGCGACTCGCGGATCGGCTTGCCGTTGTCGATGGACTCGAGCACGGCGAGCTCGCGGGAGCGCTCGGCGATGATCCGCGCGATCCGGAAGAGGTACTTGGCGCGCTCCGCGCCCGGCATCTGCGACCACGAGCGGTGCGCCCGGCGGGCCGCCCGCACCGCGAGGTCGACGTCGTTGTCGTCGGCCTCGGCGATCTCGGCCAGCACCTCCTCCGAGGCCGGGTTGACCGTCTTGAAGGCCTTGCCGTGGCCGTCGACGAACTCGCCGTTGATGAACAGCCCGTAGGAGGCCTTGATGTCGACGATCGACCGCGACTCGGGGGCCGGTGCGTAGTCGAACGTGACGCGGGGGTCGGCACTCGTGGTCATGGTCAGTCCACCGTCACGTAGTCGGGGCCGGAGTAGCGGCCGGTCTTCAGCTTCATCCGCTGCATCAGCAGGTCGTTGAGGAGCGTGGACGCTCCGAACCGGAACCAGTCGGGGTCGAGCCAGTCGGGGCCGGCCACCTCGTTGACGGTGACGAGGTACTTGATCGCGTCCTTGGCGGTGCGGATGCCGCCGGCCGGCTTGACGCCGATCATGGTGCCGGTCGCCTCGCGGAAGTCGCGGACCGCCTCCAGCATCACCAGCGTGACCGGCAGCGTCGCCGCCGGCTGCACCTTGCCGGTGGAGGTCTTGATGAAGTGACCGCCGGCCAGCATCGCGAGCCACGAGGCGCGGCGTACGTTGTCGTAGGTCTGCAGCTCGCCGGTCTCGAGGATCACCTTGAGGTGGGCGCCGCCGCACGCCTCGCGCACCTGGGCGATCTCCTCGAAGACCTCGAGGTAGCGCCCGGAGAGGAACGCGCCCCGGTCGATGACCATGTCGATCTCGTCGGCACCGGCCTCGACGGCGTCCCTGGTGTCAGCGAGCTTGACGTCCATCGCGGCGCGGCCGCTGGGGAACGCCGTGGCGACCGCAGCCACGTGCACGCCGCTGTCGCCGAGCGCCTGCTTGGCGGTGGCCACCAGGTCGCCGTAGACGCAGACCGCCGCGGTCGACGGGCAGGTCGGGTCGGACGGGTCCGGCCGCACGGCCTTGGCGGCGAGGGTGCGGACCTTGCCGTCGGTGTCCTGGCCCTCGAGCGTGGTCAGGTCGACCATCGAGATGGCGAGGTCGAGGGCGTAGGCCTTGGCAGAGGTCTTGATCGACCGGCTGCTCAGCGCGGCAGCGCGCTGCTCGGCCCCGACCTGGTCGACCCCGGGCAGCCCGTGCAGGAAGCGGTGCAGCGAGGAGTCGGTCCGGGTGACGTCCAGGTCACGGAACGGTGTCGTCTCGACCTCGGACTCGCTCGTGACCATGCCGCCCAGCATAGGCTGGCTCGGCACACCCGAGACCATGGGAGGACCGGTGGCCGGCAGCGACTCGAACGGCGCGACTGTCGAGAAGTTCGCGCCCAACGGGGGCACCGTGGTCGCGGTGGTGGGCGGCCTCGTCGTGGCGGCGTTCGTGGTCGGCTGGGCCATCGACATCCATCGGGTCGCGCTCTACGTCCCCGCGGCCGCGCTGCTCGGCGGTGTCGTGCTCTACGCCAGCACCGTGCGGCCCCGGGTCCAGGTGCACGGCCACGACCTCGTGCTGCGCAACATGTTCAGCACTACCTGGCTCCCGCTCGCCTCGATCGACGAGCTCGCGGTCCAGCAGCTGCTTGCCGTACGTGCGGGCGGCAAACGCTACGTCTGCGCCGGCGTCGGCCGCTCGATGCGGCAGGCGATGAAGGGCTCGCCGATGCTCAAGGCCCGTGAGCAGGTCGGGGGTCTCCGGGGCGAGCTGGCCAAGGTCAGGGAGCCCGGCATCGACTACGCCGACTTCGTCGAGATCCGGCTCCAGGAGCTCGTCAACGAGGACCGCGCCCGGCGCGGCATCGCGAGGTTCTCTCCCGAGGCCGAGGAGCTGGCCAAGCAGATCCGCCGCGAGCCGGCCTGGCCGGAGATCGCCGCCCTGGCCGCGACGCTGGTCTTCCTGCTCGTCGCGCTGGTCGTCGCTTAGGAGTCGGTTGAACAAGGCGCTGGTGCCGCGTCTTGGTTGGCTCTTCTGAGGTATTCGAGCGCCCATGGCTACGCAGTTCGGCGGCCGCCCTCACCTCGCGTGCCTTGCCCACCCGCTTGCCGGCGGCCGCGCGGGTATCAGACCGGCACCCGCGGTCATGGGACCTCGCTGCGCTCGGCCGCTGGCGGCGCGCTCTGCTGATCTTGGGCAGTCCTTGACTGCGGGTCCCGGCCGGTCTGATACGGCGCGCTCAACGGCGGGGCTGCGCCCCGCCGCCGCATGCGCGGCCGCCTCGTTGCCACCTCGGTCACAGCAGACCCGGGGTCACCACTGGTGTAGCGACCCCTGCGCTTCTGCACCGAGATCTCGCTGTAGAAGTACCGGGGTCGGCTGAGGAGTGGTGGCTGCGAGCCTGTGGCGCCTCCCCGGTCCGGGTGGCGGTGACCTCTCAACGTCGTGGACGCCGAACCCGGGTGAGGACCCACCGCCACCCGGCGTGTCCTCGCCGACACGCCCAAGGGGCCGTGGCTGATCACCCCCTCGAGGCAACTCACCGGTTGAAGGCTCACCGACGCCCTGGCGGCGAGTCGCGATCGGGTAGGCGCGCAGGCACCGGCAAGCGGGAAAGCGCAAGACAGGGGCCGGGGCCCACGGATACGTCAGAAGAGCCTCGTTGTTCAGCAGACTCCTCGACGTTGACCACCACGCAGTTGCGGTCGTTGTCCGGGAACCTGAAGGACGCCCCCGACCCGCACGCGATCGTGGGTACCTGACTGAGGTGATCATCGCCTACCTGCTGCTGGCCGCGCCGGTCGTCGCGGCCGTGCTGCTGTGGGGGTCCTGGCTCTGGGTCGCCGTCGCCGTGGTGGTCGCAGCGGTGGAGTATGCGAGCCTGCGGAGATCGCAGCGGTTCTCCGCCCACTTCTGGCGGAGCATCGGCGTCACTCGACGCAGCACGCGCGAGCGCGGCGTCGAGCTGCTCTACGTGGTCAGCGCCGCGGCCGGTGTGGTGCTCCTGGCCGGGGCGCTGCTGGCCCTCCTCACCTCGACGCCCCGCCGCTGACTCGGGGTCGGGTCAGCTGCACTCGCCGGTGCTGGAGGCGGTGCCGAGCACGACCTCGAGCCCCCTCCGGTCGACGAGCCGGCCCGCAACCATGTAGGCGTCGTCCCCCCGGTAGCGGTAGTCGACGAACCGGGTCTCGCCGCCCGGCGGCGTCCACAGGTAGCGGAGCTCTCCGCTGGCCGTGTCGCCGCGACCCTGCCCGCGGGCTTCGAGGACGCGCAGGCCAGGGGTGCCTTGCAGTGCGGCGAGCTTGCTCTTCAGCTGGGGGTGGAGCGCGCCTTCTCCGCGGTAGCCCATGGTGAGCACGTCGGGTCGTAGCGCGGCGTTGAACCGGGCCTGCCCCTCAGGGCTGAGGACGAAGGACCAACCTCGCGGCGCCATGATGCTCATCTCTGCGCCCTGGGACGTCCAGGTCGTGGTGCGGAACTCCAGGTGGGTGCCCAGGGCCGGAGGTTCGCGCTGCTGATCCGCCCCGAGGGCGGGTGCGGCGGTGGCCAGGCAGCTCAGCACGGCTGCGAGGGCGGGGAGCGCGATACGTCGGTTCATGGCCGGTCCTCAGGGGCGGGAAGCAGTTCTCACCCGGTAGGACCACGCGCGGGGCCTGCAAGTTGCGGGATCAGCCGTGGCCCGAGTCGTAGCCCTGTTCGGGAGGCATCGTCGGAGACTTCGCTCGGCGCCATCTGTCCGGCAGCAGCGCGCGGCCGACGTTGACCAGTCCCCAACCGACGCCCAGGCCCGCCGGATAGACCATCAGGTTCGACAGCCACTCAGCGCTCGTGCCGTCAGTGACCGTTCCGACCACCGCAGCCAGGAGAGCAACCAGGAACCACCCGGCGGCCGAGACCGCCAAGGACTTCCTCGATCTGACCACGGGGAACTATCGCACCCGGCTCGAGGACGGGCGCAACCTCGAACCGAGCGACGGCTGCGACGTCCACGGTGGGTCCGAGTGCTCGGCTACAGCCCCAACGCCGCCTCGATGTCCTGACCCAGCGCATCCAGCCGCGCGGCGGCCGAGATCCGCGCTGCGTCCACGCCGGCCTCGGGCTCGACCGGGACGACGACCTCGAGGTAGCACTTGAGCTTCGGCTCTGTGCCGCTCGGGCGGACGACGACGCGGGCGCCGTCGGCGAGGTGGAAGCGCAGCCCGTCGGTGGGTGGGAGGTCGGCGCTCCCGAGGGCGAGATCGTCGACGCGCTCGACCGCGAGGCCGCCGAGCTCGGTGGGTGGGGTGGCGCGCAGTCGCTCCATCGCGGCGGTGATGAGTGAGAGGTCGGCGACCCGGACCGAGACCTGGTCGGTCGCGTGCAGCCCGTGCTGAAGGGCCAGGTCGTCGAGTACGTCGACCAGGTTCCGGCCGGCGGCCTTGGTCTCCGCGGCGAGCTCGCAGAGCAGCAGCAGCGCGGAGAGGCCGTCCTTGTCCTTCACGTGGTCGGGGTCGCAGCAGTAGCCCAGCGCCTCCTCGTAGCCGAAGGCCAGGTCGGGCACGCGACCGATCCACTTGAAGCCGGTCAGCGTCTCGACGTACGGCTGACCGGCCGCGGCCGCCATCCGGCCCAACAGGCTCGAGGAGACGATGGAGGTGGCCCAGGTTCCGGTACGGCCGCGGGCCATCAGGTGGTGCGCGAGCAGCGCGCCGACCTCGTCGCCGCGCAACATCCGCCACCCGTGGCCGGTCGGGATGGCGGCCGCACACCGGTCGGCGTCGGGATCGTTGGCGACGACCAGGTCGGCTTCGTACTCGGCCGCGAGCGCCAGCGCCAGGTCCATCGCGCCCGGCTCCTCGGGGTTGGGGAACGCCACGGTCGGGAAGTCGGCGTCGGGCTGCTCCTGCTGCTCGACCACCCGCGGCGTGGGGAAGCCGGCCGTCTCGAGCACCTGGAGTGCCGGCGCGCCACCGACGCCGTGGAGCGGCGTGTAGACGAGCGAGAGGTCGCGCGGCCCGTCGTCGGCGAGCTCCGCGACGGTGTCGAGGTAGCGGTCGACGATGTGCTCCCCGAGGACGGTGCCGCCCGGTCCCCGCGGAACGCTCGCCAGCGAGCCGATGGCGTCGATGTGGGCCGCGATCCCGGCGTCAGCGGGCGGCACGATCTGGCTGCCGTCACCGAGGTAGACCTTGTAGCCGTTGTCCTGTGGCGGGTTGTGGCTCGCCGTCACCATCACCCCGGCCGAGCAGCCCAGCTCGCGGATCGAGAACGCCAGCAGCGGGGTCGGCAGCGGCCGCGGCATGACCCACACCTTGAAGCCGGCGCCCGACATCACCTCGGCGGTGTCGCGCGCGAAGTCGTCACTGCGGTGCCGGGCGTCGAAGCCGACCACCACGGGGCCCGTCTCGCCCTGCTCCTTCAGGTACGCCGCCAGGCCGGCGGCCGCCCGGATGACCACGACCCGGTTCATCCGGTTGGGCCCGGCGCCGAGCGCGCCGCGCAGGCCGGCGGTGCCGAACTCCAGGTTGCCGGCGAACCGGTCCGCCAGCTCGGCCGGGTCCGCACCAGACTCCACGCCCGCGACCAGCTGCTCCAGCTCGGCCTTCGTGGTGTCGTCTGGGTCGTCGGCCGCCCAGGCGCGGGCACGCTCCAGCAGGACGTCGGTGGCCGCTGAGGTCGTCATGGAGCCGACACTAGGGCGTGTGACCGACCGACCGCCCGTGGCGGAGCTGGTCGCCGACCTGGCAGCCCGGCTCGGCGTCCCGCGCTTCGTCGCGCTGTGTACCGACCTGATGGCGGGCGCCGAGCGGGAGCAGTACGTCGAGGAGCTGCGCGCCCTCACCCGTCACGACTGGCGGCCGGGCGACGACGTCTTCGACCGCGAGATCTGGCACGACTACTGGCTGCGCACGTGGGGCGCCCGCGGCCTCCTGCACGTCTGGGACGACGCGGCGACCGACGCAGTCGTGCGGGGGCTGGGCGACGAGCACTGGCGGCCCGCCGAGATGTGCCTGAAAGTCGCGGCGAAGCACGAGGTGGCGGGCACCGGCGACGGCGCGGCCGCGCTCGCCGGGCACGAGCTTCCGCGGGTGCGCGCCCAGGCGATGCGAGCGCTGGCGGTCCAGGGCGACACCGAGCACCTGGCCGTCGTACGCGACCATCTCGACGACGGGGACGCCGAGGTGCGCGGCCAGGCGGCGCGCGCCCTCGACGCCCTCGAACGGCGACTGGATATCAGGCGTTGACGCTGCTCATGTCGGCGTAGCGGTCGCCGGCGACGGCGTCGCGGGGTACGGCGACCTCGAGCGCCTTGAGGTCCTCGGCCGTGAGCTCGACGGCGGTGGCGCCGACGTTCTCCTCCAGGTAGGGGATCCGCTTGGTGCCGGGGATGGGGGCCACGTCGTCTCCCTGGGCGAGCACCCACGCCAGCGCCAGCTGACCGGGCGTGCAGCCGTGCTCGGCAGCGAGCTCCTTGACCTTCTCCACCAGGCGGAGGTTGGCGTCGAGCGCGTCACCGTCGAACCGCGGGAAGCGGCCGGTCGCACGGGCGTCGTCGGCGTCCAGAGTCTCGCGGGTGACCGCCCCGGTGAGCATGCCGCGACCGAGCGGCGAGTAGGGCACCAGGCCGATGCCGAGCTCGCGGATCGTCGGCAGGATCTCGTCGTCGAGGTCGCGGGTGAACAGCGAGTACTCGCTCTGCAGCGCGGTGATCGGGTGGACGGCGTGTGCGCGGCGGATCGTGTCGGCCGCGGCCTCGGAGAGGCCGAGGTGGCGGACCTTGCCGGCTTCGACCAGCTCCTTCATCGCGCCGACGGTCTCCTCGATGGGGACGGTCTTGTCGACGCGGTGCTGGTAGTAGAGGTCGATGTGGTCCACGCCGAGCCGCTGGAGCGAGGCCTCGCAGGCCTTGCGGACATAGTCGGGAGAGCCGTTGATGCCGACCCAGCTGCCGTCGGGGTTGCGCTCGTTGCCGAACTTGGTGGCGAGCTGGACCTCGTCGCGTCGGCTCGCGATGGCCTTGCCGACGAGCTGCTCGTTGGTGAACGGACCGTACATGTCGGCGGTGTCGAGGAACGTCACGCCGAGGTCGAGCGCGCGGTGGATGGTGTCGATGCCGGTCTGCTCGTCGGTCGTGCCGTAGAACTCCGACATGCCCATGCAGCCGAGCCCGAGCTCGGAGACCTGGAGGGAGGAGGTGGTGCCGAGAGTGCGTAGTGGAAGTGCCATGTCCACCACTGAACTCCTTGGAGCGCGCTCCAAGTCAAGCGGCGGGCTCGGCGTCGAGCCGCGCTTCGTAGAGGCCGATCTTGTAGTCGATGGCGCCGAGGTGATCCTGCACCTCGGCGAGCCGCGCGAGCACCACCTGGCGATGGGCGCGCAACAGGTCCAGCCGTTCCTGCTCGTTGCCATCGCCGGCGCGGACCAGGTCGGCGTAGCGGCGTACGTCGCGGATCGGCATCCCCGTGGAGCGGAGCTTGGTGATCAGCCGGATCCAGCCGAGGTCCGCGTCGGCGTAGAGCCGGTGCCCGGAGCTGGTGCGGGGCACCGACCGCAGCATCAGCCCGTCGCGCTCGTAGTAGCGCAGCGTGTCGGGGGTCAGGCCGGTGAGCTCGGCGGCCTCGGCGATCGAGAGTCCTATGGTCACGACCCCAGTGTCATGCCTGGAGTGCACTCCAGGTCAAGACCGATCCAGCGCGGGTCGGTGGATGGCGGGCAGCGTGAAGTCGCCGCCGACCACGGCGTTCTCGGCCGCGTCGTCTGCTCGCGGCTCGACCCGGTCCGCCCACCGCTCGGCGTCGTCGAGCGGGTCGTAGCCCAGCGCCCGGCCCGGCGCCAGGTCCCACCACGCGCGGGTGTTGTGCGAGATGCCGTAGAGCGCCGCGAACCCCGGAGCCGGCGTGGTGAGCGCGGCCTCGACCATCCGGACGGCGTCGTCGTGGGAGAGCCAGGTGGCGAGGTGGCGCACCGTCCGGGGCTCGGGCTGGAAGGAGCCGATCCGGCAGCTGATGACGTCGAGGCCGTGCCGGTCGGCGTAGAGGCTCATCAGCGCCTCGGCCGAGGCCTTGGCGACGCCGTAGAAGGTGTCCGGCCGGAGCCGGGTCTCCACCGGGAGCAGCCCGTCGGGCTGCGCCGCCCGCCGCGCATGGCCGACTGCGTGGTTCGAGCCGCCGTAGACGAGCCGGCGTACACCGTGCTCCACCATGGCGTCGAGGAGTGCCGCGGTCGTGATGACGTGTGACGTGAGCGAGTCGGGAAGCGACGCCTCGCCCGGGTGCCCGGCCAGGTGCACCACGGCGTCGAGGCTCGACTCGGCCGCGAAGACGTCGGCCACGGCGTCGGCGTCCGCGCAGTCCGCGGTGTGCCAGGTGCAGTCGATGCCGTCGGGCTGGGGGACCAGGTCGAGGCCTACGACGGTGTGACCCCGGTCGGCGAGGCCGACCGAGACGACCCGGCCGATGCGACCGGCCGCGCCGGTGAGAAGGACTCGCACGGCAGCACGCTATCCGTCCTTGCGCCGGTGCACGGTGGCCGGCACGACACCGCAGTCGATGCCGGTCGGTCAGCGTGCCAGCGCCTCGGGTTCCACGTCGTAACGCTCGCTGTAGCCGCGGAACCGCGCGCGGACGCCCGCGTCGGTGAGCCCGAACTCGCCGACGTCGTAGCTGTGCGACCCGAACTCCCGCCGCGGGTGCTCGGCGAGGTGGCGCTCGACGGCGGCGAACGCACCGGGGCCGGGCTCGAGCCCGAGGCCGTCGTAGACCGACGTCAGGGTGCCGAGCGGGTCGCGGGCCAGGTCGGCGTAGGCGACGTCGAGGACGGGATGCTCGGGGCGTCGGGAGCGGAAGTCGTCGATCCGGCGCACCATCTCCTCCAGCGTGTCCTGCCAGTGCGCGGCGATGTAGTCGCGGTGGTCGGCGTCGGAGAACGTGCTGGACATGACCTTGACCAGGCTGCAGACCGAACCGACCAGGGCCACCGGATCGCGGTGCAGGAGCACCAGCCGGGCGTCGGGGTAGGTGTCGACCAGGGCGTCGAGAGCCAGCGCGTGGTGCGGGCTCTTCAGGGTCCAGCGGCCACGGACGCCGCCGCTCTGCAGCACCTGGAGGACCAGCCGGTGGTAGTCGTAGGCCGGCCGGTCGTCGGCGGCTCGCCACCACGCGCCGTACGTCGGGACGTTGGCGACCGCCTCCCAGCTGATGCTCTGGAAGGCCTGCCCCATCACGGCGATGCACTCGGTCGGATCGGACGCGGCCTCGTGGTGGATCGCGCTGATGGCCGGGTTGAGCATCTCCAGCATGTCGACGCCGCCCTGTGCGGCGTCCACGCGTGGGCCGCTGCGCCGGGTCTCCGGCGTCGGCGGCGGAGCGGAGTCCTGCGACTCCCAGGCGAGCAGCGCGCGGTTGGCAGGGTCCTGGTCGAGGAGGTTGGAGAGCAGGGTCGTGCCCGCGCGGAACATGCCGACCACCACCACCGGCGCCTCGATCCGCTCCTCGCGGACCTCGGGGTGCTGCTTTGCCCAGTCGACGACCTTGAGCCGGTTGACCAGCGCGGCGGTGACGGCTGGGGGCAGGGCGAGGCCGCCCAGCTCGTTGAGCCGGGCCTCCTCGTCGAGGCTGGCGACGTAGGTCTCCAGGCCCTCGCGGAAGCTCGGGGTCTCGGCGTCGCCGAAGTGCTCGAGGCCGGTCTGCTCGACCGCCGCGGCAACGATCTCGTCGGCGTTCATCTCGCCACGTCCACGACGCTCCGCCCCGACGTACGCCGGGCGGCGTGGTCCTCGAGGGCGGGCCCGACCTCCGTCAGGGCGATGGTCCTCCCGACGACGGGACGGACCGAGCCCGCGGCGACCAGCTCGAGCAGGTGCTCGTGCACGCGCTGTCCGACCTCGGGCGGGAAGGCGTTGATGCCGAAGCGGCGGAAGTCGCGTGGGGTGTCGAGGTAGGCGAGGAGCACGCCCATGACGGTCAGGTTCGCCATCGACACCTTGCGCAGTGGCCGCCCGGTGAGCCCGGACTCGGGGTCGTCGTTGAACCCGACGGCGAGGTAGCGGCCACCCAGGGCGCCGCAGGTCCAGAGCGTCTCGGTCTGCTCGCCCCCGATCGGGTCGAAGATGACGTCGGCGCCGCGGTCGGCGGTCTCGTCCATGACGACCTCGAAGACGTCGTCGGTCGTCTGGTCGATCGCGCGGTCCGCGCCCAGCTCCCGGCACAATGCGGCCTTCTCGGCGCCGCCGGCCACCGCGATCACCCGCGCGCCGGCGGCGACGGCCAGCTGGATGGCCGCCGTACCGACCGCGCTCGCGCCGCCGCGTACCAGCACGGTCTCGCCACGCTGCAGCCCCGCGCGCTCGTGCAGGGCGAGGTGGGAGACGTGGAACGGGATCGTGAACGCCGCGGCCTCGACGTCGCTCAGCTCCGGGGGAGCCGGCCACCACGAACCGGCGAGGGCCTGCTCGGCCAGACCGCCCAGGGACTGCGGGGTGAGCGCGACGACCCGCCGCCCCACCCACTCCTCGGCGCCCGGGCCGGCCGCCTCGACGATGCCGCAGACGTCCATGCCGAGGGTGAACGGCGGCTGCGCCATCACGGCCGCCACGCCGCCGCGACACCGCGCGATGTCGCCGAAGTTGAGCGAGGCGGCACTGACCGCGACCCGTACCTGGCCGGGGCCCGGCTCGGGCGGCTCGACCTCCTCGACGGCCACCGCCTCGGCGGGATCGGCGTGGCGGAGGACCCGGGCGGCGCGCATGCCGCGGACCGTACTAAGACGGCTCTTTAAACGTCAATGGTGGTGCGGCGACCATGCCGGCCGCCATGGCCACCAGGTTGGCGGTGAAGGTCGCCGTGTCGAGCTGCGCCCGACCGTGACCCCGCTCGACGGCGCGGGCCCGGTCGGCGACCGAGCGCAGGATGAACCCGGTCAGCAGCGACAGCCGCTCGGTCAGCACGGGCTCGGGGAGCTCGGGCATCCGCCGGGTGAGCAGGTCGTAGACCTCGTAGCCGCCGGTGCGGGCCAGCGCCGCGGCCACCTCGGGGTCGAGGGCCGCCTGGTCGGACTCGGCGAGCTCGGCGATCACGACCAGGTAGCACCGGCCCCGCCAGCCGGTCTCGGCCAGCTCCACGGCGGGTCGTACGACGGCCTCGAGGACGGGCGGGAGCTCGGTCTCCGGGGTCCGGGCGGCCCGGGCCAGCAGCTCGCCCTCGCGCTCGGCGAGGAACCCGGTGTACTGCTCCAGCACGGCGACCAGGAGCCCCTTGCGGGAGCCGAAGTGGTAGTGCACCGCGCCGCGGTTGCGCTGCCCGGCGCGGCGGGCGACCTCGAGCAGCGAGGCGCTCTCGACGCCCTGCTCGGCGAAGACCCGGGTGGCGGCGTCGACCAGCCGCCGCCGGGTGTCGCTCATGACGCCCTGGTCACAGCTTCGGGACGAGCTGGGAGAGCAGCGAGCCCATCCGCTCCGCGGCCGCCCGGCCGGCCTCGAGCACCTCCGCATGGTTGAGCGGCTCGCTGCCGATGCCCGCGGCGAGGTTGGTGACCAGGCTGATCCCGAGGATCTCCATGCCCGCCTCCCGAGCGGCGATGGCCTCCAGGGTGGTGCTCATGCCGACCAGGTGGCCGCCGATGATCCCGGCCATCCGGACCTCGGCCGGGGTCTCGTAGTGCGGGCCCGGGAACTGCACGTAGACGCCCTCGTCGAGGCTGGGGTCGACCTCGCGGCACAGAGCTCGGAGCCGGGCGCTGTAGAGGTCGGTCAGGTCGACGAAGTTGGCGCCCTCGATCGGCGATCGGCCGGTCAGGTTGATGTGGTCGCTGATCAGCACGGGCGTGCCCGGCGTCCAGCTCTGCTTCAACCCGCCGCACCCGTTGGTCAGCACGATGGTGCGGCAGCCGGCCCGGGCCGCCGTACGCACGCCGTGCACGACGGCGGCCACGCCCTTGCCCTCGTAGTAGTGGGTGCGGCTGAGGAAGACCAGCGCGGTGAGATCGCCCACCCGGACCGACCGGATCTTGCCCGAGTGGCCGGCCACCGCCGCCGCGCTGAAGCCGGGCAGGTCGGTCGTGGCCACCTCGGCGACGGTCTCTCCGAGCATCTCCGCCGCGGGGAGCCAGCCCGAGCCCAGCACCAGGGCGACGTCGTGGCGCTCGACTCCGGTCAGCTCGGCGAGCTTCGCGGCGGACTGGTCGGCGAGGGCGTAGGGGGATACCTCGGTCACTTGAGGCACCCTAATGTGTCGCCATGCTCGATCACGTCGGCATCAACTGCTCCGACCTGCCCGCCGCGGCTGCCTTCTACGACAAGCTTCTCGGGGCGCTCGGGTTCACCCGGCTGATGGACTTCGAGGTGGCGATCGGCTACGGCGCGACCAAGCCCGACTTCTGGCTCAGCGCCCAACCCGCCGAAGGACCGGCGTCCGGCCCGAACCGCGAGATCCACGTCGCGTTCGTGGCCAAGGACGCGGCCGCCGTCAGGGCGTTCTTCGAGGCGGCCCGGTCCGTGGGTGCCGAGGTGCTGCACGAGCCGCGGTTCTTTCCCGAGTACCACCAGGCCTACTACGGGGCGTTCGTCCGCGACCCCGACGGCAACAACGTCGAGGCGGTGTGCCACAGCGCCCAGCCGGGGGACGACCTGCGCTGATTGTTTACCCCTGCGAGCTCGGCCCCAGTCCGCGGCACGGGCCGCTGCGCAGGACTCACAAGCGGGTCGCTTGCCGGTCGCTGAGAAGGTCGACACGGTGTTGAATACCCCGGCGAGCTTCGGCCTGGATGTCCCCGACGACGCTCGCTTCGCTCGCAAACGCCCCGTCCGCTCGCTGAGGCTCGCTCCCGGGGCTGTCGTCGGGGCCACCAGGCCGATCGCCGGGCGCCTCGCTGCGCTCGGAAAGACCGGGTCGCTTCGCTCCCATCCACCAACCCCTGAGGGACCTCAGTTGGGAGCGCTACGTCGCCGGGGTCGCCAGCCAGGTGACGGGAGCGCAGCGACCCGGTTTGTCGCGGCGAAGCCGCGCGCCCCGCGATCGGCCAGGTGCCCGCGATGGACGGCGGAGCTGCGAGCGCAGCGAGCAGTCCGTCGCGGGCCCTGGCCGAAGCTCGCGGGGGTATCAGTCACAGCCCGCCCGACCGGCACGGCCGGGCACGCAGCGCGGCGACGTAGTCATCCGGCGCGTCGGCAGCCTCGGCGGCGGCGGCCAGCATGCCCAGGTAGGACGCGGAGGGCAGGCCACCCTCGTAGGCGTCGAGCACATAGGTCCACACCAGCATCTCCCCGGTGAGCGTGGAGACGCGCACCTTGGTCTTGCGGTAGAGGCCGGAGTCGGCGGCCTCCCAGCCGTCGAGGTCGACCTCGTCCTCGCGGGTCACGTCGTAGACCGCCACGAAGACCTGCTCGATGGGGTCCTCGACGATCGTCGAGAGGGCGCCGTCCCAGCCGAGATCCTCGCCGCCGAAGGTGAGCCGCCAGCCCGTCAGCCAGCCCGTGGTGGCCAGCGGCGAGTGCGGGCAGCGCTCGCCCATCCGTGCGGGATCCAGGTTGGTCCCGTAGGCGGCGTACAACGTCACGCCAGCAGGGTAGTGGGCCCCGTCACGGCGGGAAGGGACGCCACTAGGGTGGTGTTGTGAGTGACGTGACGCATTTCGATGTCCTGGTTCTCGGTGCCGGCCCCGGCGGCTACGTCGCAGCGATCCGCGCCGCTCAGCTCGGCAAGTCCGTGGGGATCGTCGAGGAGAAGTACTGGGGCGGCGTCTGCCTCAACGTCGGCTGCATCCCGTCGAAGGCCCTGCTGCGCAACGCCGAGATCGCCCACATCATCACCCACGAGAAGAAGACGTTCGGGATCGAGGGCGAGGCCACGATGGCCTACGGCCCGACCCATCAGCGCTCCCGCGGCGTGGCCGACGCCAGCGCCAAGGGCGTGCACTACCTGATGAAGAAGAACAAGATCACCGAGATCGACGGCTGGGGCACGCTCACGGGCCAGTCCGACGGCAAGCACGGCGCTAGTGTCGACAAGGACGGCGCCACGACCTCCTACACCGCCGACAACCTGATCATTGCCACGGGCGCGAAGGTCCGGATGCTGCCGGGCATGTCGGTGAGCCAGAACGTCGTCACCTACGAGGAGCAGATCCTCGACGCCGAGCTACCGAAGTCGATCATCATCGGCGGCTCGGGCGCGATCGGCGTCGAGTTCGCCTATGTGATGGCCAACTTCGGCGTCGACGTCACGATCGTGGAGTTCCTCGACCGGATGGTGCCGACCGAGGACGCCGACGTGTCCAAGGAGCTGCTCCGCGCCTACAAGAAGCTCGGCGTGAAGGTCCTGCTCTCGACCAAGGTCGAGAACGTCGAGGACACCGGCAGCGGCGTGAAGGTGACCGTCAGCCCGGCCGGTGGCGGTGACAGCCAGGTGCTCGAGGCGGACAAGATGCTGGCGGCGTTCGGGTTCGCGCCCCGGGTCGACGGCTACGGCCTCGACAAGGCCGGGGTCGCGGTCAGCGACCGGGGCGCGATCACGGTCGACGCGCGGGGTCGCACCAACGTCGAGGGCATCTACGCGATCGGCGACGTCACCGGCAAGCTGATGCTGGCGCACACCGCCGAGGCGATGGGGGTGGTGGCCGCCGAGACGATCGCGGGTGCCGAGACCATCGAGATCGACTTCGACATGATCCCGCGGGCGACGTTCTGCCAGCCGCAGATCGCTTCGTTCGGCTACTCCGAGGCGCAGGCGAAGGAGAAGGGCTACGACGTGAAGGTCGCGCAGTTCCCCTTCTCCGCCAACGGCAAGGCCCGCGGCATGGCCGAGACGGCCGGTTTCGTGAAGATCGTCGCTGACGCCGAGCACAACGAGATCGTGGGTGCTCACCTGATCGGGCCAGAGGTCACCGAGCTGCTGCCGGCGCTGACGCTGGCGCAGAAGTGGGACCTCACCGCCGACGAGGTGGCCCGCAACATCTTCGCTCACCCGACCCTGTCGGAGGCGATGAAGGAAGCCGTCGAGGGTATCGCCGGCCACATGATCAACCTCTGACATGGCCGACCACGTCGTCGTCGTCGGCGGCGGCCCGGGCGGCTACGAAGCCGCGCTGGTCGCGGCGCAGCTGGGTGCCGACGTCACGGTCGTCGACACCGACGGGGTCGGCGGCTCCGCGGTGCTCACCGACTGCGTGCCCAGCAAGACGCTGATCGCGACCGCCGAGCTGATGACCGACGTCGAGGGCGCCAACGAGCTCGGCGTGATGATCGGGGCCGACGGCGTGCAGGTCGACCTGGCCCGGGTCAACCAGCGGGTCATGGCCCTGGCCCGCGCACAGAGCGACGACATCGCCGGCCGGCTCGAGAAGGAGGGCGTCACCGTCGTGTCGGGTCGGGGCAGCCTGGCCGGGCCCGACCGGGTCGTCGTCGAGAGGGCCGACGGCCGCGAGGAGATCCTGCGCGCCCACGCCGTCCTGGTGGCGACCGGGGCGGCGCCGCGCACTCTGCCCACCGCCCAGCCCGACGGTGAGCGGATCCTGACCTGGGAGCAGGTCTACGACCTCCAGGAGGTGCCCTCCGAGCTGATCGTGGTCGGCTCCGGTGTGACCGGCGCGGAGTTCGCCTCCGGCTACCTCGCGCTCGGCATCCCCGTCACGCTGGTGTCCAGCCGCGACCGGGTGCTGCCCGGCGAGGACGCCGACGCCGCCGCCGTGCTCGAGGAGGTGCTCACCCGCCGCGGCATGACCGTGCTCTCCCGCTCGCGGATGGAGTCGGTGAGCCGCTCCGGGGACGTCGTGACGGTCACGCTGACCGACGGCCGGGCCGTCCAGGGCTCGCACTGCATCCTCGCGCTCGGCTCGGTGCCCAACACCGTGGACCTCGGCCTCGAGGAGGCCGGCGTGGTGCTCAAGGACGGCGGCTTCGTCAACGTCGATCGCGTCTCGCGCACCTCCGCCCGCGGCGTCTACGCCGCCGGCGACTGCACCGGCGTCCTGATGCTCGCCTCGGTCGCGGCCATGCAGGGCCGGATCGCGATGTGGCACTTCCTCGGCGACGCGGTGACCCCGCTGGACCTGAAGAAGGTCTCGTCCAACGTCTTCACCGCACCAGAGATCGCCACCGTCGGCTGGTCGCAGCGGGCCATCGACTCCGGCGAGATCGACGCCGAGGCGGTCATCCTGCCGCTGTCGGGCAACCCCCGGGCCAAGATGCAGGGGGTGCGCGACGGCTTCGTGAAGCTGTTCTGCCGCCCCGGCACCGGCATCGTGGTCGGCGGCGTGGTGGTCGGGCCCCGGGCCAGCGAGCTGATCCACCCCGTCTCGATCGCGGTCGCCGAGTCACTGACCGCCGACCAGCTCGCGCACGCGTTCACGGTCTACCCGTCGATGTCGGGCTCGGTCGCCGAGGCCGCCCGGCGGCTGCACCGCTTCCGCGCCTGACGGGGATCCGTCGGCGTCACTAGGCCGTGTTGGCAAACCCAGAGCGGCGCCAGCGCCGCCCAGGCACGCACGCCGGCGGCGTTGCCGACAACTTGGAAGACGTCCAATCTGCCCGCGCGCCGGCGCCAAGCCACCACCCCGGGTTTGCCAACACGCCCTAGCCTCCGGAGGCGCCTCCGCCCCCGTAGGGGTCCCGGCCCTGCTCACGCCACAAGGCATGTCGGAGGTTGAGGGTTCGCTGCTCCGAGGTGGCCCCGTCGTCGGCGGCACGCGAGGCGGCGACGACACCGGCGTAGGAAGCGCCGACGTGGCCCCACGCGACCCAGCGGTCGGCGATCCGCACCTGCCGGTCCGCAGCCAGCTCGACCCCCAGGTGTGAGGACGCCCTGCGGACCAGCGGCTCGAGTGCGACCACCTCCTCGGTGCTCGTCGCCGCCTCGAGTGCGGCGCGCGCGGCGGCGACCTCATGTGATGCCGGCGCCGCGGACTCCAGCTCGCGCAGCTCCTCGTGTGCGACCCGGCGCACGGTGCGGAAGGTCTCCTGTTCGGCCAGCGCGCGAGCCCTCCGGTCTCGGCGGACGTTGACGGGATTGAGCCGCATTCCTCGATGCTGCGCCGCTGCAGGCGCGGCGTCCATGACACAGCCGAGCCATTCCTCGCCGATGAGACGGGCCCTAGCCTCGAGGGATGTCCGTCCCGGTGCCTACTCAGCAGATCAGGTTCTGCGAGGCCCCCGATGGCGTTCGCATCGCCTACGCCGTCTCCGGCACCGGACCACCGATGCTGGTCTCGACCTGCTGGCTCAGCCACCTCCAGCACGACTGGGAGAGCCCGGTCTGGAGACACTTCCTCGAGGAGCTCGGCCGGTTCGTCACGATCGTGCGCTACGACGAGCGCGGCTACGGGCTGTCGGACTGGGATGTGACCGAGCACGGCCTCGAGGCGCGGATCGGCGACCTCGAGGCGGTGGCCGACGATGCCGGGCTCGACCGGTTCGCCCTCATGGGCATGGCCCAGGGCGGCCCACCGGCGATCGCCTACGCCACCCGCCACCCGGAGCGGGTGACCCGGCTGCTGTTCTACGGCAGCTACGCCGGGGCGGTCACGGGTGGCAGCGACACCGAGGAGGAGCTCGAGGCCTTCGCCCGGCTGATCAAGGTCGGCTGGGGACGGCCGCAGCACACCTTCCGGCGGGTGTTCACCTCGATGATGATCCCGGGTGCCACCGAGGAGCAGATGCTGTGGCTCGATGAGCTCCAACGGGTTGCGGCTTCTGCCTCGACCGCTTCCGAGGCGCTGCGCCAGCGCTCTCGTGCGAGCTGCGTGGAGCTGCTGCCGGACCTGGACGTGCCGACGCTCGTGCTGCACTCGCTCCGCGACCAGATGAACGACTTCGAGGCCGGGCGGCTGCTGGCGACGCGAATCGCTGGGGCACGCCTTGTGCCGCTCGACAGCGACAACCACATCCTGCTCGGCGACGAGCCGGCCTGGCAGGTCTTCGTCGACGAGGTACGCCGGTTCGTTGCGCCCGACGGCGTCCCCGAGCCGGCGACCAGCGGGCTGTCCGCACGCGAGCGCGAGGTCCTCGCGCTGGTCGCCGACGGCTGCTCCAACGAGGAGATCGCCGAGCGGCTGGTCCTCAGCGTGCGCACCGTCGAGCGCCACCTGCAGAACGTCTACACCAAGCTCGGCGTCCGCGGTCCGTCCGCCCGGGCCGCGGCCGCAGCCGCGCTCGCACGTACGTAGCCCACCGCCGCTGCGCCCGCAGGATGGGTGGCGGCGCGGACGCGCGTGGCCGACCGCCGTACCTAGGTTCACGGCCATGACCCAGACACAGCAGAACCCCCAGACCGACGACGCCGCCCTCAAGGCGCGGCATGCAGCCATGTGGGCGATGGGCGACTACCCCGCCGTCGCGACCCAGGTGATCGCCCCACTCGGTCCGGTCCTGGTGGAGGCGGCGGCCATCGGACCCGGCGACCGGGTCCTCGACGTGGCCGCCGGCTCTGGCAACGCCTCGATCCCGGCCGCGCTGGCCGGCGCGGACGTGGTCGCCAGCGACCTGACGCCCGACCTGCTCGAGACCGGCCGTCAGGCGGCCGAGGCCGTCGGCGCGACGCTGCGCTGGGAGGTGGCCGACGCGGAGGCGCTGCCCTATCCGGACGGCGGTTTCGACGCGGCCATCTCCTGTGTCGGCGTGATGTTCGCCCCCCACCACCAGCAGGCGGCCGACGAGCTGGTGCGGGTCGTGCGTCCCGGTGGCCGGATCGGGCTGGTGAGCTGGACCCCCACTGGCTTCATCGGTCGCATGTTCGCGACGATGAAGCCCTACGCCCCGGCGCCACCCCCCGGTGCCCAGCCGCCGCCGCTGTGGGGGGACGAGGCGCACGTGCGCGGACTCCTCGGCCACCACGTCACGGACGTCGTCGCCGAGGTGCGGTCGCTCCCGGTCGGCCGATTCGCCGACGGGGCGGCGTTCCGCGACTTCTTCAAGCGGACCTACGGGCCGACGATCGCCGTCTACCGGTCGCTGGCTGACGACCCCGCCCGCGCCGCCCAGCTGGACACGGACCTCGCTGCGCTGGGCGACCAGGCCATGGTCGAGGGCGAGATGGGGTGGGACTACCTCCTCCTCACCGCCCGCCGCAGCTGAGGGCCTCCTTGGGTCGGGCGCCTAGCCTGTTGACCCATGACTCGCTCTCGCCTGCTCGGGCTCGGCCTCGGCGTGACGCTCGCCCTGGCTACACCGCAGGTCGCCCAGGCCGAGGAGGTCACGGTCACCGGCCCCACCGCGTGGACGGTCACCGGCCACGGCTGGGGGCACGGCCACGGCATGTCGCAGTACGGCGCGCTGGGCGCGGCCAAGCAGGGGGTTGGCTGGAAGCAGATCCTCGGCTTCTACTACCCGGGCACCCGCCTGGGCCGGACCCATGGCCGGATCAAGGTGCTGATCACCGCGGACAACAAGGACGTGATGGTCGACGCCCGCGACGGACTGCGGCTGCGGCCGCTCAGCGGTCGCAAGCAGTTCGTGCTCGAGAAGATCCGGCCCCGGGCGACGCGGTGGCGGATCCTGCCCAAGGGCGAGCGCAGCATCGTCGAGTTCAAGGTCGGCGCTGGCTGGGCGAGGTGGACGTCGTTCTCGGGGGCCGCGGAGTTCAGCGCCGGCAGCCGGCCGGTCACGCTGAGGCTGCCGGGCCACGTGACCGCCGACTACCGCGGGGCGCTGCGCTCGGTCGACAAGCAGACCGTCAACGTGCTGCCCCTCGACCGCTACGTGCGGGGCGTCGTCGCCCGCGAGTCGCCCGCCTCCTGGCCCGCCGACGCCCTCCGCGCCCAGGCCGTGGCGGCCCGCACCTACGCGGCGTACGAGCGCGCCAACGCCACCGGCTCCTACGACCTGTGTGACACCAGCGCCTGTCAGGTCTACGGCGGCGCGAACGCCGAGGACCCCGCCACCGACGCGGCGGTCCGGGCGACCCGGGGTCGGGTGGTGACCTACCAGGGGCAGCCGGCGTTCACCCAGTTCTCCTCCAGCAACGGCGGCTGGACCTCGGCCGGGTCGCAGCCCTACCTGGTGGCGCAGCCCGACCCCTACGAGGCGGCGTCGGGCAACCCCAACGCCACCTGGACGGCAACCCTGACCAGCCACCAGATCGAGAAGATGTGGCCGCAGATCGGCACCCTCGGCCACCTCTCGATCAGCCGCGACGGGCACGGCGACTACGGCGGCCGGATCGTGACGGCCACCCTCTCGGGCGACGCCGGCTCGGTCACCGTGACCGGTGACGACCTGCGCACGCTGATCGGCGACGGCGGCAAGTCGACGTGGTTCCAGCTCACGCCGGCGCCGACGGCGACGCCGCGCGACGTGGTGGGCCGGGTGGGCCGGCTGCTCGGCTGGGGCTGAGCAGCCGGCCCTGCGGGTCAGACCGCGACGATGTTCGCGTCCATCGCCGAGAGCATCTCCGGCGTCACGTCGGCGACCCCGTGGTCGTCGCGTGCATGCCTGGCGACCTGCTCCAGGATCCGCTCCCGGCTCTCGTCCTCGAACCGTGCCGAGCATCCGGGCACGGCGTCGCCGCAGGAGAGTCTGAACTTCATGGGTTACCTCCTTGGTGGGGAATCGGTCCTGGCCGGGTCGGCTCAGGTCGCGATCGCTGGTTCACGTGGCAGGCGGACGAGCAGGGCGGTGCGCTGGTCCTCGCCCTCGGCGCCGAGGAAGCCCCCGTGCGCCACGGTGAGCGCCCGCGCGGTGTAGAGCCCGAGCGTCACCCCGGTCGAGTCGTCGTTGGCGCCGAAGGGGTCGAACATGGCCTGGAGCACCATCGGGCCGATCTGGACGCCCTCGCGGACGACCCGGATCTCGTGCCACGACCCCGTCTCGACCACGTCGATGTCGACCCGGTCGGGCGCCGGGTCGCGGTGGGCGGTCGTCCAGAGGTCGGTCAGCACCCTGCCGAGCAGCTTGCGGTCGGCGTGCACGGTGAGGTGGGCGCCCTCGCGCACCGACGGACTCCCGGGGAGCTCCCTGGCGAGGCCGGCCACCTGGACCGGCTCGATGCTGACCGGAAGCCGGCCCAGCGACACCGCCGCCGCCAGCTCGACGTCCAGCACGTGGTCGGTGAGCCGGGTGAGCGCGTCGAGGACTCGGTCATGGGCCGCGTCGACCTGCTCGTCAGGGATCTCGCCCAAGGAGAGGAGCGTGGCCCATCCCTTCGCGGCCGTCAGCGGCGTCCGGAGCTCGTGGGCGAACGCCGTCATGAAGCGGTCGCGCTGGCGCGCGGCGTCGGGGTCGGGCCGGTTGGTGACGGCGACGGACCCCGCGACGACGAAGTCGCGCACCCAGCGGTCGAGGAGGGAGGGGTCGATGTCCCACTCGTCGGCCACGTCGTCGACGGTGCGGCCGGCCAGCACCGCGAGGACCATCGAGACCCGGTGGTCGACATCGGACTGCTCCACGGCAGGCCCGACGTCCGGCTGCTCGGCCCGGTCACTGGACACGAGATGCGGGTACGCCGTGCTCGCTGCTCCGGTCATGCCACTCCCTCCTCACGTCGTCTCGGCCGCTCAGTAGGAGTAACCCCAGGGGCTCGCGCTCCCGAACGCATAGGCGACCGGGGGCGATGCTCCGTTGTGCGAGGCACAGAACGAGTCGCGCGTCGCGGTGGTGTTGACGAGCGGGATGTAGGACTGGCTGTTCAAGATGCCCTGAGCGATCTGGTTGGCCTGGGTCTCGATGTTGGCCGACACGAGCGCGCGGGCGGCGGCGTCGGGCGCCGAGACCAGAGCCTCGGCGTTGCGCCAGGCGTTCTCCCGCCACTCCGAGACCATCTGGAAGAGCGCGGCGTTGCCGATCCCCCAAGGGTCGGCCGTGTCGTCCATGGACGGGTCGAAGCGGGCCGCGAACTCGGCGATCAACGGCGCGGTCGCGTCGTAGAGCCACGCCTCGACGGCGTCGTAGTCGGGCTTGCGGCTGGAGCCGTCGGGTGCCACGAGGCCCACGGCCGCCATGACGTAGGGCAGGTCCCGGTTGATGTGGGCGTTCATCCCGAGCAGCAGGTCGCCGCTGCCGTTGACGCGCTTGCTCTGTGCGGCGTCGAGAGCGGTGAGCCACGCCTGCGGGACCGCGGACCGGTTGCCGGCCGCCCAGTCGTAGTAGGCCGAGGTGTAGTAGCGGGCGAAGACCGCGTCGACGTGGTTGAAGTAGGGCACGTCCTGGTAGTAGCCGGGGATCGCGCGGGTGTAGCCGTAGAGCTGGGTCATCCGCACGTAGGCCCGCGCGAAGATCGCGTTGTGGCTGCAACTGCTCGCCGTCTGGTCCGCGATCCGGCTCTGCTCCTTCAAGGTGGCCTGGAGGCAGTTGGGCCGGCCCGCCACGCAGTCGTTGTCGCTGCTCGGCACGTAGGCGTCGGTCCAGCCCGCCAGGTACGACGACCACGGAACGTAGGGCACGACGTCGGCGTGCGCCGGACCAGCGGTCGCGAGACCCGTCATGGAAATCGTCAGCGCGGCTACGGTCGCCGCGAGGATTGCGCGCATCAGTCTTCCGACCTCTCCCCCCGTGAGCGGGAACATACTGCTCGGAGGCACGGTCGTTCACGGTTTTGCCAAACCGTTGCTCTGGTGTGGTGGTCGACCTTTGGCAAGGCCGGGTTGTCAGCCCAGGACGAGGACCAGGTCGCCGCCGTCGACGGGCTGGGTGCCGGTGATCGCCAGGCGCTCGACGATGCCGTCGACGGGGGCGGTGATCGAGGCCTCCATCTTCATTGCCTCGATGGTCGCGACCACGTCGCCGGCGCTGACCTTGTCGCCCTCGGCGACCACGGTCGTCACCGCGCCCTGGAACGGCGCGGCGACGTGGCCGGGCCTCGTCGGGTCGGCCTTCTCGGCGGCGGCCACCTCGGAGGCGACGGCCCGGTCGCGGACGCTGATCGGCCGGAGCTGGCCGTTGATCGTGGCCATCACCGTCCGGTAGCCGCGCTCGTCGGGCTCGCTGATCGCCTGCAGGCCGAGGATGATCGTCTTGCCCTCCTCGATCGTGACCTCGTGCTCCTCGCCGTAGCGCAGCCCGTAGAGGTAGTCGATGGTCGGCAGCACCGCGACGTCGCCGAACGTCTCGCGGGCCTCGAGGAACTCCCGCGTCGGCCCGGGGAAGAGCAGCTCGTTGAGGGTCTCGCGGCGCGTGCGCGGGCTGCCGTCGGCCAGCGCGGCGGACTGCTCGGAGCTGAGCTCGCTGGCCGGTGGCTTCCAGGTGCGGCCCGCGAGCGCCTTGCTCCGGAACGGCTCTGGCCAGCCGCCCGGAGGGTCGCCGAGCTCGCCGTTGAGGAAGCCGATCACCGAGTCGGGGATGTCGAACCTGGCCGGGTTGTCCGCGAACTCGGCCGGGTCGGCACCCAGCCCGACCAGGGCGAGCGCGAGGTCGCCGATCACCTTCGACGACGGCGTCACCTTCGGAATGTCGCCGAGGATGTCGTTGGCGGCGGCGTACATGTCCTCGATCTGTTCGAACTTCTCTCCGAGCCCGAGGGCGATCGCCTGCTGACGCAGGTTGGACAGCTGGCCGCCGGGGATCTCGTGGCGGTAGACCCGGCCGGTCGGGGAGGGCAGCCCGGACTCGAACGGCGCGTAGACCCTCCGGACCGCCTCCCAGTAGGGCTCCATGGCGTTGACCGCCGCGAGCGACAGGCCGGTCTCGCGCGCGGAGTGGTCCGTGGCCGAGACGAGCGCCGAGAGGGGCGGCTGCGACGTGGTGCCGGCCATCGAGGCGCAGGCGGCGTCGACGGCGTCGACCCCCGCATCGATCGCGGCGAGCAGGGTGCCGAGCTGCCCGCCGGCGGTGTCGTGGGTGTGCAGGTGCACCGGCAGCTCGAACCGGTCCCGGAGCGCGGTCACCAGGGTGCGAGCGGCCGGGGCGCGCAGCAGCCCCGCCATGTCCTTGATCGCCAGCACGTGGGCACCCGCGTCGACGATCCGCTCGGCCAGCCGCAGGTAGTAGTCGAGGGTGTAGAGCGACTCGTCGGGGCTGGACAGGTCGCCGGTGTAGCACAGCGCCACCTCCGCGATCGTGGTCCCGGTCTCGCGGACCGCCTCGATCGCCGGTCGCATCTGCTCGACGTCGTTGAGCGCGTCGAAGATCCGGAACACGTCGATCCCGGTCGCTGCCGCCTCCCTGACGAACGCCGTGGTGACCTCGGCCGGGTAGGGCGTGTAGCCCACCGTGTTGCGGCCTCGCAGCAGCATCTGGAGGCAGATGTTGGGGACGGCCTGGCGGAGCGCGGCCAGCCGCTCCCAGGGGTCCTCGGCGAGGAAGCGCAGCGCCACGTCGTAGGTCGCGCCGCCCCAGCACTCGAGCGACCACAGCTGGGGTGTGCTGCGGGACAGGTGGGGCGCCACGGCCAGCAGATCGGTGGTGCGGACCCGGGTCGCCAGCAGCGACTGGTGTGCGTCGCGGAAGGTGGTGTCGGTGACGGCGACGTCGTTCTGCTCCCTCAGCCGGCGCGCGAACGGCTCCGGGCCGAGCTCGAGCAGCAGCTGCCTGGTGCCGTCGGGGGCGGGTACGTCGAGGGAGAGGTCCGGCAGCTTGACGACCGGGTCGACGGTGACCGGCGCGGCGCCGTGCGGCTGGTTGACCGTGACGTCGGCGAGGTAGGTCATCAGCTTGGTGCCGCGGTCGCCACTGGACCGGGCCTGCAGGAGGTGGGGGTGGGTCTCGATGAAGCTGGTGGTCACCTGTCCCGCCCGGAAGTCCGGGTCGTCGAGGACCGCTTGTAGGAACGCGATGTTGGTGGTCACGCCCCGGATCCGGAACTCCGCGACCGCGCGCCGGGCCTTCGCGACGGCGTCCTCGAACGTCCGACCCCGGCACGTCAGCTTGGAGAGCAGCGAGTCGAAGTGCGCGGAGATCTCGGCGCCGGTGTAGGTCGTGCCGCCGTCGAGCCGGACGCCGCCGCCGCCGGGGGAGCGGTAGGTCGTGATCACGCCGGTGTCGGGGCGGAAGTTGTTGGCCGGGTCCTCGGTCGTGATCCGGCACTGCAGGGCGGCGCCCCGGACCGTGATCCGCTCCTGGCTGAGCCCGAGGTCGGACAGCGTCTCGCCGGAGGCGATCCGGAGCTGGGCCTGCACCAGGTCGACGTCGGTGATCTCCTCGGTGACCGTGTGCTCGACCTGGATCCGCGGGTTCATCTCGATGAACACATACGGTGGGGGGACTTCGTCCCCCCACGCCCCCCGGTGCGCCGCCACTGCTCTGGAGTCCAGCAGGAACTCGACGGTGCCGGCGTTGCGGTAACCGATCTCGGTGGCGAACCGGACGGCGTCGGCGCACATCCGCGCCCGCAGCTCCGGGTCGAGATGCGGGGCCGGGGCGATCTCGACGACCTTCTGGTGCCGGCGCTGGACCGAGCAGTCGCGCTCGTAGAGGTGGATCACGTTGCCCTCGCCGTCGGCGAGGATCTGGACCTCGATGTGCCGCGGGTCGACCACGGCCTGCTCGATGAAGACCGTGGGGTCGCCGAAGGCACCCTCGGCCTCGCGCATGCAGGTCTCGACCGCGTCGCGAAGGTCCTTGGCGTCCTCGACCCTGCGCATCCCCCGGCCGCCCCCGCCGGCGACCGCCTTCACGAACAGCGGGAACGGCAGGTCGCGCGCGGCCTCGACCAGCGCGTCGGGATCGGTGCCGGGCGCGACGCTCGCCAGGGTCGATACGCCGGCCGCCCGCGCCGCCGCGATCGCGCGCGCCTTGTTGCCGGTCAGGGTCAGCACGTCGCTGGTCGGCCCGACGAAGGTGATGCCGGCGTTGGCGCAGGCCTCGGCCAGCGCCGGGTTCTCGCTGAGGAAGCCATAGCCCGGGTAGACCGCGTCGGCGCCCGCGCGGACGGCCACCGCGACGATGCCGTCGGGGTCGAGGTACGCGCGCACCGGGTGACCGCGCTCGCCGATCTCGTAGGCCTCGTCCGCCTTGAGGCGGTGCTCGGACCACCGGTCCTCGTGCGGGAACACCGCGACCGTGCGAGCCCCCACCTCGTAGGCGGCCCGGAACGCGCGGATGGCGATCTCCCCGCGGTTGGCGACGAGGACCTTCGAGAACATGTTTTGAACGTTACAAGCGCGAGCCCCCCGGGGTCAGCCCGCGCGACGGTCCGTGGACAGCCGCCCGGAACCGGACCCGATCCGTCACGTTCTTGGCCGTCGCACACACCTGGATGCATGAACGCACCGACGATCGAGCCCTACGACGGGCCGCGCGAGGACATCATCTGGTCGTTCCGGCTCGCCGAGGACTCAGCGGAGGCACTGGCTCGCTACATCGACATCGGCACGGTCTGGGTGGCCCGCGCACGCGACGACACTGTGGTCGGGCACCTGCAGGTGGTTGCGGACGGCGACACCTGGGAGATCCGCAACACCGCAGTGGCCGAGCAGCGGCAGGGACAGGGGATAGGGAGCCGGCTGCTCGAGCACGCGGTCGCGGAGGCACGCCGGGCCGGCGTCCGCCGAGTAGTGGTCGCCACCGCTGCGGCGGACATCGGCAACCTGCGGTTCTACCAACGCTGCGGTTTCCGCATGGAGCGCGTGGTCCACGACGCGTTCGGTCCCGCCTCCGGCTACCACGACCCCATCGAGATCGACGGGATCCCGCTGCGCGACCAGGTCTGGTTCGCCAGGGATGTGTGAGGCTCAGCCTCGAGGCTCAGCTCGCCTGCAGGGGCGCACCGGCCCGGCGCGGCCCGAGCAGCTGGGCCTCGAGGGTCTGCGGGTCGAGCGGGTGGGCCATCAGGAAGCCCTGTGCCTGGTCGACGTGCGCCTCGCGGAGGGTGTCCATCTCGTCGGTGGTCTCCACGCCCTCGGCGAGGGTGCAGAGCCCGAGCTTCTTGCCGAGCTGGACCAGGGTGTCGACCAGCGCCTCGGACTCCGGGGAGGTGTCGACCCCGGTGGTGAAGCAGCGGTCGATCTTGAGGCAGTCCACCGGGAACTGGCGCAGGTAGGCGAGCGAGGAGTAACCGGTGCCGAAGTCGTCGATGGCGATCCGCACGCCGAGGTCCTTGATGGCGCGCAGCCGGGTGGCGACCTCGTCGACGTTGCGCATCAGGGCGCTCTCGGTGACCTCGATGATCAACGCGGTGGCCGGCAGTCCGCTGAGCCGGAGTGCCGCGCGTACGTCGTCGACGATGGTGTCGTGCTCGAGCTGGCGTGCCGAGACGTTGACGGAGACGTCGAGGAGGTCGCCGTGGCTGTGCCAGGTGGCGGCCTGCCGGCACGCCTCGTGGAGCACCCATCGGCCCACGTCGCCGATGTGGCCGATCTGCTCGAGGATCGGGATGAACTCGTCGGGCCCGACCAGCCCCCTGGTCGGGTGGTCCCAGCGCAGGAGCGCCTCCACCCCGACCAGGCTCAGGTCGTCGAGTCGGTAGATCGGCTGGTACACGACGCGGTACTGCCCGGCGGTCAGCGCCGAGCGCAGGTCGAACTCGAGGTCGGTGCGCCGGCTGATGTCGCTGTGCATGACGGGGTCGAACATCGCGTAGCGGTTCTTGCCCGCGGACTTGGCCTCGTAGAGCGCCACATCGGCGTCGCGCAGCAGGGCGCCGGCGTCGGGACGGTCGCCGGTGGCGACGCCGATGCTGACGTTGACGGTGATCGGCAGCCTCGACTCCTCGAGCTCGAACGGCTGGCTCAGCATGTCGAGCAGCCGTTCGGCGACCAGCTCGGGCGCGACCTCCGAGGCGCTGCCGTCGAGCAGGACGACGAACTCGTCGCCGCCCATCCGGCCGATCGTGTCCCCGCCGCGCAGGGCGGTGGCCAGCCGAGCGGACACCGCGACGAGCAGGCGGTCACCGGCGCCGTGCCCGAGTGTGTCGTTGATGTTCTTGAAGTCGTCGAGGTCCAGGAACAGCGCGGCACCAGTGGCGTGAGTACGCCGGTTGCGCTCCAGCATCTGCTCGGCGCGGTCGAGGACCAGGGCCCGGTTGGGCAGCCCGGTCAGGGCGTCGTGCAGGGCCTGGTGGTGCAGCTCCCGGGTGCGCTCCTCGAGCTGTCGGCGGGCACGCTCGCGGCCGGTGCCGAGCACGTAGAGGAGGAGCCCGAGCAGCACGCTGACCGCGATGCCGGAGGCCAGCAGGAGCAGCGCGTCACCGTCGAGGACGCCGCCGGTGTGCACGACCCCCGAGGTGTGCACGCTCCAGCCGTTGCCGAGGTCGACGGCGACCGTCTCCTGGTCGGCCTGGGACTTGCCGTAGCGGAAGGAGACGTCGGATCCGTACTCGTGGTACATCAGCGAGACGGACATTCCTGGCTCGTCACTGACGGCACGCTGCAGCAGCACTGTCGGGTCGACCTGGGTCACCACCCAGCCGGCGAAGGCGGTGCGACGCCCGGCGGCTGTCGCCGGCACCCCGCCGCCGAGGTAGATCGGCGTCTCGATCGCGAGCTGGGCCTCGCCGCCGGTCCGGTAGGGCAGGTAGAGCCCGCGGCCGGTGTCTCGGGCGACCATGAGCGGGGTCTTGAACAACGGGTTGGCGCAGTAGTCGAGGCCGGCCGGCGAGGCGGGCAGAGCGGCAGTGCGGACCCCGGCCGCCACCAGGCAGTAGTCCGACCGCTGCCCGGGTGGCTCGAGCTGGAACGTGCCGTCCGGGCCGAGAGGGGCGCGCGGGTCGGCCTCGGCCTGGGCGGCGAAGGTGGGCAGGTCGGCGGCGTCCACCAGCTTGAGGACCGCGAGCCCGCCCATCTCCGGGTAGCGGTAGAGGATCTGCGAGGCAGCGGCCCACGACTCGAAGGAGGCGCGGGTCAGGTGACGGCCGGCGACCAGACCGCCGGCGTCGACGACCGCGTCGTTCTCGTGCTGGAGGGCCAGTTGCAGCGTCGAGGCGACCTTGGCCGAGGAGTGCTGGAACGTCCGGTGGGCCTGGTTGGCCTGCGCGTCGGCCACGGCGTGGGCGGCGGCCAGAGAGGCGACGATGCCGCCGAGGGTGAGCACTGCGGCGGTCACGGTCCAGGTGAGGCCGCGGCGCGAGCGACGTCCAGCCGAACCTCCGGTGACTTTGGGGCGCGGCTCGGAGGGCGCGGCCATCGCAGCCCTCCATCCCCCGATTCGGACATTCTTTTTGGGGACGCCCGCGGCCGCGGCTCCCTATCCACGGCCTGCAGGCATCCGGCGACCTCATCGGTCGCCGACGGCGGTGGCTTAGCAGAACTGCGCGTCGATGTGTGATCCGCCGGCGAACCGGTCCGTCAGCAGGGCGGTCAGCGCGGTGGTCAGCAGGGTGGTCAGCGCACAGGGACGGCGGGCTCGAGAGCCGGGTGCTCGTGGGACCGGCGCTCGCCGATCATCCGGACGAGGGTCAGCAGGCTGGTGGCGACCACGCCGGCGAAGCCGACCAGCGCGAAGAGCGCGATGATGCCGACGCCGACCCAGCTCACCAACTCGACCATGAGGCCAGGCTAGGCACGCTCGGCCCGGTCCGCAGGCGAATCGCCGAACTCGTCCCGGCTGCTCGCTCAGGTGCCCTGACGAGACGCGGCGGGTGAGGTCGAGGGACGAGTGGGTGCGAGGAACTGCTCCTCGAACGTCCGGGGGTCGAGCGGCCGCGACATCAAGAAGCCCTGGGCCTGATGCACGTTGGCGGTGCGCAGGATGTCCATCTCATCGGTGGTCTCCACGCCCTCGGCGAGGGTCGAGAGCCCGAGGTCCTTGCCGAGCTGGACCAGGGTGTCGATGAGGGCCCGCGACTCGGGTGACGAGGTGACCGCACTCGTGAACGCGCGGTCGATCTTCAGGCAGTCCACCGGGAACTGGCGCAGGTAGGCCAGGGAGGAGTAGCCGGTGCCGAAGTCGTCGACGGCCACGCGCACGCCACCCAGCTGCTTGATCGCTCGCAGCCGGTCAGCGGTCGCCTCGACGTTGCCCATCAGGGCGGTCTCGGTGATCTCGATGATCAGGGAGCTGGGGTCCAGGCCGCTGGACTCGAGCGCGTCCCTGACGTCATCGGCGATCGAGTCGTAGTCCAGCTGGCGCGCGGAGACGTTGACGGAGACGTCCAACGTGTCCCCGCTCGCGTGCCAGACCGCCATCTGCTGACACGCCTGGTGCAGGACCCAGCGACCAACCTCGCGGATCAGGCCGGTCTGCTCGAGGATGGGGATGAACTCGTCGGGTCCGATCAGTCCCCGGCTCGGGTGGTCCCAGCGAAGCAGCGCCTCGACGCCGACGATCGTGAGGTCGGTGAGGTCGTAGATCGGCTGGTAGACCAACCGGTACTGGCCGCTGGAGAGTGCCGACCGCAGGTCGAACTCCAGGTCCGTGCGGCGGCTCATGATGGTCTGCAGGTGGGGATCGAAGGTCTCGTAGCGGTTCTTGCCGGCGGACTTGGCTTGGTAGAGCGCGATGTCGGCGTCACGCAGCAGCTGGCCGGCGGTCTCGCGGTCACCGACCGCGATGCCGATGCTGAGGTTGACGATCAGCGGCATCGACACGTCGTCGAGCTCGAACGGCTGGCCCATGAGGTCGAGCAGCCGTTGGGCCACGAGCTCAGGCGCGACGTCCAGCGAGCTGCCGTCGAGCAGGACCACGAACTCGTCGCCGCCCATCCTCCCGATCGTGTCCGCTTCGCGCAGGGCGCTCGACAACCTGGCCGAGACGGCGTTGAGCAGCTGGTCGCCAGCGCCGTGCCCCAGGGTGTCGTTGACGTTCTTGAAGTCGTCGAGGTCGATGAAGAGGAGAGCCCCGTCGGCGTCGAGGCGGCGGTCCCGGGCCAGCATCTGCTCGATGCGGTCCATCACGAGCGCTCGGTTCGGGAGCCCGGTCAAGGGGTCGTGAAGAGCCTGGTGGTGCAGCTGGCTGGTCCGCTGCACGAGCTGTCGTCTGGCCCGTTCACGACCGGTGCCCAGCACGAACATCAGGAGGCCGAGCAGCAGGCTCAGGACGATCCCTCCGAGCAGCAGTGCGAGCGCGAGGCCGCGGGTGAGACCGGCGGGCTCGATGGGCGCGAAGGTCTGCACCTTCCATCCGTTGTGCAGGTCCACCGTGGCCGACTCGGCGTGCTGCGGGGTCCGTCCGCTGGTGAAGGACACGTCGGAGGTGCCCACGTGGTAGCGCATGGCGACAGACATCTCCGGGTGCCCGATCAACGCCCGGTAGAGCAGGATCGCCGGGTCCATCTGGGTGGCGACGATCCCGGTGAAGGTCGCCTGGCGGGCCGCCAGCGTGGTGGGCGTGTGGCCGCCGCTGTAGAGCGGGGTCTGGATGGCGAGCCAGGTCTTCCCGTCGGCGGCGTAGGGAGCGTAGGCGCCCTCACCGGAGTCCCGGGCATAGAGCAGAAGAGCCTTGACGGTCGGGTCCGCGCAGTAGTCGTAACCGGGCGGGGGCGGCGGGGTGGCGCGGGTCGAGAGGCCGGCCGCGCGCAGGCAGTAGAACGGCCTGGTGCCGCCAGGGACCACCTCGAACGTCCCGTCCCCGGGCAGTGGGGTCGTGGGGTCCGCCTCCGCCTGCGCGGCGAACGCCGGTAGGTCGGCGTCGTTCACGATCACCAGTGACGCAATGCCGGAGATCTCCGGATAGCGCTCGGGCACGCGCGCCGCGGCCGCCCAGTCCTGGAGCCTCGACTGGAAGACGCCGCGACCGCTGAGCAGGCCGCCCGCGTCGACGACGAGGTCGTAGTCGTGCTGGATGGCGAGCTGCAGGGTCGCGGCGATGCTGGCCGACGACGCCTCGAACGCGTGGTGCGACCGATCGGCCTCGGAGCGACTCTCGACACCGGCCGCGAGGACGGAGCCCACCACGCCGGCGGCGATCAGCGCCACGGTGGCACCCGCCCAGACATGGTGCCGACGGGAGCGGCGGGCCTGGTAGGCAGCGGCCGGTGCGGCGTTGGCCGTTGCGTTGGTCGACCAGGTCCTCATGTTGCTCCAAACACCGATTCACGGTCCGCCTCGAACATGGCGGTCAGTACCTCAGACCGGCGTGGAAGCCACCTGTTCAAGGTGCCACACATCCACAACGCTCGGGGGGTTATGTGAATGTGGCGCCGACGACCCGGAAGGGTTGAGACGGGGTCCCGCAGCGCGCGACTGCGAGGATGGCGCGGTGCGTCGTGCCGTGGCCCCTCTGCTCGCGGTGACGGTGGCGTTGGTGCTGGCGGACTCGGCGGTCGTGACGCTCGCGCTGCCCGACATCCTTCAGCGGCTGCACACCTCCGTCGGGCAGGTCGCGTGGGTGCTGATCGCCTTCAACCTGGTGCTCGGCCTCGCCGCGGTGCCGACGGCGATGGGTTTCGCGCGCGTGCAGCCCCGCCTGGTCGGCGCCGTCGGCATCGCGGTCTTCGCCGGCTCGTCGGCCTGGTGCGCGCTGGCGCAGTCGATCGACGTGCTGATCGCCGCTCGGTGTCTCCAGGCGGTGGGGGGCGCGCTGGCCCTGGTCGGTTGCCTGGAGCTGCTGGTCGCCGACTACGGCGAGCGCCGCGGGGTCGCGACCTGGGTGGCGGCCGGCGTGGTCGGTACGGCGTCCGGGCCGGTCGTGGGCGGGCTGCTCACCCAGGCCTTCGCGTGGCAGGCGATCTTCGTGGTGCAGGTGCCGTTCGCCGCGCTGGCCGTGCCCGCCGCGCTCTTCGTGCCCGCTCGGCCGACCCTCCCGAGGGACCGGCACCGGCCGGCGGTGCGCCCCAACCTGACCCTGGCGCTGCTCTCGGCCGCGCTCACGGCGGCCCTGTTCCTGCTCGTGCTGCTCCTGGTCGACGGCTGGCGGCAGTCGCCCGCGACCGCGGCGCTCGCGGTGTCCGTCGTACCTCTCGCGGCGCTGACGGCACGCCCGCTCGCCCGCCTGCTCCGCGCCCCGGCCGAGGTCGAGACCGCGGTCGGCTGCTTCCTGATCGCGGGCGGTCTCGTCGGCCTCGGCATCCCGCCGTCGGCCGACCTGGCCTGGACGGTCGCCCCCCAGGCACTGGTCGGGCTGGGGCTCGGGCTGACCGTCGACCGGCTCACGGCCCAGGCGATGGAGCTGCGGCTGCCGCGCGTGCACCACGCGGGCTGGACGATCGGGGCCCGCCATCTCGGCGTGGTCGTCGGGCTCGCGATCCTCACGCCGGTGTTCACCGCCGACCTGCAGGACGCCCAGACCCCGGCCCAGGAGGCGATCACCTCCCTTGTGCTCGACGCCCCGCTCCAGCCGCAGGACAAGATCGCGGTCGCCCAGGCGCTCGGCCGCGAGCTGACCGACCAGCAGGGCCGGGTCCCCGACCTGCATCGTGCGTTCGCCTCGCTCGACCTCGACCCGGAGGAGCGGCCCGCGGCCGCGAAGCTCGAGCGCGACCTGGACGGCCAGCTGCAGCGGGCCGCGACGCGCGCGTTCCGCGACTCCTTCCTCATCGGCGCTGGCCTGGCCCTGGTCGCCCTCCTGACCGTGCTGGCCCCGCGACGGAGGTCGTCGTGACCGGCCGCGGCCGGCTGGTCGGGCTCCCGGCACTGGCCCTGGTCCTGGTCGGCGGCGTGCTCGGCGTAGAGCTCGCCCACGGCGGCGGCCGTTTCGAGCCGCTCCGGTCGGCCGACCCGTGCGTGGCCCGTAAGGTGACCTCCCAGGCCCACGGCATGGACGCGCTCACCGAGCGGCTGGTGCTGCTCGGTCTCGACGGCGCCGCCTGTCGCCTGCACCTGAGCCGTGAGGCGCTCACGCTCGAGCTCGCGCAACCCGGGCCGCGCACGGACGCCGAGGTCGACGCGCTGCGGGCGGGGCTGCTGGCGGCGGTGCAGCGGATGAAGGACGACGGCACGCTGCCGCCGGCCTCGGACCTCGTCGACGAGGCGCTCGGCAACGCCGACCTCAACCGCTTCCTCGAGGCCGCCATTCGCGCGCTCCCCGACGCGGTCGTCGACGCCGCCGTGAAGGTCGACGACGTGCTCACCCGCACCATCAAGGACCTCGACCTGCGCAGCATCCTGGGCGAGCTCGACGACCAGCACGACCTCAACGAGCAGATCAACGCCGCCGTCACCCGCGCGGTCAAGGCGTCCATCGTCGCGCGCCTGCGCGACCTGCTGTGACGCTCAGCGGGTGAACTGAGCGAGCAGGTCGGGGAGCGCTTCGTGGGCGACGCGGACGGCCTCGTCCTCCGGCACGTCCAGCACGGGCACGGCCTGGCTGCCGCCTGCGGTGGTGGCGACCAGCGTGGTCAGCCCGGCGCGGCGCTGGAACCACGTGGCGCGGAGGTTCCACCCGATCACGTGCTCGACCTCGATGACCCGGCGCCGCCTGACCAGGCAGCCGGAGCGCGACACCAGGTGGCCGACGACCAGCGCGTGGCCCAGGGAGCGTGAGCGGTCGGCGGCCAGCAGCGTCGCCACCGGTACGGCGAGCACCCCGACGAGCAGCCAGGACGGAGCGTCGAGAACGACCGCCCCGACGCAGCCGAGGGCGACCACCAGCGCCGGGAGGAGGGCCCGGGTCCAGCGACGGCGGGTGGCGCGCGGCCCGTGGGGGAGCAGGTCCACATCGACGGGCGCGGGGGTGTCGAGCACGTCACGCGCGACCCGCTCCACGACCCTGCGCGGAGCCGGCGGGACCAGCATCGAGCTCCCCTGCTGGCTCTTGGAGAGGCCGGTGACGATCGCCGAGAGCCGCGCGCCGCGCGCGAGCCGCAGGCCGAGCGGCTCGGACAGCGTCACGCCGGCGAGCCGGTCGTCGTCGAGCGTGGTCTCCCTGGTGGTGAGCAGGCCCCGGGTCAGGTGCCACGTCTTCGCGGCCCGGCTGCGGGTCAGCCGGAAGCCCCAGTTGGTGACGGCGTACCCGCCGATCGAGAGGAGCGAGATCACGACCAGGACGGCGAGCACGAGCAGCGGGACCAGCACCGCGGGGGACGCCCCGGGCGCATGGACCCGCTGCGTGTCGAAGCTCTCGAAGAACCCGGTCGTCTGCAGCAGCTGGCTCAGTGCACCCAGGGCCGCCGCGGCGATCACCACGCCGCTGCCCGTGAGCGGCGCCAGCCAGAGCCAGGCCGGGTCGAAGGTGACGACGTCGACCTCGGCCTGCTCGGGCGCCGCCAGGTCGTCGGCGGTCGAGGTCTGCAGCAGCTCGACCCGCAGCGCACGGGCGCGGTCGAGGGGCAGCCCGTCGAGGTCGATCCGGTCCTCGTCGCTGGTGGAGGCGGTGCCGGTGCCGATCCGCACCTTGGTCAGCCCGAGCAGGCGGTGGATGGGGGAGGAGGTCAGGTCGACGGTGCGGACCCGGTCGACCGGCGTCGAGAGCACGTGCCGGTTGAGCAGCCCCCGGCGCAGCTCGATCCGGCCGGCGGAGATCCGGAAGCTGGTGGTCAGGTAGCGGAGCAGACCGAGACCGACCGGGATCCCGACCCCGATGAGCTGCCACTGCTCGCCACCTGCGGCCGTGCTGCCCAGCACCACCACCACGATGACCGGGAGGTAGCGGAGCACCTCGCGGATCGGGTGCACGAGCAGCATGCGTGGGTCGAGCCGTTGCCACTCCGCGTCGCGCGCCAGCTCCGAAGGTGCGGCCTCGGTCACGTGGCGTCGCCCTCGACGGCGTCCGCCTTGACGGTCAGGTCGTCGACCAGGCGCCGTGCGACCTCCTTGTCGAGGCCGGAGATCCCGAGCGCGCCCGCGGCCGACGCGGTGGTCACGGTGACCGTCGCCAGCCCGAACAGCCGCGAGACCGCACCCTCGACGTGGTCGACGGTCTGGATCCGCGACATCGGGGCGATCCGGCGCTCGCGCACCCACCAGCCGGTCTGGGTGTAGACCGCCGTGTCGGTGACCTCCCAGCGGTGCACCAGGTAGCGCCAGCTCGGCACGATCGCGACGTACGCCGCCAGCACCAGCGCCCACAGCACCCAGACCCACCACGGCAGGTCGAAGGCGTCGACCGGCCCGGCGAGCACCACCAGACCGATGGTGGGGAACGCGCCCTGTACCAGCGCCTCGAGCCTCCACATCTGACGAGCCCGGGGGCTCACACGCTGGCTTGGCTCGCGAAGCGTTGGGGTGGCGTCCATCGCGCCCGAGCCTACGGGGCGCTGCTACTCACTTGATCTCGCAGATGACCGCGCCGTTGGTGACGGTCGCGCCGACCTCGGCCTGCAGCCCGGTCACGGTGCCGGCCTTGTGCGCCTTGAGCGGCTGCTCCATCTTCATCGCCTCGATGACGACGACGGTGTCGCCGTCGGCGACCGCCTGGCCCTCCTCGACGACGACCTTGACGATGGTGCCCTGCATCGGCGAGGTCACAGCGTCGCCGCTGGCGGCCGCACCCGCCTTCTTGCCGGCGGCCCGCTTGGGCTTCCGAGCGCCGCCGCCTGCGCCGCCGGTCGAGATCGAGCCGAGCCCGCCGGGCAGGACGACCTCCAGCCGCTTGCCCGCGACCTCGACCACGACGCGCTGGCGCTCGCCCGCGTCCTCCGCCTCCGCCGACTCGCCGGCGTACGGCGTGATCTGGTTGTCGAAGTCGGTCTCGATCCACTGGGTGTAGACGTCGAAGGAGCCCTCGCCGGTCGGGTTCGAGGGTCCGACGTAGGCCGGGTCGCGCACGACCGCCTGGTGGAACGGGATGACCGTGGGCATGCCGTCGACCACGAACTCGTCGAGCGCGCGGCGCGAGCGCTCCAGCGCCTGGGTTCGGTCGCGCCCGGTCACGACCAGCTTGGCGATGAGGGAGTCGAACGAGCCGGGGATGGTCTCGCCGTTCTCGTAGCCGCCGTCGAGGCGGACGCCCGGACCGCCGGGCGGGCTCCAGGCCGACAGGGTGCCGGGAGCCGGCATGAAGTTGGCGCCGCCGTCCTCGGCGTTGATGCGGTACTCGATCGAGTGCCCGCGGATCTCCGGGTCGTCGTAGCCGAGCTCCTCGCCCGCCGCGATCCGAAACATCTCGCGGACCAGGTCGATGCCGGTGACCTCCTCCGACACGCAGTGCTCGACCTGGAGCCGGGTGTTGACCTCGAGGAAGGAGATCGAGCCGTCCTGGGCGACCAGGAACTCACAGGTGCCGGCGCCGTAGTAGCCCGCCTCGAGCAGGATCCGCTTGGAGGACTCGTAGAGCTCCTTGAGCTGCTCTTCAGAGAGGAAGGGCGCCGGTGCCTCCTCGACGAGCTTCTGGTTGCGGCGCTGCAGCGAGCAGTCGCGCGTCGAGACGACGACGACGTTGCCGTGCTGGTCGGCGAGGCACTGGGTCTCGACGTGCCGCGGCTTGTCGAGGAACTTCTCGACCAGGCACTCGCCGCGACCGAAGGCGCTGACCGCCTCGCGGACCGCGGACTCGTAGGCGTCAGGGATCTCCTCGAGGGTGCGCGCGACCTTCAGGCCGCGGCCACCACCACCGAAGACCGCCTTGATCGCGATGGGCAGGCCGTACTCCTCGGCGAAGCGCACCGCCTCGTCTGCGTCCTTGAGCGGGTCCTTGGTGCCCGGGGCGAGGGGCGCGTTGGCCTTCACCGCGATGTGCTTGGCTTTCGCCTTGTCGCCGAGCGCCTCGATGGCCGCGGGCGGCGGCCCGATCCAGGTCAGCCCGGCGTCGATGACCGCCTGTGCGAACTCGGCGTTCTCGGCGAGGAAGCCGTAGCCCGGGTGCACGGAGTCGGCGCCGCTCTTCTCGGCGACGGCGATGATCTTCGCGATGTCGAGGTAGGACTCCGCCGGCGTCGAGCCGCCGAGCGCGTGCGCCTCGTCGGCCAGCCGCACGAACAGCGCGTCGCGGTCGGGGTCGGCGTAGACGGCCACGCTGCCGATCCCGGCGTCCTTGCAAGCCCGGATCACGCGGACCGCGATCTCGCCCCGGTTGGCGATCAGGACCTTCTGTAACGGGGAGGTCTCAGGCACCAGCGCAGGTTATCGTCCGCGGGCGCCCGTGGAGCGTGGGGATCGTCTCACTCGACGATGACCCCGTTGGGTTGACTTCAGCCGCCGGACCACGGCGGGACGCGCCTCGTTCACCTGGCTTCGCCAGCCTCGCCTCGTGACCCAGACCCGCGCACGCCGTCTTCGGCTCGCCGCCGTCATCCTCGTCGGCCTCGGCTCCATCTCGACCGGACCGGCCCTCGCCGCTGCCGGATCGCCCTCGCCGACTGGGGCGCCCAGCTCCCCGCCCGGCCGCGACTACACGTTCGCGGTCATCGGCGACGTGCCGTACGGCGCGACGCAGCTCGCGGCGTTCCCCGGCTGGATCCAGCAGATCAACGCCGACCCGGACGTCCGCCATGTCGTCCATCTAGGCGACATCAAGAATGGCTCCAGCCTGTGCGCCGACGACTACTTCGCGACCATCCGCGCAGACTTCGACACCTTCGCCGACCCGCTGGTCTACACGCCGGGCGACAACGAGTGGACCGACTGCCACCGCGTCAACAACGGCGCCTACAACCCGCTGGAGCGGCTCGACAAGGTCCGTGAGCTCTTCTTCGACGAGCCGGGGTGGGCCCTGGGTCAGCACCCGATGCGGGTCGAGAGCCAGGCCGCGGCCGGCTACCCAGAGAACGTGACCTACCGCGAGGCGGACCTGACCTTCCTCGCCGCCAACGTCCCCGGCTCCGACAACGGGCTCCAGCCCTGGGACGGGCTCGGGCTCACGGCGCCGACACCGGAGCAGCAGGCGGCCGTCGCCGACAGGACCAGCGCCGACATCCAGCTCCTCCACGACGCCTTCGCCGACGCCCGGCGCCGGCACGACCGGGCCGTGGTGATCGAGCAGCAGGCCGACATGTTCGACCCCACCTACACGCCCACCGCCAACGACATCCAGGCCTTCGCGCCCTGGATCCAGGCCATCATCGACGAGTCGTCGAGCTTCCCGGGGCAGGTCTTCCTGTTCAACGGCGACAGCCACGTCTACAACTCCGACCGCCCACTGGCCGCTGGGTCGTCGTGGCTGACGACCTACGCGGCGTACGGCGTCCACGGCAGCGCCGACAACCTCACCCGGGTGACCGTCGACGGCTCGGGCAACAACGTCGACTGGCTCAAGGTGACCGTCCACGACCACGGATCACAGCTGCTCACCTGGCAGCGGGTGCCCTATACCGGCTGACCGCTCGGCGGCCTTGACCTCAACCTAGGTTCAGGTCCTAACGTGCTCGGCGTGGACAACCTCAACGTCGCGGTGCTGGGCACCGGACCCGTGGGCCGGGCCGTCGCCGGACGCCTCGCCGAGCTCGGTCACCAGGTCACGATCGGCACCCGCGACCCGGCGGACACAGCGGGCCGCGAGGACTACGCCGCCTGGGCCGCCGACCACTCCGCAGTTCGACTCGCGACCTTCGCCGAGGCTGCGGCCGGAGCAGAGCTGGTCGTCAACGCCTCCGGCGGCGATGTCGCGCTCGGCATCCTGGAGACCGCCGGCGCCGAGAACCTGGCGGGCAAGGTGCTGCTCGACATCTCCAACCCGCTCGACTCCTCCAACGGCTTCCCACCGACGCTGTTCGTCAAGGACGACGACTCGCTGGCCGAGATGATCCAGCGCGCCCACCCGGACGCGCGGGTGGTGAAGAGCCTCAACACCATGAACAACTCCGTCATGGTCGACCCGCAGCGGCTGGGCGAGGACACAACGGTCTTCGTTTCGGGCGACGACGCCGACGCGAAGGCCACCGTGACCGCGCTGCTGCGCCAACTGGGCCATGGCGATGTCATCGACCTCGGTGGCATCGGCACCGCGCGCGGCCCCGAGATGTGGCTGCCGCTGTGGATCCGAATCAACCTGGCGCTCGGCGGCAACGACTTCAACATCAAGGTGGTGCGAGGGCCCTCGCTGCGCTGAGGACGGTCGCCTAAGGCGTGTCTCCCAATTCATGGCGGCGCCGGACGCCGCCCAGATCACGCGCTGGCGGCGTTGCCGACCCTTCGAAGACACCCAGTCTGCGCGCAGGCCGGCGCCTAGCCAGCCCGCGCCTGGACGACGCCGGCATCCACCAGCAATTGGGAGACACGCCCTAGGGTGCACAGGTGCTCGTCCTGGCGCTCGTCGTCGCCGTCGTCCTGGTCGTCGTGTTACTGGCCACGGCGAACCCGTGGCTGCCCGTCTCCCAGACCGTGACGATCCCGAACGCCAGCGCGAGGAAGCTGGAGGACCCGATCTTCCTTCTGCTCTCGAACGTCCCCGGCGCCGAGGTGCACCGAACCCAGCCCGGGACCTTCGCGCTGTTGGTGCGGCGCTCGCCGAGCTGGATCTGGCTGCCGCTGGTGATCACCTTCCCGCTCGGGCTGCTGTTCTTGATGGTGAAGGAGACGGGCTCGCTCCAGGTGACGCTGGAGGACAGTGGTGCCAGGACGCAGGTGCGGCTGGTCGGAAAGACGAAGAAGTCGGTGGTCAAGACCGTGGCGAAGGCCCTGGGCTCGCTCGGCGCCTGAGGTTAGCGATCGTTAACCTGACGAGGTAATGTCCGGTCCATGAGCACCCACAACTTCGAGCTGAGCCGCGAGCACGAGGAGTTCCGGCGGAGCGTGCGCGAGTTCGCCGAGGCCGAGATCGCGCCGTACGCCGCCCAGTGGGACCGCGACCACCACTTCCCGGTCGACGTGGTGCAGAAGATGGGCAAGCTCGGGCTCTTCGGGCTCACGTCACCCGAGGAGTACGGCGGCGCGGGGGAGCACGGCGACTTCACCAGCCTGTGCGTCGCGATCGAGGAGATCGGCCGCGTCGACCAGTCGATGGGGATCACCCTGGAGGCGGCCGTCGGACTGGGCATCAACCCGATCCTCACCTACGGCACCGAGGAGCAGAAGCGGACCTGGTTGCCCGACCTGGTGGCCGGTCAGGCGCTCGCCGGCTTCGGTCTGACCGAGCCCGGCGCCGGTTCGGACGCGGGCGCCACCAAGACCAAGGCGGAGCTCGTCGACGGCGAGTGGGTCGTCAACGGCGCGAAGCAGTTCATCACCAACTCCGGCTCCGAGATCACCTCGGTCGTCGCCGTCACCGCGCGGACCGGCACCAACGGCGACAAGCCGGAGATCAGCGCGATCCTGGTGCCGGCCGGGACGCCCGGCTTCACCGCCGAGAAGCCCTACGACAAGCTCGGCTGGCACGCCTCCGACACCCACCCCCTGACCTTCGCGGACTGCCGGGTGCCCGAGGCCAGCCTGCTGGGCGACCGGGGCCGCGGCTACGCGCAGTTCCTGGCCACCCTCGACGACGGCCGGGTCGCGATCGCGGCGCTCGCGGTCGGCTGCATCCAGGCCTGCCTCGAGCTGAGCGTGCAGTACGCCGGCGAACGCGAGACCTTCGGCGTGCCGATCGGGCGCAAGCAGGGGCTGGCCTTCCAGATCGCCGACCTCGAGGTGATGGCGCACGCCAGCCGGGCGCTCACCTATCGCGCCGCGGCGATGAAGGACGCCGGAGCGCCGGTCAAGGAGTTCAAGCAGGCCGCCGCGGTCGCCAAGCTCTACTGCACCGAGTCGGCCGTCACCGCGACCCGGATCGCCACCCAGGTCTTCGGCGGCTACGGCTTCATGGAGGAGTACGCCGTCGCCCGCTTCTACCGCGACGCCAAGGTGCTCGAGATCGGCGAGGGCACCTCGGAGGTGCAGCGGATGCTGATCGCGCGGGGGCTAGGCCTGCCGGTCGAGTGACCCGCTGGTAACCCCGTCCTCACCTATCTGTGAGGGGTCTCCGTTTAGCCTTGGGCCCATGTCGGACCGGACGCAGCGCTTCATCGCTGAGGTGGGCCGGTTCCTCGCCGTCGGTGGCGCGGCCACTGTCGTGGCGCTGATCATCTTCAACCTGCTCGTGCACGGCTTCAACACCGGATCGCACGCGCTGCTGCGCGACCAGCCGATCCTGGCCTACGTGCTCGCCAACAGCGTCGGCATGGGGGTCAGCTACTACGGCTCGCGGCACTGGGCCTTCCGGCACCGGCCGCCCGTCACCTCCGACGGCGGCCTGACGTCGTTCGTGGTGATCAACCTCCTCACCATGCTGATCCCGATCGGCTGCCTGGCGATCAGCCGTGACGTGCTCGGCCTCGACGACCCCATCTCCGACAACGTCTCGGCCAACGTGATCGGGCTCGTCCTCGGCCTCGCGGCCCGGTTCGCGCTGTTCCGCACCTACGTCTTCAAGCGGCCGATCAGCATCGTCGAGATCTACGACGAGCCCGGGCTGGTCGAGGAGGTGGAGTACCTCGACGGCGACAGCGGCCCGGTCAGCGAGTCGGCTGCGCTGGCCAGAGGTCGGTCCACGAGTGGCCCAGTTCCGCCAGCAGCTCGCGGACCAGAGGGAGACTGACGCCCACCACGTTGTGGTGGTCGCCCTCGATCCCGACCACGAACGGGCCCCCGAGGCCGTCGATCGTGAAGGCTCCGGCGACGTTGAGCGGCTCCTGCGTCGCGACGTACGCCGCGATCTCCTCGTCGGTGACGTCCGCGAAGTGGACCGTGGTCGCCGCCGCCGCGGAGGCGACCGCACCCGTCGCCGTGTCGTGCAGGGAGTGGCCGGTCACGAGCACGCCGGACCCGCCGCGCATCGCCCGCCAGCGCCGGGTCGCCTCCTCGGCGGTGCCGGGCTTGCCGAGCGGCTGGCCGTCGAGCTCGAGCACGGAGTCGCAGCCGAGCACCAGCGCGCGCTCGGGGAGGTCGTCGCGGCCGGCCACGGCGGCGCACTTGAGCTCGGCGAGCTGCAGCGCGAGCTCGGCGGGAGGCAGTGGCCCGAGCGCCTCCTCGTCGACGCCGGACACGATCACCACCGGCTCGACGCCGGCGGCCCGCAGGGTCGCGAGCCGGGCGGCGGACTGCGAGGCGAGGACCAGGGTGGTCGTCATGCGAGGACGAAGGGGAGCGCGTCGCCGAAGGCGCACGTCGTGAGCGCGGTCAGCTCCGGGTCCTCGTCGAGGTGCTCGGTAGCCCGCATCGAGAGCATCACGTTGAGCAGCATGCCCTGCGCGATGAAGTCCCGCGCGCGGTCGTCGCTGCAGCCGGTCGAGCGCACGGTGGTGTAGATGCGGGCCATGCCGTCGCGGCTGCAGCGGGCGATCTCGTCGATGTCGCCGCCGGAGAAGCCGTGCATCATCACCATCAGCAGGTCGCGGTCGCGCAGCAGCTCGGTGTAGGCCAGCCCCAGCCGGGCCCAGTCGTCGTCGTTGTCGGGGTCGAACGGCGCCTCGGCGAGGACGGCTTCGAACACGTCGCGGATCCGGGCGCACGCGCGCTCGAGGACCTCGAGGAACAGGGCCAGCTTGGTGCCGAAGATCCGCACCACGTAGGGCTGAGAGACGCCCGCCTCCTTCGCGACGGCGTCGGTGCTCGTCCCGGCGTAGCCACCTCGGGAGAAGGCCCGGGTGGCCGCGGCCAGCACGAGCTCGCGCCGGTCGTCGGCGCTCATCCGGGTGCGGGTCGGGGCGGTCTCGGTGGTCACGCTTGACATGTTATCAGTTGATTACTAATCTCGGAACTGAAGTAATCATTCGATGCCTTCTTATCTCCTCGGAGGAGCTCCCGATGTCCACCACCCTCGATGTCCGGGCGACAGCGCCGGACGCCATCGCACCCAGGTCCCGGCGGATCCCGGTCTGGCTGGCCGTCGTCGCGGCCTCCCTGCCGATGTTCATGGCCACGCTCGACAACCTCGTGATGACCAGCGCGCTGCCGGTGATCCGCGCCGACCTCGGCTCGAGCGTCGGGCAGCTGTCGTGGTTCATGAACGCCTACACGCTGACCTTCGCGACGTTCATGCTCCCCGCGGCCACGCTCGGCGACCGGCTCGGCCGCCGGCGGGTGATGATCGCCGGGCTGAGCCTGTTCACGCTGGCCTCGATCGCCTCGGCCCTCAGCACCTCGTCGGAGGCGCTGATCGCCGCGCGGACGGTCCAGGGCCTCGGCGCGGCCGCGATCATGCCGCTCTCGCTCACCCTGCTCGCCTCCGCGGTGCCCGAGCGGATGCGCGCCGCCGCCATCGGCATCTGGGGCGGTGTCTCCGGCCTCGGTGTCGCGCTGGGACCCGTGATCGGTGGCGCCGTCGTCGAGGGCGTGAGCTGGCAGGCCATCTTCTGGCTCAACGTGCCGGTCGCGCTGGTCGCGCTGCCGCTGCTGGTCTTCGCGGTGCGCGAGTCCAAGGGCACCTGGCAGCGGCTCGACCTGGTCGGCACCACACTGCTGGGCGGGGCGGTCTTCCTCGGCATCTGGGGGATCGTGCACGGCAACGACGACGGCTGGGGCTCGGCCGGCGTGCTGGTCCCGCTGGTCGTCTCCGGGCTGCTCGTGCCGGCGTACGTCGCCTGGGCGCGGGGCCGGAGCTACGCCGTGCTCCCGCTGCGGCTGTTCTCCTCCCGCGGCTTCTCGGTCGCCAACGTGATCGGCCTGACCTTCACCATCGGGATGTTCGGCACCGTGTTCCTGCTCTCGCAGTACCTCCAGGTCGTGCAGCACTACACGCCGCTCCAGGCCGGGCTCCGCACCCTGCCGTGGACCGCGGCGCCGATGGTGGTGGCGCCGATCGCCGGCGCGATCGCCGGGCGGACCGGGCTGCGCAGCCTGCTGCTCGTCGGCCTGAGCCTGCAGACGGGCGCCCTGGTGTGGTTCGCGTGGCTGGCCGAGCACGGGTCGGCGTACTCCTCGTTCGTCGTGCCCCTGGCCATGGCCGGAGTCGGCATGGGGCTCACCTTCGCGCCGAGCGCCACGGCGGTGCTGCAGGGGCTGCCCGACAGCGACTTCGCCACCGCGAGCTCGGCGAACTCCACGATCCGGGAGTTCGGCGTCGCGCTCGGCATCGCGCTGCTGGTGGCGGTCTTCCTAGGTAACGGTGGCCAGATCTCACCGACCGGCTACGACGGTGCCATCGGCCCGGCGCTGCTGACCGGGGCCGCCGCCGTGGCCGTCGCGGTGGTCGCGGCGTTCTTCGCCCCCGGGAGGGAGCGCAGCCGGGGCTGAAGCCGCTCGGCACGTGATACGCGGGTCCGTCGCCCCCACCCCGACGGACCCGCGTCGTGTCCCCGTGACGAACCTGATTCTGGTGTCGGGCCCCGCCCGTCAGGAATGGGCTGACCGGGCTATTTACACGGGCTATTTACATGGCTAGCTACAGCTGCTTCATGACCCGTCCGGGTCCGTCCGGTCCTGGGGAGCGTCAGCGCGGCAGCGCGCTGGCCCGCCAGGCGCCCGGGCCGTGCGGCAGTGTGCGGCGGGTCTTGCGATGGTGGGCCGACCACTCCGGCGTACGCCGCGGGGCAGGCTCTGCGGAGCTGCCGAGCGAGGCGACCACCGCGACCAGTGCCGCGACCTCCTCGGGAGTGGCGTCGCCCCTGACCACCCTCAGCAGGGGGCGCTCCGGCTCGTCGCTCACAGCGGGATGTTCCCGTGCTTCTTCGGCGGCAGGGTCTCGCGCTTGGAGCGCAGCAGCCGCAGCGCGCGCACCACCTCGGCGCGCGTCTCGTGGGGGTTGATCACGGCGTCGACGTAGCCGCGCTCGGCGGCCAGGTAGGGGTTGGCCAGGGCCTGGTCGTAGTCGTCGACCAGCTGTGCGCGGGTCGCCTCGGGGTCCGCGGCGTCCTTGAGCTCGCTGCGGTAGAGGATGTTGACGGCGCCCTGGGCGCCCATCACCGCGATCTGCGCAGTCGGCCAGGCCAGGTTGATGTCCGCGCCGAGGTGCTTGGAGCCCATGACGTCGTAGGCGCCGCCGTAGGCCTTGCGGGTGATCACCGTGACCAGCGGCACGGTGGCCTCGGCGTAGGCGTAGATCAGCTTGGCGCCGCGGCGGATGATGCCGTTCCACTCCTGGTCGGTGCCGGGCAGGAAGCCGGGGACGTCGACGAAGGTCAGCACGGGGATGTTGAAGGCGTCGCAGAAGCGGACGAAGCGGGCGGCCTTCTCCGAGGCGTCGATGTCGAGGGTCCCGGCGAACTGCATCGGCTGGTTGGCCACGACGCCGACCGAGTGCCCCTCGACCCGGCCGAAGCCGACGATGAGGTTGGGGGCGAAGAGCTCCTGCACCTCCAGGAACTCCTCGTCGTCCACGACGGCGTTGATGACGTCGTGCATGTCGTAGGGCTGGTTGGGCGAGTCCGGGATCAGCGTGTCGAGGCTCAGGTCGAGGTCCGAGGGCTCCAGGTCGGCCGGCTCGTCGTACGACGGCGAGTCGTCGAGGTTGTTCTGCGGGAGGTAGGAGAGCAGCGCCTTGACGTACTCGATCGCGTCGTCCTCGTCGGAGCCCATGTAGTGGGCGTTGCCGGACTTGGTGTTGTGGGTGCGGGCGCCGCCGAGCTCCTCCATGGTGACGTCCTCGCCGGTGACCGTCTTGATGACGTCGGGTCCGGTGATGAACATGTTGGAGGTGCCGTCGACCATGATCGTGAAGTCGGTGACGGCGGGGGAGTAGACGTGGCCGCCGGCGCAGGAGCCCATGATCATGCTGATCTGGGGGATCACGCCGCTCGCGTGCACGTTGCGGCGGAAGATCTCGCCGTAGAGGCCGAGCGAGACGACACCCTCCTGGATGCGGGCACCCGCGCCCTCGTTGATGCCGATGATCGGGCAGCCGGTCTTGATGGCGAGGTCCATCACCTTGGTGATCTTCTCGCCGTAGACCTCCCCCAGGGACCCGCCGAAGATCGTGAAGTCCTGGGAGAAGACGCAGACCTGGCGGCCGTCGATCGTGCCGTAGCCCGTGACCACCCCGTCGCCGTACGGGCGCTTCTTCTGCAGGCCGAACGCCGTCGAGCGGTGCCGGGCCAGCTCGTCGAGCTCGACGAAGGAGCCCTCGTCGAAGAGCAGCTCGATCCGCTCGCGGGCCGTCTTGCGGCCCTTGGCGTGCTGCTTCTCGATCGCCTTGGCCGACCCGGCGTGCACCGCCTCGTCGAGCCTGCGCTCGAGGTCGGCCAGCTTGCCTGCCGTCGTGTGGGTGTCGATGTCCTCGGGGACGTCCGTGCCTTCACCGGGGTGCGCGCTCACCCGTGAGAGGTTAGTGGTCGTGACCTCCGACCCCGCCGGACGCCCACCCCTCGACGCCGAGCGCCTCGCCGCCGCCGACCCGGACCTGCTGCCGGGCCTGCGCGTCGAGGTGGTCGACCGGACACCGTCGACCAATGCCGTGGTCACCGAGCGGGCCCAGTCCGGTGAGGCGGAGGGGCTCGTCGTGGTGGCGGAGCACCAGACCGCCGGTCGCGGCCGGCTGGACCGGACGTGGGAGACACCCGCCCGCTCCGGGCTGACGTTCTCGCTCCTGCTCCGGCCGACCGTGCCGACCCAGTCGTGGCCGTGGCTCCCGCTGCTGGTCGGCTACGCCGTCGCCAAGGCGCTCAAGGCGCACCGCTTCGATGCCTCGGTGAAGTGGCCCAACGACGTGCTCCTCGACGGCCGGAAGGTCGCGGGCATCCTGGTCGAGCGGGTCGACACCGACACCGGCCCCGCGGCGGTGGTCGGGATCGGGCTCAACGTCGGCATGACGGCCGACGAGCTCCCGGTGCCGGAGGCGACGTCGCTCCTCGTGGCGTCCCCGGCCGGCGTACCCGACCGGACCGGACTGCTGATCTCACTGCTCGCGTCGGTCTGGGAGTCCTACACGGCGTGGCAGGAGGGGGGCGACCTCGCGGGGAACCGGCTGGCGGAGTCGTACGTCGCGGCGTGCGCCACGATCGGCTCGCAGGTCCGCGTCGAGCTGCCCGCTGGTGGAGAGCTCACCGGCACCGCCACCGGTATCGACCCGAGCGGGAGGCTGCTCGTGGAGCACGCCGGCGGTCGCACCGCCGTCAGCGCGGGTGACGTGGTTCACGTGCGAGCGGCGGATCGATGACATGATCCGTCCGTGGCACTCTCCAAGAACCTGCTGAACGAGGGCGAGTCGATCGTCGTCGACACTCGCACCCACCCCAAGGCGCTGCTGCTGCCGATCCTCGCGCTCGTCGTGCTCCTCGCCATCGGCGTGTTCGTGCAGCAGGTCGTCGACAAGACCATCGTCACCGAGGTCGTCTGGGTCATCGTCCTCATCGGTGTGATCTGGTTCGTCGCCCGGCCGGTGCTGATCTGGCTGACCGCGACCTACACGATCACCACCCGTCGGCTGATCACCCGGCACGGCGTCATCACCCGGCGCGGTCACGACATCCCGCTGACCCGGGTCAGCGACGTCGCCTACGAGAAGGACCTGATCGACCGCCTGCTGGGCTGCGGCACCCTGGTGATCAGCGACGCGAGCACGCACGGACAGGTCGCACTCCCTGACATCCCGCACGTCGAGGACGTCCAGCGCAAGCTCAACGACCTGCTCCACGACCTGCACTCCGAAGACCGACGCGACGAAGGTGTCTGAGGCAGACCCCGAACTGGGGCGCGAGGTCGGCGAGGACCTCGAGCAGCACATCCTGGGCGAGCCGCGCATCTACACGGCCGCGGAGCTGGCGGCGGAGACCGGCGTCGACCTCGACCAGGCGCGCCGGCTGTGGCGGGCCTTGGGGTTCCCGGAGCACGGCGGCGCGACGGCGTTCACCAGGTCCGACGCGCAGGCCCTCTCCCGCCTCCTGGGGCTGGTCGAGTCCGGGCTGATCGACTTCGACCTCGCGGTGCACCTGACCCGCGCCGTGGGCCAGACGATGGCGCGGCTCTCGGACTGGGAGGTCTCGGCGCTGCTGACCCGGGTCCTGGAGCTCGCCCGGGAGGAGGCCGGCGGAGATCCGCAGGACGCCGGCGACCGGCTCGGCATCGGGCTGCGGATGATCGATGAGTTCTCCAAGCCGTTCGAGTCCTTGCTGCTCTACGTGTGGCGTCGCCACCTCGCCGCGGCAGTGGCCCGCACCGAGGCGCTCGGCGCGCGCGAGGAGGACCTGCACACCACCCGGCTCACCGTGGGGTTCGCCGACATCGTGCAGTTCACTGCCCTGTCCAACGAGCTGTCCGAAGAGCGGATCGGCGACCTCGTCGAGCTCTTCGAGGCCCGCTGCTCCGACGTCGTCGCCGCCCAGCGGGGGCGGGTGATCAAGTCGATCGGCGACTCGGTGCTGTTCGTCCACGCCGACCCGATCGCGGCCTACGAGATCGCCGAAGGGATCATCACCGTCATCGGCCGCGACTCCCGGATGCCCGACGTCCGGGTCGGGCTGGCCAGCGGACTCGTCGTGCTTCGCCTCGGCGACGTCTTCGGCCCCCCCGTCAACATGGCCGCCCGCCTCACCGCCGTGGCCCGCCGCAACCGGGTGATCATCGACGCCGAGACCGCGTCGCTGCTGCCCGAGGACCAGTTCGAGACCCGCCGGCTGCCGGGCCGGCCGGTGCGCGGCTTCGGGATCGTCGAGCCGGTCGCCGTACGGCGGCAGTGAGCGCTCGACCCGTCACGCGACGACGCGGTCGCGCCCGCCCCTCTTGGCGGAGTGCAGGTTGGTGTCGGCGAGAGAGAGCAGGGCTGCTCTGTCGATCCCGTCCTCGGGGGCGGTGGCGACGCCGATGCTGGCGGTGACCACAACGCCCAGCGCCACGTCGGACCAGGGGTAGTCGGCGATCTCCTGACGCAGCGACCCCAGCCGCTTGAGTCCCTCCGCGCGTTCGACAGGGAGCACGAGCAGGAACTCCTCGCCGCCCACCCGGGCCGCCACGCCGCCGTCGACGTCGCCGGCGGCGGCCTCGAGCAGACCGGCCACCACGCGGAGGACCTCGTCGCCCACCGCGTGGGAGAGCGTGTCGTTGATGCGCTTGAAGTGGTCGAGGTCGACCAGGCCGAGCGTCACGCCCGTCTGGTCCTGGCGGACGCGGTCGAGCAGCTCCTCGATCCAGCCGTCCAGGCCCCGCCGGTTGCGCAGCCCGGTCAGGGGGTCGCGGACCGACAGCTCCCGGAAGTGCTCGCTCGTACGTCGCGCCTCGGTGGCCTCGAAGATGGCGTGCAGGGTCCGGGCCCGGGCTTCACGTTCGAGCCCACGGAGGCGGGCATCGCCCTCGTGGAACTCGCGGAACGCCTCGTACGCCGCCTGGTAGTCGCCCCGGGCCGCAGCCAGCTCGGCGAGCTCGTGCTGGGCCTCGGTCCGGCGCCCGGTCAAGGCGTAGCGGTCGATCAGCTCGAAGCACTGGTCCAGGGCGGCCTGGGCGGCGTCCAACTGACCGCCGAGCCGGTAGACCTCGGTCAGCGTGAGCAGCGCCAACACCTGACCATCGCAGTCCTCACCCTCCGCCGGCGCGGAGCAGACCGGGACCAGCAGGGCGACCGCTTCGTCGAACCTGCCCACTTCGGCATAGATCCGGGCAATGGTGTCGCAGTCGTGGGCCTGGAGCACGCCGCCGTCCTCAGCCACCGCCAGTTGAAGCGCCTCTGCGGTCAGCAGCGCCTCGTCGATCAGGCCGGCCTCGTACTGGGTGAAGGCGAGGTTGTTGAGCACCCAGGGGCGCATCTGCGCCGCCCCGCACCGCGCGATGAGCGCAGCGGCCTCCTCGTATCGCGCGATCGAGTCCGCGTAGTCACCGCTGGCTCCCAGCGCGTCGGCCAGGCAGATCAGGTGGTCGGCCCGGACCATCTCCTCGACATCGGGCTCCAACAGCTCGACGGAGGCGACCGCGTGCTCGAGCATCAGGGCGGGGTCGCCGACCCGGCGGAACAGGGCGGACAGGCGGCGGTGGCTGCTCGCGACCAGCAGCTTCTCGCCGTGGTCCTCGGCCCACGCCTTGACCTCGCGGATCAGGCGCGCGCCGTCCTCCGTCTCCCCGATACGGGCCTGTGCCGCGCCCTTCAGCAGCAACAGCCGTTGGTATTCCACAGCGTCCGACGGGACCTCCGCGCCCTCCAGGAGCTCGCGGGCCAGCTGCAGCGCGGCTCGCGCGTCCTCGCGCAGGAGTTCCTCGACGCGCTGAACCTCGTCAAGTCGCTCGTTCACGACGCCCCTTACTTCGCATCGCGCTGCTCGGCGCAGCGCGCCCCACCCACGCCACGAGTATGGGCGGAGGCCCGCCCTCGTGCCGGAGAACCGGACAACGGAGCGCCCGGGAGGCGCTGGCCCGCGTGCTACCAGGCAATACGTCGCTCGGCTGGTCTGGAGCGGAAGGGTCACCGACCGGTCGCGTGGCGCACCCAGACGTTCGGCTCGACGTACGTCGCCACGCCGTGCTCGGCGTCGCACCACACCGGAGCGAGCGCCTTCGGCACCTCCACCGGGCCGGTGCGGTCGAAGGGCAAGCCGGTCCAGTCGCGCCACTCGACGAGGGTCCCGGGGACCACCATCGAGCGGGGCGCGACCTTGTCGATCCGGCCGCCGGCCCGGACGTGGACGCGCAGCCAAGGGTCGATGGGCAGGCCGTCGTTACGGACCCGAGAAGCGTGCACGGACATGGGCTCGTGGACGTCGGCCTTGCCGTTGGGCCGCACCGGTGCCACCAGCTCGGCGAACCCGTGCCGAGCCGCGTTGTCGCGCATCGCCACGAGCAGCTGCGGTGAGAGTCCGGTGCCCTGCCGGTCCGGGCGGACCGCTATCTCGATCGCGGACACCGCGTTCGGCTCGGCGCCGTGGAAGCTCGCCAGCACCCCACTGCGGATGACCGCATCCCAGCCGTTGTCAGGCAGCTCGCCCTCGTCGAGCACGAAGGGGATCGAGTGGGCGACGGCCACGACCTCGTCGCCGTCCATCCCGACCAGGACGAACTCGGCGAAGCGCGTCTCGACGTTGCTGTAGTAGAGCCCACCGATCGGGTCGTGGCGCATGAACTCCGGCCAGGCGTTCGCCATCCCCCACATGGACTCAGCCAGCTCGGGACGGTCGGCCAACACGGAGATCGTCAGCGCCATGACCTCATCCTGCCTGGCGCCTGAGTGCGGGCAAGAACCTGCCGCCGAGCCGCGGGGAGCGCGCCGAACGCCCCGGCTGGAGTGGATCCCGGCGGGGTGTGGGGCGGGGTGGTCAGGGTTCGGGGTCGGCCGGGCCGGTGTCGCCGAAGTGGGCGCGGAGCTCGTGGGCGAGTTTGTGTCGTTCGTCGTCGGGGGTGACGTCGATGGTGCCGGTTGGGTCTTTGAGGAACTGGTAGCCCAGCGGGCTGCGCCACAGATACACGCCGGGTTCGACGGTCATGTAGCTCCAGCCGCCGGTGGTCTTCGCCCGGTGGTGACCTCTGCAGGCGGGTGCCTGGTTGCAGGTGCAGGTGGGGCCGCCGTCTTCATATGTCACGCGGTGTTCGCAGTCGCACTGTTCCGCGGGTCGGTAGCAGTAGGGGAAGGCGCAGACCAGGTCACGCAGGAACGTCTGGAGTTTGAGCCGGGAGGAGGCTTGGTAGGAGTTCACGTGGAGGTGGTCGGCCAGGTCGAGCACCGGCTGGACGGTCACCGTCGTGTCGGGGTTGGCGCACCACAGCCTGACTTGTTCGGCGGTGACCGGTCCGGGGGTCTGGTGGACGCGGGCGAGGCCGCCGGCGCCGAGCACGGCGGCGTGTTCGAGGTGGACGTGCAGCACCAGCTGCCGCTTGGCTGCTGCCTTGCCCGGGGGC
>Ga0268264_10000245_pt1 | contig 102529 bp, 77 predicted proteins | sample KBSSwiS32_FD_190357 | JGI IMG/M metagenome (GOLD analysis project Ga0268264, IMG submission 190357) | Switchgrass rhizosphere microbial communities from Kellogg Biological Station, Michigan, USA - KBS Switchgrass S3-2 (SPAdes) (version 2) | ecosystem: Host-associated > Plants > Roots >... | reverse complement strand
TTGCCCTGGAACTGGCGCCTCGCTCGGATTGATCGCGCCGCCTGACCATCGCGGCGACAACCCTGAACGCCGGTAGCGGCGCTACCCTGCGGCCGTTATCGGATGCTTACGGATGCGGTTAAGCGGTGTTCGAAAAGCGAAATACAGCCTGATGGCCATTGCTTGTTGCCAATGCTCATCGTCAGATTCTAGCCAATCAAAAATCCTGCAATATTTTTCCGCGCCAAGCTTTCTTAGCTCAGGATAGCGTACGTCTCGAGTGCGCTTCCACTGGACGCCAAACTCTTCTGCAAAATCATCGCGGAATCGTCCTAGCGAGCCACTAAAGGATGCGGCACGCTCGATGATTTGAGAAATAAATGATCGCAAGACTCTAATGTTGCCTGGAGAAGCTTTTGCTTGGACCAATGCTCGAGCAGCTTGCCTTGGGTTCAAGTTCTCAAGAGTCGTTTGCTTCATTCTATCGGGAATATGCGCGGAAAAAAGCTTGTCGAGTCGATCGCGATAGGATTCGGATGCACTGCCTGCATCAAGGCCCACAAGCAGCGCGCTTGCTGCCCTCTGCAGAGTCATGGAGCGGACCAGTTTTTTGACAGAAATACCGTCCAACAAAGCTTCATGGTGTAGGGTCGGTCGAAGCTTGATTCTGTCTATTTCGTCTCGCGCCCATTCTCGCGCCTCATCCAAATACTCGCCAAGACTGTATTTGTTTTCCTGATATGAATGTTCAAGTTCAAAGTTAGTCCGCCGCGCGCTGCTGGGATCAAATGTTCGTCTGATTTTTCGTGCGCTAGGGTCAGAAACGCGAATCGCAAATGCCTTTTGTCCGCCGGACTTGGTTGCCCAAAGCCGAAGGCCGAATCCCTTGATTTTCGTATCTGCAATCCAACGTTCTCCCCGGTTTGGGCATGCAGCTTCGAAGACCAGTCGCGGTGTTAGCTTTGCACGCTCGACCATGATCGAAGTCCGGCTCTCGATGGCTAGATAGGATCGATTGCAGTTGGTTCGATCTCAATCACGGCCAGAGCTTCGCGAGCTTGCCCTGCCGCGCGGCTTCGGTCGCGCGCTCCGCATCCTCCTGCAACAGCAATCGCTCGGCGACCTGTCGCGCCGCCTCGCTGCGCACAGCTGTGAGATAGGCGTCGTCGTCGGCATAACGCGCGGCGAGTGACGGACGCGGATCGTTCGCCTCTTTGCGCGCGGCCTCGGTCGGCGCGAACGGCACCACCGCGCCTTGCAGGGGATAGAGCGCGGTCGGCCCAAAACCTGGCGCGCGCGGATTCCACCCGGTGTAGGTGGCCCGGGGGACGGCGAGTGCGAGCATGTGCACGCCCGCGATGGCGATGCCGTCGCTATCGGCCTTCGTCACGAACACCGGATAGCGGCCGATCTCCTTCGCCGGCAGCACGCTCTGGTCGGAGAAGGCGAGGGGGGTGTGCTTCGCCGTGTAGGGCAGGCCGGGAATGTCCTGACGTACCGCGCCGTCGGCCGCGACCAGCGTGCCGTGCGCGCGCATCGGCACCCGGCTCGCTGGCGGGGTGACGCCGTCGCGGATCCAGCTGTCGAGGTCGCTGAGCAGCGCGCGCATCGGCGCGCCCGCATGCATGGGGTTCTGCGGCAACGCCATGGCGATCAGGGTCCTGCGCATGGTGTCGGTGGGTTCGGCGAAATGCGGCGCGCCCGCGATCATGTAGGCGCGGACGTTATCCGGCAGGTCGAGATGGTTGCCTGCGAGATCGGTCACCAGCAGCGAGGCATGGGACGCCCACCATTCATGCTCGCTGTCGGTCTGCATCACCTTGGGGCAGGTCACGGAGAGCGAACAGCGGCGCAGCAATCCGTCGGTGCGGCCCGAGAGCGGATCGGTCAGCGTAGCGTAGGTGAACGGGAACAGGTCGGCCGTCCAGGCCGGGTCCTGCGGGTGGCGGGGATTGCGGCCGGGCAGGCCGAAGCGCAGGTTCGTCGCCATCCGCCGCGTGCCGGCGACATGCGGCATCAGCCCATCGAAGACGACACGGCCATGCGTGTCTTCGTTGAAGCCGAGATAGAGGAAGTCGCGCAGGAAGCGCCCGGATTGCGAGACCCCGAAGCCGATGGCGCGGGTCACTGACGGATGCAGGCCTGACAGCAGCGGATTGGCCGCGCTGGTGTCGTGCCGCAGGAAGCTTGCGACATCGCGCACGGCCGCATACCCCATGCCCAGCGGCATCGGATCACGCGCGGTATAGGTCACCTCATAGAGCGCGCCGGCGTCGAAGCCGTCGGGCCGCGTGATCTCCAGCGTCGTCGGGTCGACCAGGCGCGCCGACAAGCCTGACGGAGTCTGGCGCGGATCGGCCCAGGCCGCCCGCACCGTGACAGCGAGGTTGGCGGGATCAGCGGCGGGCCAGGTCAACGTGGCGCGGGCCGGGTTCGTCGTGGTGTCGAAGATGATCTCTTCGCGCGCGGGTCCGGTGATGCCCTTGAGCACCGGCGCGCTCAGCACCAGCTGCCCCGGCCCGGAGGGAATATCGGCCTGCCAGCCGACCCAGACCATGGTGTAGCCCTGGCGATACAGGAAGCCGATGCCGGCGTCCTCCGGCGCCTCGGCGCGGTTGGCCCCGGGCTGCGGTGAATCGTCGAACAGTTGCGGCGCCAGCTTGCGCCCGCGGTTGGGCACATCGAGCAGCAGCGTGCCATTGCCGCGGGTGGGATCGGCGGGACGCAGGATCACGACGTCGGCGACCGCCTCGACGCGCCCCTCCGGGCTGCGTGGTGCCAAACCGAGGTCCGCGATGACCGCGTTGCGATCATCGGCCGGGTCGAGCGCGATGGTCGCGCGGGCCGTGATCCGCTCGTAAGAGCCGACGTCGCCGAAGCTGCGTCCCGCGAAGGCAGGCGCGCGTTCGACAACATTAAAGTTGACGACCTCGGCCCGCAGCGTCGCCGGGAGCAGGCAAGCGGCGGCGATGACTGTGGCTACGATCCTGCGCATGGCGAGTTCCTCCCGGCGATGGCAGGGGCTTGGTGCCCCCTTCGCGCAGTCTTCGGCATCGCCTCAATGCATCTAACATCGTGCTGGCGATCAGGTCGACTTTCATCGGCAACCCGAGCGACCTCTGACCCCCTGTGAACCGATCATCGTGCGCTGCGCCACGATCATGATGCGGGGCGGATGGGTTCAAGGCGCTCGCGCGAACGCGACTGCGGCAACGCGCCGGTGCGGGGTCAGCTCACCAGAGGCGCGCCGGCAATTGTGCGCATCGTGTCACGATCACCCGAGCAGAGCCTGATGCGTCCAGCAAGTTGCGCGAGGTTGCCATTGTGCAGGTGATTTCCCGACGTGTCAGAATGTATTCGCTGGAGGTATTATAATGCCTCTACTGTGCATGGGGTTGTTTTCGATATTTTTGGGGGGCGTGCCTGGCCGAAGCTCGCGAAGCGGGCGAAGCACCGGTCCGTCGTCGCCCGCGACGACCGCTGTTTGGCCTCCCTCACTTCATTCCCGTGCAGCTCGCATAGAACGTCGTGGTCGCCGGCCAGTCGGAGAACATGCCGCGGACGCCGACCTGCTTGGCCAGCACGTCGAGCACGGTGAGCGTGTCGCCGTCACGATCGATCGCGGCTTTCACCGAGGAATGGTAGAAGCCGCCGCCCTTGTTGAGCGGGCCGTCGCGTTCCAGCGACCAGCCGATCAGGTCCAGGCCCGCGGCTTTCGCCGCCTTGGCGTATTCGGACGGCACGATCTCGCCCTTGTCGTTCAGCGCCAGCATCACCCAGATCGGCGGTCCCATGATCCTGACGCCCTGCGCCTTCAAGTCCGCCATCGATGGTTTCCAGGTCTCGGGTTTTGAGGGGTCGAGGCCTTGCTTCTCGTAGCGTTCCTCAAGATAGACAGCTTGCGCGGCGAAATTCGGCTCGGTCTTCACCCAGTACAGAATGTCGGAGAGATTGAAGCTCTGCGCGAACACATCGCTGGCCGGAATGCCCGCCGCCTTGTAGGCGGCCAGCATCTGCGTGGCGTATTTTTCCTGGGTGTAGTCGCCGTCGAACGGCATCGCCACGTCAGGCGACTTCAGTTCGGGGGTGAACTTGGCGCCGAGGCTTCGGATCAGCGCGATGCTCTCGTCATGCGTCATCAGCGTGCCGGAATTGCTGTAGAGGTCGGTCCGCCAGCGCGGTGTGCCCATCTGGAATTCGGCCGGCGTGGTGGCCTCCGGATTGGAGCCGTCCATCTTCGCGGTCAGGCTCTTGTACTCGGCGAGCGTGATGTCGCTGGTGCAGCATTTCGCTGAGGCTTTCTTGCCGGCGGCGCGATCGGCGGGGCTGAACGGCTGCGAGCACTTGGCCGCGAGTTCCGGCACCGAGAGGATGTTGGTGGTGGTGTGCAGGTCGCATTGCGAATGGCGGCAGACCAGCTGCCGGTCCTTGGTGAAGGTGACGTCGCATTCGATCACGCCGGCGCCCATGCGCGCCGCGGCCATGTAGGCTTCCCGGCTATGCTCGGGGAACTGCAGCGCGGCGCCGCGATGGCCGATGGAGAAATCGGTCTTGTGGAACGGCCCGGTGCACTGGCTGAGTTCGCGCTTCAGCGGACCGTCCTTCATCTTGTCGACGAGATAGAACGGACGCGGACCGACCTGCGCCTCGCGCGGCAGCGGCACGGTTTGCGCGGCGGCGAAGGCCGTCAGGAGACATGTCCAGACGAGCGTGAGAGACGCGAGGCGTTGGCCGTTCGGCATGGGTATCCTTTTCCCTTGGCTGCCATAAGGTGCTGCATCAGCACAGCATACCTTTGTGACAGTCGATAGGGCCTCGGCACAGGGCTGTTGACAACTCACGCGCTTGCAAAAGTTTAATCGAACAACCTGCGTTTCCTGAACGCGTGGTTCAGCGCGCATTCAGCCGGCGCCTGACAAACTCTCTTCACGATCGATGGTCGGAAAAGCGAGGAGAGGAACATGGAACGCCGACATTTTCTCGGGCTTGCCTTCGGACTCGTGGCCGGTACCGCGCTCGCCGCAAGCGCCAGGGCCGCGCCATTCTCGCCGCAACCACTCGCCGGGGGCGGTCAACTTCCGATGACGAACAAGGATGCCCACCCCGCGGTCACGTCGTCCGAGGAGGTTGAGCAGCTCAAGCCCGAAGCGGTGCATTGGCGCCGTCACTGGCACCGGCGCTGGCACCGCCGCCATTGGGGCTGGCGCCGCCATCACTGGCGTCACCATCACTGGCATCGCCATCACTGGAGGCGCCACTGGTGAACCCGATCGTTGTTGTCTGACTCGTGTTTGAAACCGCCGCGTCGCGGCACGTTTGAGAGAAAAGGAAGAGCCATGAAGCTGCTTGCTGCATCCCTATTCGCCGTCGGCCTTGGTCTGATCGGCATGACGTCATCGCAGGCGATGCCGCTGGCGCCCGTCGTCGATCACGGCGCGTCGGCCGAAGTGATCCTCGTGGCCGGCGGCTGTGGCCCGGGCTGGCACCGTGGTCCCTATGGCGGCTGCCGTCCGATGTACAATTGTCCCCCCGGCTGGCGCTCCGGCCCCTATGGTCGCCGCTGCTTCCGCGGCTGGTAGTACGCAGGCGGGGAGCGCCCCCCACGCTCCCTGCCATGTCAGCCCGCAGCATGGCCGCGCCGTCCCCCCCGGCGGCGCGGCCATTGCTGTATGATGTCTCCCGATGATCCGATTCTTGAGCCTGATCCCAATCGTGCTCGCAGCGGCTCCGCTTCCTGCCGAGGCCTATAGTTGCGGGCTGTCGCCGGCCAGGGATGCCGTCGTCATCAAGACGGATAATACCTCCGGCCATGCCATGACCTGCAGGGTCGAATGCACGTTCACGTCACCGGATGGTCCGGTCACGATCGCCTGCGTGCGAAAGGTTCCGCCAGAGACCAGGGACTGGTACATCTGCCTGCGCGCAACCGGCGGCAAGGCCATGGAATTCGCCGAGGGCACCGAAAGCTGCAAGTGAACCGCAAGTGAACTGCAAGTGATCTGACGGCTGCGGGGCGATCTGCTTCACTTGCCGGGGAAATTCAACATCAGCGCGTGAGCGCAATCACTCGCCGTTGCCAAACAGCGCCGCAAACCGCTTCTCGCCGTTGCGCGAGAAATTGACCACGCGGCTGCCGGGCGCCTCGTCGCGCGCGGCCCATTTCAGTTCGGCGAAGCGCGCCATCATGGCGGCGCCGAGCGTGCCGGCGAGATGATGCCGCCGCTCGCTCCAGTCGAGGCAGGCCTTGCAGACCGGGCGGCGCGGATGCGCGAGCATCTCCGGCGCGATCTGCAGGCTGTCGACGAGAAAGCGTTCCCCGTCGGCGGTCAGCTCGATGTCCTGCTTCTTCTGTCGCACCAGGTTCTGCGCTTTCATGCTGTCGAGCATCTGCACGCCGAGATCGCCGGCGAGATGGTCGTAGCAGATCCGGGCTCGGCGCAGCGCCGGCTCCTTCGGCCCGGTGCGCACGCGCATGTGGCCGGTGCGCGCGGCCAGTCCCGCCAGGCGCTCCAGCACGTCGGCGACGTCGGGATCGCTGAGCCGGTAATAGCGGTGGCGGCCCTGCTTTTCCGGCTCGATCAGGCCGCCGGTCTCGAGCTTGGCGAGATGCGAACTCGCGGTCTGCGGCGTGATGCCGGCCTCCTGCGCCAGCTCGCTCGCGGTCAGCGCACGGCCGCTCAGGAGCGCCGTCAGCATGTTGGCGCGGGCGGGATCGCCGACCAGGGCGGCGACCATGGCGATGTCGGGGCCTGATTTCATGCTTCGATCATAGCCGAAGCACCGATGCCCGGGAAGCGTCTATGGTTCGTTCCTCATCGAACTATGGAGATCCCGATGACCGTGACCGTGTTCATTCGCTACCAGATCGATCCGTTCAAGCGGGCGCAGTTCGAGGATTACGCGAGGAAATGGCTGTCCATCATCCCGGCCTGCGGCGGCGAGCTGATCGGCTATTTCATGCCGCATGAGGGCACCAACAACATCGCCTTCGGGCTGATCTCGTTTGGCAGCCTTGCGGACTACGAGAGCTATCGCGCGCGATTGCGTGGCGACGCCGAGGGCAAGGCGAATTTCGAGTTCGCCGAAGCGCAACGCTTCATCCTCGCGGAGGAGCGCACGTTCCTGCGCAAGGTGCTATGATAGGGCGTGTTGCGGTTCAACGAACGCCAAAAAAGGAGACAAGAACATGCCGGTCACCACAGCGGAGAAACGCGCCATCTTCAGGCGGATGCACGAAACCGGCTGTTTCGTGCTGCCCAACCCGTTCGACGCGGGCAGCGCGAAGGCGCTGCAGCATCTCGGCTTCAAGGCCATCGCCTCGACCAGCGCCGGCTTCGCCTGGACGCTCGGCAAGGCCGACAATCGCGTCACCCTGGATGAGGTCTGCGATCATCTCAGCACGTTGAGCGCGGCGGTCGATATTCCGCTCAATGCCGATTTCGAGGGCGGCTTCGCGCGTGAGCCGGAGGGTGTCGGCGCCAACGTTGCCCGCGCCGTGACGACGGGCGTCGCCGGACTGTCGATCGAGGATTCCACCGGCGACAAGACGAAGCCGCTTTACGAGCGTTCGCTTGCGATTGCGCGCATCAAGGCGGCGCGGGCGGCGATCGATGCCGATCATTCCGGCGTGCTGCTGACCGGCCGCTGCGAGGCCTTTCTGTGGGGGCAGCCGGATCTCAACCTGGTGATCGATCGTCTGGCCGCCTATGCGGAGGCCGGCGCCGACTGCCTCTATGCGCCCGGCATCAAGACCGCGGAAGATATTGCCGCGGTGGTGAAGGCCGCGCATCCGATGCCGGTCAACCTGCTGATCGGGGCCTCCGGTCTGTCCCTCGCGCAAGCCGCGGACCTCGGCGTGCGCCGGATCAGCGTCGGCGGAATGCTGGCGCGTACCGCCTGGGCTGGCTTCATGCGGTCGGCCCGGGAAATGGCGGAACAAGGGACCTTCACCGAGCTCGCAAACGGCTATCCGGGCGGCGAGCTCAACAAGATGTTCGGGTGATCGCCTCGTGCTAGAAAAACGCAGCGGGCCGTTCGGCCCGCTGCGTGCGTCAATCGCGTTGTTGTCCCGCGAGTTGTTGTCCCGGCGTCCGTCGCTACTTCGGTGCCGCAGGCGGATTGTCGCTGGTCCCGGCGGGCGGCTTGGTCGGACCCTTGACGTCGAGATTGGTCGGCGGCGCCGGCTTGTCGGGAGCGGCGCCCGTGGTCGTGCCGGGATTGGTATTGGGCCGCGGCGTCACGTCACGCATGCCCGGAGGTGCTGCGGGCGGCGATGCCGGCTGGGTCTGTGCCGATTGTGACGCGGGCGTCGTGCCGGCCTCATGCATGCTCGAATTGTTCAGGCCGTAAAAGACGAAACCGAGCACGACAGCGGCGGCGAGGGCATAGAGCGCGATCCTGGTGCTGCTGGTCGAGGCTTCTGCCAGTTCGGGATCGGGCTGCAATTCGCTGTCGAGGCGCGCCGCCCGGCGGATGTCGTCGTCGGCGGGGTTGTAGCGATATGGATCATCCGGGTTATTGGGGTATGCCATGAATGGTTCCTCCGTTCGTCCCAAGGGGGCGCGTGACTGAGTGGGAGGCAACGGTTGATCCGCCCCGATGTTCCGGGTCATCTTGCAGGGATATCCAGATGGAACCGGGAATGACGGTTCCAAACCCGACCGATTGAGGCTGCGATGTGGGCCCTGCCGCCAAGCGATACCGTCTTGCACCTGCTGTCACTGGTTGCGATCCCGGCGCAGGCGATGACGGCGGCGCTGGCGGCCGGGCGGCGCAGCATGGACTGGGCCGGCGTCAGCATGCTCGGCTGCATCACCGCGCTCGGCGGCGGAACCATCCGCGACGTCCTGCTCGGTCACTATCCGCTGTTCTGGGTGCAGAACCCGTTCTATCTCGGGCTCACGGCGATCGCGGCGCTGGTCACCATTGCGATCGCGCGGGTGGTGCACCGGCTGGCGTTGGCCTTTCTCGTGCTCGACGCGATTGGACTTGTCGTGTTCACCATCGCGGGCTGCGACGTGGCCTGGCAGATCGAGGCGTCGCTGCCGATCGTGATCGTGGCGGGGATGATCACCGGCTGTGCCGGCGGCGTGCTGCGCGACATCCTTTGCAACGATGTGCCGCTGCTGTTCCGCAGCGAACTTTATGCCAGCGTGTCCGTCGTCACCGGGCTGTTTTACGCCACCGGCTTTGCATTGAAGCTGAATAGCGAGGTCTGGACCGCGCTCGCATTCCTGCTGGGACTGACCTTCCGCCTGCTCGCGATCCGCTACAAATGGGACATGCCGAAATTCGTCTTTACCGGTGATCAGCGCTAGCCCAGCCATCTAGCGAGCGCACTGCACAAAAAGCTGCCAGCAAGACTCGCGTCGAGTCGCGCGTCGTGATGTCGCGCCAGCGTCCGGGCGGCTCGTACCGCGGACAACTCGCGGGTCATGCCGTTTCGCAAGCAGGCCTCTTGGCGACACAACCGAAAAGCGGTCCCGCGCATTCCCGCCACGAAATTGCGATTTGCAAGGCAAGCGCTTTTGGCCTGAGATTTGTGGTGCGCCTGTCGCGAGAGCCGACATACACTGGCAAAATGGGCCAGCGCCACTAGCTGAGAGCAGCCGGCGCGGCCAGGAATTGATGAGGGCGGAATGGGAATCAATCAGGGTCAGATCAGTCTGGATCAGAAATACACGGCCTCATCGGGCCATGTCTTCCTCACCGGCATTCAGGCCCTGGTCCGGCTGCCGATGGCCCAGATCCGACGCGACCGTGCCATGGGCCTCAATACCGCCGGCTTCATCTCCGGTTACCGCGGCTCGCCGCTCGGCGGCTACGACCAGCAGCTGTTCGCTGCACGCAAACATCTCGAAGACTACAACATCAAGTTCCAGCCCGGCGTGAACGAGGACTTGGCTGCCACCGCGATCTGGGGTTCGCAGCAGCTCAATCTCTCGCCCGGCGCCAAATATGATGGCGTGGTTGGTATCTGGTACGGCAAAGGCCCCGGCGTCGATCGCTGCGGCGACGTGTTCCGCCACGGCAACGCCGCGGGCTCAGCCAAGAACGGCGGTGTGCTCTGTCTCGCGGGCGACGACCATGGCGCCAAATCCTCCACCGTGCCGCATCAGTCCGACCACGCCTTCGCGTCGGCGCTGATGCCCTATCTCTATCCCTCCAGCATCCATGAAATGATCGAGATGGGCCTGTTGGGAATAGCGATGTCGCGCTATTCCGGCTGCTGGGTCGGCATGAAGGTGATCACTGAGACAGTGGAGACCACAGCCGAGATCGATCTCACCGACGAGATGACGCCGTTCGTCATTCCCGCCGATTTCGAGATGCCGCCGGGCGGCCTTAACCTGCGCTGGCCCGACGATCGCTTCGACCAGGACCGCCGCCTGCAGGACTACAAGGGCTTTGCCGCGATCGCTTTTGCCCGCGCCAACAAGGTCAACCGCATCACCATGGATTCGCCGAACGCGCGCTATGGCATCATGGCCTCCGGCAAGAGCTATGAGGATATCCGCCAGGCGCTGCGCGAACTCGGCGTCACGCCGGAGATCGCCGCGAAGATCGGCCTGCGGCTCTACAAGATCGGCATGCCCTGGCCGCTGGAGCCGGAAGGCGTGCGGCAGTTCGCGGTCGGTCTGGAAGAGATCTTCATCATCGAGGAACGCCGCGAGATCGTCGAGAACCAGGTCAAGCAGGAGCTGTTCAACTGGCGCGACGACGTGCGCCCGCGCATCGTCGGCAAGATGGACGAGCACGACAAGCGCTTCCTGCCCTTCGCCGAGGAACTCAGCGTCGCCTCGCTGGCCAGCTCGCTGACCGAACGGCTGCTGCGGCTCAACCTCAATCCGGAAATAGCCGCGATGCTGCGCGCCAAGGCCGACTGGTTCAACGGCCGGCAGAGGCGAGCCAGATGCAGGCGGTCGCCGATCTCCCGCACGCCGTATTTCTGCTCGGGCTGCCCGCACAACACCTCGACCAAGGTGCCCGAAGGCAGCCGCGCCATGGCCGGCATCGGCTGCCACTTCATGGCGCTGTGGATGAACCGCTCGACCGAGACCTTCACCCATATGGGCGGCGAGGGCGTGCCCTGGGTCGGCGTCGCCCCCTTCACCGACGAGAAGCACATCTTCGCCAATCTCGGCGACGGCACCTATTTCCACTCCGGCAGTCTCGCCATCCGCCAAGCCATCGCCTCCAAGGCCAACATCACCTACAAGATCCTCTACAACGACGCGGTCGCGATGACTGGTGGCCAGCGTCACGACGGCGATCTCTCGCCGCAGCGGATCACCTTCCAGCTTCATGCCGAGGGCATCAGCGAGATCTATCTGGTCTCGGAAAATCCCGAGGCTTATCCGCGCGACAGCATCGCGCCCGGCGTCAAGACCGCGCATCGCGACGACCTCGATGCCGTGATGAAGACCCTGCGCGAGACCAAGGGGGCTTCCGCAATCGTGTTCGTGCAGACCTGCGCCGCCGAGAAGCGCCGCCGCCGCAAGCGCGGCACCCTGGAGGATCCGGCGCGCCGCTTGGTCATCAATCCGGCCGTCTGCGAGGGCTGCGGCGATTGCTCGGTGCAGTCGAACTGCATCTCGGTCGAGCCGCTCGAAACCGAATTGGGGCGCAAGCGCGCCATCAACCAGTCCACCTGCAACAAGGATTACTCTTGCGTGAAGGGATTCTGCCCGTCCTTCGTCACCATCGACGGTGGGGCCTTGCGCCATCGCGCGCCGACGGCGCTCGGCGACATCGGCGACCTGCCGGAGCCGGACGACAAGCCGTCGCTGGAGCGGCCCTATAACATCGCGGTCGGCGGGGTCGGTGGCACTGGCGTGCTCACGATAGGCGCGTTGCTCGGCATGGCCGCGCACATCGAGGGCAAGGCCTCGATGATCCTCGACATGTCTGGGCTGGCGCAGAAGGGCGGCGCGGTCTTGAGCCATGTCCGGCTGTCGGAACACACCGCCGACGTCACCTGTTCGCGCATCGTCACCGGCACCGCGGATCTCGTGATCGCCGCCGACGAAGTGGTGGCCGGCGCCAAGGAAACCATCTCGCTCTGCGAATCCGGCCGGACCTATGGCGTCATCAACAGCCACATCATTCCAACCGCGGATTTCATCCTCAACCGCGATTTCAATTTCCAGAACCGCAAGGTTGCGAACGTGCTGGAAACCGCGTTGCGCAAGGATTCCGCGTTCCTCGATTTCACCCGGCCCGCCGAAGCGCTGCTCGGCGATTCCATCGCCACCAACATGATGATGATGGGCTACGCCTATCAGAAGGGGTTGCTGCCGCTATCGAGCGCGGCAATCGAGCAGGCGATCGAAATCAACGGCGTCGCGGTCAAGATGAATACCGAGGCGTTCCGGCTCGGCCGTCTCGCGGTGTTGAACCCGGAGCGGCTGGCCATCATGCTGGAGGGGAAGGACGCGCCGGTCATCCCGAAGACGCAGGAGGCGATGTCGCTCGACGAGATCGTCGCTCATCGCAGCGAGCTTCTGAAGAGCTATCAAGGCGAGCGGCTGGCGCGGCGCTATCGCAAGCTCGTGGATCAGGTGCGCGAGGCGGCGACTTCGGGCGGCCATGGCGACGCGCTGCCCCGCGCCGTCGCGATCAACTACGCCAAGCTGCTTGCCTACAAGGACGAATACGAGGTGGCACGGCTCTTCACTGACGGCAAATTCGAGCAGCAGCTGCGCGAGCAGTTCGAGGGCGACTACAAGATCAGCTTCAATCTTGCGCCGCCGATTTTGTCGCACGGCGTCGATGCGCTCGGCCGGCCGAAGAAGCGCGCGTTCGGCCCCTGGATGATGAAAGTCTTCCGGTCGCTTGCAAAGCTGCGCGTCCTGCGCGGCACGCCGCTCGATATTTTCGGCTACAGCGCCGACCGCAGGCTCGAACGCAATCTGATTGCAGGTTACGAGAAGGATGTCGCGACCGTGCTGTCGCTGCTGTCGCCGGCCAATAACGAGATCGCGGTCGAGCTGCTGTCGCTGCCCGACCGCATCCGAGGCTACGGACCGGTCAAGGAAAAGGCGGTGCAGGACGCAAAAGCGCGCTACGCCGAGCTCGCCGCCGATCTCGCCAACCCGCCGCCCGCGCCGAGGCAGCTGGCGGCGGAGTAGGGGCTCTGCATCCTTTCGTCGTCCCGGCCTTGAGCCGGGATCCATACTCACCGATCCCTTTTTTGCGAAAGTTGGATCGCCAACTTTGGCTACCGCAGACGCCTGTGGTTGCGGATCCCGGCGTTCGCCGGGATGACGGCTAAAGTGGGCCGCAGACCCGTAGTCGCGCGGTTCGCTTCGGGCTAGTCTGGCCCGATGGACTGGGACAGCGCGATAACTGAAACCGTTCGGACACCTGCCTTTGCACCGTTCGAATGGTTGCTATCGTTTCGTTATCTGAAGGCGCGGCGCAAGGAAGGCTTCATCTCGGTCATTGCCGGCTTCTCCTTCCTCGGGATCATGCTTGGTGTTGCGACGCTCATCATCGTGATGGCCGTGATGAACGGCTTCCGCAAGGAGCTGCTCGGCAAGCTGCTCGGCATCAATGGTCATATGCTGGTGCAAGCATTCGACTCGCCGCTGACCGACTGGAAGGAAGTAACCGATCGCATCGGTCGGGTGAAAGGCGTCAGCCTGGTCGCGCCGATTGTCGATGGCATGGCACTGGCTTCATCTCCGTCCAATGCATCCGGCATCATGGTCCGCGGCATTCGCGGCGAAGACCTGACTAACCTTGCCTCCATCGCACGCAGTATCAAGCAGGGTACGCTGGAAGGGTTTGATGACGGTCAGGGCCTCGTGATCGGCCGAGGGCTATCCGACCAGCTCTCGGTGCGCGCGGGCGATAGCGTGAGGCTGTTGACCGGGCGCGGCGCGGTGACGCCGATGGGGACGACGCCACGGCTCAAGGTCTACAGGGTTGCGGCGGTCTTCGAGATCGAAATGTCCGAATTCGACTCGAGCGTTGTCTTCATGCCGCTGTCGGAGGCACAGCCCTTCTTCAATCTTTCAGGCAACGTCACCGGAATCGAAGTCTATACGAGCAATCCCGACCGAATCGGCGAATTCCGAGAGGCCGTCACCCATTCCGCTGGCCGCCCGATTTCCGTGGTTGATTGGCGGCAGCGGAACTCGACATTCTTCAGTGCGCTTGATGTCGAGCGGAACGTGATGTTCCTGATCCTGACACTGATCGTATTGGTCGCGGCACTGAACATCATCTCCGGCCTGATCATGTTAGTGAAGGATAAGGGAAGCGATATCGCCATTCTGCGAACAATAGGTGCGTCTCAAGGCTCGATCATGCGCGTGTTCTTTATCACCGGCGCATCGATCGGCGTGGTCGGTACGCTGGTTGGCTTTCTCGTCGGAGCGCTCGTCTGCTTCAACATCGAGTCGATCCGCCAGTTCCTGTCATGGGTGACAGGCATGGATTTGTTTCCTTCCAAACTGTATTTTCTTTCCAAACTGCCCGCGGAGATGGACACCGGCGAGACATTTGCCGTCGTTGCAATGGCGTTGACGCTGTCGTTCCTGGCGACACTCTACCCGTCGTGGCGAGCGGCGCGCCTCGATCCCGTCGAAGCGTTACGGAATGCGTAAGACGGCGCTCGTGTGCCTGTACAACACCCCGCGCCCAGAGGCGCCGGTACTGAAATTTCTCGATTCAGAACACATCGCAGAGTGGGCGGTCGGCGCGCTTCGTTTTTACTGACCGTACCAACTTCCGCACGAGCCAGGCCGCGCCGAATGCGACAGTTATCGCAAGGAGGGTGGCGGAGAACAGCACGGCAAGAACAACAGATGCCATCCCGCCAGCGCCAGCGTGCCTATAGCAATTGACACCGGCAAACCCTGCGAACCGCATTTCGCCAGCTATCAAATAGACCTGAAACCCCGTGTGCAAAAGCCATATCACCAGGCAAATGAGGACATAAACCGGGTTGCTGCGAAATGGGAGTGAAGCGCTTGCGGGAATGAGAAGTGCGATGGTGAACAGAAACCAGCTTGCTGGCACACTGTTCCCCGATTCAGAGCAGGCGGCAGCAAAGTGGTACGAATACCAGGTCCAATACGCATCGAGGCAAATTCCCGAAAGCACGACGCAAGAGAATAATATCAGTCGTTTGATCGCCATTGGACGAAGTCTCTACCGGATAGCTATGCGCCCTGGTGCGAACGCCGTTGAATCGCCTTCCCGGCGTCGACCATTGACGGGCGCAGCCTGCGGCATCTGCGCCATCCATGCACGTTAAAGTTTGGTGCAGTTTTCGTGCATTGCGCCCTCTTGATTCCAGAGGGTCCAAGTCGATGTATCATTCGGGCGTGATGGTGCCGCGAGAAGGCGGACTGATGTCTCGGGAGATGTGCGCCACACCTTCAACTGTCATCGCCCGCGAAAGCGGGCGATCCAGTACGCCGCGGCCTATCGGTTCGAGCGCTGATCGCTCTGGAATACTGGGTTGCCCGGTCAAGCCGGGCAACGACGGAGGAGGAACGCGTCGCGCGTGGACCTTGGCTCTGTCTCATTGATGCGGCCCTTCTCTCACGCCACGGAATATTTCGCCGCTTGCCAAGCCCTCGCCAACAGGCCAGAAAATTGGCTGGGGACAAGAACAAGCAGAAACGCCAGCGGAGACCTGAGTTGACCATCAAGGGCAAGGCCTACATTGCCGGGATCTACGAACACCCGACCCGGCACGCGCCGGACAAATCCACCGCGCAGCTCCACGCCGAAGTCGCCAAGGGCGCGATCGAGGATGCCGGGCTCTCCAACGCCGACGTTGATGGCTATTTCTGCGCCGGCGACGCGCCCGGCGGGCTGTGGCCGATGGTCGATTATCTCGGCCTCAAGGTGCGCCACATGGATTCCACCGAGACCGGCGGCTGTTCCTATCTGATCCATCTCGGCCATGCCGCGGAGGCCATTGCCGCCGGCAAGTGCTCGATTGCCCTGATTACGCTGGCCGGCAAACCCCGCACCGGCGCGATGCCGCCGCGCGCGGCCGGCGCCGAGGCCGATTTCGAGGCGGCCTATGGCGCCACCACCCACAACGCCTACGGCATGTGTGCCATGCGCCACATGCACGACTACGGCACCACCAGCGAGCAACTGGCCTGGATCAAGGTCGCCGCCTCGCACCACGCGCAATACAATCCGCATGCGATGCTGAAGGACGTCGTCACCGTCGAGGACGTGCTCAACTCGCCGATGATCTCCGACCCGCTGCATCGTATGGACTGCTGCGTCGTCTCCGATGGCGGCGGCGCCCTGATCGTGACCACGGAGGAGATCGCGAAAAGCCTGAAGAAGCCGCTGGTGCGCCTGATCGGCCATGGCGAGGCGATGAAGGGACCGCGCGGCGGCAAGGATCTCGACCTGACCTATTCGGCCGGCGTCTGGTCCGGCCCGCGCGCGTTCGAGGAAGCCGGCGTGACGCCCAAGGACATCAAGTATGCCTCGATCTATGACAGCTTCACCATCACGGTGCTGATGCAGCTCGAGGATCTCGGCTTCTGCCGGAAGGGCGAGGGCGGCAAGTTCGTCGCCGACGGCAACCTGATTTCCGGCGTCGGCAAGCTGCCGTTCAACACCGATGGCGGCGGGCTCTGCAGCAACCATCCGGTCAATCGCGGCGGCATGACCAAGATCCTCGAGGCGGTCAGGCAATTGCGCGGCGAAGCCCATCCCAAGGTCCAGGTGCCGAACTGCGATCTCGCCATCGCGCACGGCACCGGCGGTCTGCTCGGCGTGCGCCATGCCGCCTCAACCTGCATTCTGGAGCGTGTGTGATGAGCGAAGCGAAGACCTATCCCGCGCCAGTGACCAATCCCGAGACCGCACCGTTCTGGGAGGCGGCGAAGGCCGGCAAGTTCATGATCAAGCGCTGCACCGCGTGTGGCGAGGCGCACTACTTTCCGCGCTCGATCTGCCCGTTCTGTTTTTCCGACCAGACGGTGTGGGAGGAAAGTTCGGGTGAGGGCACGATCTACACCTACAGCCTGATGCGCAAATCCGCGACCGGCCCTTACGCCATCGGCTATGTCACGTTGAAGGAAGGGCCGTCGCTGCAGACCAATTTCGTCGATTGCGATCTTTCGAGTCTGAAGATCGGCCAGAAGGTCAAGGTGGTGTTCAAGCCGACCGCCGGCGCGCCCCTGCCGTTCTTCACGCCGGTGTAACTGGGGTGGCACAACATTCGCCAAGTCCGAGATTGTCATCCCCGCGAAAGCGGGGATCCAGTAAACGCCGGTGAATACTGGACCCCCGCTTTCGCGGGGGTGACGGCCGGAGAGTGTTGCAACGACAAGAAACAAGAACGAAATCGGGGGAACTTTCGCGCATGTCGAGCAGGTATGACGAACTCAAGGGTCTGACGAACCTCGACCAGAGCTACAGCTACGGCGATCGCGAGGTCATGCTGTATGCCTACGGCATTGGTCTCGGCGCGGACCCGACGGACGAGAAGGAACTCGCCTTCGTCAATGAGGCCTGCGCCGTGCCACGGCCGCTCAAGGTGGTGCCGACCTTCGCGTCGGTGGCGGCCTGGGGCGCCGGGCCGGGCGAGATGAATCTCAATCGCCTGCTGGTGGTCGATGGCGAACGCGACATCTCGTTCCACAAGCCGCTCGCGACGGCGGCCCGCATCACGGCCGACTCCACCGTGCTCGAGGTCTACGACAAGGGCAAGGACAAGGGTGTGGTGATCAGCCACCAGACCGTGCTCAGGGATGAGGCGGGCGAGAAACTGGCGACGCTGGTCGCGTCACGCTTTGCGCGCGGCGACGGCGGGTTCGGCGGGCCGAACCTGGCGCAGCCGGAGCCGCACCGGATGCCGGCGCGGGCGCCCGACAAGACGATCGACATTTCGACCCGGCCGGATCAGGCGCTCATCTACCGCCTGTGTGGTGATCGCAATCCGTTGCATTCCGATCCCGAGTTTGCCAGGCGCGCGGGCTTCCCGCGGCCGATTCTGCACGGCATGTGCACCTACGGCATCACCTGCCGCGGCATGCTGCAGACCTATGCCGATTACGACCCCGCCGCATTCCGGCAGCACGCGGTGCGATTTTCCTCGCCGGTCTATCCCGGCGAGACCGTGACCATGGATCTGTGGAAGGACGGCAACGTCATTTCGTTCGAGGCGAAGGTGACCGCGCGCAACGTCACCGTGATCAAGTGCGGCAGGACGGTGCTGGGATAACATTCTCCGTCATTCCGGGGCGCGCGCAGCGCGAACCCGGAATCTCGAGATTCCGGGTTCGCTTCGCGCCCCGGAATGACGGCAAGTAGAAGGGAGTGAAACACCATGGGACTTCTCGACGGCAAGGTGGCGCTGATCACGGGCGCCGGCGGGGGGCTCGGCGAGGCCTACGCCAAACTGTTTGCGCGCGAAGGCGCCGCGGTCGTGGTCAACGACCTCGGTGGCCCCCGAGACGGCTCCGGCGCCGACATCTCGATGGCGCAGCAGGTGGTGGATGCGATCAAGGCCGAGGGCGGCCGGGCGGTCGCCAACGGCGCCGATATCTCGACCATCGCCGGCGGGCAGTCGGTGTTCGACGACGCCATCAAGAATTTCGGCCGCGCCGATATTCTGGTCAACAATGCCGGCATCCTGCTCGACCAGACTTTTGCCAAGGCCACCGAAGCCGCCTGGGACAAGGTGCTGAAGGTGCACCTCAAAGGCACCTTCTGCGTGGCCCAGCCGGTGTTCCGCTGGATGCGCGAGAATGGCGGCGGCGTGATCGTCAACACCTCGTCGACGTCAGGCCTGATCGGCAATTTCGGCCAGAGCAATTACGGCGCCGCCAAGGGCGGCATCTGGGGCCTGTCCAATGTGCTCGCGATCGAGGGCCGCAAATACAATATCCGGGTCTGGACCCTGGCGCCGGGCGCGCTGACCCGGATGACCTCCGATTTGCCGCGCTACAAGGAAAATCCGGGTGCCGCGCTGGGGCCTGATGGCATCGCGCCGGCCGTGCTATACATGGTCAGCGACTTGTCGGGCGACCAGACCGGCAAGGTGCTCGGCGTCTCCGGCCCGCGTGGCGTTCGCGAGATGCGGATGATGGAAATGGACGGCTGGAAACCCCCGTTCGCGGGGTGGAAGGCGCAGGATATTGCCGAGCATGCCAAGGAGATCTTCTTCTCCGAGGAGCAGATCAAGATGGGTGCGCGGCGGTTTTGATGGGCGCTGTCGTTCCGGGGCGCGCGAAGCGCGAGCCCGGAATCCATAACCACCATCGTGAGTATGGATTCCGGGCCCGCGCCAAGAGGCGCGTCCCGGAATGACGAGGAGAGAGTGGAGACGTCAATGACAAAGCTCACCGCCGCCGCCGAAGGCACCTTCGCGATCGCGCCGACGCCGTTCCATGACGATGGCCGCATCGACGAGCGCTCGATCGATCGGCTCACCGATTTCTACGCCGAGGTCGGCTGCGACGGCGTTACCGTGCTCGGCATTCTCGGCGAGGCGCCGAAGCTCGATGCCGCCGAGGCCGAACAGGTGGCCGTGCGCTTCGTCAAACGCGCCAAGAGCCTGCAGGTGATCGTCGGCGTGTCCGCGCCGGGGTTTGCCGCGATGCGATCGCTGGCGCTGAAATCGATGGATGCAGGTGCCGCCGGCGTGATGATCGCCCCGCCGCCTCACTTGCGCACCGACGATCAGATCACGGGCTATTTCAAGCAGGCGCAGGAGGCGATCGGCGACGATATTCCCTGGGTGCTGCAGGACTATCCGCTGACCCTGAACGTCGTGTTCACGCCCGCGGTGATCCGCAAGATCGTCATGGACAGCCCCTCCTGCGTGATGCTCAAGCACGAGGACTGGCCGGGACTGGAGAAGATCTCGACCCTGCGCTCCTACCAGAAGGACGGCTCGCTGCGGCCGCTGTCGATCCTGTGCGGCAATGGCGGGCTGTTCCTCGATTTCGAGATGGAGCGCGGCGCCGACGGCGCGATGACCGGCTATGCCTTCCCCGAACTCCTGATCGACGTGGTGAAGCTGTCGAAGGAAGGCAGGCGCGATGCCGCGCACGACCTGTTCGACGCGCATCTGCCGCTGATCCGCTACGAGCAGCAGCCGGGCGCGGGGCTGGCGGTGCGCAAATATGTGCTGCAGAAGCGCGGCGTCATTGCGTCCTCCACCCAGCGCAAGCCCGGCGCTACCATTACTGCCGCCGCGAAAACCGAAGTGGATTACCTGTTGTCGCGCGTGGCCCGGGTCGACCGCAGAGCCCAGCTCGCGCCGCAATCCAGCGCGGCGGGTTAACGTCCATGGCCGAGATCGTCGCCCCGCGTCCCGCGTCGACCATCCTGCTACTGCGCGACAGCGTGGCGCAGCAGGACATCGAAGTCTTCATGATGGTCCGCCACTATGAGATCGACTTCAATTCCGGTGCGCTGGTGTTTCCCGGCGGCAGCGTCGACAAGGGCGACCTCGAGATCATCGCAAACGCCGACCTCTTCACCGGCGGTGACGGGCTCGACGCCGACGCCTTGAGCTTCAGGATCGCGGCGATCCGGGAAACGTTTGAGGAAAGCGGCATTCTGCTGGCGCGGGCGAAGGGGTCGAATGCGCTGATCGATGCGCAACGTGCCAGTGCGATCGAGGCCGGACATCGCAAGGATCTTTGCGAAGGCAACGTCTCGTTCCTCAAGGTGCTCGCCGACAACGAGTTGGCGCTGGCGCTCGACGAACTCATTCCCTATGCGCACTGGATCACCCCGGAGGGCATGCCGAAGCGCTTCGACACCTGGTTCTTCCTCGCGGCGGCGCCGCCGGACCAGCTCGGCACCCATGACGGCAAGGAATCTACCGACTCGATCTGGGTCTCGCCGCGCGAGGCCGTGGCCGGCGGCGAGAGCGGGCGCTTCAAGTTGCCGTTCCCGACCACGCGCAACCTGATCAAGCTCGGCAAGCAGGGGCGCGTTCAGGATGCGCTCGACGATGCCCGGGGCAAGCCGGTAGTCGCCGTGATGCCGGTGATGACACGGCTGAATGGCGGTCGCCAGCTCCGCATTCCGCTCGAAGCCGGTTACGACGGAGAACTGTTCGAGGTCGGCGCGCAGGGCTGACACACCCGAGCGTCGCTCACGTCAAATAGGCGTCGACCAGGGTCTGGTCCTGATCGTAGACCCAGCATTCCCCCAGCAGTCCGTCGTGTACGGTGTAGACCAATAAGCGCTCGAGTTCGGCCGCCTTGCCGTCGCGCTCAAAGCACTCGCGGACGAGCAGCGCGCCGCGCTCGGGCCCCGCCATGACATCGACGATGGCGAGCAGCCGGCGATTGGTGCGCCTTGTGACCTCGGCCAGGATGGCGAGCGCCGCGGCCTTGCCTTTGTGGTCGCCTGCCAGTGGGTTACGGCCGAAATAATGCAGCGTGAAGTCATCATGATAGCAGGCCGCAAGCGCCGAACGATCGCCTGCGAGCCATGCGCTCGCGTAGCGGCTGACGGCCCGTCGTGTGTCCTCAGTCGCGGCTTGGTTGTCGATTTCAGATCGGTTATTTGTCATGGTTGTCAATCTCGCGGATCGTTGCCATCCCTGACGCTAGATCCGCCGAACCATCCGGGCTTTCAAAAACTGGCTATGCTTGCAATGGCGGCAGCGAAACTGATCGGGTGGGGTGCGCGCGTGCTGTATCTGGGCCCGGCCTTCGGGTTGACACCGCACCGGAACGCGACCGCCGTCCTTGCCGTCGGTCTCGATGCGGCGCTGGAAGTCGCCGACGATCCGGGGGACCGCGGGACACATTATCGCTCGGCTCGCAGCGTGCTGATCCTGCCCAACAGCATGCATCATCTACGCATCGAACGGGGACGGATGGCATTCCTCTACGTCGATCCGTTGGGGCGCGACCTCAGAGCACTGGTCGCGCGGATGACGAATGCGACGCCGCGGGCCGTCTTCGATTTGCGAGAAGAGTCCGCGGTGTTCGAGGTCTTCACCGGCCTGGCGGAAAACCGTATCGCTGAGCAGGATGGCCGCGTATTGCTCGGCAAACTGCTGGGTGTGGGGATGCGCGGGAAAGCCGACCTGCGCATCGCCGCGGCACTACGGCAGATGCGGGATGAACCACAGCGGGCTCACCGGTTGACGACGTTAGCGGCGCGTGCCGGCCTGTCGCCGTCACGGTTTCTTCATCTGTTGAAGGCCGAGACCGGGGTGCCGCTGCGGCGCTACCGCATCTGGAACCGGATGGGCGCGGCCGTTCGCGCCAGTGGCGATGGCGCCTCCCTGACGGAGGCTGCCCACGCCGCTGGCTTCGCCAGTTCGGCGCATTTCTCCTGCGCATTTCGCGACATGTTCGGCATGATGCCGTCGGATCTGATCAGGACCCTACGGTCGCCGTGTGGATCGCTCCCAGGCGGCGAATCGGGCGTGGCTGGGCGCTCGAAATTTGACCCTTCAGGCCGCTCCAAGTCGGCTTCCGCCGCGCCGCAATGGCGGCCGCCAGCTCCGCATTCCCCCGAGGCCGGCTATGACGGCGATCTGTTTGAGGTGGGCGCAAAGGGATAGTTCGGGCCAAACAGGGTATGGATCGAATGACGGAGCGAGCGTGTGTCCCAAAGAATAGAAGCCTTGTCGCCTGACGAGATGGCGCTCGTCGAGAAACAAAGGTCTTGGGTTCGAGACCATTTTGACGTGGGGGCACGTCATCAATACCAAACGGTCGAGGGCAAGCTCCGCCTCCTGGACACGATTATCCGCTCAGGTTGGGTTGAGGCGACCGAAACCTGGAAACTGCAAAGCCTTGGCATCACCTTTGGCGATGCGCCCTGCGAGAAAATGGAATTGCGCTGGGTCGCCGTCGAAGACGAATACGGACGCGACCCCGCGTTGTGCGACGAACGCACAGCCCTCATAGTCTTTCCCATGACCACGATATCAAAGCGCGTGGAACGCGGCGAGACCGTCAATGTTCGTGGGCTGTTTGATCAAGCATGCCAATCGATCATCGACCTGAGAAGCAAGTTTCATGGCGAATGACGCCCGTGCTCCGGTTTCCGGCAGACTTCGACGCGCGGCGAAGTATCGTAGCAACGTCGGCCTGTATGTTCCGTCCCGATCGCCATCGGGAATTGGAACAGAATCCAATGGACACCATCAATTCACGTCCCAATCTGGCGCGCGAACTGGCGCTGCTGTTCCTGCTCGCCACGCTCTGGGGCGCGTCCTATACCTTCATCAAGCTCGGCGTGGCCACCATAGCGCCGATCACCCTGATCGCGGCGCGGACGGCGATCGCCGGGCTGTTGCTGCTCGCGATCATGCACTGGCGCGGGGTGAGGATGCCGCGCGACGGCGCGACGTGGCGGCGTTTCCTGCTGCAGGCCTGTCTCAACAGCGTCATCCCCTGGACGCTGCTGGCCTGGGGCGAGCGCTCCGTCGATGCGGGGCTTGCGACCATTCTCAATTCGGCCTCGCCGATCTTCACGTTCCTGCTCACGGCGGCGGTAACCCGGCACGAAGCGGCGAGCCCGCGCAAACTGTTCGGGGTGGTGGCCGGGATGGCCGGGATCTGCCTGATCGTCGGCATCGAGGCGTTCGATGCCATTGCTGGCGGCCTCGTCGCCGAGCTTGCGATCGTCGCGGCGGCGATCTGCTATGCCTGCGCCGCGATCTTCGGCCGCAGCTTCGGGGGGCTCGATCCGATGGCGCCGGCGGCAGGCTCGCTGCTTGCGGGGGCAGCCTTTCTGATCCCGGCAAGCCTGGTCATGGAGCGGCCCTGGACGATGGCGCCCTCGGCCGTCTCGGTCCAGGCGCTGCTCGGGCTTGCGGTGGTCTCGACCGCGCTCGCCTTCGTGATCTATTTCCGGCTGATTCAGACCCTGGGCTCGGTGGGCACCACGGCGCAGGCCTATTTGCGGGTCCCGATCGGGGTCGCAATCGGTGTTGCCGTCCTGGACGAGCGTCTTTCGCCTACCGCCTGGATCGGTTTGGTATGCGTGGTCGCTGGCGTCGCGGCGATGACGATCCCGGCGCGGAGGAAAGCGGTCCTGAAAGCGCCTTGAGGAGCATCTTTAAGGGACGGAGCGCTGAGGTCAGGGTAGGATGGGGCTGATCTGCCAGAATTTGACCAAGGGTGCCCGGCCGGCTCCCCCTCACGGATGATTTATCGTATAAATGAAGGCCTTAATGTCAGGTCTTAACGCCGCATGTCCAACGTTCTTGCCGCGATCCAGCACCGTCTCCGATCGCGCTCGCTTTCGATCGGACAGCTGACCTTTGGCAGTTTTCTGCTGCTGCTGGCGCTGATCACGGCGACCAGCGTCGCCAGCGTGATCGCGATCCGCAGCATCGATTCGACCTTCGCGGAGCTGCAGCGATTGCAGGGCGTCGGCGACCTCGCCGAGGAGATCGACCGTCGCATGAATGAACTGCGGCTCGCGGCGCGCGATTTCGTCACCGATCCCGGCGCCAGGTCCGACAGGGTCGGTGACGTGGCTTCCGAACTCAACGCACTGCTGAAGAAGACCCGGCTGGAGCTGGCACCGGAACAGCAGGAGATGATCGATGGCGTGACCCAGCGGCTCACCAATTACCGCGAGGGCATCGAACGTATCACCGACCTGATCTCGCGCCGCGCCGAACAACTCACGGCGCTGCCGCCGGCGCGCACACGGCTCGAATCAGTGCTTGCCGAGTCCTCGGATCGGACCAGCGCGACAGCCTTGTTCCAGGCTCAGAACGACATCACATCGGCGCTGCTCAAGCACGATCCTGCCGGCGCCGAGTTGACCACGCGACGCATGCGCGCGCTCAAGATCGAGGATCCGGCGCTGCGCGCCGCGGTCGATGGCTATGCCGACGCGATGATGTCCATCGCCGGCACGGAAGGTGAAATCGCCACCCTCGACAGGGAGGTGCTTGGCACCGAAGGCCGGCTGATCGGGCGGGTCACGGAACTGCTTCGCGAACTCAGCGCGCGGCGCGGACGGGTGCTGTCGCGCGGCTTCGCGCGGACGCTTGCCGAGGCGAAATGGGAGAGCATCGTGCTTGGCACGATCGGCGTCCTGATCGCGTTTTCCGCGGCCGCCTTCGTGGTCCGTCGTACCGTGCGTCCGCTGGCGTCGATCGCGGGGGCCATCAGGGCGCTGGCCGCGGGCAAGAAGGACACTTCGATCCCGGCAACCGATGTCACCAACGAGATCGGCGACATCGCTCGCGCCGCCGAAGTGTTCCGGCGAACGCTGGTCGACGCCGACGCCGCGCGCGAGGCCGCAGTGCGCGCGCTCGCCGAGCAGCGGCTGGCCGAGGAGAGCTATCGCAAGCTGTTCGAATCCTCCGTCGACGGCATCTATGTCACGACGCCGCCGGGCGAACTCCTGAACGCCAATCCGGCGCTGGCGCGGATCATGGGCTACGACACGCCGGAGCAGTTGATCGACAACATCGGCGACATGACGGAGAGCATCTATGTGCATGCCTCCGCGCGGGTGGAGTATCAGCACCTGATGCACCGTGACGGTGTGGTGCACGAGTTCGAGTATCAGGTGCGGCGCAAGGACGGCGAAATCCGCTGGTTGTCCGACAGCGCCACCGTCGTGCGCGACGAGGCGGGCGAGGTCATCCGCTATGAGGGCACCTTGCGCGACATCACTGACCAGAAGCGTGCCGAAGATGCGATCGCCGAAGGCCGCAGGCTGCTGCAGCAGGTGATCGACACCGTGCCGGCGGTGATCAATGTCAAGGACCGCAATCTCCGCTACGTGCTGATGAACCGCTATATGGCCGGCATCTTCAGCGTGGATCCGAAAGACGCCATCGGCCGCACCACGACCGACCTGATGTCACGCTACGGCGCGCAGAAGACCGACGAGAACGACCGTCGCGTGCTGGATCTGAAGGGCGGGCTCGGATTCTATGAGGAGGAATATCTGGATTCCGCAGGCAATCTGCGGCAGTGGCTGGTCAACAAGATGCCGCTGCTCGACGCCGACGGCGAAATCGAGAACATCGTGACGGTTGCGCTCGACATCGGCGAGCGCAAGCGCGGCGAACAGGAGATGCGCAAGGCCAAGGAAGCGGCCGAAACCGCGCTGCGCAATCTGCGCGAGACGCAGGCCTCGCTGGTCGAAGCGGAAAAGCTCGCCGCGCTCGGGCGCCTGGTCGCCGGCGTTGCGCACGAGGTCAACAATCCCGTCGGCATCAGCCTCACCGTGGCCTCCGCGCTGGAACGCAAGACGGCGAATTTCGCCGCCGAGGTGGCGCGCGGCAATCTCAAGCGATCGAGCCTCAACGACTTCCTGGAGACCAGCCGCGATGCATCCTCGCAACTGGTCTCCAATCTCAATCGCGCAGCCGAACTGATCACCTCATTCAAGCAGGTGGCGGCGGACCGCAATTATTCCGACAAGCGGACCTTCGATCTCGCCGATCTGACCGAGCAGGTGGTGCTGAGCCTGCGGCCGGGTTTGCGCAAACACAACCTAACGCTCACGGTCGACTGCCAGCCCGATCTGATCATGAACAGCTATCCGGGACCTTACGGACAGGTCCTGACCAATCTGTTCCTCAACGCGGTCGCGCACGCCTTCCCGGAAGGGCGTTCGGGCGCGATCGATATCCGGGCGCGGGCATCCGGCAAGGACAATGTCGAGATCATTTTCTCCGACAATGGCTGCGGCATGAGCCTCGATGTCCGGCGCCGCGCCTTCGATCCGTTCTTCACCACACGCCGCGATCAGGGCGGCACCGGTCTTGGCCTGCATATCGTCTACAACATCGTGACCAACCGGCTCGGCGGTCGGCTCGATCTCGATTCGGAACCCGGCGGCGGCACGCGAATCCAGATCGTGCTGCCGCGCGCCGCACCGATGGAACTCGCTGCCGAGTGAACGTCACAGCTGTTGCGCGCTCGCATCAGGTGTCCGTGATGATGATGGCGGCCAACGATCTGGCCCGCTTGATGCATGTTGTGCTGCACACCGGCCGGGGTGTTGGAGCAAGGCAAACATGAGCAACTGGATCGAGGCCGGCGGCCACGCGCCGCAAGTTCCGAGTCAACAAGACTGCCGAGAGGACGACTTTGATCGCACCGCGAATCGTCTGCGAACGGTACTGCAAATCGTCGGTGCGGCTGTGCTGCTGGCGATGGCATCCCAGATCGTGCAGGCGCGCGATCGCGGACAATTCGCCAACGCGAATCCGGAGATCAAGGCCTGGTTCGACCGCTTGGCGAGTCGCAAGGGACCGTGCTGCTCGGATGCCGACGGTAGCGCGGTGAGTGACGTCGACTGGGAGACGAGCGGCGGTCATTATCGGGTGCGAATCGAGGGCGAGTGGGTCGATGTGCCGGAGGAGGCCGTCATCACCGAGCCCAATCGCGTCGGCCGCACCATGGTCTGGCCGGTCCGCGGCTATCTCGGCCTGACCATTCGCTGCTTCATGCCGGGCAGCATGACCTGACAGAGTGAGTTAGCCGCCCTGGCCGACGTCGCTCGGGTTTCCCGGAACGATGCTGACCGAAATCTTGCGGCAGCGGAGTCGTCCGTTCAGACCGAAGCAGGGCTCCAACTCGATCTCCCAATCATCCGGCGACCGGGGGCCGGTCTGGGGAAGGCGTTCCTGGGCGCGCGCCTGAGATGAAGATGTCCAATGACGTTTTGATGGCTGAAGCCATCGAGCTGTAGATCGACGATGTCCTCGAGCGTAAACGTCACGACGGCGTGCCGGTCGAGAATAAAGTAGCCGCGTTGGTCGACGCGGTCCGTCATAGTCCATGTGTGGATCGCAACTGTGCTTGGTGCCCGACGGTTGAGCTGAAGATTGACGATTTCGGCATCGTGAAAGCTCGGCGGTCGTCCGAACCATGCGAGTAGTTCCGGACCGCCGGGAATATGCGTGTAGCACGTGTCAGGGATGGTCATGGGCTGAGGTCGGCCAATAGTCGGTATCACACATACTTCTTGTCGCGCTCGAGCAGCTCGATCGAAATTCCTTCCGGACCGCGGATGAAGCAGATCCGCACGCCCGGCCGGATCGTGGTGGGCTCCTTGGTGAACTCGACGCCCTTGGCCTTGATCTCCGCGGCCACCGCATCGATGTCCTTCACCGTCAGCCCGAAGTGATCGAGCCCCTGATAGGGCGTTGTCGGCGGCAGGTTGACGCCATCGCCTGGCGTGACCGGGGCGATGAACACGTTGGCGCCACCCAATCTGACGTCGATTCGGCCGGGGCCGCGCACGATCTCCGCGCCGAGAATGTCCGCGAGCCAGGCCGCGGTCGCTTCCGGATCGGGGCTGCGGACGTGAACATGGTCCCAGGTGACGGTCGGCATGTGAATCCCCTTTGGTGTCGCGACCGCTGTGAATGGCGGCTGTCGTTGGGCCTCGGCCTTCAGGCGCAAAAATGTTAGAGCATGATGCCGAAAAGTGGAAAGCGGTTTTGCCGCACGGCAGAGACTCTGCCATATTCCAGCGAGGCAGGCTGGTCCTGCCCTCCATTTGTCGGGTTTGCGTGGAACCATTGGCCGTTTCGCGGCTTCTTCCGGAGCGGCCGGACCCCGCGCGATTGGTTGAGCTGCCATGAGCATTGGACTCGATCATTTCGATATGAGCCGCTGGGCTCGCATGGGTTCGGGATTTCGCGTGCGGTCCGAGCGCGCGTCGGCCCGGTGGGGCGGGCCGCTCTCGTTTGTTTTGCCTGTCGTCCTGATGGTCGGTGCGGCCGGCGTGTGGCTGGTCTTGCCGGCGTCCGACAGCGACGGCGCAGACGGCGATCCGGTGGCTCAGGTGACGCCCGCCGCTCTTCAGCCGTCATCGGTACCCGACGTCGCCGAAACCGTTCAATCCAATCCGGCTGCGCCGACGGTCTCCACGGGCCAGCAACCGGCGGCGATGTCCGAATCACCGCCGGCCGCCAGATTGCGGATCTCCGGGCAATCCTGGCAGCGGGCCGGCCTTGGCTCGAACGCGCAGGCGACCTTCACGCTGCGCAACGACAATGCCTATGCGGTCAAGGATGTCGAAATCGCCTGTGCCTTTGCTCGCCGCGACGGCAGTCACCTGACTGATCGCAAGCGAATCATCCCGGTCACGGTCGATCCAGGGGCGAGGAGGCGATTCGCGCGCCTGCATGTCGGCTTCGTCAACATCCATGCAACTCGAATCAATTGTTCGGTTATTGCGGCGAACCGGGCTTAGGCACCGCTAACGACGCAGGCAGTGGCGCCCCGCGCAGTCGCGAAAAATTCATCCCGATCGGTGAACCCTAGGGCGGCCTTGGGAACCTATATCAATATGTCCCGTTAGCCCGGTGATGCTTGCGGCTGACGCGGCAGGAAACGGTGTTGAAATGCCTTTATTGCGCTATTTTGTGTTTGTCGGCGGGGCTTTGCTCGCACTTTTGTTCATTTCTGACGCGGTGCTGCCGAAACAGCCGCTGCCCAGCTTTCTGAGCGTTGCGTCCTCGTCGGACCTGCCGCTCGTCCGGATTCACTCCGAGCGAAAATGGCCTGAGCGCATCGTCTTCGATACCAGCCTGCCGACCGTCAAGCCTGCCGTCATGGCTGAGGCGCAGCCAGCCCCGCCGGCTGTGGTTGCTCCGAAGGCGCGCGTTCGGGAGGCCTTTGCCCAGTTCACGCCGCCTGTTTCCAGAGGCGACGTCAAGGCGGAGGCCAAGATTGAGGCCAAGACCGACGCCAAGGTTGACACCAAAACTGACGTTAGGCTCGATCCGGCCATTGCGAAGGTGGCCGAGGCGGGTTCACAGCCGAAGCGCAAGGTCGCCAAGCCGCGTCCGTCGCGTCCCCTTATACTGGTTGCGCAGCAACCGCATGTCGGGTTGTTTGCTTCCACCTGGTAGGCTGATCCGGCCAATCGGCGGAAACACTGGTAGGTCCAATCCTCGACGGTTAGCGCGATCCTGTCGCCCATGACCGGCCAAAATGTATCGAGGTCAAAAATCCGCCGTACGCGTTGGCTGTGGCACCAGCGACGCCCTCCATTGGCTCGGCCGCGGAGCGCCTGAAACGGAAATGCCGATTTGGTTTTTCCTTCGGCAGAAACTGTCCGAAACAAGGCAGATCCGCGCGCGTGTCCCCGTGGTCAATTCTATAGCAGCAGGTTCTGGCATCTCCATCACGGGGTCTTGTTCGCTCAGAGGATTCGGCTGAGCCCGTGGCCTTGGCAGCGACCAAATCCGATCATGCAATGTTGATAATGCAATATTTCAGAGAGTTCGATGCGACCCGGCAACGCCGGCTTGCGTTTGAGTGCGGTAGCCTGTTGCAGCCTAGAGTTGTTTGTGGAGAATGCTCTGCCATTTTGTGGATATCATTTAGATTTGAGCAGCTTCCTTCATGATACTGCCATTGTGTCGAGCCGAGATGAGCCGCGGGGCGACGTTTCCGAATCTGGCGAACATAGTGGGGTGGCTTCATGGGCATGAGCAACGGGTGGATCTCGCCCGAGGTGCCACCCGGCGCGATGGGCACGGAAGATTTTGCCGTCTGTTTCTGGGAACAGCATGCGCGGGCGATCTCCTGGATGCTGAGGTTCAGCCTCTCTTTGATCGGATGCGGCGTTGGTTATTGGATCAGCCGCTACTCGGACGGATTGACCGAGGCGACGGCCCTGAAGCTGGCGACCGGTCAGCAGCTTCCCATGGTTTTTTACGTGGCGGCGCGACTGAACCCGGGATATTTCGATACCATGTTCTGTGCCTTTCTCGGGGCGCTGGCTGCTGAAATCATGCTGTCGAAGGGATCGTGCTGGTGTCCAACGGGCGAGACAGTCTGCAGCTTCTGCGTGGTGTACCTGGTCTTGGCGCCGTGGCTCAGGATTCCGATCTTCCTGCGCCCGTCGTCGGACGGCTGTCGCGCGCTCGCGCCCTTTGTCTGCGTGTAGAACGTTGACCAGGATCTGAGCGGCGGTGTCAGCCTCGCGTCGTTCGCACCTTGATCTTGCGCAAAGTGCGGCGCACCGGGAACGCCTAGCCTCGGCCCGGATTGGGATAGGAGACATATCCCCAAGGGAAGGTCGCGCAGTATGGGCAAGATTCCGGAGCTTTCGATTTCCCCGGACAAGGTATTCTTCATCATCTCGAAGGCGCGGCAATCCGATTTCGAGGCTGATGAGCCGGACCTGATTTCCGGCCTCACCGACGATGATACTGTGCAGGGTCGGGGAGCCGGCAAGGGTACCGACCGCTCGGAGTTGTCCGGCTTCGTCCGCGACCTCAATGTCGATGAGCAGATCGACCTCGTCGCCCTGATGTGGCTTGGCCGCGGCGATGGCGACATCGGAAACTGGCGCGAACTCCGCGCGCAGGCCTCGCAGGCCCACAATCACCGCACTGCGTCCTATCTGATGGGAACGCCGATGCTTGCGGATTTGCTGGAAGAAGCCATGTCGCAATTCGGTCTGTCGCTCGAGGATTTCGAAGAAAGTATCTGAGCGCTTGCTGGGCCCAAAACCGGCAAACAGCGAATTCACGGAGAATTGCCATGGAGAAAATGAAGATCGGGACGGGTGACTGGGTCGTCGTCTGCGACGGCCGCAAGGCGCTGATCCTCGAAAACATCGGCGATCGGATGTTTCCGAATCTGCATACAAGGGAAGTGCGGGAGCACACCGATGAGCCGACGTCGGCGCAAGGCAGCGACGCGCCGGGCAAACTGCATGCCTCGGTCGGCACCGCCCGTAGCGCGATCGAACAGACGGACTGGCATGACGAGGCGGAGCGCGCATTTCTCAAGGCGCTCGCCGAGCGGCTGCACCGGGCGGTGAGCGCAGGCGAAACCAGGGGACTGACCATGGTGGCTTCGCCGCGCGCGCTCGGGATGATCCGCACGGATTATACCGACGCGATGCGCAGGGTACTGCACGGCGAGGTGCACAAGGACCTCGTCAAGCTCCCGGTCTACGAGATCGAGAAACAGCTCCTGGCGTGAGATCGCCGGTTGCAGGTTAGACGACAGTCGAACCCGCGATGCAGGGCGGCGCGGCGGCAGCCAGTGCGTCGTTTCAAGGAACGTTGATCAAAGTTCGGCCACACTGGAACGGCACTTCCTTGTTCCCCTAGGCATGGTATACGTCAGTAGCCTGCAAACCCAGTCCGATCGCCCCGCTCCACCACTGGGGCTAGATCCGGTGCCGCGAGAGAGAATCCGATGTTTTTTGGAAAGATGTCTGCCGTCGTCGCCTCGGTCGGGCTGCTGATGACGACCGGCGTTGCGATGGCGGACTCTCAAGCCCAGGCTCCCGACGCCGCGCTGGTTGCAAAGGGACTCCAGCTTTTCAATGATCCGAGCGTTTCCGGGGGCGGAACGGTGTCCTGCGCCACCTGCCATTTCTCGACCGGACACACAACCAACAAGACCTATGTGGGTCTCGACGTCGTCGCGGACGGCGATCCCAATGGCCGCAGTACGCCCACGCTTTGGGGCGCGGGCTCGCGGTCGATCTTCGGCTGGGCCGGCGCCGCACCAACCCTCGAGGAAAGTATTCGCGGCATCATCGTCAACCGCATGAAGGGAACGGAGCCGTCGCCGGACACGCTGGCTGCGCTTTCGGCCTATGTGCGATCGCTGCCATATCAGAAGAACTGGCAGCTGAGTGAGGACGGCACCCCGCTTCCGGTTGCGACCGCGGCGGTGAAGCGCGGGTTCGATCTCTTTGTCGGCGAAGGTGGGTGCGGAACGTGCCACATCTTGCCGAATCTCGACAAACCCAACCGCGACGACATCGGCACCGGCGGCAAATTCAAGGTTCCGTCCTTGCGGTCAGTCGCATTGACCGCTCCCTATTTCCACGATGGTCGCACCGCATCCCTGCGCGATGCGGTCAAGTACATGTGGGAAGTCTATGCCAAGAAAATGGACACCGGCCACGTGCCGACCGACGCTGAACTCGACGATCTCGTCGCCTATGTCGGCGCGCTGTAGAAGTCGGCGACTGCCGGTTGTTTGGGATCCCGTTTCATCTTTGATCGGATCATGATCCTAAGCGGCCCTGCGGGCCCGGATGTTGAACCAGCGGCTCGGAGCTGAGCCACGCGGCTTCTCGCCGCGTGCTCGGTATGATCCGCGTGGATCACGCCGATGCGATGCGCATGGTGCTGTGCGAGTTGTACACGGGATCTCACCATGCTGCCGCCGGTCGCCGAGACCGGGGAAACCGCTACCTGCCTCACTCCAGATCGATGGGGTGGTACTGGCCGTTTGGGTCGAGCTGTGTACCCCAGACCTTATGCACCGCCTGATGCTCGGCGGGTCCGAAGGTCACCCGCGGTCCGAGCCCCATGTCGAAATCATGCATGCTCTCCAGCGTGTCCACCAGCGTTTCGGTATCCAGTTGCGGACCAGCACGCCGCAGTCCCTCGATCAGGACGTTGGCGGTCAGATAGCTTTCGAGCGACACGTAGTCGGGAGCTTCGCCGGGAAAGTATTTGGCGAGCGCCCGTTTGTAGAGGAGGCTCACCGAGGCATAGCTGTCCACGGCCGGCACGACCTGGGTCACGATCACGCCTTCCGCGTATCGCGACCCGAGCAGCTTCAGCTCATCGGCCAAGCCGGTACTGCCGACGCCCGAGATCGTGGCGTAGATCATGTCCGGATAAGCATCGCGGGTCTTCTCGATGAATTTTGCCGCCGGCCTGTAGGTCGCGACGAGCACGACCGCCTTGATCGGGGTCTTCTGCCGGCGCAGCAGCGCAACGGCATCGTCGACGTTGACCGTATTGCGACTATAGGTCATTCGCAGGATCGGGGCCGCGTTGCCGCCGCGCAGGGCGCGGACCGCTTTCGCAACACCGTCCATGCCCGCGTCGCCGTAGGCATCCTGCTGGGTGAGCACCGCGATATCCTCCGGGCGTAACCGCCGGACCTTCACCAGGTAGCGCACCACGGCATCCGCTTCCTCGGCGTAGCCTGCACGGTAGTTGAAGACGTAGCGGTCCGGTGGATCATGTCTGAGTGAATTCGCGCCGGTGAACGCGCCGAAATATATCGCCTGGTGCTCGAGCGCGTAGGGAACGGAGACCAGCGCGGTCGGGCTGCCGTAGTTGTCGACGAAGCCGAAGACCTGTTCCTTCTCGTAGAGTTCCTTCATGGCATTGAGTGTTCGCGTGGGCTCGTAGCCGTCATCCGCCGTGACCAGCTTGAGCTGCCGGCCACCGATGCGGCCACTCTCGTTGGCGGCGGCGAATGCCGTCTCGATGCCGAGCTTCAACTGATGGCCCATCTCCTTGGCCGGACCGCTGAAGGGCGCGGCGAGGCCGAAGCGGATTTCCGTGTCGGTCACGCCCTGAACCGTGCGGTTCGGCGGCGCGGCATTGGCTATCCGGACGTTACTGTTTTTCTCTCCATCGTCCGCGCGAAGGGCCGGGCTCGGAACTTGCGCGGCCGCGGCCGCCGTCGAGATGCCGATCGACGGGGAGATCGGAACGGATGACGTGACCACGGCCTGCGGTACCACAGCCCGCGGCTGCGTGAACACGCGGGGCCGAGCTTCCGCGATTGAGGTCTCCACAGGGGGGCTTTTCGCGACCTCACCCGTCCAGCGCGCGACCAATGTCATGCCGACATAGGCGGAGACTGCTGCCACCAGCAGCACGATCCCCATCAGAGGCAGAAGCCCGAGCGTCCCCCGGTCCTCGGCCAGCGGCGGTTCGGGGACGTCGTGAGGGTCGAGCTGCGCAAATGCGTCCACAGGCCCGCGCCCCGATTCGGCCGGCCAGGGTGCGCGGCGAAACGGAGTTGTTGGCGCTTCTGGTTCGGACGGGTTACGCGGATCTCCGCGCTCGCGAAATCGATCGGACGGACGTCTCATTGTCACTTCCTCTCGTGACGTTGCGCATCTCGCATGTTGAATTGTTTTTATCGATGTCCGGCCGCGCCTCCGTATCGAGGTTCCGGATCGGCCGGCTCAAAATTCCGGGCGACATCAACGCAACGAACGATACTCGCCGCGAAATCGCCGTCGGACGGGGCATGATAAGCTGGAATGCGGCAGCTATTTGTTGGCAATCGCATTGATACATGGCGTCACGCCGGCCAGCACACAGCGCTGCCCCTGTCTCATCGGACGCAGATGCGCGGGCTGCATGGCGAACGACGGCAACGTATGGGGCATCGCTACTTGCCGGCTGTTTGGATCAAGGGCTCGACGTTCCTGCGCCCAAGGGGTGCCGGCTCGCCCACGTACTATCCAGAACTGCAGCGGAGGCCGATGTCTGCCGGCGCGACCGGCCTGAACCCGACGGAGTCGGGGAGAATCTTGGGCGCGCGCAGAACGGTCGCGATCAAGTCCCAATTCAGCCGCCTTTCGCCGCATGGTGTGACGACGTAACGGCGTCGAACGGGCGAGGGGGACATGTACGGGATCATTCGGGTAGCTGTTGGGATCGTGCTTGCTGTCATCGCCGGCGGCGTCAGCGCGCAGCAGAATGCGCCCGTTCAATCGAGAGCCGCTTTGCCCGAGCGGGACCCTCTCAATGCCAACACGGTCACCGTGATCACGGCGCCGATCGGCGGTCCGATGTCGATCATGGGCTCCGACATGGCCGCCGTCCTCGATGATGGCGACAATCTTCGGGTGTTGCCGATCCTCGGCAAGGGCCCGGCCCAGAACCTGGTCGATATCATCCGGCTCAAGAACATCGACATGGGGTTTGTCACGGCCGATGCGCTGGAGTTCGTGAAGACAGAATTCAACATGCCCGATATCGCCAAGCGCGTCCGCTATATCGCCCCGCTGTTCCACAACGACATTCACATCGTGGCGCGTCAGGGCATCCGGACCTTGCAGGATCTCAACGGCAAGCGCGTCTTCGCCGAGCGCAGTATCGGCCTGCCGGCGGCCAGGATCATTTTCCGACGAATGGGAATCGAGGCGGACATCGACTCGCAAACCGATCCGACCGGCGGATTGCAGAAGCTGCTCAGCGGCGAACGGGACGCGTGGATCGCGAGCGTGTCGAAGAACGCTCCGGTCATCAAGGACATCAAGAACGATGGCGGCAAGTTCCATCTGCTGACGATCCCCTACGATCGGGCGCTGCAGGACATCTATCTGCCGTCAAGCTTCTCGTCCGAAGAATATCCGAACCTCGTGGCGCCGGGCGACAGGGTCGACAGCCTCGCGGTTTCGACGGTGCTGATGGTGTACAACTGGCCGCTCCAGAGCGATCGCTACCGGCGCGTGGCCCATTTCGTCGACGTATTGTTCGACCATATTGAGCAATTGCAGCAGCCGCCGCGTAATCCGAAATGGCGCGACACCGTCATCTCGGCGAAAGTTGCCGGATTGGTCCGCTTCAAGGGCGCCCAGGATTGGCTCGACAAGGCCCGGGGGGATGTGTCCCAAAGCGCTCCTCCCGCAGGGGCCGAGGAATTCCGCCGGTTTCTCGTGGAGCGAGGCGGAGGCAGGAACGTGTCGCCGGACGCCGCTGCCCGGCTCTACAATGACTTCCGTCAATCCCGCCAGGGACAGCAATAGCGGCGTCGGGCCCTGGGTCGAGGGCGACAGGCGCGGCCTCCGTTCGAACACGCAATGGATCTGCTCGGTGAGCGCGCAGCGCTCTGCGGCCGCACGCAGTGCAACTCGCCGCGAGCGCCCGCGTCGGCGATCATTGACTGAGCGCCGCCGCTCCATCCGGTCGGAGACCCCGCGGCGTTCGCGCGCCATGCCCTGATCGCTGCGATCGAGCGCCATGCGACGTCGCGCATCAATCCGACCCCATGATCTGCCTCCACGAGTCACGTGGTCACAGCCGTGATCCGTGGTGGAGCCTTCTGGAAATCGGAGAAATCCACATCGAAGCGCTTGATCCTTCAGATCAAGCGAAGCGGAGAGCCGGCACAAAAGGGTCCCTCACTCCGCGACGACCACCGATTGCAGCTCCGGTAGCTGCACGGAGCCGAGCGCACAGGCGCGAAGCAGGACTTTGAAAATCGTTCCTCCGCCCGGCGCGGCTTCGAAGCCGATCTCTCCATCGAGATGGGATACGATCTGCTTCGCGATGCTCAGGCCCAGGCCGGTTCCACCGCGTTGGCGGTCATCGGTCGCCTCGACCTGGACGAATTTCTCGAAGATGCGCTCCTTGTAGTCTTCGGAAATGCCGGGACCGTGGTCGCGAATCTTGATGCAGGCCCGGTCGCCCGACCGCTCCACGCCGACAATCACCTCCGCATCGGGAGGCGAGAATTTGATGGCGTTGGAAAGCAGGTTGGTAACGACCTGGGTCAGGCGATCCGGATCTGCCACGACCTCGCATTCGACCGAGGCTTCATCGCGCCGGATGCAGACACAATGCTGCGTCGCCATGGCCTGATTGACTCGGATCGCCTCGTCGAGCAGTGCGCGAACTTCGACAGGCTTGCAGTCGAATGTCATTCTGCCCGTTTCGATCTTTTCCATATCCAGGATGTCGTTGACGATGCCAACGAGACGGCGACAGTTGGCCAGTGCAATCGTGAGCATGCGCATGACCTTCGTAGGTAATGTGCCCACTCCACTGCCGACGAGCAGGCCGATGGTTCCCATGATCGACGTCAGCGGCGTTCGCAGCTCATGACTGACGGTCGCGATGAATTCATCCTTCAATTGCTCCTGACGCTTGCTTTCCGTGATATCGCGCGCGATCTCGACAAGTCCGACGACCTCGCCGCTGGGATCGCGGATCGGTGCCTTGGTGGTGGATAGCCATCGCACATTGCCGGTCGGCCCGGTGATCCTGTCAATGCAGCCAACCAGCGGCTCGCCTTTTGTCAGCACGCGCTCTTCCTCGGCGCACCGCTTCCGGGCCATTTCACTGGCGACGAACGAATCGGATGTCCTTCCAATGACGTCGACGTCGTCCTGGATGCCGAGGTTCGCCCGTTCGGCGTCGTTGAGCCGGATATAGCGGCGATCCAGGTCCTTGAAGGAGATCGCCTCCGGAAGTCCCTGCATGAGTTGCTGGAGCAGCCGGCGTTCACCGTCCAGCTTCACGTCGGTGTCCCGTTTCTCGCGACGCGTCCTTGCGGTTTCGAGCTCGCGCGCGACCGCCGGCGGAAGCCGTTTGAGATTATGCTTGAGAACCAGATCCTGTGCTCCGGCCTGCATCAACTCGACGGCGGCTTCCTCACCGACTGCGCCCGAGACGACGATGACAGGAGCGTCGATGCCGGATCGTGCGACAACGGACAGCGCGGCCAGCGCGTTGAATTGCGGCATCGAGTAGTCCGTCAGCACGATGTCCCATGCCCGGCTGTTCAGTGCGGCGACCATTGCCGGCTCGTTGTCGACCCGTTCGTAGCACACTTCATAGCCGGCGCGGCGTAGCTCTCGAACCAACAGAGTGGCGTCGAGCTCCCTGTCCTCGACGATCAGAACCGCAAGAGATTGCTGCATGCTCTACGTCCAAAAAATTCGATGACGTGATCGCCCCGTTTGTTGCGACGGGGTCTTCCTTGGCGTGCGTTTCTATAAGAAGTCCCGTTAAGGAGCTGTGTAGAGATACTTAAGTCGTCCCGGCGCGGGCGGGAAAGTCCTATCCGTAGTTGCGCTTACGTATTTCCACTTGGTTGTGACAATTGGTCCATTAACCCAGGCATGTTACTTGGTCGTTGAAAGCATTCAATTCGCAAATCGGGCGCGGGCGGTTGTCACGCAATCCGGCCAATGTACGGCAACGAGTCGAGAGACCGGCTGATGGCAATTGAGACACGATCTGGCGAGGTGACGGCCCCCGGACGGCCGATAGCGATGGGCAGCGAGAAGAGACAAGCGCCGATAGCATGGTTGCTGTGCCGGGCCGGCTCTCACCACTTCGCACTGCCCATGCAGCACGTCGTCGAGACCATGCGGATGCTGCCGGTCGAGAAGGTTGCGGGCTGCCCACCCATCGTCTGCGGGTTCTCCGTCATCAGGGGTGCGCCGACACCAGTCATCGATGCCGCACTGCTGTTCGATGGCGAGCCGGGTCCGTACGAGCGGCTGGTCACGGTCCGAACCGGAAAACGAACGATCGCGCTTGCGATGCAAGCGGTCGTCGGCGTCTGGGAGTTGACCGATGATGAGCTGGACGATCTGCCGCCATTGCTGGGTAACGTTGAGGCAATCGCTGGCTTGACGACGCTCGATCAGCATCTGGTGTTCCTGCTTCGCGCCGCCCGAATCATTCCCGATGACGTTCTTGATCAGCTCAACGCTGCCGGAGCGCAGGCGTGAACTACCCGGTGACCTCCAGTCAAACGCAGCGCTTCAGGGCGGTGCTCGGCCGGAAGATCGGTCTGCGCTTCGATGATGCGAAGCTGGCGTTCCTGAACGAGGTGCTGCAGCGCAGGCTGAAGGATAGGGGCCGGGACGGTGACTCCTATCTTTGGGAGCTGGAGTACGAGCCGCCGGACGCTGAGTTCGCGGCCCTGGCGCGGGAATTGACCGTCGGCGAAACCTATTTCTTCCGGAACATCGAGCAATTTCACGCTCTTGCCGAGGTGGTCCTGCCCGATCGGATGCGGGCGCGGCAGGAGCACAAGGAGTTGCGTCTGCTGTCGGCGGGCTGTTCTTCGGGCGAGGAAGCCTATTCGATGGCTATGATCGCGCACGAAACGATCGAGGATCCGTCCTGGAAGGTTTCGGTCCGGGCTGTGGACCTCAATCCCGGCGCATTGGAGCGAGCGCTGCGCGGCCGGTATTCGCCGTGGGCGCTGCGTGAAGTCTCGGCCGAGATGCGCGCCAAACGGTTTCGCGAGGATGGACGCGATGTAACGTTGGACGATGCCATCCGCGCGATGGTCACATTCGAACTGGCCAACCTCGCCAGCGAGAACCCCTCTCTCTGGCAACCCGCGACCTACGATGTGATTTTTTGTCGGAACGCGTTGATGTATTTCGAGCCGGATCAGATGCGGGCGGTGATCGAGCGGATCGCGCGATCGCTTGCACCCGGCGGCTTCCTCTTTCTCGGGCACGCGGAAACCCTGCGGGGGGTCTCGGACCAATTCCTCCTGTGCAACACCAACGAGACGTTCTATTACCAGCTCGGGAATGGCGTTCAACCGGACCGCGGACGGATCGTCCAGTTTGCCCCAAGGCAGATCCGGCCGCGGATGCCGCAGGCGGTCCAGGATGTTGCCTGGGTTGATGAGATCCGCCGGGCCAGCGAGCGCGTTGCGGCGCTCCTTCCAGGCCCGGGCGCTCCTGATGCTGGTCAGGAACCATTCAACTTGTTCGACCCGGCGCCGGCATTGGACCTGATGCGCCAGGAGCGATTCGCCGAGGCGCTGGATCATGTCCGCGTGGGCGCAAGACTGCCGCGCCAGGATTGTGACGCATTGCTGCTCGAGGCTGTGTTGCTGATCCATAGCGGCCAGATCGGGGCTGCCGACGACGTCGTTTGCCGTCTCCTCCGGTTCGACGGGCACAACGCCGCGGCGCATTACGTTCGAGCCCTGTGTCGGGAGCACCAGGGCGCACACGAGAATGCGATCGAGCATAATCGCGCCGCCGCCAATCTGGATCCCACATTCGCGATGCCGCGGCTGCATCTGGGCTTGCTGATGCGCCGCCGCGGCGATCGCGAAGCGGCACGCGGCGAGTTTGCACAGGCTCTCGAACTGTTCGCGCGCGAAAGCGACTCCCGAATCCTGATGTTCGGAGGGGGATTCGGCCGGCAGGCATTGATCGACTTGTGTCAGTCGGCCCTGAAGGAATCCGGCGGGAGAGTATGATGGAAGCAGCCGCACATATCAGCAAGCGCGCCGCCGAGTTGCGCCGCGACTTCGACCGCGGTTTTGCCGATCCCCCGTTCGTCGCAAGCGAGACCAAGCAAGACTTGCTGGCGATCCGTCTCGGAGCCAGGAGGCTTGCGATCCGGCTGTCCGAGATCGCCGGCCTGTTTGCCGACAAGAAGATCACACCAGTCCCGGGCGCGGCAACCGGCATGCAGGGGATTGCGGGATTTCGCGGCTCGATCCTGCCGGTCTACGACCTGCAGAGATTGCTCGACCTTTCCAGTAGCGAGGCGCCGCGTTGGCTCGTGATCGCGGCGGCGGCACCGGTCGCATTTTCATTCGAGGCATTTGAGGAACAAATTCGGGTGTCTGCGGACTCGATCAAATGCGAGCAGACACAGGCGAAGAACGGCTTCACGAGAGAATTCATTCAGACCGAGGGCGTGCTCAGACCGATCATCCAGCTGTCCGCCGTGCTCGAAGCGGTCATGACCAGATGACCGATCAAGGTTTGTATTCATAGGCCAAAGGGGTACGTCGCATGTTTGCCTTTGCTAATGTTACCGTCGGAAAAAGGCTCGTTGCCGGCTTCGGTCTCGCGGCTTTGACGCTGCTGCTGATTGCCTTGGTCAGTTACCGCAACGCAAACCTGCTGATCGAGACCGAGCACTGGGTCGCTCACACGCATCAGGTCCGTGCCGAACTCGCCGATCTCCTGTCTCAACTCAAGGACGCGGAGACCGGTCAGCGCGGCTATATCATTACCGGTGAAGAGAGTTATCTGGACCCGTACAAGTCAGGCCTTGCGGGAGCCAAGGCCACGCTGGCCGACCTGAAAAATCTGACCACCGACAACCCCAACCAGCAGCGCCGTTTCGCCGCGGTAGGTCCGCTGATGGAGAGCAAGCTGGCCGAGCTTGGCAACACCATTGCCCTGCGTCGGACCCAGGGATTCGATGCCGCACTCAAGGTCGTCATGACGAATGCGGGCAAGACCTTCATGGATCAGATTCGTACGCTTCTATCCGAAGCCGATCAGGAGGAACAATCGTTGCTGCAGAAGCGGTCCGCGGAGGCGCGTACCAGTTCCGATACAACGATGGCGGTCATTCTTTGGGGCGGTTTTCTGGGCGTCATCGTCGTCGGCGCCATCGGCTGGTTGATATCCAAGTCGCTTTCGGACCAGATCGGAGCAGCGGTTGGCCAGGTGCGAAGCTCGTCCTCGGAATTGCAGACGGCCGCCAATCAGCAGGCCAACGGCGCCAAGGAGCAGGCCGCGGCCATGACGGAGATCAGTACGACCATCAGCGAATTGCTTGCAACGTCGCGGCAGATCGCGGAAAGCGCCCAGCGCGTTGCGCATAATGCCGAACAGACCGCAAATTCCGCGCGCACCGGCCACGGCACCGTCGATCTGACCCACGAGTCGATCACCGGCATACGACGCCAGGTCGATCAGATCGTGTCGCATATGCTGGAGCTTGGCCGCAAATCCCAGGAAATCGGTGCGGTGCTCGACATCGTCTCCGAGCTGGCCGAGCAGACCAACATCCTCGCCATCAACGCGACGATCGAGGCCGCCGGCGCAGGCGACGCCGGCAAGCGTTTCGCGGTGGTGGCGGAGGAGATCCGCAAGCTCGCCGATCGGGTCGGCGGGTCCACCAAGGAAGTTCGCACCTTGATCGACGATGTGCGCAGCGCGGTGAATACCACCGTGATGGCGACCGAGACCGGATCGAAGGCGGTGGACGCAGGCACACGGCAATTCGGCGATGTTGCCTCCATCTTCAAGCAGATCGCAAATCTCCTGACAGCGACCACGGATGCCGCTCGCGAGATCGAGCTTTCCACCAAGCAGCAGGCCAGCGCGGTGGAGCAGGTCAACACCGCGATCGCAAGCGTCACGCAGGCCTCGGTGGAGACCGAGACCAGCGCGGGGCAGACGCTTCAGACCGTATCGCAGATGGCGATCCTGTCGAAGAACCTGATGCGGATCATTCAGCCTCACATGGCCGCGTGAGACATGGCACAGGATCCCTACAAATATTTCCTGCCGGAGGCGCGCGAGATTCTCGAGCAGTTCTCGCGCGGTGTGCTGGAATTGGAGAAGGGCGAGGGCGGCGCCGCGGTCGTGCAGAGGTTGCTGCGGCTGGCCCATACGCTCAAGGGCGCGGCTCGTGTCGTCAAGCAGTCCGAGATCGCAAATCGAGCGCACGCGATCGAGGACGTGCTTGCGCCTCTGCGCGAGTCTGCCGATGGATCCGACCGCGGCAAGATCGATGCGCTCTTGCAGCACCTCGATGCCATCAGCGGACATTTGGCGGGTCTGGCACCTGAGGCGAGGGTTGAGCCTGCTGCGGTGAAAAAAGCCGTTGTCGAGGAGCCCTCTCGCTCCGTGCGGACCAACCTCGCTGAAGCCGACGCCGTTCTCGACAGCGTTGTCGAGACCCATGCCCTGATGAACGCATTGCGTTCCGCGTCCAGGAACGTCGAGCATGTCGCCCGTCTCGCGGATTCGCTGGTGTCGCAGTTCTCCGCATACGCCACCGATGAGCATCGGCGCTCGGGGCTGCACGCCAGCCGCCAACTGGCGCTCGCGGAGGAGTTGCGTCGGAGGGTCATAGGAGTCGATCGTAACCTCGGTTCGGCGATCGATCAGATGGACCGTGAACTTCGGCAGTTGCGCGAGGCCACCGAGCGGCTGCGGCTGGTACCGGTGGAAAGCGTGTTTACGACGCTGGAGCGCATGGCACGCGATACTGCCCGGGCGATGTCCAGGCAGGTCACCTTCAAATGCAGCGGGGCCGACGTTCGGCTCGATGCGCACGTGCTCGATACGCTTCAATCGGCGCTCGTTCAGATCGTTCGCAATGCGGTCGCGCATGGGATTGAATCGAGCGAGGAGCGCGTGAGAGGAGGCAAGCCACCGGCCGGGCAGGTCACGGTCGCGATCTTCCGGCGGGAGCGCCGCATCGTTATTTCCTGCCACGACGACGGCCGCGGCATCGATCTCGATGCAGTGCGCCGGGCCGCTTCACAACGCGGCGCGGCCGGGTCCTCGACGAAGGATATGACCGGCGAAGACCTGGTCCGCCTGCTGCTGCGCGGAGGCATCAGCACGTCGAAGACCGTCACCGAGGAATCAGGCAGGGGTGTCGGCCTCGACGTCGTCCGCGAGTCCGTGGAGCGACTCGGCGGAGAGGTGCAATGCCGAAGCACACTCCGGGCCGGGACCACCTTCGAGCTCATCATCCCGCCATCGCTGTCATCGCTCGATGCGTTGATCGTGGAAGCAAATGGCCATGCAGGCGCGGTCGCGATTCCGCTCGAGGCGATCCGGAGCACACGGCGTCTGCGCGGGGACGACATCACATTCGCCGGATCGGGTGCCTCGGTGCTGCACGATGACAAGGCGATTCCGTTTCTGCCGCTTCATGCGGTCCTGGGTGGGCAGGCGTGGTCGGCCAAACGAAACTGGGCCGCCGTGATCATTGCCGGAACAGATGGCCTGGCGGCGATTGGGGTTGAACGCCTGTTCGGGACCGCAAGGGTTGTGCTTCGTCCCTTGCCCCAGCACATGACGGCCAGCGCGATCGTGGCCGCCGCATCGCTGGACGCCGACGGCAACCCGCAATTGGTTCTCGACCCGGATGGTCTCGTTGCGGCCGCGGGCCGCGGCAAGGTAAGCGATATTGACACCCGGCCCGCGAAGCGGCCGGTGCTCGTCGTCGACGACTCGCTCACGACACGGATGCTCGAACAGAGCATCCTGGAATCCGCTGGCTACGACGTGGATGTCGCCGAATCCGGGGAGGAAGCGCTGAAGCGGCTGCAGGAGAAGTCCTACGCGCTGATACTGTGCGATGTCGAAATGCCCGGCATGGACGGCTTCACGTTGCTCGAGCGGATCCGATCGGATTCGAGATCGCATCACATCCCCGCAATCCTGGTGACGTCGCTTGCCGAGCCTGAACATCGAAAACGGGGCCAGGACGCGGGCGCTCAAGGCTACATCATCAAGAGCGAGTTCGATCAGGCCGAGCTGTTGTCCATGATCAAACCAATGATGGCGGCGTAACCCATGCCGAGGACGCGGGTTCTTGTGGTCGATGATTCTGCAACGGTCCGCAGGCGGCTGGTCGAGGCGCTCGCGGCCGATCCGGGCATCGATCTGGTCGGCGAAGCCGAGGACGGCAAGCAGGCGGTCGAAATGTGCGCACGACATCGGCCGGACGTCATAACGATGGACATGATGATGCCGGTGATGAGCGGTCTCGCCGCGACGGAATACATCATGGCGCATTTTCCGACGCCGATCCTGATCGTGTCCGCCTCGCTCAATCGGGGCGAACTGTTCAAGATCTATGATGCGCTCGCGGCCGGTGCGGTGGACGTTCTCGACAAACCCACGGGCGACGAGTTGGATGGAGATTGGGAGCGGCGACTGCTATCGGCAGTGAAGCTGGTGGCGAAGATCAAGGTCATTACCCATCCGAGGGCCAAACTCGAGGCCCGCCGGCGTCAACTGGAAGGATCGGCTCAGGATCCTGCTCATGTGCTGCAGTCGCGGGCGACGATCGAGGTCGTTGCGATCGGCGCGTCCACGGGCGGACCGGGCGCTGTGGTCGATGTCATCCGGCGGCTGCCGGCGCGCTTCCAGATTCCCATCCTTGTCGTGGTGCACATGAATGCGCCATTCGGATCCTCGTTCACCGACTGGCTCGACGCGCAGTTCGAGCGCCCCGCCTCGACCCCGGAGAATGGAACCCCGGTCGCTTCGGCCAGGGGGCGGGTGATGGTTGCCCCCGGCGGCCGGCACATCGTCGTGCGAGGCGGGCGGATGTTCCTGACGGACGATGCCGAGCGACACTCCTGCCGACCCTCCGTCGATGTTCTCTTCGAAACCGTCGCCTCGGAATACGGCGCGTCGGCTGCCGGCTGTTTGTTGACCGGGATGGGCAAGGACGGCGCGCTTGGTCTTCTGAAGATCCGTCAATCCGGTGGCACCACGATCGCGCAGGACGAGGCCACGTCGACGATTTACGGCATGCCGCGCGAGGCCGCGGCGCTGGGAGCGGCAACCCATGTGCTTCCGCTTCCCGAGATTGGGCCTTGGCTTGCCGGGCTGCAGGGACCGACAATGGAGGTACGACAATGACGCCCCCCGTACTCATCGTCGATGACAGCATGACCGTGCGGATGAGCCTGAGCGATTTGCTCAAGGACGCTGGCCTGGACTCTGTCACCTGTTCGACCGTTGCTGAGGCGCGACAGGCGCTCGGCGAAAACACGTTCGCGCTCGTCATCCTCGACGTTCTCCTGCCCGATGGCAATGGCGTCGATCTGCTGCGCGAGATTCGCGCGATGCCGCAGGCTACCGCCACGACCGTCATGATGCTTTCGACTGAAAGCGAAGTGCGCGACAGAATCCGCGGCCTCACGACCGGAGCCGATGACTATGTTGGAAAGCCCTACGATCCCACATATCTGGTTGGCCGGGCCCGCGAATTGGTGCGGCGCGGCGTCGGTGAAGCGTCGCCTGGAAAGGAAGCCGTTCTGCTGATCGACGACAGCGTCACCTTTCGCGAGGAGTTGAAGGAGGCATTGGAGCAGGCGGGCTACAGTGTTTTCGTTGCAGGCAGTGGCGAGGAAGGTCTCCGCATTGCCGCCGATGTCAGGCCCTCGGGCATCGTGGTCGATGGCATTCTGCCTGGGATCGATGGTGCGACATTCATCAGGCGCATCCGCCTTGACGCGGCGCTCAGGGGGTCGCCGTGTTTCCTGCTGACGGGTTCGGAGGACAAGAGCGCCGAGTTGAGTGCCCTTGACGCCGGCGCGGATGCCTTCGCGGTCAAGGAGGAGAATATCGGCATCATCCTCGCACGGATCAGCGCAATGCTGCGAAGCGCCGGCAGTCAAACGGGGAGGGAGGCGACGACGAGCCTGCAGGGGCCCAAGAAGGTGTTGGCCGTCGACGACAGCGAAACCTATCTGCAGCAACTCGCGGAATCTCTGGACTCTGAAGGCTACGAGGTCATTCTTGCCCGCTCCGGTGAAGAAGCCCTAGAGATGCTCGCGGTTCAGCAGGTCGACTGCGTCCTGCTGGACCTCGTGATGAAGGGTATCGACGGTCGGGAGACCTGCCGGCGTCTGAAGCTCGTGCCGATCCTGCGCGACATCCCCGTCATCATGCTGACCGCGGTCGATGATCGTGAGACGATGATCCAGAGCCTCGGCGCGGGCGCCGACGATTACATCGCCAAGTCGAGCGAATTCGATCTGGTGCGTGCCCGCGTGATGGCTCAGATCAGGCGCAAGCAATTTGAGGACGAGCACCGTACGGTCCGCGAACAGCTGCTGCGTGCTGAGTTCGAGGCGCAAAAGGCGCGCACCGCCCTGGAGGCAGCCGAGGCGCGCGGGGCCCTGGCTGAAGAGCTGCAATTCAAGAACGAAGAGCTGGAATCCTTCAGCTATTCGGTGGCTCACGATCTGCGTGCCCCGCTGCGCAGTATCGACGGATTCAGTCTGGCCTTGCTGGAGGATTGTGGTGACAAGCTCGATGACGACGGCAGACGGTATCTGAAGTACGTACGCGATTCGGCGCAGGAAATGGCTCGCCTGATCGACGATCTGCTGGCCTTGTCGCGTGTCACCCGGGGCGACCTGAAGCGCGGTGAAACCCATGTGAGCTCGCTGGCCAGGAGTATCGTCTCTCGCCTGGAAAGAGGACATCCCGATCGCGAGGTCGATGTCATCGTGGCCGATGGAATCGTCGCCGACTGCGACGACCGGTTACTGACCATCGTGCTGGAGAACCTGATCGGCAACGCGTGGAAGTTCACCGGCAAGCGGCGCGATGCGCGCATCGAAGTCGGCATGATGGAGGATGACCCACGAACGTATTTCGTGCGAGACAACGGTGCGGGGTTCGACATGTCCTATGCGTCGAAGCTGTTCGGTATCTTTCAACGCCTCCACTCCGCGGCGGACTTCGAGGGTACCGGGATCGGACTCGTCACGGTGCAACGAATCATCCGCCGGCATGGCGGCCGGATCTGGGCGCAGGGACAGGTCGGTCACGGAGCAACATTCTACTTCACGCTCGAGAGTGGACCGGATGGCGGAATGCTCCCACGCGCGCAAGAAGCTACCCTGACGCAACGGACCCGGGACGTGGCGGCATAAGGGGGCAACGCCGGCGATGCGTCGCCTCGACATGGAGAGTTTCGCATGCACAAGGATAAGACCATTCTGCTCGTGGAGGACAGTCCCGCCGATGAGGCCCTGACCCTGAGGGCACTCAAGAAAGCCAACATCATGAGCGAGGTGGTCGTCGCGCGCGACGGCGCCGAGGCGCTCGACTACCTGTTTGGCGGGGAGGCTGGCGAGGTCCGCCGCAAGCTTCCGGAGTTGATCCTGCTCGATTTGAAGCTCCCGAAGCTTGACGGCCACGAAGTCCTGAAGCGAATCCGCGCCGATGAGCGAACCCATCTGTTGCCTGTCGTCGTCCTGACGACATCAGTCGAAGACGAGGATCGACTCGAAAGCTATCGCGTCGGCGCCAACAGCTATGTGCGCAAGCCGGTCAATTTCACCGAATTCTCGCAGGCCGTGCTGCAGCTCGGCCTCTATTGGCTGGTGCTCAATGAGCAGCCGCCTCAATCGCACGTGTGAGGTGGTCGACGCGTTCGATCGCAGAAGCCTTCGAACGGATGCCCGAGCGTGAATATTCCCAGCGCATCCCGGACCTCATCGAGAGTGGCTTGCGTGACGGCTCTCGAGGTCGCGGTGCCTGACTTGATGACATCGAACACATCGCCGGGGCGTTGGGCAAGCACCGCGCGCCGCGCTCGGATCGGTGCGATCAAGGCTTCAAGAACGAATTCGAGCCGTTCCTTGAGGGTGGTGTCGCCGAGGCCGCCCCGTCGATAGTGCTGTTTCAAGTCCTCGACGGCCTCCTTGTCTTCGTCGAACGCGTCGAGATAGGTAAAGACGACGTTGCCCTCAACTCGTCCGGGATCGGATACCTTGAGATGGTTCGGGTCGGTGTACATGCGGCGAACGGCTCGTTTGATCTCCTCCGCGGAGGCCGAAAGACAGATCGCGTTACCCAGTGATTTGCTCATCTTCGCGACCCCATCGACGCCCGGGAGGCGACCGAGGGCGGGGACGACAGCTTTCGCTTCGGGCAGAACGTCGCGTCCAGCCTGGCGGCAGATGCGTCGCACGATCTCATTGGTTTGTTCGATGATCGGCACCTGGTCATCGCCGACGGGAACGACTGTCGCCTTGAAGCCCGTGATATCAGCGGCCTGGGCAACGGGATAGCAGAGGAACCCTGCCGGAATGTCTCGCCCGAACTTGCGCGTCTGAATCTCGTCCTTGATCGTTGGGTTACGTTCGAGGCGAGAGACGGTCACGTAGTTCAGATAGAGCAGGGTCAGTTCGCTCAGCGCGGGAAGGGCCGACTGCACGCAAATCGTTGTCTGCGTCGGTTCGATTCCGACCGCGAGATAATCGAGCGCGACTTCGAGGATGTTTCGTCTGATGCGCTCGGGATCGCTGGCGTGGTCGGTCAAGCCCTGCGCGTCCGCAATCAGAACATATTGCCGGTGCGTGCGCTGAAGGGCGACCCGGCTCTTGAGGGTGCCGATGTAATGGCCGAGATGGAGCGGGCCGGTCGGGCGATCTCCCGTCAGCACAATCGGTCTGTGGTCGCGCATGGTCTGCTGCATGGTGCTTCTCTCCATTCTGAGAGCTGCCGTGCTGCAGGATTGTCGGGGGATCGAGAACCAACGCTGGCCTGAACACGGCGGCGAGGTTCGTCTTGGGACATGACGTTCCGTGCCGCTCCTAGAGGGAGCGCCACCAGAAATTGTTCAGGATTGCTTGAACGTCAGCCATGGCTAGCCACTACCACGACGCCGCATGTCGCGGCAAGAATCAAATCCGCCGCCACCGCAAGAGGTCCTCAATCGAATGGAGAACGATGGCGCGGATACCTGGCGCTGACTGCGACCCGCGCCGTCTATTTTACAGTGAAATAGAAGTCCTCACCCGGCAAGGAGCCATAAACGAACGGCTCTTGCTGGCGTCTGGTCGCGGAACGAACATCGTCGCGGACGATGCGAAAAAACATCCCTATTTCGAGGTTGGGCGTCTGGAGATGGTTCAAGAGCGCCGTGGCAAATGGACTATGATCGCCGTTTCCGTCCAGGGCGACCTGACCGTCTCGCGCCGCGTAGGCAACGAGCGTTCCGACCCCAGGTTCGATCGCCGCAAGTCCCCGGGTCAGCGAACGTGACGCCACTGTCTGCTTCATTTTCACGACAAAGGGATTCTCGCGGCAGGCGTCCAGCAGCACCATGCGCAATTTGGCGGCTCTTTCGGTCGCGATCAGCACGCGATCGAGCGGTATCGCCTCGTCCTGGACGTCCCGGTCGGAAACCAGTCTGGCATCGACAGGAACCAGATAATTTTCACCATTCAGAACGATGCCATGGCCTGCATAGTAGATGACCGCCCAGTTCGCAGTGGCGGCGACCTCTTCGAATTTTCGCAGAGCCTTGGTCAATTGCTCCCGCGTGAGATCGTGCTCCACCTGCACGGATTGGAATCCAACGTTGCGCAGGGCGTCCGCCATGGCGTCGGCGTCTCGCAGGGGGTTGGGCAGATGTTGCACATTTTGATAGGTTGAATTGCCGATGACGAGTGCGACCCGCTTGCCCTGATCGACGATAGCCTTCGGAGGAACAGTCGGAGCAACAGTCGCCAGACGAAGCCTCTCGGCGGCTTTTTTCGCATCCTCGGCCTGGGCGGCGGTGCGGATGGCATCCTCCTGAGCCTGCCTCGCCAGCAGTTGCTGCGCCGCCTTGTCGGCCAGCAGTTTCTCGTTCGCCAATCGCGCCTGTTCTTTCTCCGCCTGGACGCGCTTTTCGGTTTCCAGTCGCGCATCCTCGGCCAGCTTGGCGATACGGATCCGCGCCGTTGCCTGTGCCTGCCGGCCCGATTCCGGGTCGGGGTCCTTTTCTGTCACCAGCGTCAGCGCCTTGTCGTAGTCCGCCTTGGCCTCCTTGAGCGAAATCTTCCTCTCCAAAGCGAGACCTCTGCCGGTATAGGCACAGATGGCGGCGGCCGAGACCACAATAGCGGCGGAATAATCGGTGATGGAGCGATCAAGGTCGCCCCGTTCCCGAAGCGTATCGCCCCTGCGGCACAGCGTCAGGGCCGAGTTTGGAAGCAGGGCAATCGCCTTGTCGAGATCGGTCAGCGATCGGTTCAGATCTCCCTTGAGCCGCCACACCTCGCCCCGGTTGCTGAGCGCGCGATCCTCCTTCGGATTGATCAGCAGGGCGTCGCCGTAATCGGAAATCGCCTGGTCGAACTCGTTCTTGTCCTTCCAGACCAGAGCCCGGTTGATGAGGGCATCCGCGGAGGCCGCGTTGAGCTTGACGGCTTCATTGTGACTTGCCAGCGCCGCATCGAGATCGCCTTTGAGCCGCAGACTTTCCCCGCGTCCGCTATAGGCGCGCCAATCATCGGGCTTGAGTGCAATAGCCTGGCCGTAGTCCTGGATGGCGCGGTCGAACTGGCTGCGGTCGATCCAGACCTGGGCGCGCTCGTTGAAGGCCGTCGGGTCTTTCGGCGAGATCCTGATGGCCTGGTCGAAATCCTTGAGCGCCTTGTCGTAGTCTCGCTTGCGATACCAGGCATCGCCGCGATGGAGGTAGGCTGCGTAATAATCCGCGTTCAGCGCGATAGCTGCGTCGAAATCCCGGATCGATCTTTCGAGTTCACCCTTGCTGTACAGGGCAAAACCGCGAAGATAGAACGCGAAGGAGGATTTGGGATCGAGGGTAATCGACTGATTCAGATCGACGATGGCGCGATCAAACTCGTTCTGCTTGATCAGGACGAACCCGCGATTGCGGAACGCCTCGACGAATCGTGGATTGCGTGCGATCGCCGCGCCGTAGTCATCGATTGCGTTCGGGTACAGGCCCTTGCGAAACCAGGCGTTGCCGCGATTGTTGAAGACGGTCTCGAGTTTCGAGACTTGCGCGCCGTTGATGATGCGCGTGCAGGCCGGGATGCCCTCGTCGGGATCGTTGATGGAATTGTCGCAGAGCTGGACGTCGTCGCTGGCCAGGGCGCCCTGCGCCCCGAGCAACAGCACGCCGATCAATCCGACCGACGCGCAGAGCATGCAGAAAGAACTATTGATAACTCGGAGCATCGAAGGTCCTCGCCTTGGATGCGGAAATTGGCTCAATATTCCGACGCTTCAAAGTCTTCCAAGGTTCAAAGTCTCTCAACGATTCAAAATATTCCCAAAATGCAACAGCGACGCGCCGAAGCTCCAGCCCGGTCGCCCGGGACTGAAGCCTGTCGCCACGCAGTCTATGCGATGCGGCTAAAGCTGCAAGCGTGCGCCGATGCGCCCCCCGGCGCCGAACAGACCCGATCCGCCGCGAACTTCTCCCTGCACGAAGGTCGAAAACCCGCGCCCAAAGTCGAAATTGGTCAGGAAAATGCCCTCACCACGCACCTTGCCTTGATCCGACGGTAAAACACTACCTGCGAACGCGCCGCCAGCACCGGTGGTAATCGGCCCGCCGACGATCTTGACGTCGCTATAGGCCAGGCCTGTGATGGTGGTGGTCAGGTGGACCGTATTCCAGAATGACTCGAACCCGAGACGGGCACCGCCCTGGACTCTCCAATCATACCCGTCCTCAAGCCCCAAGGCCGCGGCGCCGGCATCATAGTGGGAGTTGGTGTACCGGTAACCGACGGTCGGCTCCACCCAGACAGTTGCGGAAATAGGGAAGCGATACTGGTAGTTCGAAGCGGCGACAAAGTTGGTCACGTTGGCCGACCCCGCCCCTGTGATCGTGACAAGCGAAGTCCCGCCAACACCAGCAGCATTAAATGCCAGGACTTCGGTAAAGCTTTCACTGATCGAGAGAAAATCCCCTTTCACGGTCGTGTCAGTGGAGAAGGGGCCATTGAAATAGGTGTAATATCCACCGACCGACGGACCCGAAACGCGGATTTTGGTGCTGCTGGTGCCAGTCCCAACCGTCGCATCGGTAATCGGCGCGGTCGGCCGCGACGTCGCGCTCACCGAGATGTCGGTGGATACGTATCCGGCCAAAATACCGACGATCAGTCCATCGTTGCCGGCAAGCAGGTTACGGAACGTGACATCGCCACCACCGATGACGCCCCATGTCGTCGCCTTTTGGGTCAAGTCAACCGCCATCGATTGTGCGACCGCACCTCCGCCCAGACCTCCCCCTCCGATCCCAGATAGTGTGGTCGCGGCCGACTCGGTGCGGCGCTCATAGTCGCCGAAGGCATGGGCCCAAACCCCGAACCGATAGCCGGGATCGACGGGCAACACCGGAGGAGCCTTGACCGGCATAGCCACAGGTCGTGGCGCAGGCCGCGACGATGACGGTCGCGACGGTGCGGGCGAAACGCTCGGTGCCGGCGCCGCGGCGATGCGGCGGCAGGTTCGATCGGGGTCGCCGGAACGCTCGAATCCCTCCGGGCAGCGCTCCGTCTCTTCCTTGCGGCGAGCCGAAATGGCATCGAGGGTCGCCGTCGTGGTCTGCTGTGTCACCGACTGCTGGATGTCACCGAGGGCCTGGCTGGAGAGGGCCGCAGCCGAAACCGCGCCGGTGGCGGTATTCGTGCACAGTCCTCCCACCAAGGCAAAGCCGCCGACACCATTGATGGTGGACGGACAAAAAATCGTTTGCGCTTGCGCCGAAACGGCTGCCAAGCTGACGATCGACCCCAGAAAAACGGATTTCCACGTTGGCGCGACAACGCGCAGAGAAACTGCCTGCATCCCAAAATCCCCAATATGCATGTCATCAAGACGGCTTGATGGGATCATCAAGGCGGCTTGATTGTATCATCAAGACGACTCAATCACGGTAGCCGGCAGAGGATATGCTGGCGGATGGCGGAAGTCTGTGACAATTTTACCGCTGTCGTTGTAATTTGACCGACCCACCACTCTCGGAAACAATGGAACCCTGGCACGCGCTGGTGGTCGTAGGACCGGGTGGTTGTGGGAAAGGTATCGGTCGAAACAATGCGGCTTATCCACCTGGTGACCTGCATTCTCGCCCTGACGTCGTTTTCCGAGCGAGGCATGGCCGCCAGCAATTTGCGCCCGGCGCCGGCGGGCGCGCCAGGCAGTGCACCGCGCGAATACACCAGCTTTGATGAAGGCGAACTCACGATGGGGTTCATGCGGCTTGCGTTCGGGTCGGACATGCAGCGGCTCGGCAGCGGCGAAGACCGTATTCATCGATTCGATCACCGGGTTCGATTTCACATCTCCAACAAAGGCCGGGTCGACCGTTCGGAAATGTACAAGCGCGTCCTGGACGATTTCGTGCTCCGAGTGCCTCGCATCGACGCGTCCGTCGTCGACGCCTCGACTGCGCCGGACGTGATCGTCCGGCTCGTTGACAGCAAGGACTTCATGCCAACCCTCGTGGCTGCTCTGGGCAACAGCACGGCACGTACGTTCATAACCCAGACCCACCCGCGCTGCACGACCCGCTCTCGCACGGACGAGCATGGCCTTATCCTGCGAGCGGATATTTTCATTGTCGTCGACCAGGGCAATGCCGCCTTCCTGGACTGCGCCTATCACGAAACCCTGCATGCCTTTGGTCTGATGAACCACGCCGACGACATCGCCTGGACCACGTTGAACCAGAATCGGTCGGTCGGCTACCTATCAGTCTACGATCGCGCCATGCTGCAGATGCTCTACGATCCGAAACTTCGGGCCGGGATGACACGCTCTGAGGTTCAGGTCCTGTTGCCTGCCATCGTCAGGGGGCTGGATTAGCAGCCACTGGTTTGTCCCGAGCGCGGCTCGTCGTATGATGTTGGAGCGGATTGGACGGACCGACATGTTCAAGGTCAGATTGGGACAGCTGGTTTTCATCGCAAGTGCAGCGCTTGCGCTGCAGCTTGCTGTCGGTTCGCGCAGCCTCGCCGCTGATTGCCGAGCGGCAATCGACCAGTTCAACCGCGCGGTCGATGCCGGGCTGGAAAACGAGGCCCAGATCCAGATCGACAAGATTGCGGGCAGCGCCGATTGCGGGCAGTTCCAGGTGATGGCGCAGCGCCGGCTTGCGGCCCTGAGGCTCTCCGCCGCCCAGATCCTGATGGCGCGTGGTCGCCCAGTCGCCGAGTATGACCGCCTGCTCAACGCCGCCGAAACGACCGAGGTGCTCTGGCAGGCGTCCGCCACCCTGGGAGAGGTGCGTTTCGGTGAGCGCAAGTTCGTCGATGCCGCCCAAGCCTATGACCGGGCCATTGAGATCGTCAAGAACGAGACACTGACGCCAAGTTCCCCGGAAAAATTCGAGATCGACGGGTTGATCGCGCGGGCCGCGCAAGCGCATCTGCTGGCGGCAAATGTCAACGGTTCGGACGGGCAGCCGAAGTTCGTCCAGACCGCGCGCGATCACCGGGACGGTACGCTGGGTGGGATCTTCTCTCGTTCGGTGCGAGGCATCACGCCGCAGACGATCCCAATCCCGATTACTTTCGAGTATGCCAAAGCGACATTTACGCCAGTCGGAAAGCTGGCCACCGAGGAGTTGGCGACTGCCCTCAAGGAGCAACGTCCGGCTCGGATCCGGCTGGTCGGGCATACCGATGTGCGCGGTTCCGTCGAAACCAATTTGAAGCTTTCCGCGGCGCGTTCCGAAGCCGTTGCGGCTTATTTGAAGGAGGTCGGGGTGGAAGCCACGATCGAAACCTGGGGTGTCGGCGCCAACGAGCCGCTGGCAATCCCCGATTCGTCCGGCCTCAGCCAGGAAGATATTTATGCCCTGAATCGTCGCGTCGAATTTATTCGCCAGTAGCTCACCAAGGTGCCCGCCATGTCCATTCGGACCTTGCGACTCGGCCTGCTCGTCCTGGGTGTCTTGGTTTTGAGACCGCTCGGCGTAGCCGCGTCGGATGGGATCTATCTTCAGGATCCGGATGGCGGCGCAGTTCGCGGCCTGATCATCGGGATCGACGCCTATCAGCACGTGCGCCAACTCAAGGGCGCTGTTGCCGATGCGCGCGATATCGAGAAGTCGTTGCGTTCGATGGGCGTAAGTGACGTCACGATGCTGCTGGATGCCCGCGCAAGCCGGGACAACATTCTTCAAACGATCAGCGACCTCATTCAACGAACCTCGCCGAACGATCTCGTGGTCCTGTCCATCGCCGGACACGGAGCCCAGGAGCCCGAAACCGTCAAAGGCTCGGAACCTGACGGACTGCAGGATGTTTTCCTGCTGCCCGGCTTCGAGGCTGCCGCACTCGGATCCCAACAGCGTATTCTGGCCAGCGAATTCAACCATTTCATTCGGCAGCTCGAGCTCCGCGGCGCCAAGGTGATGTTTGTGGCCGACACATGTCACGGCGGTGGATTGGCGCGTGAAATCGATCCGCGGGCCGAGGAAATGAGTTACCGTCAGGTCCCCAGCTATACCTTGTCGGTCGATCTGCTGAAGCCCGTGACCAGTGACGGCGAATCGCCCACGGATCTGGATCTGGATCGAACCACGTTTCTCGCCGCGGTCGATCGCCACACCAAGTCGCCGGAAGTCCGGATACCCGGCATCGACGGCTTCCGGGGGGCGCTGAGCTATGCGATCGCCCGCGCCTTCGAGGGCAGTGCCGACGACAATCATGATGGCAAGGTCACACTGAAGGAATTGTTCGCCAACGTTCGGCAGGTGGTTTATCAGCTGTCCAATCAGCGCCAGAATATCGTGACCAAGAAATCGCCGGGACGTCCGCCCGATGTCGATGTGGTGTATCAGCTCGGTCGTGGATCGGGTTCAGCCGTCCAGACGCCCGTCAACTCGCAGCCGGCTGCAACCAAGCCAAGCCCGGATCCGGGAGCTCTGCCTCCGCAGCCGCCGATACGTCTTGCGGCATTGGATGGGGGCACCGGATATTTTTCGAATTTGAAACCGCGCGAAGCGGCCCTCGAGATCGTTCGCCCGACGGACAATCCCGACCTGATCTGGGATCCGAGTTCGCACGATGTCATCGTCTGGGGGGACGTCGTAGCCTATCGTGTCGATCAAAATGATCTCGCCGGCGTGATCGATCGGACGGCGGCAGTGCGAGAGCTGAAGACGATATCCACCAAGGCCCCGCAGCTTCTTCGATTGTCCGGCGGCGACGAACAGCGCCACACCGATGATGTCGTGCAGGTCGAACTGTCGGACGTTGCGCAACGCTCGATCGTCTTGTTCAACATATCGGGGGATGGGACCGTTCAGCTGCTGTACCCACTGGCGGCCAATCCCGTCCAAAGCGACGCAGCGGTCTTTCGGATTTCGCTGCGCGTTCGCAGGCCCTATGGCGCCGATCAGATCGTCGCGGTGACTTCGCCGGAACGACTGACCGATTTCGAGCAGGCCGTCTCCGAACTTAATCGTCGGCGCGCATCCGGTGGGCTCGTCAAAGCCATGTTGCGTTACCTGCCGGCCAATACACGAATCGGTTCGATCGGAATGTTTACAGCCCCGTAGGTCGCAATGTCCCTGATACGACGAGTTTTGCTCGGGTTTTGCGTCGGCGCGACGTTCGCTGCGGCTGGGTTGGCAAGCGCGGAGGAGGACGAGGGGCGCTCCGTGACAATCATCGAGGGAGCGCCGCTTCCCGTTCCTGCTCCGCAGCTTCCAGCTGCGGGTGTTCCGGATAGCTCCGCGCTGCCGCCCCCGCCGACGGACAAGCCCTCGGAAGCCGGCGCTGCTCCGGCACCGCCTTCGAAGAGCGTCCCGCGGATCGAGACCGTGACTGTCCCTCCGATTGGTCCCGCGCCATTGCCCGATGTCCCCCGCAAAGCCAGTCCGGCACCGATCAAATTGGCCAATTCCGCGGAACTGTCGGTCGAGATGGTACCCGGTGGAACGGTGAGTATCGGGTCTCGCGTTTCGTTCCGGATCACGAGCAGGAAGGCGGGTTATGTCGTCCTGGTCGACGTCGATGCCACCGGAAAGCTGAGGCAGATCTATCCCAACGCGATCTCCCCGTCGCGCGGCACGCGATCCAACGCCAACGCCATCAAGCCTGGCGTGCCGCTGCTGATACCAAGCGCCGCGGATGCCCTCGGCGGCGTCGTTTACGTGGTTTCGCCTCCTGTCGGCAGCGCCATGGTGCTGGCAATCTGGAGCGAGCAGGCCGTGCAGCTGGTTGATTTGCCCGACGTTCCCGTTGAAGTGACAGGTCAGAACGAAGCGCTCGACTATTTGACCAAACGGGCGAACGAATTGCGGATTCCCGACGCCAGGTCTGGTCGCCTGCGCGAGGCAAACTGGTCGTTTGATGCAAAGTTCTACGCGATACGATAGTAGCTGCGTCTGGCAAACGTTTCCGAGCGGCTTACTCGACCACGACGGGAGGGCGGATCAGCTCTGGTGCGGTCCTGTCATTATTTTCATGGCGTCCTTTATATGACGCCATTCGTTGGCCTCGTCCACCTGGCCCTTCTGTTCGCAAGTCAGCGCATTCTGGGCCGCATGAGCGATGGCCTCAGGGCCATGTCGTTCAAGCATTTGCCGTGCGAGGGTGTGGATTTGAGTCTCAGAAATCATGGCGTTCTCCTGATATTGCGGAGTTGAACCCAGTTCCGCCGAACTGTCACGATGACAGCTTCGAGAACGACTGAACCGCCGGTTCCGTTCCAGGCCTCGCAGGAGGCCAGCATCCCGCGTGGACGACCGTTGATGACCCGGGCGCGTGTGAGTTCGTCTGGCGGCCCAACTCGAATTGTCGCGGTACCTCACCGACTTGCGCACCTGACTTCTGCGGTGTCGATGAGACCACCGATGAGGACGCCCAAGGCACCGGGCGGTCGCTCTCGCTCCGGGCGCGCAGGCTGGTGGTCGACAACGCACGTTGCGTTTGGGAGTCGTCGCCGGAGCGATCCGATATTTCGGGTGACCCTGCTGGCCAGTTTTCCGGAGTGTCGGACAGGTCCGGGCCGATCATATCGGCGGGCGCGACGGCGCACGCGGCAATCTCAAGCAAAATGAATGGCCTGCGTGCGATCGGGAGCGATTTTTTTGGTCTGGCACGAATGCTGCTTAAGCATTTAGCAAAACGAGCAATAGCTCGGGAACAAACGACGCGAGGGGACGTTCAGATGCCAGCCAGCATTCAATTCATCACCTAGAGCGACGGGCGGTACCGCCCGCGTCACGTTGCGCCCTTCCGCATGCACGCGGAGCGCAGTGGCCATGGACGCTTGACTTCGGCTCGGCTTGCAATGGAGAGGGTAATGAAAGTCGCGGACGCGCACGATCTGGATCCGCAGGAAACCCGTGAGTGGCTGGATGCATTGTCGGCAGTCCGGGGCCATCGCGGCAATGAACGGGCCGAATTCGTCGTCAATGCGATGGTTGATGCCGCTCGCAGCGGCGGCCTCAGCATTCAGCAGACGTTGACGACGCCTTATTGCAATACCATTCCGGTGGACCAGCAGCCGACGCTACCGGGCGACCGTACCATCGAGCATAAACTTCGTTCGATCATCCGGTGGAATGCTCTCGCCATCGTTCTGCGTGCCAACAAGGAGAGCTCGGAGCTTGGCGGTCACATCGCGAGCTTTCAATCGGCGGCCACGCTCTACGACATCGGCTTCGGCCACTTCTGGCATGCGCCGACGGAGGCGCATGGCGGCGATCTGATTCTTGTCCAGGGGCACTGTTCGCCAGGCATCTACGCGCGCGCCTTCCTTGAAGGCCGGTTGAGCGAGGAGCAGCTCCTCGGCTTCAGGCAGGAGACCGGCGGTGGGGGGCTGTCAAGCTATCCGCATCCCTGGCTGATGCCGGACTTCTGGCAGTTTCCGACGGTGTCAATGGGGCTTGGGCCTTTGGTGGCGATCTATCAGGCGCGGTTCCTGAAGTATCTCCAGAACCACAAGCTGGCCGAAACATCGAACCGCAAGGTCTGGGCCTTCATGGGTGACGGCGAAACGGATGAGCCGGAATCGCTCGGCGCGATTTCGCTCGCCGGTCGCGAAAATCTCGACAATCTGATCTTCGTCATCAACTGCAATCTTCAGCGGCTAGACGGGCCGGTCCGCGGCAACGGCAAGATCGTGCAGGAGCTCGAAAGCGTTTTCCGCGGCGCCGGCTGGAACGTCATCAAGGTGCTGTGGGGCTCGGGATGGGATCGCCTGCTGGAGAAGGACAAGACCGGGTTGCTGCTGAAGCGCATGGAGGAATGCGTCGACGGCGAGTACCAGGATTTCAAGAGCAAGAGCGGCGCCTACATCCGCGAACATTTCTTCGGCAAGTACGATGAACTGAAGCAACTCGTCGCCGATATGAGCGACGACGAGATCTGGGCGCTTGCGCGCGGCGGCCATGATCCGGAGAAGGTTTTCGCGGCCTATACCGCGGCGGTGAATCACAAGGGCCAGCCGACGGTCATCCTGCCGAAGACCGTCAAGGGCTACGGCATGGGCGAATCCGGCGAAGGCCAGATGATCGCGCATCAGGCCAAGAAGATGACCCAGGACGCGTTGCGGGGCTTTCGCGACCGTTTCCAGGTTCCGGTCGCAGACGAGGACCTGGCGAAGGTCCCTTTCATCCGCCTGCCGGAAGACAGCCCGGAGATGAAGTATTTCCGGGCGCAGCGCGAAAAGCTCGGCGGCAGCCTGCCGCAGCGTCGGCGCAAGTCCGCGTCCCTCCAAATTCCACCGCTGGGGACGTTCCAGCGACTGCTCGACAGCTCGGGCGACCGCGAAATCTCGACCACGATGGCTTTCGTGCAGATGCTCGGCACACTCGTGCGCGACAAGGCGATCGGCAAGCATATCGTGCCGATCGTGCCCGACGAATCCCGTACCTTCGGCATGGAAGGCATGTTCCGTCAGCTTGGCATCTATTCGTCGGTCGGCCAGCTCTACCGGCCGCAGGACGCCGATCAGCTCATGTACTACCGCGAGGACAAGACCGGGCAGGTGCTGCAGGAAGGCATCAACGAAGGCGGCGCCATGTCGAGCTGGATCGTCGCGGCGACGTCCTACAGCACGAACAACGTGCCGATGATTCCGTTCTACATCTACTACTCGATGTTCGGTCTGCAGCGCGTCGGCGACCTCGCCTGGCTCGCGGGCGACATGCGCGCGCGCGGGTTCCTGCTCGGCGGCACCGCCGGCCGCACCACGCTCAACGGCGAAGGGTTGCAGCATGAGGACGGCCACAGCCACGTGCTTGCGGCCACCATTCCGAACTGCATATCGTACGATCCGACCTTCGCCTATGAGGTCGTGACGATCGTCCGCGAAGGCATGCGCCGCATGTACGAGGCGCAAGAGGACGTCTACTACTACATCACCCTGATGAACGAGAACTATCAGCACCCGGCGCTCGCCGACGCAGGCAAAGGTGCGGAGGAAGGAATTCTCAAGGGGCTCTATCTCCTGAAGGGCGGCGGCGAGACCACGAAGAAGGAGCTGCGCGTCCAGCTCGTCGGCTCGGGCACGATCCTGCGCGAAGTGATCGCGGCAGCGGATCTGCTCAAGGCGGACTTCGGCGTGACCGCCGAGGTGTGGAGCGCGACCAGCTTCAACGAGCTGCGTCGTGATGGCATGGCGGCGGAGCGCTGGAACATGCTGCATCCGACCGAGCCGCGTCGCAAGAGCTGGGTGGAAGCGCAGCTCGATGGACATTCGGGGCCGGTCGTGGCGTCCACTGACTACATGCGCAACTACCCCGACCAGATCCGGGAATATGTCCAGGCGGCCGGACGTCGATACGTGGTGCTTGGCACCGATGGGTTCGGCCGCAGCGATTATCGCGTGAAACTCAGGAAGTTCTTCGAGGTCGACCGGCACTACGTCGCTGTCGCAGCACTCAAGGCGCTTGCCGACGACGGAGCGATCAAGCCGGCGATCGTGGCCGAGGCCATCGCCAGATATCAAATCGACGCCGGGCGCGCTGCGCCCTGGACCGTGTGAGGCAGCGGAGCCGAGGACAGAGCAATGAGTGGTCTGATCGACATCAAGGTTCCCGATATCGGTGACTTCAAGGACGTCCCGGTCATCGAAATCTTCGTCAAGCCCGGCGATCGAGTGAAGGCCGAGGAGCCGTTGATCTCGCTGGAATCCGACAAGGCGACCATGGAGGTGCCGTCACCGCGCGATGGCGTGGTGAAATCGGTGGTCGTGAAGGTCGGCGACAAGGTGAGCGAAGGCGCGATCATCGTGCAGTTCGAGGGCGCGGGTGCGGAGCAGGCCGAGGCTCGCCCGGTCGTCAGCGCTCCGCCATCGCCCGTCAGCGCACCGGCGGGCGTCGCTGAGGTGCGCGTTCCCGACATCGGGGATTTCAAGGACGTTCCTGTTATCGAAATCTTCGTGAAGCCTGGCGACAACGTGAAGGCCGAGGATCCGCTGATCGCGCTCGAGTCGGACAAGGCGACGATGGAAGTTCCGGCGCCCCTTTCGGGCACCGTGCGCGAGGTCAAGGTGAAGACCGGTGACAAGGTCAGCGAGGGCTCGATCATCCTCGTGCTCGCGACAGGCGAGGCGTCTGCCGCGGCCGGCGCTTCCGCTCCGGCACCGGCAGCCACATCACCTGTGCCGGCAGCGGCTCCTGTCGCGCAAGCCGGCGCGGTCGACGAGAAGGCCTTCGCGCTCGCCTATGCCGGCCCTGCAGTGCGCAAGCTGGCGCGCGAACGGGGTGTCGATCTCGGCAAGGTCAAAGGCTCAGGCGATCATGGGCGCATTCTGCGCGAAGATGTCGAAGCCTTCGGCAAAGGCGGGGCGGCGCCCGCCAAGTCGCAAGCCGCGGCTGCAAGTGGCGGAGGCGTTGGCGGCATCGATCTCTTGCCCTGGCCCAAAGTTGATTTCGCGAAGTACGGCCCGGTCGAGCGCAAGGAGCTCGGCCGCATCAAGAAGATTTCCGCGGCCAATCTGCACCGCAACTGGGTTGTCATCCCGCATGTCACGACCCACGACGAGGCCGATATCACCGATCTCGAACAGTTCCGGGTGAAGATGAACAAGGAGCTGGAGAAGAGCGGCGTGAAGCTCTCGCTGCTGCCGTTCATGGTGAAGGCCGCTGTTGCGGCGCTGCAGAAGTTTCCGGAATTCAATGCGAGTCTCGACGGCGACACGCTCGTCTACAAGAACTACTGGCACATCGGATTTGCCGCGGATACCCCGAACGGCCTGATGGTGCCGGTGATCCGCGATGCCGACAAGAAATCGGTGCCGGACATCGCCAAGGAGATGAATGATCTCGCCAAGGTCGCGCGCGAGGGCAAGATCAAGCCTGACCAGATGCAGGGCGGGACGTTCTCGATCTCCTCGCTTGGTGGCATTGGTGGCATCTATTTCACGCCGATTATCAACGCGCCGGAAGTCGCGATCATGGGCGTGTGCAAGGGCTACTGGAAGCAGCACTCGCCCGACGGCAAGACATCGAGCTGGCGGCTGACGCTGCCGCTGTCGCTGTCGTGGGATCATCGCGTCATCGATGGCGCGGCCGCGGCCCGCTTCAACGTCCACTTCGCCAACGTGCTCGCCGATCTGCGGCGCGTGCTGTTCTGAGATCGGGAGAGAGCAGCATGGCTCAGCAGATTGAAGTGAAGGTCCCGGACATCGGCGATTTCAAGGATGTCGCGGTGATCGAGGTCCTGGTGAAGGCCGGCGAGACCGTGGCGGTCGACACCAGCCTCATCATGGTCGAGTCCGACAAGGCGTCGATGGAGATTCCGTCCTCGCATGCCGGCGTCGTCAAGGAGATCAAAGTCAAGGTCGACGACAAGGTGAGCGAAGGATCTGCAATCCTCGTGCTGGAGGCAGCCGGGGCTGCGGCGGCGCCGACGCCCGCGCCGGCTTCGCAGCCGGCCGCCGCCAGTCCGCCGCCGGCGGCGCCGTCGGCCGCGTCCTATTCCGGCAAGGCGGATATCGAATGCGACGTGCTGGTGCTGGGCGCTGGTCCCGGCGGCTACTCGGCCGCTTTCCGCGCCGCCGATCTCGGCATGAAGACCGTGCTGGTGGAGCGTTACGACACGCTCGGCGGCGTGTGTCTCAACGTCGGCTGTATCCCGAGCAAGGCCCTGCTGCATACGGCGTCCGTGGTCGACGAGGTCAAGCACCTGCCTGACCATGGCATTTCCTTTGGAGCGCCGCAGATTGACCTCGGCAAGCTGCGCGGCTTCAAGGATGGCGTGATCAAGAAGCTGACCGGTGGCCTCGCCGGCATGGCGAAGGCCCGCAAGGTCGAGGTCGTGACCGGCGTTGGCGCCTTCCTCGATCCGCATCATCTCGAAGTCGTCACGGCCGGCGGCAACAAGAAGGTCAAGTTCGCCAACGCAATCGTCGCCGCGGGCAGCCAGGCCGTGAAGCTGCCGTTCCTGCCTGAGGACCCACGCATCGTCGATTCGACCGGCGCGCTGGAGCTGAAATCGATTCCCAAGCGCATGCTGGTGATCGGTGGCGGCATCATCGGGCTCGAAATGGCGACGGTCTATTCGACGCTCGGCGCGCGCATCGACGTTGTCGAAATGCTCGACGGCCTGATGCAGGGTGCCGACCGTGACCTGGTCAAGGTCTGGGAGAAGATGAACGCGCGCCGTTTCGACAAGGTCATGCTGAAGACCAAGACGGTCGGCGGGAAGGCAACCGAAGCCGGGATCGCGGTGAGCTTCGAGGGTGAGCAGGCGCCCGCCGAGCCGCAGGTCTATGACCTCGTACTCGTGGCGGTCGGTCGAAGCCCGAATGGCAGGAAGATCGGTGCTGACAAGGCCGGAATCGCGGTGACCGAGCGCGGCTACATCGACGTCGACAGGCAGATGCGCACCAACGTGGCGCACATCTTCGCGATCGGAGACATCGTCGGGCAGCCGATGCTGGCGCACAAGGCCGTGCATGAAGGCCACGTGGCCGCGGAAGTCGCCCATGGCGAAAAGTCGTATTTCGACGCGCGGCAGATTCCGTCCGTCGCCTACACCGATCCCGAAGTCGCCTGGGCCGGCAAGACCGAAGACCAGTGCAAGGCCGAAGGCATCAAGTTCGGCAAGGCGGTCTTCCCATGGGCGGCCTCCGGCCGGGCCATCGCAAACGGCCGGGACGAGGGGTTCACCAAGCTGCTGTTCGATGCGGCGACCCATCGCATCATCGGCGGCGGGATCGTGGGCACGCATGCGGGCGACCTGATCAGCGAAATCTGCCTTGCGATCGAGATGGGCTGCGAGCCCGCGGATATAGGCAAGACCATTCATCCGCATCCGACGCTCGGAGAGTCCGTCGGCATGGCGGCGGAGGTGTTCGAGGGACACTGCACGGATCTTCCGCCGCAGAAGAAAAAATAGCAGCGGACATCGATTGCCGCGAATAGCTCTGGACTGAAGGGGAGAATGAGATGTCGGTCACACTGACAGCCGCACCGCAAAAAAAGCCGTTCTATAGAATCCTGTACGTCCAGGTCCTCGTGGCCATCGTGCTCGGCGCGATCGTCGGTTGGCTGTTTCCCGAATTCGCCAAGAACGACTGGATCAAGGCGATGGGCGACGGCTTCGTCAAGCTGATCAAGATGCTCATCGCGCCGATCATCTTCTGCACGGTCGTGTCGGGCATTGCCCACATTTCCGAGGTCAAGAAAGTCGGGCGCGTCGCCGTCAAGGCGCTGATCTATTTTGAGATCGTCTCCACATTCGCTCTGGCACTCGGCCTGATCGTCGGCAATGTGCTGCACCCGGGGGTCGGCTTCCAGGGGCAATCGAACGCTGCGGCCGTTGCGGGCTACGCCAAGCAGGCGAGCGAAACGAAGTCGGTCGACTTCGTTCTTCACGTTATTCCCGATACCGTGGTCGGTGCGTTCGCGCAGGGCGAGATCCTTCAGGTGCTGCTATTTGCGGTCCTGTTCGGGTTCGCGCTGATGGCATTGGGTGAACGCGGTCATACCGTTCGCTCACTCATCGACGATGTCGCTCACGCGATCTTCGGCGTCATCGCCATCGTGGTGAAGGTCGCCCCGATCGGCGCTTTCGGCGCCATGGCCTATACGATCGGTCGGTATGGGCCGCAGGCACTCGGCAATCTTGCAGGTCTGATCGCAACCTTCTATCTGACAGCATTCCTCTTCGTTGCGGTCGTGCTCGGTATCATCGCGCGCATCGCGGGCTTCTCCATCTTCAGGTTCCTCAGATACATCAAGGACGAACTTTTGATCGTGCTGGGCACCTCGTCCTCGGAGAGCGCCCTTCCGCAGTTGATGGAGAAGCTCGAGCGTCTTGGCTGCTCCAAGCCCGTGGTGGGCCTGGTGGTGCCGACCGGCTACTCCTTCAACCTGGACGGCACGAATATCTACATGACGCTGGCAACGCTGTTCATCGCGCAGGCGATGAACGTCGACCTCAGCTTCGGCGAGCAGATCACCATCCTCATCGTCGCCATGCTGACGTCGAAGGGCGCGTCAGGCATCACCGGCGCCGGGTTCATCACGCTCGCCGGCACGCTCGCCGCCGTCAGGCCCGAGCTCGTGCCCGGCATGGCCATCGTTCTCGGCATCGACAAGTTCATGAGCGAATGCCGTGCGCTGACGAACCTGTGCGGCAATGGCGTTGCTTGCGTCGTCGTGGCCTGGTGGGAGGGCGAACTCGACCGCGATAAGCTGCAGGCCGCGCTCGATCGCAACATTGATCCGAGCGACATCGAGGTCGCCGTCACGACGGGCTAGGAGCACGGGAATGGCGATCCCAGCGGATCGCCGCCGGATCTTCACGAGGTATCAAGGGAGTTGGTCATGACGGACGTAGTTATTGTCTCCGCGGCGCGGACAGCGGTTAGCTCGTTCAACGGGGCATTCGGCTCGATGACCGCGCATGAACTGGGGGCGGTGGCGATCAAGGGGGCGCTCGAACGCGCCGGGGTCGCGCCGGAAGACGTCGACGAGGTGATCCTTGGCCAAGTGCTGGCCGGCGGCGAGGGGCAGAATCCCGCGCGGCAGGCCGCCATGGCCGCCGGCATTCCGCAGGAGAAGACAGCGTGGGGCATGAACCAGCTTTGCGGTTCGGGCCTGCGGTCGGTGGCCCTCGGCCTCCAGCAGATCGCCAATGGCGATGCGAAGGTCATCGTCGCCGGCGGCATGGAGTCCATGTCGATGGCGCCGCATCTGTCGCATCTGCGGTCCGGCACCAAGATGGGCGACGTCAAGTTCATCGACTCCATGTTGAAGGACGGCCTGATGGATGCCTTTCACGGCTACCACATGGGCGTCACGGCGGAGAACATTGCCACCAAATGGCAGATCACCCGTCAGGAGCAGGACGCGTTCGCCACCCACTCGCAAAACAAGGCCGAGGACGCACAAAAGGCCGGCAGGTTCAATGACGAGATCATTCCCGTCACCATCAAGACCCGAAAGGGAGACATCGTCGTCGACCAGGATGAGTATATCCGCCTGGGCACGACGCTGGACGCGCTGGCGAAGCTGAAGCCTGCCTTCAACAAGGAGGGCACGGTGACCGCCGGCAACGCCTCGGGTCTCAACGACGGCGCGGCTGCGCTGGTGCTGATGAGCGCTGACGAAGCCAGGAAGCGCGGGCTCACGCCGCTTGCGACGATCGTATCCTGGGCGACCGCGGGCGTTGATCCGGCGGTGATGGGGTCGGGGCCGATTCCGGCGTCGCGCAAGGCGCTGGAAAAGGCCGGCTGGAAAGTCGGGGATCTCGATCTCGTCGAGGCCAACGAGGCCTTCGCGGCGCAGGCCATCGCCGTCAACAAGGACATGGGCTGGGATCCTTCGATCGTCAACGTCAACGGCGGTGCGATCGCCATCGGCCATCCGATCGGCGCGTCCGGCGCCCGCGTTCTGACGACGCTTCTGTTCGAGATGCAGAAACGCGGTGCGAAGAAAGGCCTCGCCACGTTGTGCATCGGCGGCGGCATGGGCGTCGCCCTGACGGTCGAGCGTTAAGCCGGCCGGTCGTTCCGACCGGAGCACGACGCGGACGGCACCAAGCCAGTCCGCGACAGACGACGGCTCCCAAGGGCCGCCAAAAACAAGTCGAACCGATCAGGAGGAGATTCATGTCCAGGGTTGCGGTGGTGACCGGCGGAACGCGAGGCATCGGAGAAGCGATCTCGATCGCGCTCAAGGCGGCCGGCTACAAGGTTGCGGCGAGCTATGCCGGTAATGACGAGGCGGCCGCAAAGTTCAAGAGCGAGACCGGCATCAATGTCTACAAATGGGATGTATCGAACTACGACGCCTGCATCGCCGGCCTGAAGCAGGTTGAGGCCGACCTGGGCCCGGTGGACGTCCTGGTCAACAATGCGGGCATCACCAAGGACGGCATGTTTCACAAGATGACGCCGGAGCAATGGTACGCCGTCATCAACACCAACCTGAACTCGCTCTTCAACATGTCGAGGCCGGTGTGGGAGGGGATGCGCGAGCGAAAGTTCGGCCGCGTGATCTGCATCTCCTCAATCAACGGCCAGAAGGGCCAGATGGGCCAGGTCAATTATTCCGCGGCCAAGGCCGGTGACATCGGCTTCGTGAAGGCATTGGCCCAGGAGGGGGCTCGCGCCGGCATCACCGTCAACACCATCTGTCCCGGCTATATCGCCACCGAGATGGTCAAGGCGATCAGCCCGGACATCGTGGCCAAGAACATCCTGCCTCAGATCCCGGTCGGCCGTTTGGGCGAGCCGCACGAGATCGCGCGTGCCGTGGTGTTTCTGGCCTCCGACGACGCGGGTTTCATCACGGGCTCGACGATATCCGTGAATGGCGGACAGCACATGATCTGAGCCACTGCGATGTCGATCCAGCCACGAGGAGATCTCACGACGCGAACGCTCGCCATGCCTGCCGATGCGAATCCGAGTGGCGATATTTTCGGCGGCTGGGTCCTTTCGCAGATGGATATCGCGGGAGGAATCCATGCCGGCCAACATGCGCAGCGACGCGTCGCAACGGTTGCGGTCGAGGCGATGCATTTCATCAAGCCGGTGCATGTCGGGGATGTTCTCTGCGTCTACGCGGCGGTCGAGCGTGAGGGGCGTACGTCGATGGCGATCCGTCTGGAGGCTTGGGCCCTGCGCAGCCGACTGGGAGATCGCGTCAAGGTGACGGAGGGCATCTTTACATTCGTCGCACTCGACGCCGAGGGGCGGCCGGCGCCGATCGCACCCGACCGACAAGAGGAAGCATCGCGTCCGTGAGCGTTGCTTCAAATCCGTGACCGCACCGACAAGCGCACCGCATCCGCCTCTGGAGCCAAAGAATAAGAATCGGGGAAGACGATGGACCAGGATCTGAGGGAAGCCGCACTCGAATATCATCGCCTGCCGACACCGGGGAAGATCTCCGTCGTGCCGACCACGGCAATGGCAACGCAGCGTGACCTGGCGCTGGCGTATTCACCCGGCGTGGCGGAGCCTTGCCTGGTCATTGCCAAGGACGAGTTGCAGGCGGACGTGTTGACGGCGCGCAGCAACCTCGTGGCCGTCATCACCAACGGCACCGCCGTACTCGGCCTTGGCAACATCGGCCCGCTGGCGAGCAAGCCGGTCATGGAGGGCAAGGCCTGCCTGTTCAAGAAGTTCGCGGGAATCGACGTATTCGATATCGAACTCGCCGAGAATGATCCCGACGCACTGATCGACACGATCGCGCGGATGGAGCCGACCTTCGGAGGCATCAACCTGGAGGACATCAAGGCGCCGGAATGCTTCTACATCGAACAGAAGCTCCGTGCCCGAATGAAAATTCCGGTGTTCCACGATGATCAGCACGGCACCGCGATCATCGCCGCGGCGGCGATCCTCAACGGGCTGAAGCTGGTCAAGAAGGACATTGCGGACGTCAAGCTGGTTTGCTCAGGCGCCGGCGCGGCGGCGCTGGCCTGTCTCGATCTCATCGTCAGTCTTGGATTGCGGCAGGATCGCATCATCGTGACCGATGTGAAGGGCGTGGTCTATGCCGGCCGCACGGAGGACATGGATGACAACAAGGCGCGCTATGCCGTGAAGACGGATGCGCGAAAGTTGAACCAGGTTATTCAGGATGCTGACATCTTTCTCGGCCTGTCCGCCGGCAACGTGCTGACGCCCGATATGGTCAAGACCATGGCCCGAGATCCCTTGATCTTCGCCATGGCCAATCCAAATCCGGAAATCATGCCGGAGGCTGCGCTGGCGGTTCGCCCTGACGCGATCATCGGGACCGGACGTTCGGACTACCCCAACCAGATCAACAACGTGCTGTGCTTTCCATTCATCTTCAGGGGGGCACTCGACTGCGGGGCGACCACCATCAACGAGGAGATGAAGCTTGCGACGGTCCGCGCGCTTGCGGATCTGGCCATGACGGAAGTGCCCGAAGTCGTTGCCGCTGCGTACAAGGGGGAGGGGCTTCGCTTCGGCCGCGACTATCTCATTCCCAAGCCGTTCGACCCGCGTCTCATCGAAATGATCGCGCCCGCGGTGGCCAAGGCTGCCGCCGACACCGGCGTCGCCAGGCGCCCGATCGTCGATATGGAGGCCTATCGTCAGAGACTGGGCCGGTTCGTCTACCAGTCCGGCAACGCGATGCAGCCGGTCTTCTCGGTGGCGAAGGGAAGCGGCAAATCCCTGGTTCTGGCCGAGGGCGAAGATGAGCGCGTGCTGCGCGCGGCGCAGGTCATCGTCGACGAGGGGATTGCGAGGCCGCTGCTTCTCGGCCGGCCGTCGACGATCGAGGAGCAGATCAAGGCCTTCGGTCTCCGGCTCAGGCCGGGGAGCGACTGCGAGGTCATCGATCCGCATGATGCGCAGGTGTATTCGACATGCGCTGGCGTGTACCATGCGCGCAGAAAGCGCGATGGCGTGTCCGCCGCGCTGGCGCTTTCGGAAACGCGCAGCAATGCGACGGTGCTCGCGTCGATCCTTCTCGAGCGGGGCGTCGGCGATGCGATGCTGTGCGGGGTCATCGGCAGGACGGCCGACCACCTGACTGCCATCCGCAACGTGATCGGGACCCGGGACGACGTGCGCACGCTCGCAGTGATGCAGATGCTCATTCTGCCGCAGCATCAGCTGTTCATCTGCGACACCCACTGCAATCTCAACCCGACCGCCGAACAGGTTGCCGACATCGCCCTGCTGGCGGCGGCGGAAGTCCGGCGATTCGGCATCACGCCGAGGGTGGCGTTGTTGTCGCATTCGAGCTTCGGCAGCTCCGCGGTCCCGGAAGCGCACAAGATGCGGGAGGCGCGAACCATCATTCGTGAGCGGTCACCCGATCTGGCCGTGGAGGGCGAGATGCGCGGAGACGCTGCGCTGTCGCAGTCCGTGCTCGATCACGAATTTCCCGATTGCGGGTTCGCGGGCCCGGCAAATGTGCTGGTGATGCCGAATCTGGACGCCGCCAACATCTCCTACAACCTGCTGCGGATGGCTGCGGGGCAGGGACTGACGGTCGGCGGCATTCTGCTCGGGGCCGCGAAGCCGGCTCACATTCTCACGCCGTCGTCTACGGTGCGGCGCATCGTGAACATGGCTGCCGTCGCAGTCGCAGATGCGATTTCAGAGCGAGCCTGATCGGGAGAACGTGGTTGGGCGGGTTTTGAACTCGATCGGTCGAGGCCATCATGAGTAAGCCGCAGTTGGAAAAACCCCGGATCGTGATCGTCGGAGGCGGAGCCGGCGGATTGGAGCTTGCGACCCGGCTGGGCGACAAATACGGGCGCAAGGGAAAGTTCGACATCACGCTGATCGAGCGAAACCGCACGCATGTGTGGAAGCCGAAGCTTCATGAAATCGCCGCCGGCAGCATGGATACCGCCGCCCACGAGGTCGATTATCTCGCGCAATCCTACTGGCACGGCTTTCGCTACCGGATCGGGGACATGACCGGGATCGATCGGGACCGGCGTCAGGTGCAGGTGGCGGCGTATCTCGATGCTGAAGGTCGCGAAGTCACGCCGAAGCGGACCTTCGACTATGATGTGCTCGTCGTCGCGGTCGGAAGCCAGAACAATGACTTCGGCACGCCTGGCGTCGTGGACCATGCGATCAAGCTTGAATCGCAGGCGGACGCAAGGCGGTTCCACGAACGAATGGTCAATGCGTGCATCCGGGCGCATGCCCAATCGTCGCCCCTTGGAGCGCATCAATTGAAGGTCGCAATCATAGGGGCCGGCGCGACCGGCGTAGAACTTGCGGCCGAACTCCACAGAACGACGCGCGAGGTGGTGGCGTACGGCCTCGACCAGGTCGATCCTCAGAAGGACATCAGGATTACGTTGATCGAAGCCGCTGAACGGGTGCTTCCGGCGTTGCCCGAGCGAGTTTCGAAAGAGACGGAGAAATTGCTCGCCAGGCTGGGGGTCAACGTACTGGTCGGCGCCAAGGTCGCCGAGGTCGGTTCCGACCAGGTGAGCCTGACGGACGGCCGGACGATCCCCGCCGAATTGATCGTCTGGGCTGCGGGGGTCAAGGCACCCGATTTTCTGAAGGACATAGCCGGCCTCGAAACCAACCGTATCAATCAGCTCGTCGTTCGACCGACGCTGCAGACGACACGCGACGACCGCATCTTTGCCATCGGTGACTGCTCCGCCTGCTCATGGGGTGAGCGCGGTAATGTACCCCCTCGCGCGCAGGCGGCGCATCAGCAGGCCTCCCACCTCTATTCCCAGATTCCCCGTTATCTGCGGGGCGAGCCGCTCAAGCCCTATCGGTACAGGGACTTTGGATCGCTGGTGTCGCTCGGCGAATTCAGCACGGTCGGCTCGATGATGGGAGCGCTCGTGGGCGGTAACCTCGTCTTCGAAGGCCTCTTCGCCAGGATGATGTACCTGTCTCTCTACAAGATGCACGAATACGCGCTGCATGGTCCGGTGAAGGTGGCGCTCGACACGCTGGCCCGCCTGATCACGCGGCGGACGGAGCCGCACGTGAAACTCCATTGATCGCGGGGCCTCTCATCGCCCGCGGACAGGAAACGGGATGAACGGCGCGTTGTCGCGCCTTTGATTGGCGGTTGGGCGCCCCGTCGCGCTTGGAGGAATGCGGATGGACGTTGTGGTGCTTGCGCGCATGCAGTTCGCCGCGAATATCGCGTTTCGCGGCGCAGCATCTGACTTAAAGGCAAAAGCCAACCGGACGGCGATGTGGGATCGCTGGTTCGACAGTGGATTTGCCTATCGCGTATTCCGGGGCAAGACCATAGAGTCAGACTATGTATGAGTGGTCGTCTGCTGTAGCCGACACTCCCTGGATTCGCTTGGTTCACAAGATGACGGACCTTCCATCCCCCGTGGACATCAAGGGGAGTCCCGAAATCGGCCCGGTGGTACCCAAATCCACGCGTTGGCTTGTTCGTGGGGCAATTGCTCTCGCGCTGGTGGTGGCCGCTTCGTGGCTCGGATATGCCGTGGCTTTTGACCGCGGACTGGACCATCTGCACGCTGCCGCTCGGCAGCGGCTGGCCGTCGAAGCAGCCAAGCTCGACGGCTATCTTTCGAGATTTGAATATCTACCGTCCTTGCTGGAGACGTCACCCAACGTTTTCCGGCTGCTCGGCACTCCCGGCGATCCCGCGCTGCAGCAAACCGTCAGCCTGTATCTGAAGTCGATCAATTTTCTTGCGGGAGCCGACAACCTCTACGTCCTGGGTGTCTCGGGCGAGGCATTGGCTGCGGCTGACTTCGAGCAGCCGGGTACGCCGGTTGGTCGCAACCTGTCGTATCGCCCATATATGAGCGAAGCTCTCGCGAGCGGCCGGGGGGCTTTCTTCGGTGTTGGAATTACCAGCGCGCGCGCTGGTTATTATCTTTCCTATGCCCTGAAGGACGGCGGGACGACAATGGGAGTCGCCGTCGTCAAGGTCAATCTGGATTCGTTCGAGCGTGACTGGCGAGATATTGAGAGCGGCGTTCTCCTGGTCGACGAACGTCGGGTCGCGATACTCGCCTCGCGCGACGAGTGGCGCCTTCGCCCGATCGAACCTCTGTCATCTCAACTGCGAGATGACATCTCGCGATCCAAGCCTTACGGAAACTCCGACCTGAAGCCGCTTGGATGGACCTATGGCGCCCGGTCCGAGGGCGGCACCGCACGGATCACCGCCGAAGACGGGGCGGCATATACGATCAGCGAGCGACCGGTCAACCGCGGTTCGTGGAAGCTCATTCTTCTCGACGATGAGGAGCCAACCCGACAGACCGCCGTCATCATTGGCGCGATGTCGGGTCTTGCGTCCATCGTCGCGTTGCTGGCGGGCGGTCTCATTGAGCAACGCAGGAGAGAGGTCAAGCAGCGGCTGGCCAGCCAGGCCGTGTTGCAGACGGCGCACGATATGCTCGAGAGCAGGGTGCAGGAACGAACCGCTGAACTGCGGGCTGCGCAGGATGAACTGGTCCACGCCGGCAAGCTGGCCGCGCTCGGCCAGATGTCGGCCGGAATCGTGCATGAATTGAATCAGCCGTTGGCTGCCCTCCAGACCGCTGCCGACAATGCGATCTTGCTCGTTGACCGCGGGTCGATCGGCGATGCCCGCGGAAATCTCACCCGAATTGGCGAATTGATACGTCGCCTTGGCCGCTTGACCGGCCAACTGCGGGTATTTGCATACAAATCAAACAGCCCTCTCGACACGGTCTCCGTCGAGCATGCCGTGGCTGAATCGCTCAAGATCGTCACCGCGCGTGTCAGGGAGGGCGGCGTCGATGTCGTGACGGACGTTGACGCGAATCTCCGCGTCGTTGCCGATCAGACGCGACTCGAGCAGCTGTTGTGCAACATCGTGGGCAATGCGCTGGATGCCGTGGAGAGCGTCGAGGGGAAGTCGATCCTGATCCGGGCAACCAGGGAAGAAGGGCAGATCGCGCGCTGCCGTATCGCCATCAGCAATAGCGGTCCTGCCATCGCCTCCGACGTTCTCGATCGGATGTTCGAGCCTTTCGTGACGACCAAGCCTGCGGGCAAAGGGCTCGGTCTCGGCCTGATGCTCTCCAACCACATCGCGCGCTCCTTCGGCGGCGAATTGCGGGCGCGAAACCTCGTGCCGTGCGGCGCCGAATTTGTCGTGCTGCTTCCATTGGCTGACATAGGGGCTTCGCATGAGCGATGACCGATCGATTGGCGTGATCTATGTCGAGGACGACGACGATGTCCGGATCGGCGGCGTCCAGGCCCTCGAACTTGCCGGATTTGCCGTTTCGGGCTTCGCCTCGGTCGAGGCCGCCGGTGGGTCGGTCCGATCCGATATGCCGTTCGTCGTGGTCTGCGACGTGCGCCTGCGCGGCAAGAGCGGCCTTGAATGGCTGTCCGACCTGCGCCGGCTCGATCAGGACCTGCCGGTCATCCTGATCACCGGGCATGGCGATATTTCGATGGCCGTGCATGCGATGCGAAATGGCGCCTACGACTTCATCGAGAAGCCGTGTTCCTCGGAGCAGCTCATTTCGGTGGTGCGGAGAGCGGCCGAGAAGCGACGGCTGACCCTGGAGGTTCGCTCGTTGAGGTCTGCCCTGGCGGACCGCCAGGGCATCGAGGCGAGCCTGCTGGGTCGATCGCCGCAGATGCAGCAGGTACGCAGGCTCGTATCCACATTGGCCTCGACGAATGTTGACGTCACGATCTATGGCGAAACCGGAACCGGAAAGGATGTCGTCGCTCGCTGTCTCCACAACCACAGCGGCCGGCGCGCCGGCAATTATGTCCCGGTGAACTGCGGCGGCCTTCCCGAATCGCTCGTCGAGAGCGAGCTGTTCGGTCACGAGGTCGGGGCATTCACGGGCGCCACCCGTCAACGCATCGGAAAGATCGAATATGCCAACGGCGGAACGCTGTTCCTCGACGAAATCGAGAGCATGCCTCCGAGCGTGCAAGTGAAATTGCTGCGGTCGCTGCAGGATCGATCGATCGAGCGTGTCGGTACGAATAAGCCAATTTCGGTGGATTGCCGTGTCGTTGCGGCGAGCAAGGTGAATTTGCTCGACTTGAGCGAAAAACGGCTGTTTCGCGCGGATCTCTATTATCGTCTCGGCGTTGCATTCATTGAACTGCCGCCGCTTCGCGAACGGCGTGAGGATATCCCCTTGCTGTTCGAGCATTTCACTCTGGATGCCGCCAGGCGCTTTGAGCGTGACGCGCCGATACTGGACGAGCAGACCCTGTCTCTCTTGTTGGCCTATTCGTGGCCCGGAAACGTGCGGGAGTTGCGCAACGTCGCAGACCGTTTCGTGCTTGGTGTTCTCGACGGCAAGGCCATCAACAAGTCCGGGTTTGGTTCGTCGGACGTGTCGTTGCCTCGACAATTGGAGAACATCGAGCGATCGATCATCGAGGACGCGCTACGGCGCAAGCAAGGAGACGTTCAGGCGACCGCTGCGCTCCTGAGCATCCCGAAGCAGACGCTGTACGACAAGATCAAGCGCCTTTCGGTCAATGTCGACGGGATCAGGGAGGGGGCAATCCTTCGCGCCGGATCCTGACCAGGAGAAATCGAAGCATTGCGACGCACCTGGACGGGTTGGGCAGCCGAGACAGTGAGCCGGAGACAGCCAGTGCATGGCGGGTACGAGAGCGAGGGGCGCCGAACAGAGGCTGCCCGACAGGAAACGAAGCAAGCATTCCATTTTCTTTGAGGGATAAGCGATGAATCGCCCGTTCAATATGCCTGATGAATTCGTCGAAGCGTTCACGAAGGCGAGCGCGAGCCTGTGGCGGTCGCTGGGGTTGACACCGAACGCCGATCGGGAAGCTGCGAGCGTCGGCACAGCCCTCAGCCCGTCAGGACGCTTCGCCGAACTACAGGCTGACCATATGATGCGTCTGTACCAGCTGACGGAATCGGTCATCAAGTCGGCTGCGGGAGTGCAGAGCGAAGCGGCCGTCGAACCGGCGCGCGGTGATCGCAGGTTCAACGGTACGGAATGGCGGGACAACTCGCTCTATAGCTTGATGAAGCAGTGCTACCTGCTCAATTCGCGCTTTTGCGTCGACTTCGTCGAAGCGCTGGATCTGGATGAAAAGGAAAAGCACCGTCTGCGCTTCTTCACGCGCCAACTCGTCGAAGCGATGAGCCCGACCAATTTTATCACCACCAATCCCGACGTCATCAAGCTTGCGACGGACACCGAAGGCCAAAGCCTCAAGGTCGGCCTGGACAATTTGATGGCGGATCTGGGCAGGGGCAGCCTGACGATCACGGACGAGGGCGCTTTCGAGGTTGGAAAGGATGTCGCGACATCGAAAGGCGCGGTCGTCTTCGAGAACGACCTGTTTCAGCTCATTCAATATGAACCGGCGACGGAGCAGGTGGCCGTCCGGCCTTTGCTGATCGTGCCGCCTTGCATCAACAAGTTCTACATTCTCGATCTCCAACCGGCAAATTCCTTCGTCCGGTTTGCGGTCGAGCACGGCCTGACCGTCTTCATGGTCTCCTGGCGTAACCCGGATGCGTCCTGCGGGCACATTGGATGGGACGATTACGTCGAGCACGGCGCGATGCGCGCCATCGAAATCTGCCAGTCGATCTCGGGCGCCGACAAGATCAACGTCGTCGGTTGGTGCGTCGGCGGAACGATTCTGTCGTCCGCGCTCGCTATCCTGAGGACCCGCGGAAACGACTCGGTTGCCAGCGTGACATTGCTGACGACCATGCTCGATTTCCGGGAACCCGGCGATCTCGGCGTATTCGTGGATGAGGAGAGCGTACGACAGCGTGAGGAGACGATCGGGAGAGGGGGTATCTACCGGGGCGCCGAACTCGGGTTTGTGTTCCAGACCCTGCGTTCGAAAGAGCTCATATGGCCGAATGTGATCAACAATTATCTGAAGGGAAAGCCGCCCGAGCGCTTCGACCTTCTGTTCTGGAACGCGGACGTCACCAATCTGCCGGGACCGATGTATTGCTGGTACATCAGGAACATGTATTTGGAGAACAATCTTCGGGAGCCGAACAGGCTGACCATGTGCGGCACAGCCGTCGATTTGGGGCGGGTCGACCTGCCCGCCTACGTTCTGGCGACCGTCGAAGACCACATCGTGCCGTGGCGGTCCGCTTATCGCACGACAGGTCTGTTCGGCGGCGACATCCGCTTTGTCCTCGGCGCGAGCGGGCATATTGCCGGCGTGATCAATCCCGCGTCGAAGAACAAGAGAAGCTATTGGGTTTCGGCCAATCGATGCGACGACCCGGCGGAGTGGCTGTCGAGCGCGGATGAAAAACCGGGCAGCTGGTGGAACGACTGGATGGCCTGGCTCAAGCCGTGGGCGGAACACCAGCTGCCGGCGCGCACGCAACTCGGTAGCAACCTCTATCCGCCCGGTGAATCTGCACCCGGCCGCTATGTAAAGGCGAAGGCGAACTGACAGTCCTCATGGTGTGGCGTAAGTCTCCTAGGCGGAGGGGGCGCCATCGCGACCATTATTGACGAGCACACAGGCCCGTCCAGCCGTTTCGACCGATAAAACCCTTCCGAATCTAGGGTTGAAAGGTGACGGCCTGCGGTCGGACTGGATGCGGGGCATTGGCGGCGGGCGCCGTTGACGCCGTGGAATGGCGACACGATATATCCCGTATTGTCGATCCAGACCACAGGGGCAAGGTATGAACGCGCCGCCAAACATCGACCCCGTCACCGCACTTTCTGCCAGCGAGGTTGCGCACTGGCTGACAACCGAAACGCGCGATCAGCGGTTCCTCGACAATATTTTCGCTGAACTGTGTGTCCGGCTGCAGCGAGCGGGCATTCCGGTCAAGCGGGCGACGCTGCATGTCCAGATCAACCATCCGCAATGGCTTGGCGCCCGGATCATGTGGGCCGACGGGATGCGCGAGGCGGAAATTGCGAGGGTCGACTACGATGTCAGGGAGCGATCCGAATTCATCGGCAGTCCCGCCAACGAAATCCATGACGGTGTCACCGAGGTCCGCGAGAATCTCGAACGCGATCCCTCGCTGGGCCGCAAGCACGCCCTCTATGGCGAGATGCGCGCCAAAGGCCTCACGGATTATGTGGCGTGGCCGCTGTACCATACCTTGGGCAAGCGGCATATCGTGTCCTTTGCAACCGATCGGCCCGGAGGTTTCGACGACGCGCAGATCGCCTGCCTGTTGAACCTGTTGCCGGTTCTGGCGCTGGTCAGTGAAATCCGTATCAAGAACCGGCTGGCGCGAACGCTGCTCGAAACCTATGTCGGCTCGCATGCCAGCGAGCTCATTCTGGCAGGCGCCACCAGGCGCGGAAGCGGCACCACGGTGCGCGCCGCCATCATGATCTGCGATTTGCGTGATTTCACGCGGATCTCGGACAATTGGCCGCGCGATGACGTGATTGATCTTTTGAACGGCTATTTCGACGCCATGTCGGAGCCGGTTGCGCGGCACGGCGGGGAAATATTGAAATTCATCGGCGATGGTCTGCTCGCCATCTTTCCGCTCAGCGAGCCGTCGGCCTGCGCAAATCTGCTGCATGCCGTGACTGAGGCTCGTCAGGCCATGGCGGCCCTGAACGAAAAGAACAGCGAAACCGGTCGCGCGCCGCTCAATTACGGCATCGGTGTCCACGTCGGAGATGTCATGTACGGCAATATCGGGTCGCGCACGCGGCTCGACTTCACCGTCATCGGTCCCGCGGTCAACATGGCTTCGCGTCTCGAAACACTCACCAAGCAATTGGGCCGACCGGTGCTACTGTCCCGCGCGTTCGCCGACTTCGTCAATAGCGATTTCGATCTCGAACGCGTCGGCGAATTTCCGGTGCGTGGCTTCAATGATCCAATCGAGCTGTTTGCGTATCACGGCTGAATGCGGATCTATCGGGCAGGCCCTGAATGAGAGGTTAGAGCCACGGCTTCATGTCGGAACCGGTCTCCGCGCGGGATCGGCTTGACACTCGCGATGAATGTTCTCATTATGTTCTCACCGCGAGAGCTTTCCTCGAAACTTCACGGGACGGTCGGATGGCGAAATCGGCCACCATCCTCCATGCGGACCTTGATGCCTTCTATGCCTCGGTCGAGCAGTTGCTTGATCCATCGTTGCGCGGCAAACCCATCGCCGTCGGTGGTGGAGTGGTGCTTGCCGCTTCCTACGAAGCCAGGGCCTACGGGGTCCGCGGCGGCATGCCGGGACGGCAAGCGCGCGAGCTCTGTCCGCAACTCACTTTTGTCAGCGGGCATTTCAAGGACTACCAAAGGCTGGGCGACGCCGCGATCACGGTGATTGGCGATTTCACGCCTCTGGTCGAACGGATCTCCATCGACGAGGCTTTTGCCGACGTTGCGGGCTGCACCCATCTCTTCGGTTCACCTGCCGACATTGCAGCGGCAATCCGCCAACGCGTGCGGGTTGAGCTTGGCCTTCCGATCTCCGTCGGTGTCGCGCGCACCAAACATCTGGCCAAGATTGCCTCGCAAGTGGCCAAGCCCGACGGGCTGGTGGTTGTCGATCCCGACACCGAGCTGCAATTCCTCCATCACCTGCCGGTTGAACTGATGTGGGGCGTGGGTCCGGTCACCAAGGCACGGCTGGCCGAGGTCGGCGTGCTGACGATCGGGCAGCTGGCAAAGACTCCGGGATGGTCGCTCGAGCGCTTGCTCGGGCCGGCGGCAGGAGAGAAGCTCGCAGCGTTGGCGTGGAATCGCGATCCGCGAGACATCAAGACCCACCGCCGGGCCCGATCGGCGGGAGCGCAATCGGCGCTCGGCAGGAAGCCAGCCGAAGAGGAAGTTTTTCGACCGGCCCTGTTTCACCTTGCGGACCGGATCGCGACCCGGCTCCGCGCCAAGTCCAGACCTGGCCGAACCGTGACAGTCCGCGTTCGCTTCGCCAATCTCACCTCGACCACTCGCTCGGTGACGCTCGACGCGCCCATCTCCGCGACCGTGATCCTCGCCGAGCTGGCCGAGGAGCTCGTGCGCGCGGTCCTCGCGGAGCACCCTGACGAGAAGACCATCTCGCTGCTGGCGATCTCCGTATCGCATCTCGAGGAGCACTGGGATCTCGAGCTGGAACTTCCGCTCGGACTGCAGGATGAACCCCGCCGCCCGGGCACCAGGATCGGCATGGCACGGTGGTCGGCCGACCGTGCCGTCGATCAGATTCGCGATCGCTTCGGATGGGATGCCATTGGCTACGGCTCGGTGGTGCTGGGCATCTCTCGTTCGGTTCCTGACGGGTTTCGCGAACTCGCCGAAAAGGACCTGTGACCGTCACCGGCCACGGGATGTTCGGTGGCAAGACCCGAGCCCAGCAGGCACGGCGATTTATGCAGCCAATTCCGCCGTCGCCCGGTCTACGCCAACACAGACCGCAGCCAGCACCGCATCGCGTCAGATTGCGGGATTGCACCGAGGTCATGCATCCAATGGCCATTGCATTGACAGGTACCTTGCATTAGTATGTACCGTGTTATATACTCCACCTGGAGCTTACAAACCACGCGGGTGCAATGACCGAGTCGATCCAGATCCAGCTCAAGAAGGGCGCGCTCGAATTGTGCGTGCTCGCCTTGCTGGCTCATCGGGAGAGCTACGCCTATGAGATCGCCAGCACGCTCGCTGCCGGCGTCGACATGGGAGAGGGGACGATCTACCCGCTGATGCGGCGGATGCAGAATGACGGGCTGGTCGATACCCGCCTGGTCGAGTCCAACAGCGGCCCACCGAGAAAATACTATCGGCTCACCTCGAACGGTCGCGCTGCTTTCGTGGCGCAGAAGCGGGAGTGGAGGGCGTTCACGGATGCCGTCAACCAGTTGCTCGGAGAAACCTGATGAACCGGCTCGCCTTCCTAACCATCCTGAACGATGGGCTCGCCGGGCTTCCGGCGCAGGAGATCGACGATATTCTCGCCGACTACATATCGTATTTCGATGAAGCCGATGCCTCCGGGCGAAGCGAGGAAGAGGTGGCCGCCGCGCTCGGTGATCCACGGCGGCTGGCGCGGGAATTGCGCGCCGAGAGCGGGCTGCGCCACTGGGAGAATCACCGCAGCCTCGGCAATTCCGCGGCCGCCTTGCTGGCGCTTGGCGGGTTGGCGGCGGTCGACATTCTGTTCCTGCTGCCGTTGCTGTTCGCCGTGATGCTGACCATGCTCGTCATCGGCCTCGTGATCTTCGTGCTCGGCATCGTCGGCATCGGATTGCTGCTGAGCCTGCTCAAGATCGGACACTTCGCCTCGATCGCCGCCATGATGCTGCGCGCCGTGGCGGGCATCGGGCTGATCACCGCCAGCGTGGGCTGCGGCGCGCTGCTGCTGCTTGCGCTCAACGGCGCGGTGAAGATGCTCGGCGGCTACGCGCGGCTGCATTATCGCCTGCTCAAACCGGAACAGGACCCCGCCTGAGGGCCAGCCGATCAGCATTCGATCAGAGGTGCATCATGAACAAACGTCTTGTCTCGATAGCCGTGGTGTCGTTGAGCGTCTCGGCGGCCTGTGCCGCGCTGGTGGTTTGGACCTCGGCAACAGACTGGGTCGACAGCGATTATCGATCCTGGGCCGCCACGACACGAAGCTGCGTCGTCATGCCATGGGCGAAAAAGGCCGGCCCGGGTGAGCCCCGCACCATCGATCTCGAATGGAGCGGGAGCGACGCCGTCAAGGTCAACATTCCGGCCCGGGTCCATTATCAGCCCGGTCCCAAGGCGCAGGCGAGCGTCAGCGGCGACGCCGAACTGGTCGGCCACGTGCGCATGCGCGATGGCTCACTCGAGTGGGACACCACCGACGACTGCTTCCCGGCCGGCGACCTTGTCGTCCAACTCACCGGCCCCGCGGTCACGGCATGGACGCTGAACGGCTCCGGCGAGCTGCAACTCTCCGACATCAAGCAGGATCAATTGCGCATCACGCTGCACGGCAGCGGCAAGGCCACCGCGAGCGGTGAGGTCCATGAGCTGTCGCTCGATGCCGCAGGCTCGGGCCGCGCCGATCTGGGCAGGCTCGTGACCCAACGGACCGATGCGCAGATCCGGGGTAGCGGAGAGGTCGTCTTCGCCGACACCAAGCAGGAGGTGCTGCGCATCACGATGCACGGCAGCGGCAAGGTCACCGCAAGCGGCGAGGCCCACGACGTGTCGCTCGATGCCACAGGCTCGAGCCGCGCTGACCTCGCCAGGCTCGTCACCCAACAGGCGAGTGCGCGGATCAGCGGCAGTGGGGACGTCGACCTCGCGCCGCGCGAGGATGCCGATATTTCCATCTCGGGCAGCGGGGTGGTGAGGCTGCACGGCGCCGTGGCGCGGATCCACTCGCACGTCTCGGGTTCGGGACAAATCAAACAGGTGCCATAGGCTCGTTGCAATCCGGCAACCGAGCGCAACACGAGGAGGCGTCGATGAATGCGATGAGATCGTTCTTGTCAGGTAACCTGCCGATATGCGCGAGCAAAGTCCTGATTGCGGGCACCCTCTGTCTTACGGTGACGCTGGCGCAGGCCGCCGGCTTCCGATCGATCGATATTGCCGCCGACGCCGAGGGGCCGGCCATTCACGGCACGATGTGGTCTCCCTGTGCCGAACCGCCGGGAGAGGTTCATATCCGCGGGCGCACCTTGCCGGGGGTGATGGATTGTCCGCTGCTGGGCGAGAATTTGCCGCTCATCGTGGTCTCGCACGGCAAGGGCGGCTCCTCCATCGGCCATCACGACACCGACGAGGTGCTTGCCGATGCCGGCTTCGTCGTCGTCGCCATCAATCATCCCGGCGACAACTTCTCCGATCTGAGCCGGGTGAGTGACCTCGCGACTTACGTCGAGCGACCGACGGATATCAAGCGCCTGATCGATTTCATGATCGGCGCCTCGCCGTTCGCGGCCAGGATCGATCGGGACCGGATCGGCTTCTTCGGGTTCTCGCGCGGCGGCTATACCGGGCTCGTGCTGATCGGCGCCAACCCCGACTGGGCCGGCGCCATCCCCCATTGCCGGAATTCTACCAGCCATTTCTGCCGTCAGATCCTCAAACAGGAATTCCCTGTTGAGCCTCTCACCCACGACCCGCGGATCAAGGCCGCCGTACTTGCCGATCCGCTCGCGCCGTTTTTCAGCGCTGACAGTTTCAAAGCGGTGAAGGTGCCGGTTCAACTATGGTCGTCCGAACGCGGCGGCGACGGCGTCTTGCCGCACGACGTCGCTGCGGTGGACACAAACCTGCCCGCCAAACACGAGTATCGCGTGGTAGCCAACGCCGGGCACTTTGCTTTTGTGCCGCCGTGTCCGCCGGCGGTGGCGCCGGAGTTCTGCACCGATGCTCCCGGTTTCGACCGCGTCGCTTTCCACGCGCAGTTCAACGCAGACGTGCTCGCGTTCTTTCAGACACATCTGACCACCACACGGCATAGTGGCGGCATGGTCCCCGAGCGCGCGAGCCAATGATTCCTGCCAATGATTCCTGCGGTGTCGAGCAGCGCCGCAAGGCGGGCTCACTTTCCCACGATCGTGAATGCCCGCCGCGCGGGGATCAGCTCGAACCGTCCCGAACGACCCGGGGGCCAAGGACTTGGCGCATCAAGCGCGCCAAATCCGACTGCCGGTAGGGCTTGGTGAGCAAGGCAACACCATGGTCGAGGCGACCGTCATGCATGATGGCGGCGTCCGGATACCCCGACGTGTAGAGCACTGCCACGCCAGGCCGCAGCCGCGTGACGGCGTCGGCGAGTTCACGCCCATTCATGCCGCCGGGCATGACGACGTCGGTGAGCAGCACGTCGAATGCGATGTCCTGGTTCAAGAGAGCCAGCGCATCGGGACCATTCGCGGCGGTAATCGTGCGATAGCCCAGGCTTTGGAGCTGCGCCACCACATAGCCGCGCACCAGCGCATCGTCCTCCACGACCAGGACGGTCTCACTCCCGCGTTGTAGCGCGCTCGCAGCCGTGGCGCCTGGAAGTGCCGCGTCGTGGATGCCGCGCGGCAGATAAAGACTGACCGTCGTTCCGCGCCGCTCCTCGCTGTCGATCTTGATCTGACCGCCAGATTGCTTGACGAAGCCGTAAACCATGCTCAATCCGAGCCCGGTTCCTTTGCCGAGTTCCTTGGTCGTGAAGAACGGCTCGAATACCTTGTCGCGGATCGCTGCCGGGATGCCCGCCCCGGTGTCGGTGACGGTGATCATGATATAGTCGCCAGCATTCCCCTCCTGATCGGCATCGGAAACCGACAGCCCCAGGCCCACATTGGCGGTGCCGAACGTGATCTTGCCGCCGTTGGCCATGGCATCGCGGGCATTGACGGCGAGATTGATCAAGGCAGTCGAGAGCTGACTTGGATCGATCGACGCGCGCCAGCAATCGGTTTGCAGCGTCAAATCCATCGCGACATGTTCGCCCAGCGTCGGTCGCAGCAGCTTCACCGTCTCGATGATGAGATTGTTGATGTCGGTATCGCGGGGTTGCAGCGGCTGTTTGCGCGCGAACGCCAGAAGCTGCCGGGTCAGATCAGCGCCGCGCGTGGCAGCCTCATCGATCATCTGGCTGATGGCCGCGAGTTCGGGCTCGCCGGAAAGACGCTCTATGAGGATCTCGACGGCCCCGGTGATCACGGTGAGGAGGTTGTTGAAGTCATGGGCCACTCCGCCAACGAGCTGGCCTATCGCATCCATCTTTTGCGCTTGGCGGAGCTGTTGCTCGAGGCGCAGGCGGTGGGTGATATCGCGCCCGATGACGATGACCAACTCTTGCCCGCCAGTCGACACGCGCGCCGCCGACACCTCTGCGTCGAGGCCCTTGCCGTCAGCGCCAGCCAGCCGCAGCTGAATCAACCCGGGCGAGCCTGGCGTGAGCAAGCGGTCGAGCACGGGCGCTCCCGCGGGGTCGGCAACGAACCGGAAGGGGCGTCCGATAATGTCGTCCCGGGGCTGCCCAAGCATGGCCCCGGCGGTGCGGTTCGCTTCGATCACCAGGCCGCTTTGATCGAGCACGAGGATGGCATCATGGGCCTGCTCCATCAGCAACCGATACTTCCCCTCCGCCTGTTTTCGCGCGGTGAGATCGAGCACGAAGGAGATGCTTTCGTCGGGGGATCCCGCCAGCGAGGCCGTGCCGATCAGCACCGGAACCCGGCTGCCGTCCTTTCTGAAGAACTCCTTTTCACGAGGCGGGAGCTGCCCCGACAACCGGAGCTGATCGATCCGCTGCGCATCGAAAATGTGGTGTTCCGTCGGGGTTATGTCCTTCCACCTGACCGCTCCGGCAGCCAGATCCTGCCTCGTGTAGCCGGTCATGCTCAGGAATGCATCGTTGGCGTGGCTGATATTGCCGTGTGTATCCCAGAACATTATTCCGATGATGTTGGAATCGACGAGCCGTCGGATGCGGGCCTCGCGTTCCTGCAGGTCACGGTAGAGCAGGGTGTTCTCGAGAGAGATCGCGGCCTGAGCTGCCAACAGTTCCAGCACGGCGACCCGATCCGGTGTGAACGCGTGCGTTGCCAGGCTATTCTCAAAATAGAGCAGCCCGGTCAGCTTGGCCTGCTTCATCAGTGGCAGGCAGAGGATCGATCTGGGATGCCGGCGATGCACATAATCTTCGTCGCAGAGCGGATCGGGCCGCGACGCATCATCGAGGATGAGTGTTTTTTGTGTGCGAATGACATAGCGCAGCAGCGCCTCGGGACAATCGGGACCGGAGACCGGCGCCTGGCGCATCACGACGGCGAACCCGTCGCCGTTCGACTGGCCCTCCGCCTCGATCCAGAAATCATTGCGTCGTGACAGGATCAGCAAGCCGCGATCCGCGCCGGCGTTTTGCAGCGCGATCTTCATCAACGTCTCGATGAGCCCGGGCAGCTCGATCTCGCTTGAGACGGCCTGTGAAGCCTTGACCACGGTGATGACGTCCATTTGCTGGACCGACTCGCTCACCTTGCCGACAGCGCCGCCGTCGTCTGCCACGTGCAGCCGCGGGTAAAGCCGTTCGAGCTGCCTCACCTTGGCATCGGCCCCCCAACGAAGATACCCATAGCGGGCATCGCGCAGATAGGCATAGGCGATCTTCTCGAACCCGCGCGCCGCGTAGAAACGTCCGGCAAGTTCGTTGGCGAGCGCTTCATTGTGGACAAAGCCGTTGGCGCGCGCTGCGCCGATAGCCCGATCGTAGGAACGCATGGCATCGAGCTCGCGGCCTTCGATGCGGGCGATCTCCGCGCCGACGAGTGCGGCGCGGTCGGCAAAGTCCTCTGGAGAGATGTCGGCCCACTGCTGAAGCTGACGGTGGTGGGCTGCCAAGGCCTCGCGATGCAAGGCGCGCTCTTCGGCGGATGCCGCTTCGCCGGGCGCGGCAAGCGCCAGCGCGGCATAGAAATGCAATTCCGCCCGATCGAAGAGAGCCTTCGACGTCCAGAGGAACTGGCCCGCCTTCGCCGCTGCGGCGATCGCGGCGGAGTCGTCGGCAAGGACGCGGGCCTGGAGCTTGCGGATCCAGTACCAGTAAGCGGCGTGCACCAGGTGTGGGTTCGCCTCCAGACGGCGCTCGAACTGCTCCTCGTCGAACCCGGAATCATCGAAGCGGCCGAACCTGGGCGTCAGGCCGCGCAGCGTCCGGATCAGCTGGAGCTGCCCGGCGATCCTGTCGACGGCCAGATCGACCCGCGCACCGCGCGCGAAGTCGAGCCCGGCCTCGGCCTCCCGCTGCACCTCGGCAAGGGGATCTCCACACGCAAGGAGATGCGTCACGAGGTGATGACGGGTAAAGCTGGCGTAGTTGAAGTCGCCGACCTGCTGCGCCGCATCGAAGGCCCGCCGCAACAGCGGCCGCCCCGTCCTGATGTGCCGGGTCCAGCTACCGAAGCCCAGGTAGACGCGGGCCTTGAAGCGGTCAGATCCGTGCCGTTCGACCAGGTCGAGGCCGAGTTGGGCGAAGCGATACCCTGCCGCGTAGTCGCCGAAGTCCGGCCCGAGCACGGTGCCGAGCAGAATGTAGGCGAGGCACGACGCATCGGAGTTGCCGTACTCCAGGCTCAGATTAGCCATCCGGGCGATGATGAGGCGGCGCAGGTTCTCTTCGATGTACCAGGCGGGCGACACGAGGACGGTGAGGACGTCCATGGTTCCGCACGGGACCGCATCGGCCATGCGGGGCAGGTCCAGCAGCGCCTCGATCGGGCGCTCGCCGATCTGGCGCCACATCCGCTCGTATTCCTGCGCGACCTCCTCTGACGTCGGTTGCGCCGACCATGCGATGCCGACACGGCGCAGGTAGCTGAGACCAACCTCGACGTCGCGGTCGTTTGGCTCCATCTGCAATCGGGTGACGGCGGCCAGATCGGGGAGGGTGGTGGCACGGCCTGCCAGTTCCGCCAGGTGCGTTTTCGCCGCGGCCTGCTCGCCAGTCAGGAACTCGCATTCGGCACGGTCCAAGGCCAGCGCGAAGCTCAGCGCGTATTGCCGCTCCCAGCGATCCTCCGCCAGCATTGCCTCGCCGGCGCTGAAGTGGGCCAGCGCCATGGCAAAGGCTGTCGCCACCTTCGCGCGCCGGCCGGCCAACAGGTTGAGCTCGGCCACCTTCTCGCGCTCCTCCGCCGCGGTGATCAAGGCAGCGCCGCGGTTGAGCTGGCTCACGATTTCAAAGACATTCTCCTCGATTGCCTCAGGTAGCGTCCGCGCCGCGAGCAGCCGGCCGATCCGCAGATGGGCAGCCGGCCGCTCGTCCTCGGGGATCAGCGCGTAGGCCGCCTCCTGGAAGCGGTCATGGACGAACCGATAGGCGCCCGGCTGGGGCTCGACCAATTCCTGATGGATGGACGGCCACAGGGCTGCATGGATTGGCTCCTCTGAAATCCCGAGGACCATCGAAAGCATCGCGGTCTCGGCGATGTTTCCGAGACAGGCCATCTGCTGCAGGGCAGTCTGCGTCGCGGCCGGCAACCGGGTGAGCTTCCAGAGCATCAGGTCCACCACGTTATCGGTGTACCGTTTGGCGTGAATGCGATCGAGATCCCAGGACCAGCGCGCCGCATCATGGTCGAAGGCGAGCAATCCTTCTTCGGCGAGCGAAAATATGAACTGGATGGCGAAGAACGGATTGCCGGCGGTCTTCTCGAGAACGAGCTCCGCGAGCGGCGCAACCTGTTTCGGCCAGCAGCGAAGCGCGTCCGCAAGCAACTGACCGAGATGCTCTCGGCCCAGCGGCACAAGCGTAATCTCCGTGACGGTTTCGCCCGCGGACTTGATGGCGTCGAGCATGCGCATCAGAGGATGCGCGGCATCGACCTCGTTATCCCGATAGGCACCGATCAGCATGAGGTGCTGCAGATCCGACCGGGCCAACAGATCCTCGAGCAGATCGAGCGTTGCCGCGTCGAGCCATTGGAGATCGTCGAGAAAGAGCACCAGCGGATGCTCGGGGCGGGCAAATACCCCGATGAATCGCTTGAACACGCGCTGAAACCGGCTTTGCGCGTGCTGCGGCGGCAGCTCCGGGACCGGCCCTTGTTCACCGATGATGAGCTTCAGTTCCGGGATCAGGTCGGCGATCAGCCGTCCATATGGGCCGAGCGCCTCCATGAGATCGTGGCGCCACCCGCTCAGCTCCGTGTCGCTCTTGCCGAGAAGCGGGGAAATGAGGGTCTGGAACGTCTGCGCGAGCGTCGCATACGGGACGTCGCGCTTGTGCTGATCGAACTTGCCTGATGCGAACATCCCTTGCCGTGGCACCAGCACCTTATGCAATTCGTTGACGACCGAGGATTTGCCGATGCCGGAATATCCCGAGACCAACACCAGCTCCGGCGCGCCGCTCTCGACGATGCGGTCGAAGGAGGCGAGCAGGATCTCGACCTCGCGCGCTCTCCCATACAGCTTCTCGGGGATCAGGAGCCGGTCGGGCGTATCGTGTTGGCCCAGCGGGAAATCGTCGACACCGCGCTGACGCTCCCATTCGGCAAGACAGCGCCGCAGATCCCGCTCGGCGCCGGCCGCGGTTTGGTAACGTTCCTCGGCTGTCTTGGCGAGCAATTTCATGATCACCCGGGAAACCGCGGCCGGGATAGTCTCCAACCGCTCGCTTGGCGGCGCCGGCTTTCTCGCGATATGGCAATGCACCCATTCCATCGGATCTGACGCCGTGAATGGAAGCGAGCCGGTGAGCATCTGGTAGAGCGTGACACCGAGTGAGTACAGGTCGCTTCGAGAGTCGATCGAACGGTTCATGCGCCCGGTCTGCTCGGGTGCCATGTAGGCGAGTGTCCCGGCGATCGACTCGGGCGGCGCTGGAGACTGCCGTTCGCGCAGACGGCGCGACGCGAAGCCGAAGCCGGTGAGCCGCACCTCTCCCTTGAGGCGGTTCACCAGGATATTGGCTGGTTTGAGATCCTTGTGCACGAGGCCGCGCTGATGGACCTTGCCCAGGGCTGCCGCGATGAGGATGGCGAGGCGCAGGAAGCTCTCCAGCTCCATTGGTGCGCCGATCAGCCAGGTGAGCGGTTCGCCGCCCGGGTCTTCGAGCACAAGAACGATCCGGGTGCTGTCCTGCACGAGCTCCAGCGGCTTCGCCGCCCAGGCGCTGTCCAGTTCGTCCTTCAGTCCATATTCGTGCGTGAGGCGATCGAGGCTTTGCGGTGTTGGGTGCTCCGCGGCCGGAAGCACGGCCAGCACAACGTCGCGTTTGCCATCGGCGCCTTCGCGGCAGGCTCGGCACAACAGAATCCCTTCGTCGTCACACAGGACCTGCGGGCCATGGGCCCAACCCGCGCCCATAAACGATGAAAGGTTCATCTCGACAAACCATGCTGCAGCCTGACTCCGGTCCCGGGCCGAAGAGGCTCGCCAGAACAGCCTGCCGTATCCAACGATGAGAGCAACTCACGTGCGACGCGCGACACGACAGGCCTTGAGCCCTCAAGCCCTCGTCTCGGCATCCTGCTTCGAGTGTCCAAGCCAGACGCGCAAGGCGCGTTCAAAACGTATCGTCAGAACGCATGAATATCTTATGAATGGTTATATAAATTCGCCTCATAGTCGTCAACTTGCTCGTTTTGCGCGGCGCATGGCGATGCGCATTCGAAAGAATGGGGATCGCAGCAAATCCGGGCGAGCAACAGGGTCTGATGACGACTGCGCTGCAACTTGGCCAAGAGCAATCGGTATTCGAGTGCGGGCTGAAGCGGCGCGTCAACTCGGTCGCGTTCAGCGAGCAGAATTTCTTGCACTCTTCGCGACAATTTCTCCAGATTCCGATTTGGCGCTGAGTGCGGAAGCTGCACGGCGCATCGGAACTCGCGGTTGTCGAAGAGCGACGCGTTCGATGTGGATCAGTGAGCTTGTCGTTGCGACGGGAAAGCGGACAAAGGGTGAGAAAGCGCAAGACATCCAGGCGCCAGACATCCAAGCGCAAGAGATCCAACCGCAAGATCAAGCGAACTGACGTTTGCGATATCCCAGGGCCGCCTGTGGTCGGCCGATCACTGTTCTATATCATGCGCAAAAGTCACGGTTCGCTGCATCGTCCCATGGTTCATCGCCTCCTTTCGGTACTACGGCGCGCTGTCGCTGACGGACGACCCGAACTTTGGGGAGGCCTGCTTGAAACACGGGCGTCTTCGCTGGCCTGTTCCTCCTCATGCTGCCCGCGTTGAGCGCTAACCAGATCATTGTCATGATCGAAAGGAAGGGCGATGCGCCGGCGCAGCCAAACCAAATCCCGCGGCTCTTCGCCGTTCAGCCGCCGCCCATACTTGATGCCGCGGCGCCTGACCTGTCTGTAACACCTGACATCCGTAACGCCTGACCTTGCGATTAGCAGCCAGTCCGGCTACAATCAGGGGGATAATCCGGCCATAGCAGCTCGTCCTGCGCGAACCCCGTTCGTCGAGGGCGCGAACGGAGGCGATCACCATGCGATTGCGTCGTAGTCGTCCGTTTCGCCTTGGTTCGTGACCGGCGGCCGCCATGCTCAGATTGCTGTTTATCGGCGCCGGCATCATCTATTGCCTGTTGCGTGAAAAGGCCGAGAAGGAAAGTAAGGCAAATAGGGAAAGTAAGGAAAGTAAGGAAGGGTTTAATTTTGCTGCCGATGCGTCCGGTCGTCCCGGCCAACTCGTCACCCAAGCCCAGTCCGGTGTCGCCGCTCCCACGCGGTTGGAAGTCGCCAGGTCGAGGCTGATCGGCGCCAGCGGCAGCCTTGCTCTCGGTATCATCGGCCAGTTGGTGTGCAAGCCGCTTCTCTGGTTCGTCACCGGGGATGTCATCACCAAGGCAAGGTTCCTGTTTGTCGAGGCCTGGCGCGGCCTGCGCGACCATGGCCGCGTCCGCGCAGTGACCATTGATTCCCTCTTCCTGTTATTCAGTCTGATCAAGGGCTGGTACCTCGGCAACCTGGTGCTGTACTGGTTCTATCGCCTGTTCGGCTATCTTGCGCTCAAGACTGAGGACCATTCGCGCAAGCAACTCGTGGATGTCTTCGCCCAGCAGGCGCGCCTCGTGTGGGTCGAGGTGAATAGCGTCGAGGCCGAGGTGCCGTTCGAGTCGCTTCGACAGGGCGACATCATTGTCGCAAGCCCCGGCGAACTGGTCCCGGTCGATGGCGAAATCGTTGGCGGCGTCGCCAGCGTCGATCAGCACCTGTTCACCGGCGAAGCCCAACTCGTGGAGAAGGGGGCCGGCGACACCGTGTTTGCCTCGACCATCGTCATCTCCGGCCGCATTCGTATCCGCTCGCTGCGCACCGGCGCCGACACGCTCGCGGCGCAAATCGGCGCCGCCCTCAACAAAAACAACAGTTATGCATCGACCGTTGAGGCGCGCGGCCTTCAGATCGCCGATCAGGCGTCGTTGCCGACGCTGGCGATCGGCGCCTTGGCGCTTCTGACGCGCGGACGCGGCGCGGCCCTCGCGGTGATGACCTGCGACTTCGGCGCGAGCATGCGCGTGTTCGGCCCGGTGTCGGTGTTGAAGCATCTTGAGGCCGCCTCGCGCCACGGCCTCTATGTCAAGGACGGCCGGTCGCTGGAACTCCTGCGCGATGTCGACATGCTGGTCTTCGACAAGACCGGCACGCTGACGGACGTGCGGCCGGAATTCGCCGGCGCGGTCGCCTGGAGCGCGCATGGCGAGGATCAGATCCTGGCATGGGCGGCCGCGGCCGAGCAGCGTCTGACCCATCCCATCGCGCTGTCGATCGTCGAAGCGGCGCGCCAGCGTGGCTTGGTCGTGCCCGAAATCGCCGACGGTCACTACGAGGTCGGCTTCGGCGTTCGGGTGCGCCTGCCGGCCGGCCTGGTACGCGTTGGCAGCCTTCGCTTCATGGATCTGGAAGGTCTCGCGGTCCCCGCGGCGGGGCGCTCCTACGAGTTCGACCGTCATGATATCGGCCATTCGGTGGTGTTCGTGGCGCTGGACGACACCGTGGTCGGCGCCATCGAGGTCCAGCCGCGCTTGCGTGACGGCGCGCGAGAGATCGTCCAGGCGCTACGTGCCTATTGCCCGTCGATATGTGTGATCTCGGGTGATCGGGATATGCCGACGCGCCGACTGGCAGAGACCCTGGGCATCGATCAGTATTTCGCCGAAGTCTTGCCGCACCGCAAGGCCGAGATCGTCGAGCGGCTTCAGGCCGAGGGCCGCAGGATTTGTTTCGTCGGAGACGGGATCAACGATTCGATCGCGCTGCAGAAGGCCGCGGTGTCGGTCTCGTTTCAGGATGCCTCGCGCATCGCGGTCGACTGCGCCCAGGTCGTCATGCTGAAGAGCGACCTCGGCTCATTGATCACCTTGTTCGAACTGTCGCGCAGCCTCGACCGCAGCATGCGCAACTGTCATCGGATTGGGCTTGGCGCCACGGCCGTGGGTTTGGGCGGCACGTTCTTCTTCGGGATGGGCCTGGTAGGCGGCAGCGTCGTGGCCAATGTCGCGCGTGTCGCCGGCCTGGCCTACGCGCGGCGAGAGCCGAAGCTCGAAATCCGTCCTGTCCACGGCAGGCCAACCGGCACGGCGGCCGACGCCACCCGCGCCGCCGGCGACGAAGCTGGCTCGCCTGCCGCGCCTCTTCGTTCCATCGGCGCGCCAACCTGACGAGGTCCGCGCCATGCCTCTGCCCCCGGGCCCAAACACACCGCCGCTTCTCCAGTTCGCAAGCTGGCTTCGTAGACCATTGCCCTTCCTCGACGGCGTCGCGGCCGAATATGGCGAGACGTTCACCCTGCGCCTGCCCGGCGGCGGACCGATGGTGATCGTGAGCAACCCGCGGGACGTCAAGACGCTGTTCACGAATCCGGCCATGAGCGCGCCGGGCGACCCGGACCTTCGGCCTCTCCTCGGCGACCGCTCGGTCCTGCTGCTGAGCGGCAACGAGCACCGTGAGCGCAGACGCATCCTGATGCCGCCCTTCCATGGCGCGCGCATGACCGACTGGGGCGTCGCCATCGACAGGTTGACACGCAAGCTCGTGACGCGCTGGCGGCAGGGGGAACGGGTCAATGTGCGTGCACTCATGCAGGAGATCGCGCTCAACGTGATGTTGGAGATCGTGTTCGGCGCGCACGACGTGGCTCGTCGACAGAAGCTGCGAATCGATATCGGCCGGCGCATGGCCCAGTCGGCGACCCTGGGCGGCACTCTGCCGCTCTGGCTCCCCTTCCTGCAACGCGACTGGGGCATGTGGAAGAAGGTGCAAAATTCCCAGCGCGCCTGCGACGAGGTGTTCTACGCCGAGATCGCCGAGTGCCGGCGACGCGCCGATGCCGGCGACCTGTCGGTTCTCAAACTGCTGTGCAACACCACGCACGAGGACGGTTCACTGCTGGATCCCATCGAGGTTCGCGACGAACTGATGACCCTGGTGGTCGCCGGCCACGAGAACACGGCGTCTTCGCTGTCGTGGGCGCTCTACTGGCTGCATCGTCATCCAAACATCCGTGCCCGCGTGGCGGCGGAGCTCGCGACGCTCGGCCCTTCAGCGGACCCGGTAGCCGTCTCGCAGCTGCCCTATCTAGGCGCGTTCTGCAACGAGACCCTGCGCCTCTACCCGCCCGTGATGCTGACGATGCGCCGCCAGACAACTGCTCCGGTCGAGGTGGGAGGCACATTGCTGGAGCCGGGAACGGAAGTGTGGGCCTCGATCTACCTGGCGCACCGCCGTGCAGCCACTTTCGATGATCCTGCCGAATTCAATCCGGATCGCTTCCTCGATCGAGAGTACTCGCACTTCGAATTCCTGCCGTTTGGTGGCGGCGGGCGCCGCTGCATCGGCATGGCCTTCGCGATGTTCGAGATGAAAGTCGTGTTGGCTTCCCTGCTCGAGAATGCGCGGTTCAGCCTCACGTCCGACGAGCCTGTCAAGCCCAGGCGTCGAACGGGGTTGTTGGCGCCGGATCCCAAATGGGAGATCCGCGTCGATTGGACCAAGGCCGCGGGTGGGCGGGCCTTGGCCGCCTAGCAGTTGCGGGGGCGCGCGAGGCCATGGCCGATCGACAGCGTCGATACGCTGGCAGGTTATGCCTTGTGTTCGGCTCCCAAACGGGCGCGGCGCAGGCTGAGAGGGCGCATGTCGGTCCAGACCTGATCGACGAAGTCACGGCACGTCTCGCGCGAGCCGGTCAGGCCTGCTTCGCGCCAGCCCGCCGCGATCGGGAGGCCGGCCGGCCAAAGCGCATACTGCTCTTCGTCGTTGATCAGGACCGTAAAAACATCGCCGTCGATCGACAGGTCGTCTTTTTGGGATTTATCCATGGCAGGCTTCCCCAGTTAGATCGAGAATTCGTCGAGCGCCGCCGACAACGCCGCGGCGAGGCGGTCGACGTGCGGCGCACGTAGCATGGTGACGTGGTTGCCGGGCAAGGTCATGTCGCGAACCGGCCGGGTGGTGAAACGCCCCCAGCCCCAGGCCGGCAGGTCGTTGCCCGGTGGTTCGAAGAGTTCGAGGCCGGTCTTCGATCTCTCGCTGGCGCGGCAGAGGATGATCCGGCCGATCTCGATCGGCTGTCCGCGGTAGCCGGCGCTGGCCGCACCGTGTGCGCGTGTCACGGAGACCATCCGAGCGAGATCGGCCGCGGCGCTGGCGGGCGCCAGCAGGCCCGCCGCCGCCATCGCCTCGGCGACGCGTTCTCGCTGGTGCGCGGGACGTTTCGTGGCGAGTGCAGCCCAATCGAGGTTGAGGTCAATGCCCATGAAGCGGCTCATCATCCGGCCCAGTCCCTGCAGGATGTCCCAGTCGCTCGAAGTCTGGCCGCCCGCCGGGAAGGCATTGTCATGGATCGGTGTGTCAAGAACGATGAGGCCGGCGATCTGCCGGCCGGCGGCCTGCAGACGGCGCGCCATTTCGAGCGCGACCAACCCGCCCAACGAATGGCCGGCCAGGAGAAGGGGGCCCGTCGGGTAGTTGCTTCGAATCGCCTCGACATAATCGTCGGCCATTCGGTCGACCGAATCGTGCGGTTCGAGATCGTCCTCCAGTCCGCGGCACTGAAAGGAAAGGAAGGGCCGCTCCTTGCCTAACGCCCGTCCCAACGGAAACAGGTAGCTCGCGTTGGCCGCTGCGCCGGGGACGCAGAACATCGGTATCCGCGTCCCCATGGGCTGCACCGACACCAGCGGGCGCGTCGCCTGCGCGAAGTCGGTGACGGGCAAGCCCGTGACGGGGAACTTGGGCGTGACGGCCTTTGGTGACGCGCGCACGATATCGACAAGCCGCTCGAGAAAAGCGTCGGCTAGGGCGCGGATGGTTTGGGGCTTATGATGGCCGGTGACAAAGGTCCACTCGACCTGGAGCGCGCCGTTCCTGATTTGAGCATTGATCTCGAGCTCGTAGCTGTGCGGTTCCGACGGCGCGGTGTCGGGACCGGGATCCTCGGCCGCCCATCCCAGCAGGGGATCGAGACGCGCCATGGCATCGAGCTGGCCGAGATAGTTGAACAGAACTTGCGGGCGCGGCGCCTCGGCGAGAAGCGCCTTGACCGCGGGCGCACCCAGATAGCGCAACACGCCGTAGCCCACGCCACGCTGCGGGATGCTGCGCATCTGTTGGCGAACAGCGGCAATCGTGGCAGCGGTGTCGGCGCCGCGCGGCAAGGAGAGATGTACGGGGTACAGGCTGGTGAACCAGCCGACGGTTCGTGATAGGTCGACGTCGCGGAAGAGGTCCTCGCGGCCGTGCCCCTCGAGATCGACCAGCAGCTTGTCGTCGCCTGTCCATGACGCGATGGTGCGGCCAAGAGCCGCCAACAACAGTTCGTTGATCTCCGCACTGTAGGCGGCGGGCATCTGACGCAGGAGTATTGCCGTGACGGCAGGATCCAGCGTCGCGGTTACCGTGGCGACCTCACTTGGCGCGTCGTCGCCGCCGGTGTCGGCAGAAGGATCGCACGGCAGCGGCCAGGCGGGGCGCGGCCTCAGCCAATAGGCCTGCTCGGCGGTCATTTCCGACGTGTGCGCGTAGGCAGCGAGACGATGAGCCCACTGCGCGACCGGTGTGCTGGGCGGTGGCCAGTCCGGCGCCTTACCGGCGGCAATGCGCTGATAGCCGCTCGCCAGCTCCTCCAGCAACACGCGCCAGGAAACGCCGTCGATGGCGAGATGGTGGATGGCGATCAATAATCGTCCCGGCAGCGTGCCGCCGCGATCGAACAGGGCGGCGCGCCACACGGGACCGTCGGCGAGCGACAGGGTTGACTGAAGACGGCGGCCGTGCTCGGCCACCGCAGTGGTCAACGACGCGTCTGTGGAGTCCACCACGTCGATGGTCTCGAACGGCGGGATGGCAGCAGGTTCCGCAATGTGGTGCGTCCAATCTTCGGCGCTGCGTTGCCAGCGGCCGCGCAGCATTTCGTGGCGCTTCTCCAGCGCGGCAAAGGTGTGCGCCAGCGCTCGTGTATCGGTGTGGGGCGCGACGATGAGTACCGCGACTTGATTGAAGTGGTCCGGTTTGCTTCGCGTCTGTTCGAAGAACAAATGATGGATCGGCAATAGGGGCGTAGGGCCTGCGATAGGCGTCGCGGCCGCCGTCGCGGGACGGGCGGTCCTGGCGAGGTTTGCGATGGTCCTGTGCTGGAAGAGATCGCGGGCGGAGAGTTTCAGGCCGGCCTGGCGGGCCCGCGCCACGACCTGCAGGCTGATGATCGAATCGCCGCCGAGCTCGAAGAAGTCGTCCTCGACGCCGATGCCTGCCAGATCGAGCACGCTTTGCCAGATCTCGACCAGCGTGGCCTCGGTGGCATCGCGCGGGGCCAGCGATCCGCGGGCCTCGCCCAGGCTTGCCGCCGGCAGGGCCTTGCGGTCGAGCTTGCCGTTGGCGGTGAGCGGCAGGGCGTCGAGCCGCGCATAGGCCTGCGGCACCATGTAGGACGGCAGCTGTTCGGCGAGGTATCGGCGCAGCTCGCCATCCCCGGCATCGCCCACGATATAGGCGACCAGCATCTTGCGCTCGCCGCCGCCCGGCGCTGGCTGGGTGTGAGCTTTCACCACGGCCTCGCGGACCGCGGGATGGCGGCGCAGCGCGGCCTCGATCTCGCCGAGCTCGATGCGGAAGCCGCGGATCTTCACCTGGTCGTCGAGGCGGCCGAGATAGTCGATCTCGCCGTCGGCCCGCCAGCGGGCGAGATCGCCGGTGCGGTACATGCGGGCGCCCGGCGTGGCGAAGGGGTCGGGCAGGAAGCGCTCGGCGGTGAGGCCCGGCCGGTTGACATAGCCGCGGGCCACGCCGGCCCCACCGATATAGAGCTCGCCCGCCATGCCGACGCCGACCGGCGCAAGGTACCGGTCAAGGATATAGATCCGCGCCCCGCCGATCGGACGACCCAGCGTCGGGAGGGTCTCGCCGTCGAGAGGTCCTGCGATCGTTGCTGAGATGGTCGCCTCGGTCGGGCCAAAATGATTGAACAAACGTCCACGCGGCGCCCATTGCGCAGCGAGCTTCAGCGAGAGCACTTCGCCGCCGACTTGCACGATATCGAGCGCCGGCAAACCGTCGGCCGGCAGGAGGGCAAGAATACTAGGTGTTGCGCCGATGCAGCTGATGCCATGTGTGGCCATCAGAGAGGCAAGCTTACCGGGATCGGGGGGCTCGGTGTCACCCATGAACAGCGTTCCGCCGCTCAGGATCGACGTCATGAGGCCCAGCATCGAGGCATCGAAGCTGAAGGACAGTGCGTGAACCGTCTTTCGGCCCAGTCCAGCGCCATCTGTCCGCGCGCCGATCGAGGCCATAAGGGGGTCCAGTCCGCGATGGGTGACTGCAACGCCTTTCGGCTCGCCGGTCGAACCGGATGTGTAGATGACATAGGCCAGATCGTCGACCTGGCTGTGCCCGCCGCGCTCGATGTCGCCGAGATCGTCACATGACTGCGCTTCGATGGCCGCCGCGGTGGCCGGATCGTCGATACACAAGGTGATCGCACAACTGGCCAGCGAAGCGCGGTGCCGAAGCATGGTCAATACGATGGTCGGCCGTGCGTCCTTGAGCATCCAGTGCAGCCGTCGCTCAGGTAGTGTCACATCGAGCGGCAGGTAGGCGGCGCCCGTCTTGGCGATGGCAAGGATCGCCAACACCGTCTGTTGCGGCGACCCCAACGCAAGGCCCACGATGGCGCCTGGGTGGACGCCTTGAGCAAGCAGGTGCCGGGCGAACCGATTGGCCGCGCGGTTAAGGTCGTCGTAGCGCAGGCTCTCGGTGCCGGCAACCAGCGCTGCCGCTTGCGGCGTACGTCGCACCTGCGCCTCGAAAATCTCGGCGAGCGACCGGCTGGACAATGCATCGGACGTCGGGTCGGAAAGGGCAAAGCGCGCGATCTGCGCCTTCTCCTGCTCATCGAGGAACGCGAGCGCGGCGATCGGCGTATCGGCGTTGTCCGGAAAGGCCAGCAGGAGGGTCACGATGCGTCGGCCGAGGCGCTGCGCTGCGTCGTCGCTCAGGCGCACGCGATCGTGGCACAGCCGAAGGACCAGTTCCTCTCCCGGCAAAGCAAGCAGGGTCAGCGGATAGTTGGTACGTTCATGGTCCCGCACCTCGGTCACGCTCACCTCCGCGACCTTCTGTTGGAAGGTCGTGGCCAGGGGATAGTTCTCGAACACGACCAGCGAATCGAACAGCGCCGTACCGGCCGGCAGGTCGCTCCAACCCTGGATCTTGGCGAGCGGCGCATACTCGTACTGCCGACAGTCGAGCTGGTCGGCCTGTAACGCGGCGAGCCACGGACCCAAACGGCTCGTCCCATCGGCCCTGACGCGAACCGGCAGGGTGTTGATGAACAGGCCGACCATGCGCTCGACACCGGCCAATTCGGCCGGCCGGCCAGCGACAGTGGCGCCGAACACCACATCCGCCTCGCCGCCCTGGCGCGCCAGCAGCAGCGCCCAGGCACCCTGCACCAAGGTGTTGAGCGTGAGACCCTGGTTGCGGGCAAAGGCGCGCAAGCGGGCCGTGGTTCCGGCATCGAGGACGACGTCATGCTCGACGACCTGCGGGCGGGTCTCGGGCACGGCGAGCAGGCCCGGGATCGGGGTGGGGCTGATGAAGCCGGCGAGGCGCTGGCGCCAGAAGACCTCGGCGGCTGTCGCATCGCGCTGCTGCAGCCAGTGGATGTAGTCTCGGTAGGGCCGGACCGGGGCGAGATTGGACGCGACGCCAGCCCGCGCGGCGCGATAGCGTTCAAGGATCTCCTCGAACAGGAGTGAGACCGACCAGCCGTCGAGCAGGAGATGATGGAAGGTGAGCACGAAGCGGTAATCCTGCGCGCCCAGGCGAAACAGCGCCGCGCGCAGGAGCGGCGCGCGGTCGAGGATGAAGCCTCGGCAACGGTCGTCGGCGAGATAGTCGTCCAGCCGCCGCGCCGCCTCGGCCTCCAGAACAGCGCGCCAGTCCTCCTCCCGCCATTCAAGGTTGGCGTCGGCCATGACGGCCTGGATGGCTGTGCGTGCCTTGTCCCATACGAACACACTGCGCAGTGCCGGATGCCGCGCGACGGCGTCTGCCCAAGTCCGCTGCAAAGCGGGTACCGAGAGCGATCCTTCGAACCGGATCGAGACCTGCACGATGTAGGCGTCCGAGCCCGGCGCGATCAGCGTATGAAACAACATCCCTTCCTGCAGGGACGAGAGCGGGTAGATGTCCTCGATCTGCGCTCGCGCCGGCTTGAGATTGGTTACGCTGCTCATGCTGCGGGACGCCCATCCAGATCGATCGTTTGCTGCGGCACGAGGCTCGACGTGATGCGATCGAGTTCCTCAGGGCTGAGGTTCACCAAGGCGAAGGTGGCGGGCGATGGTGAAGCGACCTGCACGGCGTCGGCCGCCGTCGCGGGACACACGGTCCTGGCGAGGTTTGCGATGGTCCTGTGCTGGAAGAGATCGCGGGCGGAGAGTTTCAGGCCGGCCTGGCGGGCCCGCGCCACGACCTGCAGGCTGATGATCGAATCGCCGCCGAGCTCGAAGAAGTCGTCCTCGACGCCGATGCCTGCCAGATCGAGCACGCTTTGCCAGATCTCGACCAGCGTGGCCTCGGTGGCATCGCGCGGGGCCAGCGATCCGCGGGCCTCGCCCAGGCTTGCCGCCGGCAGGGCCTTGCGGTCGAGCTTGCCGTTGGCGGTGAGCGGCAGGGCGTCGAGCCGCGCATAGGCCTGCGGCACCATGTAGGACGGCAGCTGTTCGGCGAGGTATCGGCGCAGCTCGCCATCCCCGGCATCGCCCACAATATAGGCGACCAGTATCTTGCGCTCGCCGCCGCCCGGCGCTGGCTGGGTGTGAGCTTTCACCACGGCCTCGCGGACCGCGGGATGGCGGCGCAACGCGGCCTCGATCTCGCCGAGCTCGATGCGGAAGCCGCGGATCTTCACCTGGTCGTCGAGGCGGCCGAGATAGTCGATCTCACCGTCGGCCCGCCAGCGGGCGAGATCGCCGGTGCGGTACATGCGGGCGCCCGGCGTGGCGAAGGGGTCGGGCAGGAAGCGCTCGGCGGTGAGGCCCGGCCGGTTGAGATAGCCGCGGGCCACGCCGGCCCCACCGATATAGAGTTCGCCCGCCATGCCGACGCCGACCGGCGCAAGGTACCGGTCAAGGATATAGATCCGCGCCCCGCCGATCGGACGACCCAGCGTCGGGGTGATGCCCGCGCAGGTCACGGCCACGGTGGCCGTGACGGTTGTCTCGGTAGGGCCGTAGCTGTTCAGTACCTGCTCGACATGGCCGGTGGCATAGAGCCGGTCGACCAGGCTGGCCGGCAGCGCCTCGCCGCCTAGATCGACATAGCGCACCGTCGCGGGCAGGCCGGTCGTCTGGAGCACTTCGCTCATCACCGATGGCACGGCGCTCACCATCACACCTGGCCAGGATCCCAGATCGAGTGCGTCGCGCGCCAACAAGAGCGTGCCGCCGTTGCAAAGCGGTGCGAACAACTCGAACACCGAGACGTCGAATCCGACCGACGAACTCGCCACCATGCCCGACAGCGCTCCGTCCGGCATGGCGTCGCGACCCCACGTCACCAGGTTGGCGAGGTTGGCGTGCGTCACCGCCACGCCCTTCGGCGTGCCAGTCGAGCCCGAGGTATAAATGACGTAGGCCAGGTCCTGGGGCAGGACGGCGGTCGAGAGATTGCCGGTCGGGCAGCGGCCAAGCGCCTCATCTTCGTTCAGCCACAGCACCTTGATATCGGCGTGCGGCAGCACCGACTTCTCGGCGCGTTCACTCACCGCCACCCGCGCTCCGCTGTCGGACAGCATGAACGCCAGCCGTGCGGCCGGATAATCCGGATCGAGCGGCAGGTAGGCCGCCCCCGCCTTCAGCACGCCCAGCAGCGCCGCCAGCAGCGCCGGCGTGCGCTTCAGGCACACGCCCACCACCGCGCCCGGCCCGACCCCCATCTCCCGCAGCCGGTGCGCCACCCGGTTCGCCCGTCCATTCAGCTCGCCATAGCTCACCTGCTCGGCGCCGAAGATCACCGCGG